>WNGP01000507.1_pt1 | contig 30194 bp, 28 predicted proteins | sample 5407671 | NCBI WGS metagenome assembly WNGP01 (sample SAMN13153381, study PRJNA577476) | soil metagenome | isolation source: 40 cm soil or saprolite under Garry oak tree replicate 2 | place: USA:California | collected 2016-06-15 | reverse complement strand
TTCGCGACGCCGCTCTTCCTGTGTCTCGCGGAAGCTCGGCCCCTCTTCGCGGCGATGCACGCCCTTCTTGCCGACGGGTGCCTTGATCGTGGCGAGCGTGCGCGAGATGTTCTGGGCGACCGCTTCCTGGTCGACCAGCGACTTCTTGCCCTTCTTGCGCTTCTTGCCTTTTTCGCGGCGCCGCTCGTCGAGCGGGGGCGCGCCCGGCGCGGCCGAAGCCACGGGCCGCGGCGGTACGGTCGGGCTTCCCCCCTGACTGGACGGCGTACCGCGCGCGACGGGCCGCGGGCGAACGGGGGTCGGGATGAACGGCCGTGGGGGCGGCGGCGGAGACGACGGCGGCGCAAAGAACGGCGAAGGCGCGGCGGAGGACGGCGCAGGCGCAAACGTCAAACTTGCCGCCGGCGCTGCGGGCTCGGCCGATTCGGCCGGCGCGAGGTCCTTGAACAACGCCGCGGCCCGCTCCTCGAGCGATGCAGCCGGGCGCTCTTCCTCCTGCTCGCGCGCCGCGGTCTCGAGCGCCAGACGCGCCTGTTCGGCCTCGGCGGCTTCGGCGGCGGCCGCTTCCGCGGCGACGGCGTCAGCGGCGGCGACTTCGGCCGCGGTCCGGCGGCGGCGCCGCGGACGGGCCTCCGTTGCGGCCACGGGCTCAGGCGCCGGCTCGACGGCTTTCGCCGTCCGGCGCCGCTTGGGCGGGGCCGACGGCTGCTTCTGTTTGCGCTTGTCGCGCTCCCAGCGCGCGCGCATCAGCGACACCTGCTCATCCTTGAGCGGCGTGAGATGACTGCGCACGAAGATGTCCATCTCCTTGAGCATGCCCATCAGCTGCTCGCTGGAGATGCCGAATTCCGCCGCTAAATCATGGATCCGCGTTGTTGCCACTTCACTCCTCGCTGTTTGCTGTCTGGCATCAACCATCTGCCGTGAGCCCGCGTGCCAGGGCCGGATCTGTGACGCCCACCGCCTGGACGGGCGGCCGGCCGAGTCCCGCTCCCAACTGCTCTGCTGCCGGCCCCCGCAGCACCGGGATGCGCCGGGCGACGGCGAGCCGCTCCACTTTTTCGACGGTGCGCTGGCTCGCGTCCTGCGCCAGCACCACGCACACGACGGTGCTGCGCTGCAATGCTGCGCGAACGCCCGCCACCCCAACCACGATGTTGCCCGCCCGCATGCCGAGTCCGAGCAGCCTCGTGAGGCGATCGCTCACACCGTTGTCTTACCAGCCTCTTCTTCTTCGCCGCCCTCCTCCGTCATCTCATTGAGGAAGGCCATGAGCTTGTCGGCCAGATCGGGGGTCATCCCCGGCAGCTGGTCCACTTCCTCGCGCTCGAGATCGAGGATGTGCTGCAGCGTTTTCTTGCCGGCCTGCTCCAGGACCGCGACCAGCTCGGGCGACAGCCCCTTCATTTCCGTGAGCGCGACATCCGTCACCGATTCATCGGCGGGCGGCAGCGGCGCGAACAACGGCCCTTCGCCGCCGCGCTCCAGCCACTCACGGCTCGAGTAGAGATCGACCTTCCATCCGGTCAGCTCCGAGGCGAGCCGCACGTTCTGGCCGTTGCGGCCGATGGCGAGCGACAGCTGGTCTTCGTCCACGATCGCCTGAATCGTTTTCGACTCGGGATCGGAGAAGACGCGCGCCACACGCGCCGGCGCGAGCGACAGCTTGGCAAACCGCTCCGGGTCGGACGACCACGGCACGATGTCGATCCGCTCGCCGTTCAGCTCGTTCACCACCGCCTGCACGCGGGAGCCCTTGAGCCCGACGCAAGCGCCGACGGGATCGATGCCGTCGTCCCGCGACCACACCGCAATCTTGGTGCGGCTGCCCGCTTCGCGTGCGGTGGCGCGGATCTCGACGATCTGCTGCTGGATTTCCGGAACCTCGAGCTTGAACAGCGCTTTGACGAACAGCGGATCGGCGCGCGACAGAATGAGGCGCGGCCCTTTCGGGGTCTCCTCGATCCGCTTCAACACGGCGCGGATCGTGTCGCCCTGATGGAAATGCTCGCGATGATTCTGGTCGCGGTACGGAATGATCGCTTCGGCTTCACGGAACTTGTTCAGCATGACCACGATCTTGCCGCGCTCGATCTGCTGCACTTCGCCCGAGAGCAGCTCGCCGACCTTGCCCGAAAACTCCTCGCGGATGCGGCTGCGCTCACCCTCGCGAACGCGCTGGATGATCCGCTGCTTCGCCGCCTGAACCGCCGTGCGGCCGAACTGGTCGAACGGCACCTCTTCTTCGAGGACGTCGCCCGGCTGGAAATCGGGGTCTTCGTAGCGCGCTTCTTCGAGCGAGACTTGCGTGCCGGCATCCTCGACGGCTTCTACCACCGTCTTGAGGACCACGATGCGGATCGACCCTTTCATCTCGTCGATGCCGATTTCGGCGCGCACATTCGGCCCGTAGCGCTTCACGAGGGCGGCGTGCAGACCGTCCTTGAGCAGGTCGATCAGCTCGCTGCGCTCGAGCTGTTTGGTGCTCGTCAGCTCTTTGATTGCGGAAACTACGTCGGTCGTGTTTGCCATCATCCGTCCTCAGTCATCGGTCATCGGTCTCGGCGACCAACCGCGCGTCGCGGGCCTCATCGAGGCGGTACGCGCGCTCGGCACCACCGTGCGGTGCCAAGACCACGGTATTCTCATCCGGGACAGCGACGATCCGTGCGCGGACCCGTCCCATCCCCGCCAGTTTCACGTTCACGTCGCGGCCCACGAACTGCGCCCAATGCCGGTGCCAGCGCACGGGCCGCTCGATCCCCGGGCTCGACACCTCCAAAACGTAGCGATTACCCAGGGGACCGCCCGCATCGAGCCATTGTTCGAGCGCTCGGCTGATCCGGCTGCAGTCTTCGACCGTGACGTTCCGTGGCGGACAGTCAATGCGGACTTGGACGAGCGGTCGGTTCGGCGTACCGCCGATGCGCAGGTCGGCCAGATCGAACCCCAATGCTTCGAGCCGGGTTCGGAAGGCCTCGACAAGACTCTCAGTGAGCATGAAAAAAAAGCGCGGGCCGAACTTCGCCCGCATCACGTTGGGGAATGTAGCCGGGGTGTCCCCCGTGTCAACCGAGCGGCCGGCCCAGGTACGCCACCATCCGTCCGTCGCGACCGCGTGAGCCGCGGTGGGAGAAGAATCGGTCCCGCCCTTCGGCGCTGCACCAGGGCGAGACCGTGATCTCGGCGATGCCGAGATCCCGCGCCTGCTGGGCCAGGACCGCGCGCAGGTCGAGCTTGACGGTGCCGGACAATCCAAACCGCACCGCGACTTCAGAACCTACTTCATAACAACTGCCGCAAATACCTACGCCGCAATGCATTACAATATCACCTGCTTTGGCGAAGCCGCGCCACTTCAGAAGCTCGATGCACTGCTCCAGAATGCCATCGGCGGTGCCACGCCACCCAGCATGCACGAGCGCGATGGCCCCTTTGCGCGGGACGGCGAGATACACGGGAATGCAGTCGGCCACGGTGACCGTCAGCAGCACGCCGTCCCCTCGCGTCGCGTGGCCATCGCTGCCGTCCAGGATGAGCCAGCCCTCGGGCACCGATTCGTGCCAATGCACATCGGTCCCGTGCACCTGATGCGCCAGCACGATGGACGGGAAGCGCGCGGCGAATGTCGCCCCGAACGCACGCCAGCGGCCGATGACCTGCCCCACCGGCTCGTCACTCCACAATCCGAGACTGAGCGGCCGCGTCGTGATGCCGGCAACCACGCCGTAGCGCTGCGCCCACTCCGCTAACTCGAGACGTGGGACGGCAGCATCGCCGCTGGGGAGTTCTGCCAGTTGTAGGGGCGCAGCATGCTGCGCCCCTACCCCGTGCACCCCGGTCTTAGGATCGACGCTCAATCTGGGCCCCTAAGGCGCGCAACCGGTCGTCGATGTGTTCGTAGCCCCGCTCGATCTGTCCGATATTCTGAATCACTGAATCACCCTGCGCGGCGAGCGCGGCGAGCAGCATCGCCATCCCGGCGCGAATGTCGGGACTCTCGACCTGCTGTCCCCGCAGCGCCGACGGCCCCGCGATGACCGCGCGATGCGGATCGCATAGGACGATGCGCGCCCCCATGCCGATCAACTTGTCCACGAAGAACAGTCGCGACTCGAACAGCTTCTCGAATACGAGCAGCAGCCCTTCGCATTGCGTCGCGACGACGATCGCGATGGACATGAGGTCCGCCGGAAACGCGGGCCACGGTCCGTCCTCGAGCTTCGGAACGTGGCCGCCGAGATCGGGACGGATGCGCCGCTCCTGGCCGGCGTCGACGATCAGCTTGTCGCCCTCGAGCCGCGGCCGCACGCCGAGCCGCTCGAACGCGAGTACGGTCGAGCGCAGATCGTCGCCACGGACGCCGTCGATCGTGATCGCGCCGCCGGTGACCGCCGCCAGTCCGATGAACGACCCGATCTCGATGTGGTCAGGCCCCACGGTATGCGGCGCCGGCTTGAGCGGGCGGCCGCCTTCGATCGTCAGGGTATTGCTGCCGATGCCGTCGATGGCGGCCCCGAGCGCGACGAGAAAGCGCGCCAGGTCCTGCACGTGCGGCTCGGAGGCGGCGTTGCGCAGCACCGTGGTTCCGCTCGCGCGCACCGCCGCCATCAGTGCGTTCTCGGTGCCGGTGACGCTCGGCTCGTCGAGAAAGATGTCGGCGCCCTTGAGCTTGCCCTCGAGCTTGTACACGTCACCGACGCTGACCTCCGCGCCGAGGCGCTCGAGCGCGAGGAAGTGCGTGTCGACGCGGCGACGACCGATCACGTCGCCGCCCGGCGGCGGCAGCGTGACGCGTCCGAAGCGCGCCAGCATCGGCCCGGCCAGCAGGATCGAGGCGCGGATCTCTTTGCACAGCGCCGGGTCGAGCGGCTTCGGCTCGGCGCGGCTCGTATCGATTTCCACGGTGTTGGCCCCGTGCCATTGCACGCTCGCCCCGACATGCTGCAGCAACGCCAGGAGCGTCTCGACGTCGCGAATGCGCGGGACATTGTCGATACGGCACGGACCGTCGGCGAGGAGTGTCGCCGCGAGAATCGGAAGGGCCGCGTTCTTGTTGCCGGCGGGGCGAATCGTGCCCGAGAGGGGGCGCCCTCCCGTGACACGGAACGACGGTGGCATAGGTTCGCCCAAACTACCGGGGCGCTTGCGCCTGCGTCAAGCGTTCGCGAACGTTGGCCCTCGTGCATCCCGTGCTAGCGCTGGCGCTTCTCATCGTCGCCGGCATCGGCGTGACGCGGTTGTCGCGTCCTCGCCCCCCCCTCCATCATCCGTTGCTCGACGGCATCGTCGAGACTGGCGTGCCGATCGTCTTGCTCGGCGCCCTGCTCGGGCCCGGCCTCGGCGTTCTCGACGACGTCACGCTCCACGTCCTCGAGCCGATCATCGCGCTCGGCATCGGATGGGTCGGCGCCTCGTTCGGTGCTCGTCTGGAGTGGCGCATGCTGCGACGCGTGTCGCGGCGGACCTGGCTCGTCGGCGCCGCGCTCGCGGTGCCGGTCCTCCTCACCACCGCGGTGACGGCCTGGGCGCTCGGCCGCGCGATCCGGCCGCTCGGCGACGCGTGGGGGCGGCCCGCCGCCGCGGTCGCGCTCGTCCTCGCGGGCGCGGTGACCACCGCCGCCAGCTGGCGCGGCCCAAAGCTCGGACGCCGGAATGCGCTGCTCGATACCATGTTTGGAGCGGCGGCCGTCGCCGCGGGCGTCGCGCTCTACCATCCCCACCTCGCGCTGCGCAGCGTGGCGCTCACGATCATCGGGGGGGCCGCCCTCGGCGGGCTCTTCGCCGGGTTCGCGCGGTGGCAGGACGACAACACCGACACCGGCATCGCGATCGCGCTCGCGGGCGTGATCCTGTGTGGTGCGGGGTTCAGCTACGCGCTGTCCCTCTCCCCATTCGTCGTCTGCGCGGCCGTCGCGGCGGTCAGCGTGAGCGCGGCACCGGACACTGTTCGGCTCGTTGCGCAAAAACTGCTCCGGCGCGGCGAGATCCCGCTGTACGCGGCCTTCCTTATTATCGGCGGTGCGATGCTGCGGCACTTCACGGTCTGGCTGGTGCCGGCGGCGCTGCTGCTCGCCGTGCTCCGGGCGGCGGTCCGGTGGATCACCGTCCGGTTTGGGCTCGACCAGATGGATCCCATCTGGAGGGCGCTGCCCTTCGCCCCCCCGCGAGAATTCGACTACCCCGCCATGCGGCAAGGCGCGACCGCCGTCGCACTGGCGGCGGGCTTCGATCTGATGCGCGGCGACTCCAGCGGGGGCGGCGTGCTGCTGACCGTGCTGCTGAGCGTGCTCGCCGCGGAAGCGATTGGTGCGCTCACGCCGTTGACAGCCGCGCCCCGCCGGGCCGAGGTTTCGTGATGCTGCCAACCTGGGTCGGCGTTGTCTCCGCGATCAGTCTCGTGCTTATCGCCCTGGCCGCCCTGGTTACGGCGGGGGCGCTGACGGTCGCGGCGCTCGGCGTGCGGACCGCGGTCAACGCGCTGAAAGGCTTTGCGGGACCGGCGATCGCCGATGTCCGGCAACTGATTGCATCCATCAAGACCGAGGCTGACGCACTGGTGGGAGCGTCGCGGGATGTGCGGCAACGCATTGTCCGCGCGGCAGATGCCGCCGAGGAACGCCTGACCGATCTCGATTCCCTGGCCGAAGTGATGCAGGAAGAGCTGGAGGACACCGCGCTGGACGCGGCGGCTACGCTGCGGAATGTCCGCCGCGGGATGTCGGTGTGGCGTTGGAGTCGAAAACTCATGAAGCGCAAGAAACGACCGTGAAGCGTCTGGGGGCGGCCGTCGCCCTTGCCCTCGTCGCCTCGGTACTCTTCCCCGGCGTCGCGCACGCCTGGACGCCCGGGACGCACATCTTCCTCGGTGAGTCGGTGCTCACCAATCTGCACCAGCTGCCCTCCATTGTCGCCGATCTGCTGCGCGGGTTCCCGTACGACTTTCTCTACGGCAACATCGCCGCCGACACGTCGATGGCGAAGAAGTACGCCCCGGTCGGCCGGCACTGCCACGCCTGGCACGTCGGCCAGGAGATCTTCGACCTGGCCTCCAGCGATCCGCTCCGCGCCTTTGGCCTTGGCTACCTCTCCCATCTCGCCGCCGACACGATCGCCCACAACTTCTTCGTGCCGCGCCAGCTCGTCCTCACATCGAGCACCGTGGCGCTGGGTCATTCCTACTGGGAGAGCCGGTTCGAAACGCACCTCGGGGACGCCTACGCGCGCGAGGCGCGCGATGTGATCCTGAAAGATCACACCGCGAGCGATACGCACCTCGACGAAATCCTCTCGCCGACGCTGTTCAGTGTGCGGACCAATCGCCGGCTGTTCCGCGGCATGGTGCACCTCACTGAGAGCCAGAGCTGGCAGTGGGTGTTTCAGGTGATTGCGGGGGCGAGCCGCTGGGATCTCGCCGACTCGGACATCGAACGGCACATGGCGGTCGCATTCGAATACGTGATGGAGACGCTTGGCGCGGATGCCGGCGAGGCCGCGGCGCGGCGGCTCGACCCCGCGGGCGAGAAGGCGCTGGGGCTGGCGAAGCGGATGCGGCGGCAGGCGCTGCGCGAGGGCGGCCGCCACGAGCCCGAGCGGGTCGAAGAAACCGCGCAACAGCATTTCGGATTGCCGACGCCCGCGCTCGACTACTGGAAACAGTCGCGGGCGCAGCGGCCCTGGCGGGACGGTTAAGCGGAGAGCTTTTCCTCGAGGACGCGCTGCGCCAGCTTCGGATCGGCCTTCCCCTTTGACGCGCGCATCAACTGGCCCACGAAAAACGGCAGCAACTTCGTTTCACCCTTCTTGTAGCGTTCCACTTCGGACGGATGCGCGGCCAGGACATCCGTCACCCAGCCTGCGATGACGTTGGTGTCGCCCACCTGGAAGAGACCGAGCGACTCGGCCACCGACCGGGGATCTCCGCCCTTCGCGGCGACTTCCGCAAAGACGCGTTTCGCCGCCTGATGACTGAGCGTCCCGCCCTTGACCAGCCCGATGATTTGCGAGAGCGCGGCCGGTGACACGCGCAGCTGCTCGTCATGGTCCTTCGCGTCGGCCAGCGCCTCCGTCATCACCCAGTTGGCGGCGGCCTGCGGCTCGGCGCTCGTCTTGGCCACCGTCTCGAAATAATCGGCGACGGCGCGCGTGGACGCCACGACGCTGGCGTGCTCGCGGCTGAGTCCGTAGCTCGTGACGAATCGCTCGCGCTTCTGCGCCGGCAGCTCCGGCAGCTCGCTCTGCTGCTCGGCGACGAACTCCGGCGACAGCACGAGCGGAGGCAGATCGGGCTCAGGGAAATAGCGGTAGTCGTGGCTTTCCTCTTTCGAGCGCTGCGGCCGAACGCTGTTTTCCTTTGAGTCGTACAGCATGGTCTGCTGCGTCACGCTGCCCCCCGATTCGACCAGCGCGATCTGCCGGTCGCGTTCCACCGTCAGCGCTTTCTCGACGAACGCGAACGAGTTGATGTTCTTCACCTCGGTGCGCGTGTTGAGCAACGCCTCGCCCGCCCGGCGCACGGAGACGTTGGCGTCGACCCGCAGGCTGCCCTTCTCCATGTCGCAATCGGAGATGCCGAGGTACTCGAGCAGCTGCTTCAGCGTCAGGAGGTAGGCGCGCGCTTCCGCCGGCGAGCGCAGGTCGGGGCCGCCGACGATCTCGATGAGCGGCACACCGGCCCGGTTGAGATCGACCGCCGTGCCTTTGGCGAAGCGATCGTGAATCGACTTGCCGGCGTCTTCCTCGATGTGCAGCCGCACAATCGTCGCGCTCACGCTGCCGCGCTCGGGGGAGACGAACGCCAGCGTGCCGTCCGTCGCCAGCGGTTGATCGAATTGCGAGATCTGATAGCCCTTGGGCAGATCGGGATAGAAGTAGTTCTTGCGCGCGAAGCTGCTCCGCGGGTGCACCGTGCAGCCGAGCGCGAGCGCGCCGCGAACGGCGAGGCCGATCGCGGCGCCGTTGGCGGCCGGCAGCGCGCCCGGCAGTCCCAGGCAGACGGGGCAGACCTGCGTGTTGGGTGGCGCGCCGAACGCCGTCGAGCAGCCGCAAAACATCTTCGACTTGGTGCGCAGCTGCACGTGCGTCTCGAGCCCGATGACCGTCTCCCAGCTCATGCTTCGTCCGTCGCCGGAACGACACGCTCGAGCGCGTAGGCGGCCTCGAGCATCTCGTCCTCCAGGAACGCCTGGCCGATCAACTGGCCGCCGATCGGCAACCCTTTGACCCGGCCGATCGGCAGCGAGATCGCCGGCAGGCCCGCGAGATTCGCGGTCACGGTGAAGATGTCGGACATGTACATGGCGATCGGATCGGCGAGCTTCTCCCCCGCCTTGAACGCCGGACTCGGCACCGTCGGGGTGAACAGCAGGTCGACACCGCGGTCGAACACGTTGCGGAAGTCCTGGGCGATGAGGGCGCGCATCTGCTGGGCGCGCCGGTAGTACGCGTCGTAGTAACCCGCCGAGAGGACGTAGGTGCCCACGAGAATGCGGCGGCGCACCTCGGGGCCGAATCCCTGTCCGCGCGTGGCGCGATAGAGCTCGCGCAGATCGGCGGTGCCGTCGAAGCGGGGCCCGTAGCGCACCCCGTCGTAGCGGGCCAGGTTGGACGACGCCTCGGCCGGCGCGATCACATAGTACGTCGGCACCGCGTACGGCGTGTGCGGCAGCGAGACCTCGCGGATCGCGGCGCCGAGCTCCTTCATCATACGAATGGACCGATCACAGGCGCGCCGCACCGCCGGATCGAGCTCCGGCGGGAAGTATTCTTTCGGCACGCCGATCACGAAGCCTTGCAGCGACTCGGGCACGGTGGGGAGCCGCAGCGGATCCCGGTCTTCGCACGTCGCGTCCCGGGGGTCGCGCCCGCTGATCACCGACAACACGCGCGCGGCATCGTGCACGCTGCGGCCAAACACGCCGATCTGGTCGAGCGACGATCCGAACGCGACGAGCCCGTAGCGGCTGACGCGCCCGTACGTCGGCTTGATGCCGACGACGCCGCAGAACGCGGCCGGTTGCCGCACCGAGCCGCCGGTATCCGAGCCCAGGGCGGCCGGCACCGCGCCCGCGCCGACGAGCGCGGCCGAGCCGCCGGAGGAGCCGCCCGGCACGCGCGTCTTGTCGAGCGGATGCACGACGCGTCCGTAGGCGGAATGCTCGGTCGAGGAGCCCATCGCGAATTCATCGCAATTGGTCTTGCCCGCGATGAGGGCGCCCGCGGCTTTCAGCTTGGTGATCGCGGTCGCTTCGTACGGCGACCGATAGCCCTCGAGAATCTTGGAGCCGCACGTCGTCGTGAATTCGAGGGTGCAGATGTTGTCCTTCACGGCCACCGGCATGCCGTACAGCACGCCCGTGGCGCGCGCGGCGGCGGCCTGCGCGAGCAGCGACTTGCGGAGATCCTTGGGTGGGGTGAGCAGCGCGTTGAGGCGCTTGGCTTTCACCAGGCGGTCGGCGACCGCTTTCGCGTCACTCACTCGAACTGACCGAGCTTCGGAACGACGAAGAAGCCCTCCTTGAAGACCGGTGCGAACTCCTCCGGACCGAAGGCGAGTAGGGGAGGCGCGACCTCATCCGGACGAAACCGAATCGCGTCCGGGCCCGGCACGAACGTTTTCACACCGCCATTCGTGGGGATGGCGCTGAGCTGCGCGACATAGTCGAGGATGCGCGACATCTGGTCGGCCATCTCCGGCAGCGCTTCTTCTGCCACATCCAGCTCCGCGAGCTGCGCGATGCGGAGAACGTCGTCCCGCGAAACACTCATGCCCCGTCTCCCTCCCAATCACGCTCGAGCCCGGCATACGCGGCGAGCAGCTGCTTGGTGCCGATGTCCGGATCGTCGAAGTCCACACTCACGCGCAGGTCGCGGCCTTCGCCCGACACCCCGCGCACCACGCCACCGCCGAACTTGCGGTGACGAACCCGCTCACCTTTGACGTAACGCGGCGCGTCCTGCGAGACCTCTTCCGGAAATCCGAGCTCCGGCAGCAGTCGCCGCGCCGCCGCGCCGCGCGGCCGGGAGGCCCTGGGCGCCATCGCCCCCGATGCGCCTCGAAGCGGGTGCCACGATGGCGTCGTGCTGCGCTCGACGACGACGTGGGGCGGCAGCGCGTCGAGAAAGCGCGACGGCTCCGCGAGCTCCAGCCGCCCGTTGCGGTAACGCGTGCGCGCCCATGAGAGATACAACCTTTCCCGCGCGCGCGTGAGACCCACGTAACAGAGTCGTCGCTCTTCTTCGACCCCGCCCGGCTGCTCGGTCGAGCGACCGAGCGGGAAGAGTCCATCCTCGAGACCCGCGAGCGACACGAACGGCCACTCGAGTCCCTTCGCCATGTGCACCGTGGTCAGCGTGACGCCCCCTCCCGGTGCATCGCGTGCTTCGTCGATGGGCGTGATGAGGGCGGCCTGCGTCAGGTAGCGCTCCACGGGATTGCCGGTGCCTTCGGCAGCATCGGGATCCTGGACCTCGGCCCACGCCGCGGCCCCTGCCACCAGCTCCCGGATGTTTTCGATGCGCTCCATCCCCTCGGCCCCTTCCTCCGCCAGGTACTGCTCGTAACCCGTCGTGGCGAGGATGGTTTCGAGCGCGGTCGCCGGGTCGGCCTGCCCCACCGCGTCGCGCAGCCGGTCGAGCAGCGCCGCGACTCCGGCAAGCGCCTCCCGCACGTTGGGCCGCAGCTCGCCCACGCTGCCGGCGCGGCGCGCGGCCTCGAGCATCGGCTTGTGCCACCCTGCCGCCGCCTTCCCGAGCATGGCCAGGGAGGCATCACCGATGCCGCGCCGCGGCACGTTGACCACTCGGAGGAAGGCTTCGTCGTCCGCCGGGTTGGCGATCAGGCGAAGGTAGGCCAGGAGGTCCTTCACCTCGCGCCGTTCGTAGAAGCTGATCGCCCCGATCAACCGGTAGGGGATGCCGCGGAAGCGGAACGCCTCTTCGAGCGGGCGGGACTGGGCGTTGGTGCGGTACAGGATCGCCATCCCCTCGTAGCCGATGTCGCCCTCGGCGGCGCGCCTGGCGAACTCATTGGCCAGCCATTCCGCCTCGTCGCGCTCATCGGCCGTGCTGAGGAGGGTCACAAGCTCGCCGCCCTTTTTCTCCGTGAAGAGTGTCTTGCCGAGGCGGCCGGTGTTCTCGGCGATAATGCCGTTCGCCGCATCGAGGATGATCTGTGTCGACCGGTAGTTTTGCTCGAGCCGAACGAGTTTCGTGCCCGGGAAGTCGTTCTGAAACGCGAGCATGTGGCGCACATCGGCGCCGCGCCACCCGTAGATCGCCTGGTCGTCATCACCGACCACGCACAGATTGCCGTGCCGCTTGGCGAGATGCTTCACCAACAAGTACTGGGCGGCGTTCGTGTCCTGGAATTCATCCACGAGGACGTGCTGAAAGCGGTCCTGCCAGTACACGAGACGATCGGCGTGCTCCCGGAACAGCGTCAGGGGATGGAGCAGCAAGTCGTCGAAATCCATGGCGTTGGCCTGCTTCAACGCCGGTACCAGGTCGGCGAAGATATCCGCCGCCACTTTCACGTACGGCGTGTCGGCCTGCGCTCGGAGCTCCTCGGGCGTGAGCATGCGGTTCTTCGCGCTCGAGATCAGCCCGTGAATGGCGCGCGGCGGATAGGCCTTGGGGGAGAGTTGGCGGGCCTCGAGCAACCGTCTGACAAGCGCCTCCGAGTCGTCGGAGTCGTAGATCGTGAAGTTTGGCCCGAACCCGAGCAGCGCCGCTTCCCGCCGCAGAAAGCGCGCGGAGAGCGAATGGAACGTCCCGATCCACAATCCTCTGGGGTCGCTGCCGAGCAGCTGCGCGACGCGGGTGCGCATTTCCCCCGCCGCCTTGTTCGTAAACGTCACGGCGAAGATGCGCTGCGGTGCGACCTGCAGCGTGGTGATCAGGTGCGCGATGCGAGCGGTCAAGACCCGCGTCTTCCCCGACCCCGCCCCGGCCAGCACGAGCAATGGCCCACCCGGATGCTCGACCGCCTCCCGCTGGGCGGGATTCAGAGGTAAGGCGTTCGTCGCAGTCATGTTCCCACCCTAAAGGGTGGGCTCGGCACAGCATTGTCCTTAAGGACAATGACTCGCCGAGCGCAGGCTTTAGCCTGTCGATTCACGAAAGGGGAAATTCCAACACGAATACCGACCCCTTGTCCTCCGGGCCCGGGTGGAATGCCACGCGGCCGTTGTGCTGCTGTTCGACGATGCGGCGCGCCAGCGCCAGGCCGATGCCCCACCCGCCCGTCTTGCTGGAGACGCCGGGCTCGAACAACTCGCGCTGCATCTCCGGCGCGACCCCCGGACCGTCGTCGCGCACGCTGATGCGCCCGACGGCAGCGGTGCCCGCGACCTCGACTTCGATCAGCCCGCCGCGGCCGCTCAACGCGTCGACGGCATTTTTCACGATCACCTCGAGCGCCCATTCGATCAGCACCGGATCGCCTGTCACGGTCGGCCCCGCACCGGGCGAGGCCAGGGCGATCGTCACCGAATGCGCCAGCGTCGGCAGGCGCGGCCGGAAATACGCCACGATGCGCTCGGCCACCGTTCCGAGACCCACGGGCTCGCGCCGGGCCGGGCGGCCGATGCGCTCGAAGCGTTTCGCGACGCGCTGCAGCCGCTCGGCGTCCGCCTCAAGATGGGCGACCAGCTCGCCGCCAGGCGTACCCGGATTCTCCCGCAGGTAATCAATCCAACCCGTGAGGCTCATGAGCGGTGTGCCGAGCTGATGCGCCGACTCGCGCGCCATCGCGACCCACAGCCGATCGCGGGCCGCGACGACGCGCGCGCGCATCGCCCACACGGCGAGCAGCACGAGACAGAGGAACATGGCGCCCTGCAGCACGGCGAGGCCTGTAAATGCCTTGGCAGCCGGCAGCGACCCATAGTGGATCGTGCCGACGCCGGGCTGAGTGAGTGGCGGCTGGATGCGGTCGAGCTCCGTGATCCAGGCGCGCCGTCGCGCGTCGCTGGCGTCCGCACCGAACGGCGCGTTGTCGAGCGCGGTGATCCGGCCGCCGGTGTCGGTGACGGCGAGCGGAATGCCAAGCCGCCGCACTTCGTCGGCCAGGGCGAGCAATGCATCGGCGGCGGCGCCCTCGCGCGGGTCGTTCAGGCCCGCGAAGACATGCCCGAGCAGACGGCTCGTCTCGCGCGCGTCGTTGCGCAGGTGGCGCGCGACGATCCAGGCGTACCCGACAGAGAGCACGCCGAAGAGCAGCGCAGCGGTGAAGAGCGCGGGAGGACCGGCGCGGCGCAGCGCGCCTTTAGGCAAGTCGATCAGTGCCGACGTACGGCACCAACGCCGGCGGGACGGTCACGGAGCCGTCGGACTGCTGATGGGTTTCGAGCAGCGCCGCGATCGTGCGCGGCAGCGCGACGCCTGACGCGTTCAAGGTATGCACGAACTCCGGCTTCTCGCCGGGGCGTGGCCGGCAGCGAATGTTGGCCCGGCGCGCCTGGAAGTCGGTAAAGGTGCTGGAGCTCGAGACCTCGAGCCATTGGCCGACACCCGGCGCCCACGCTTCGAGGTCATACGTCTTGGCGGCGGCGAATCCGAAGTCGTTGGCGGGAAGGACCGCCACGCGATAGGGCAGCTCCAGCCGGCGCAGCACTTCCTCGGCGTGGCCGGTGAGCTTCTCGTGCTCTGCCGGCGAGTCGACGGCGTGGCAAAAGCGCACCAGCTCCACTTTGTCGAACTGATGTACGCGCAGCAGGCCGCGGGTGTCCTTCCCCGCGGCCCCGGCTTCGCGCCGGAAGCACGGCGTGTAGGCGACGTAACCGAGCGGCAGCGCGCGGTCGATGATTTCCTCGCGATGGAGATTCGTGACCGGCACTTCGGCCGTCGGGACGAGAAACAGGTCGTCGGTCGTGCGATAGGCATCATCCTCGAACTTCGGCAACTGCCCGGTCCCCATCATGACTTCGCGCCGCACGAGAAACGGCGGCTCGACTTCGATGTAGCCGTGCTCGCGCGTGTGCAGATCGAGCATGAAGTTGATCAGTGCGCGCGCGAGCCGGGCGCCCATCCCGCGCAGCACCGGAAATCCCGAACCGGCGAGCTTCGCGCCGGCCGCGAGGTCCAGGATCCCGAGCTGCTCGGCAATCTCCCAGTGCGGCTTGCCGCCCTTGGGTGCCGGTGTTCCCCAGCGGCGCAGCTCCGTCTGTTCGTCGGGAACGTCGGGCAACGGCAGGTTCGGCACGAAGAGCGCCTTGGCTTCGAGCGTCGTCTCGATCTGCCGCAGCTCGGACTCGAGGCCGGTGATCCGCTCGCCCAGCTTGCGGCGCTCGGCGACGACTGCCGCCGACAGGCCGCCGGACTTCGCCGCGAGCGCATCGGATTTCGCCGCGTCATTGCGCTCGGCCTTGAGCGTATCGAGCTGCGCGGTCAGCGTGCGGCGCTTCATGTCGAGCGCTTCGATTTCGTCGAGCAGCCGCTTCAGCGAAGAATCGCCGCGACGCCCGAGCGCCGCGCGCACCTGAGCGGGCGAGGCGCGCAGCAACTTCAGATCAATCACGGGTTAGTTGCGCGGCAGGCCTTCTTGGAGCCCGCGAAAGCCGCAGTTGAGATCGGCGAGGATGACGAACTGCAGCCGCCGCCCGTTCGGACCGGACGTCGTGTCGATCGCCAGGACATGGAGCTTCGCGTAATAGTACGTCGAGACGCCGAACGAGCACGTCACCAGCGTCGAGTGCGCGATGAGGACGGTGCTGTCGGTCAGCACCTGCGCGCTGTCGAGATTGTAACCGCCCGTCGGCGCGAACTTGATCGAATCGAACCGCTGCGTACTGATCTGCAGTCCGGACTGCTGGCCCAACTTCAGGGCCCCCGTCGGCAACAGCAGGGCGCGCCCCGCCGTGTCGATGTCGAACGCGAAATCGAACGACGGCGCCGCGTCGGTTCGCACCGCCGTCTGGGCCGGGATGGAGTATCCCGAGGGCAGCGCCAGCGGCGTCCCGCTCAGGGCGTAGATCGTCACCGTGTCGGGTTTGTTCGAGATGTAGGCCGCCAGGCCGCTGGGATTGCCACAGGCGGCGGTGAGGCTACAGGCCAGCAGGAGCAGCGTGACGTAGCGCATTGAAGTGCTGGGAACTTACAGGGCCACGTTCGAGTGGGTCAACCCACAGTGGCTGCTTGACTTCGACTTCCGGGAAACCTACGTTGCCGCGCGTATGGCGACCATCCGCGACGTCGTGGAGGCACTCAGCCGTTCGAACGGCGTGGACGCGGTCGTGGTAGTAGGCCGCGACGGCCTGCCCATCGATTCGCGCGTGGCCAACGGTGTGGACGCCGACAGCGTTGCCGCCCTCCTGCCAACGGCGATCAAGCACATGGCGCAGCTCGGCGATGCCGGCGGCCGCGGCGACTTCGCGACCGCGGTCCTGGAATTCGGCCGCGGGGTCGCCATCGTTGCGGTCCTCAACGCCGAAGCGCTCCTTATCGTGCTGGTGCAGCCGGCGACGAACGTGGGCGCCCTCCTGTTCGATCTGCGCCGCCATCGCACGGCCATCGCTGGATTGCTGTAACCGGACGGTCCGCCGGTGGCCCCCGCCAACTCCGTACGTCACCTCCTGGTGGTGGATGACGAGCCTCATATCGGGCTCGTGTTGCGCCCATTCCTGGAGCAGCTCGGCTACCGCGTAAGCGTCGCGCGGACGCTCGAGGAGGCGCGGACCGCGCTGCGCGCGAGCCCGCCGACCGACGGCCTGTTGCTCGATCTCCATCTCCCCGATGGGTCGGGGCTCGACCTGCTGCGCGACCTGCGCAAACAGGTCGGCACCGCCAGCCTGCCGGTCGTCGTCCTCACCGCCGAAGGCGAGGATCGCGTGTTGCGCGAAGCCCGGCGGCTTGGTGCGACACTGGTGACGAAGCCGTTCAGCCCGACGAAACTCAGCCAGCGCATCGCGATGATGTTCGGCGACGCCAAGCCGGAGTCGCCGTGAGCACCTGGGCAGCGATCCTCGCCGGCGGATCCGGGACACGATTCTGGCCGCTGTCGACGCCGGAACGGCCGAAGCAGTTTCTGCCGCTGATCAGCGACCGCCCGTTGCTGGCCCAGACGGTCGCGCGCCTGCACGGCCTCGTGAGCCCCGAGCGCATGCTGATCCTGACCGGTCCGTCCCTCGTCGACCTCGTCGCCGCCACGGTCCCCGAGATCCCGCACGCCAACATCTTCGCCGAGCCGCGCGCCGCATCGACGGCACCGGCGCTCGCGTGGGCGGCGCACTGGATCGCAAAACACGATCCCGGCGGTGAGATGCTGTCCCTGCACGCCGACTGGGCGGTCGGTGACGACGCCGCCTTCCGCGCCGCGGCGGCCCAGGCCCTCGCGGTCGCGGTGGAGCAGGACGTGCTGGTGACGGTGGGCATCAAGCCGACGCGCAACGAAACCGGCTACGGCTACATCGTGCCGGGCGCCGCCGCCGGCCGCGGCAGCAAGGTCAAGCGCTTCATCGAGAAGCCGAATGCCGCGCGCGCGGCGCTGCTGCGCCGGCGGGGCGCCCTGTGGAACAGCGGTCTCTTTGCCTGGAGTGCGGCGCGATTTCTCGGCGAGGCCGGTGCCTACGCGGAGGAGCTCGCGCCCGGATGGCCGGCGCTCACCCATGGCGACGCGCCGAGGTTTTTCGCGGCCGTGACCCCCGTCGCTGTCGACGTGGCAGTGCTCGAACGCTCTCCACGGCTCGCGGTGGTGACGGGCCGCTTCGCCTGGGACGACATCGGCTCGTGGGACGCCCTGCTCCGCGTCCGCCGCCGCGACGCGCGCGGCAACGTCACCGTCGGCAACGTGACACTCGGCGACGATGTGAAGAATTCCGTGATTTGGTCGGAAAATGAAACCATCGCCGTCGTGGGAATCGCGGACATGGTCGTCGTCCGTGCCAACGGGCACACACTCGTGATGCCGACCGGGCGGCCGGACAAATTGAAAGCGCTGGTGCAGAGCCTGTGACGCCACCGCACGGACTCTATCTCCTCGACCCCGATCCGGCGCCGGCCTGGGCGCCGTTCGCCGGAATCCGGCCGCTGTGTGAGCTGCGCGCCGGCGCGCACCTCGTGCGCCAGCGTTGGGAGACATTCGTCGGGAGCGAGGCCGCTGCGATCTTCGCCCTGCCGCATCTCGCCGGTTTCCCCGAGCCGGGCGTGCCGGTCGTGGAGGCGAGGCGCCCGGTCGTGGGGCCGGCGGTGATCGGTTCGTCGACGTTTGCGCCCCGCGGCCTCGCCGGCCCGCTCCCCGACGCACCCGCCCGCCTCACGCACGACGGTGTCACCGTCGGCTGGGCGGTGCCCGCGGGCAGCACGTGGACGGGGCCAGTGGCGCATGCGCAGGCAATCAATGTCGAAGGCGTGGTGCTCCGGGGCGTGCACGATCTGATCAGCGCGCTCGAGCAGCTGCTGCGAGACGACGTGCTCAAGCTTCTGGGTGATTCCGATCCCGTGCCGGAGGGCTCGATCGTCGTGGGCGACCCGGCGTGGATCGCGGTGCACGAATCGGCGATCGAGCCGGGAGTGGTGTTCGACACTCGGAACGGGCCGGTCGTGCTCGAGAGCGGTGTCGAGGTACGGTCCGGCACCCGGCTCGAGGGACCGCTGTGGGTGGGAGCCAACACGCGCGTCGTCGGCGGACCGATTCGCAATTCCGCGATCGGGCCGTGGTGCGTCGTCCATGGCGAGGTGTCGACGACCGCCATGCTTGGCTACGCCAACAAGGGTCACTACGGGTTCGTGGGGCATTCGGTCCTCGGCCGGTGGGTCAACTGTGGCGCCGGGACCACGACCTCCAACTTGAAAAGCACCTATGGCGATGTGCGACTCGATGTGGCCGGGACCAGATTGGAAACCGGACACCAGTTTCTGGGCAGTCTCATCGGCGACCACGCGAAAACCGCCATCGGCACCCTGCTCGACGCTGGATCGGTCATCGGCGCCGGCGCCAGTCTGTTCGATGGTGTGCGGGCGCCCAAGTATGTCGCGCCGTTCGCCTGGGGCGGCTCGGCAGCGGAACGGATGACGCCCGAAAAGTTTCTGGCGACCGTCGAGCGCGTCCTGCCCCGCCGGAACGTCGAGGTGACCGACGCGATGCGGTCCTACCTGCAGCGCGCCTTCGACTGGCTGACGCAATGAGCGATCTGCAACAACGCTACCGGCGCCTCGGCAAGTACGAGCTGCACCAGCTTCTGGGCGAAGGGGCGATGGGCATCGTCTGGAAGGCGTACGACACCGTCCTGCGGCGCTACGTCGCGCTGAAGCTGTTGAGCGCCAGTTTCCGGAAGACGAAGGACATGCAAGAGCGCTTCCTGCGCGAGGCGCGGGCTGCCGGCGCCATCCAGCACGCCAACATCGTCACCGTCTACGACCTCGGCGAATCCGACGGCCAGCTGTTCATCGCGATGGAGCTGGTGGAGGGTCGCGATCTCTCCGACATGATCGCCCTGCGCGATCCGCTCGCGTTGGAGCGGAAGCTCGACATCACGATGGAGGTGCTCGCCGGTCTGCACTTCGCCCACCAGCGCGGCGTGATTCACCGCGACGTCAAACCATCGAACGTGCGGGTCATGCCCGACGGCCGCATCAAGATCATGGACTTCGGGATCGCCCGGCTGCAGAAGGCCGACGACACCGGATCGGGCGCGATCGTAGGGACGCCGACGTACATGGCCCCCGAGCAAATCACCAACGGGGCGATTACGCCCGCCACCGATGTGTTCTCCGTGGGCTGCCTGCTGTACGAGCTGCTGTGCTATCAGCGGCCGTTCGAGGCGGAGTCCGTACACGGCGTCCTGTATCAGGTCCTGACGACGGAGCCACGCCCGCTCCGCACGGTCGCGCCGTCGATCCCGGCGGCGCTCGAGCGCGTGGTGGCAAAGGCGATGAACAAGGTGCCGCACGAGCGCTACGAGTCCGCGGGGCAGATGATGTCGACGCTGCAGCAGATCCGCGCGGCGTTGTCGGGCGCCGACGAGGAAGCGACGCAGCCGCTGGGACGCTGGACGCCGCTGCCCCAGCCGATGCTGAAACTGATCACCCACGCGTCGATGCGAGCCCGGATCGCCGTACTGGGCGCGCTCGCGGTCGTCGTGGCGCTCCTGGTGTATGCCCCGGGGCAACCGACTGACGCACCGCCGGCGGTCGCCCGGGGACCGGTCATTCCTCCGCCGGGGGCGCAGCCGGGCGGACTCGTGGCCCCCCCGCCGGCACCGGCCGGTCCTCCGGTCTCCCTGGCCGTCAGTGTGCGCCGTGACTCCGCGCTCTCGGCGCGCGATCGCGCCATCGCCGCGGGCGCCCAGAAAAACAGCGTGCCCTCGTTGCTGCTCGCGCAGACGATGCTCGAGACGTCGGACCGGGCGCTGCAGCGCGGCGATCAGTCGCTCGCGCTCCGCGGCTATGTCGAGTCCGCACAACGCTACGGGCAGGCGCGGGAAGAGGCGCGGGCGATGGACCTGGAGGCGCAGCGCATGATCGAGCGCGTCTCGCCCGTCGTTCAGGCGCTGCCCACGGGGCGCGCCGCGGCCAACGCCGGGGTGTTCCTGGCGCGTGCGGAGTCGTTACTCCGCGTCCAGGATTTCACGCTCGCCAAAGTCGCGGCACAGAGCGCCGAGCAGATCGGGATCGACGCGGGGATCGCGCCACCGAGCGCGCAGCCCCGCGACGCCCGCGGCGCGATCGACGTGCTGCTCAGCGATCTGGCCCGCGCGTTGTCGAGCCAGCGCATTTCCAACGTTCGCGTCTTGTATCCCGCGTTGACCGACGAGGAGCGGCGCGGCTGGGAAGTCTTTTTCCGGGAGTGGAGTCAGATCACGGCGAAATTCACAGTGGAAGATTTCAAGGTGCAGGACGCGACGGCGACCGGCAACGTGCGCGCGATGTTCCAGTACGTACCGGAGCGCGGCGGCGCGCCCCGCGTCGACCGCCGCCGGTTTGCGATGCGGTTCGAGCGCAAGGACGTAGGTTGGAGGCTGACGGCGGTTACGGAACTGAAATGACGTAGTAAGGGCACGACATGTCGTGCCCCTCCCTACCAGGCGCGTTGATTCGGGGCCGGCGGCTCCGGAATCGTCAGCGTATCAGGACGCGCCGTCGGCGGACCGACGCGCCGCAGCGTCACCGGTTTCTCCAGGTCCCCGCCGCTGATCGTGAGCTTGTCGCGGGCGAGCTTCATGCCATAGACCTGCCAGACGCCGTCGCCCAGGGTGATCCAGAGGCTGTCGCCCACCAGGCGCCAGCGGGCGAGGTCCCGGCCGAACTGCGCCGAGCTGTCGCTGCGCACCATGATGTGGCGGATCTCATCGCCGGTTTTCGCCTGCCAATCCCCCGTCAGCCGGACGGGTGCCTGTGCGATCGCGAGTACCGCCGTTCCCATGACCCAGAGCCGAATCATCCGTCCAATGATACCCGGCTCTGTTCCGTCTTGGCACCGGCGGGAACGACTCCGGCTACGGGCGCGACGGGATCGGTGAGCACCGCCACCTGCCCTTCCCACTGTTTCATCATTCGCACGAAGGCACCGCTCAGCTCGGGATCGAACTCGACGCCGCTGCGCTCATCCAGGTAGCCGAGCGTCTTCTCGACGGACCACGCCTCCCGGTACGGGCGGCGGGTGCGCAAGGCGTCGTATACGTCGCAGACGTGCACGAGCTTGCTCGCGTGATGACACTCGCGGGCATAGTGCAGGACGGGATACCCGCCGCCGTTGATCATGATGTGGTGCTCATACGCCACCACGACGGCGAGATCGAGATCGTCTTCGACTTCGAGCAGCATGCGCGCGCCCGCCGCCGGATGCTCATTCATCAGCGCGCGTTCCTCATCCGTGAGGCGGCCGGGCTTGGTGAGCACCTCGATCGGGATCGTGATCTTGCCGATGTCGTGCAGCAGTCCGGCGATCCCGAACGTCCGCACATCCGTCGCGGACAGGCCAATGAATTCTGCCAGCGCCATCGACAGCACCGAGACGTTCAGCGAGTGCGTGGTCGTGTACTGGTCGAATTCCTTGAGCTGCAGCAGCGGCACGATCACCTGCCGGCCGCCATGCATCGCGACGGCGAGCGAGCGCACGACCGCCTCGGCTTCGGCGAGCGGGATCGCACCGGTTGTCTGCACCTCGTGCTGCATCCACTGGAGGGTGTCGACCTCCTCCCCCAAGGAAAAGCTGATCGTCGCGGTGGGCAGCGCTTCGGACGCGAGCTCGCTTTCACCCTTCAATCCGACGGCACCGAAGCGGATACTGCTGTGACGCATCTGGCGTGCCTCGGTACTGATCGCCGACAACGTCAGCCGCGCCAGGACCTCCTCCAGAAAGCCTTCGAAGTCCTCGCGGCTCACCTGTTCGTCAAACTCGAGCCGCTGAACGCCCGCCTGCGCCAGGCGCTGCCCCCAGTCCCACGCCTTCAGCTCGCGGAGCGGGAGCCGCCCGAACACCACCTCGTCACCGAGGAACGTGAACAGCGGACGCGCTGTGTCGCTCTGGAGATCCCGGATCTGTTGAAAGGCCACATCCAGCGCGCGCTCCCGCGCCGGGTGCCCGACGCGATAGAGCGCCATCGCGGCAAGCGCCTGGGCGAACGCGTTCAAAAAACGGGCCGGATCGGCGCTCATCGCTTGATCGCTGCCGTCGTGCGCGGCGTGGGACTCGCCGCGCTGCGGACATCGGGATCGTTGGAAGCGGCGGCGAGGGCCAGGAGGGCGGCGGCCTGGACATCGTTCCGCCATCCCGCCGCCAGCGCCATCAAGGCTGCGAGCAGCTCGAGCGAACGCGCGGCGAGCCTCGGGCGTCCCAGCCAATTCGTCCCACCGTCCACCAACGCGAGCAGCGCGTTCAGGCCGATGCTGTTTCGCACGCGGCCGAGCACCTTGATGGCAAGCACCCGCAGCTCGGACGGAGTGGCGGTGGCACGCGCGAGCTCGGCCACGACGGTGAGGGCCGAGGGCGGGCAGTCCTCCAGCGCCGCCGCGAGCGCGAGCCGCGCCATGCGCGGGTCGGAATCCCGGAGCGCACCAAGCAGCGCCGGCTCGCGCTCCGCAGGGACTTTCAGCGTCACCTTCAATGCCTCGCGCCGGACGCGGGCATCCTCATGGGCGGTGAATGCCGCCGTTGAGAAGCCCGTCGGGAGTGCCGGCAGGCCATCGAGAATCAGCAGCAAATTGCGCGTGACATACCACGGGATGTCGCGCGAAAGTCGCATGGCAATGACGGGGCCGAGCTCGCGCGGGGCGCGGGTCAAGCGATCGAGCAGCCCGCGGCGCGTCGTCCGCGACTCCGACTCCCCCAGCACGTCGAGGAGTGGCTCGAACGCGTCGACGTGCAGCCGCGGCAGCACGCGGTCCAGCGTGGCGAAGTCGGGCGGCTCGCTGCTCGCGAGCTGCCGCACCACGTCGGGCGAGGTGACCCGGGTCCAGAGCGGCGCGATGTCGGCGCGAACCGCCGGGCGTGAGGCGTCGGACGACGCGGCGAGCAGGTCGACGAGCGCGTCGACGTGATGCTCGGCCACCAACCGCTCGACGGCGCGCCAGGCGCCAAAGCCGAGCGCGCCGGTCTCCACCGCCGTCTGCACGATGCGCAACGGCTCGGCGGCCTGCTGCCCCTCGCGCCGCTGGCTCGCGGCGGGAGCGGCGGCGGCCATCTTCTGCAGCGCCTGACCATACGCGTCGGGATTCGGATCCTCGAGGGTCCATCCCTGCAGGAGATCGCGCACCTGGTCGCGCAGCGCCTCGTCGGCCTGCGGACGCGTTTCCGCCGTGCCCTGCTCTGCGTGTTGCGCAAGCTTCGATAACATCCGCACCAGCGGATCGGAGACTGTTTTGTGCGACGCATCCGCCATCGCGCGCACGATCTCCAGGACGGCGTCGACGGCAAGCCCATGCGTCGCATCGATCGCGAACTTGTAGCGCTGCGCGTTGTCACCGCCCATTTCGATGAGCCGGCGCAGCGTGCCGGGCTGGAGCGCGCCGACGAGCTTCGAGGTCCGGCGCCGCAACGCCACCGCCTCCGCACCTCCCGCGTGCTTCAGCTCATCGGCGATTTGCAGCAGGTAGCCCACGATCACCTGGTCGTAGGCTGCGTTCTGGGGATGCTCGTCGATCGCCTTGGCGATCAACGTCGGCTCAGCGGCCTGCGGCGGGGCGTCGTCGCCCATGGCCTCGGCGGTCAGCGCGGCGCGCGCCAGCCCGACCCACAGCTGCGCGCCCCGTAAGCCGCGTTCCTTGGAGCCCTCGTCGCCCGGCGCGGGGACCTGGTCGTCTTCCTGCAGCAGCTCCAAGCGCTCGTAGGTGACCGGGTGCAGCCGGATGTGGTCCCAGGCACGCAGCTGTTCGGGGGACCCCAGCCCCAGCGGCTCGCCGGTGCGCTCGGCCTCGACCGACAGCGTCTTCAACACATCGCTGACCTCGCTCACTCGTAGACCGCGGTGGAACGTCACGGCCCCGAGGTGGTGGCGATGCAAACGACCGGCGAGCTCGGCGAGGAGGGGATTCTTGGGATCGGTGGCGACGCCTTCGATGACGAGCTGCTGCCGGGCGACGCCGAGGGCCAGCGTGGTGCGGTTTTCGAACAGGTGCTCGGCCCGACGGGTGACACTCGACGCGGCTGGCGCCAGCGACGGATGCCCCTCCGGATACATCGAGTGCTTATGGAGGGCGATCGAGAGCTCGATCAGGAAATCGGCTAATTCTCTCGAAAGAGCGGCCTTTTCCGGCGCTGTCATAGCCTCCCAAAATAGTGCTCCCCCCCGTGCCAGACGTCGCCAGACGTCACACGGGAGGGAGCGCTACGTAAGTCTATGCTACCTAGACGCCTAGACGCCTAGACGCCTAGTACATGCCACCCATACCACCACCGGGCATCGGCGGAGCCTTTTCCTTCTCCTTCTTCTCCACCACCACGCACTCCGTGGTGAGGAGCAGGCTCGCGATGGACGCGGCGTTCTGCAGGGCTGTCCGGGTGACCTTGGTCGGATCGATAACGCCCGACGCCACCAGGTCCTCGAACTTATCGGTTTGGGCGTTGTAGCCGAAGTTCTTGTCCTTCGACTCCTTCACCTTGCCCACGACGATGGCGCCTTCCGCGCCCGCGTTCTGGGCGATGATGCGGATCGGCTCCTCGAGCGCCCGGCGCACGATCTCGATGCCGGTCTTCTCATCGTCGTCGTGACCCTTGGTCTTGTCGAGCGACTTCTGACACCACAGCAGCGCCACGCCGCCGCCCGGCACGATGCCCTCCTCGACAGCCGCGCGGGTTGCATGCAGTGCGTCCTCGACCCGAGCCTTCTTCTCCTTCATCTCGGTCTCGGTCGCCGCGCCGACGTTCAGCACGGCCACGCCGCCGGCGAGCTTCGCCAGCCGCTCCTGCAGCTTTTCCTTGTCGTAGTCGGATGTGGACTTCTCGATCTGGGCCTTGATCTCCGACTTCCGGCCTTCGATCTGCTCGTCCTTCCCCTTGCCGTCGACGAGCGTGGTGTTGTCCTTGTCCACGATGACGCGCTTGGCGCGGCCGAGATCGTTGAGCGTCGTGTTCTCGAGCTTGAGGCCGAGCTCTTCCGAAATCACCTGGCCCCCGGTGAGAATGGCGATGTCGCGCAGCATCTCTTTGCGACGGTCACCGAAGCCGGGCGCCTTGACGGCGCAGACCTTCAGCGTGCCGCGGAGCTTGTTGACGACGAGCGTCGCCAGCGCCTCGCCCTCGACATCCTCGGCCACGATCAGCATGGGCCGGCCTGACTGTGCCACCTTCTCGAGCACGGGCAGGAGGTCTTTCATCGTCGAGATCTTCTTCTCATAGACGAGGATGTACGCATCCTCGATCGTGCATTCCATCTTCTCGGGATCGGTGATGAAGTAAGGCGAGAGGTAACCGCGGTCGAACTGCATCCCGTCCACGGTCTCCAACGTGGTCTCGAGGCTCTTCGCCTCTTCGACCGTGATCACGCCGTCCTTGCCGACCTTGTCCATCGCGTCGGCGATCTTGTCGCCGATCTCAGCATCGCCGTTGGCGGAAATCGTGGCGACCTGCTTGATGTCCTTCCGGCCCGAGGTGGGCACCGAAATCTTCTTCAGCTCGGCGACGACCGTCTCGACCGCGCTCTCAATACCGCGCTTCAGCGCCATCGGATTGGCACCGGCCGTGACGGACTTGAGGCCCTCACGGTAGATGGCCTGTGCAAGCACCGTCGCCGTGGTCGTGCCGTCGCCCGCGAGGTCGGAGGTCTTGGTCGCCACTTCCTTCACCATCTGAGCGCCCATGTTCTCGATCTCGTCGTCGAGCTCGACTTCCTTCGCGACAGTCACGCCGTCCTTGGTGACGGTCGGGGTGCCGAACTTCTTGTCGATGACGACATTCCGGCCCTTGGGACCGAGCGTCACCTTCACCGCATCGGCCAGCTGATCCACGCCGCGCTTCAGGCGGGCCCGGGCCTCGGTGCTGAACTCCAGAAACTTGGCTGCCATGTCTGTGCTTCCTCCCTAGAGGCTGCTTACGCGAGCTTCGCGATGACGTCGGCTTCTTTGATCAGGATGATCTCTTCGTGGTCCAACTCGACCTGCGTGCCGCTGTACTTCCCGTAGATGACGCGGTCCCCAACTTTCAGCTCCATCGGGACCGTCTCACCCTTCTCCCGCCGGCCCGGACCCACGGCGATGATTTCGCCCTGGATCGGCTTTTCCTTGGCGGTATCGGGGATGTACAGCCCACCCTTCATCGTCTCGGTCTCCTCCATTGGCCGGATCGCCACGCGATCGGCCAACGGATAGACCTTGTACTTCGGGGTCGTCTTGGTTGCCGTTGGCATGATACCCTGAACCTCCGTAACTCTTTGAATTGATTAGCTGGTTAGCACTCGCGGATGGTGAGTGCTAATGGACGACGGGGGGGAATCTCACCACCCTGCCGGGGCGTGTCAAGGGCTGGAAACCGTAGCGTCTCCGGCCAGGAGCGCGCGCACGGCGGCCTGCGCGCGAGTTCGTGGCGTAGCGGTGAGCGAGTCGAGTTGAATCGTACTGGCCCGAACGATCACCCCGGATCGGGTGTCGGCGAGACGCAGCTGGAACCAGGTTGGCTCACCAGCGGGGGGATCTCGAAAGGTGAAGTAGATGAGCGCCGCCGTTGGTCCGCTTCCCCCGCGCACCCGTGGCCGGACCTTGATGCCTTGCTCGCGCAGCGCCCGGGCGAGCTCGACGCTTTGGGGATCCTTTTCTTCCACGAGGATACTGTAGCCTCGAAGCGAATGCGGAATGCGCGACGCAGCACAGGCCAGCCCGAATGCAATACACGTCGGCACGACTGCACGACGGCACACTGCCACGAAGCACGTCGGCACGACTGCACGTCTGCACGACTGATCATGCCGACGTGCCGACGTGCCGACGTGCATTATGGCACCACTCGGCGAACTCCAACCCACCGGGCGACCCACCACGCACCGTCAGGATCGGTGCCTTCCAAACGCGACAACTTCACACCCGCATTGGCGCTGTGGATGAACTTCTGTTCCCCGACGTACATCCCCACGTGGGTAACGCCGCCACCGGGCTGCGCCGAGAATAGCAGGATGTCTCCAGGTTGCAGCGCGTCGAGGACGGGCGTGATCTCGTTCCCGGCGTGCGCCTGATCGCGACTCATGCGCGGCACCAGGATGCCATGCTGGCTGTAAGCCCATTGGACGAGACCGGAGCAATCAAAGCCGTTCGCCGCAGTCCCGCCCCACACGTACGGAGTCCCGAGCGCGTCGAGCGCGGTCTTCACGACGCCGGACGCATTGCCGACGATCATGAGTGGTGGCAGGGGGGGCGGGAGGGGCGGTGGCGCGCTCCGCTGCGGTCCCGGCCAGCGGCGGTCCACCGCCCTGCCAATCGTCAGCGACACACCGATCGAGGCGGCGATTCCATCGCGTGAGTTCGCACTCGTGCGCCAGAAGCCGCGCGGCCCGACGTCTTGGAGCCGGTACACGGTCTCCAGGCCGAGTGCCGCCCAGGGGATCGGGCGCCATTCGACTCCCCCACCCAGGGTCCAGAGCGCCGCCAGCTCCTGCGACGCTGTATCCGTAGAGACGCCGAGCGAAACGCCGGCGAGGGCGTATGGCCCGACCGTCGCGCGACGCCGAAAGGCGTGCAGCTGCCAGCCCGCGCCGTAGAAGGCGTGATGGCGTCCGAGACTGTCGTGGATCAGAATCTGTGCGGCGAGGCCCTGCGAGAAGATCCCAGCGATTGGGGCGTCTGTCCGAAGTTCGTAGCTCTTGGATTGATTCCCCGAATACCAACGCCCGAGGCGCAGATCGACGTCACGTCCCCCTCCCCCTCCCCCTCCCCCCACTTGGGCGGAGAGCTGGGAGACTCCGGCAATTAGAAGAAGGAGCTCAATCCGCGGCCGCAATCGCGGCATGCTCCTCGGAGGCGCGCGGCGCCATGTGATGCGAGAGCAGATGCGGCAGATGCCGCATGAAGCGGACCCAGGTCCAGAGCACGGCAAACCCAAACAGCAGGGCGCCGGCACCGGCTATCGCGAGCATGACGACGGGACTCTCGAACCGCAGCGCGACGAGCGCGCCAAGCCACAACCCGACATGCGATGCCGCCCACGCCCATGCGGGGGTCAGAAGCCACCCCACCACCACGAGCAAGTGCGCCATCCATCTCGGCACGGTGCGTTAGCCTCGCGGGGGACGCGCTAGCACGATAAGCGCAAACAGCACGAGCGTCGCCACGAAGCCCGCGCCGGCAGCGACGGGCATGAACAGCACGCCGCCCAGTCCCAAGCCCAATCCCAGACCGAGACCACCACCGACCGCCGGAATCGCCACAGACCTGATCGCCGTGTCGCCGCCGCGGGCGGCACGGCCGGCCGTCACGATCGCTCCCATCCACGCGACGAACGTTCCGAGCATCCACCAGATCGGGAGATACCACCAGGTGCTCCCGCCCCCGATCGCATCCCACGTCCAGGGGAACGCGCGGAACGGACGCAGCAGGATGATGTCGATGGCCATGAAGGCGATCGTACCCCACAGCCCGATGGCCGCAGCGCTCGCGACACCCTGAACGGTGCGCGACGCCGCGAAGAAGCCCGGCAGGAATGCCGCCGCCACGCCACCAGCCAACACGATGACCATGAGCAGGACCGACGTGACGACTCCGGGCAACAGGAACCGGGAGACGGCAAGGAAGAGAATGACCGCAACCGCGGTAACAGCACCGACGATGGTTCCACTGATGAGGATGTGACGGAACTCTGACCGATCAGCGGTGACGGTGGAGGTCATCATCTCCTCTAAGGAGTTGGTGGAGGTTGGTGAAGGACCTTCACCGTCCTTCACAACTTCAATTTAATACGCAAACACATAGAGCACCGTGAGATCGGTTACCGCCCACGCGCCCAGCGCCCGATACATCCCCCGCTGATGTTGCTTCGGACTCCAGCCTCCATAACCGAACAGCCAAGGCAACAACACGATCAACCAGAGCACGAACGGAACCAGCAAGGTAAACCCTTTCGGGCCGACGGGCAGACGCCGCGTTGCCCACGCGAACAGCCCGAACGCCAGCAGTGTCGCAAGCGTCGCCACGACGAGACTGGCCCGCATCCCCAAAATCAATGCGAGTGTGCGATCGCCGCGCCGCCGGTCCTCATCGAATTGATACAGCTGCGTCAGCGGATAGAGCCCGGCAAACAGGGGGCAAAATGCGAGCAGGATCAGTCCGTGACCCAGGTCGAGCGGTCGTCCCGTCGCGGCCCAGGCGGCATACGGTGTGAGCGTACCGAAACCCCACATGTTGATGACCCAGTCCACACCAGCAACCGCTTTGAAACGAAATGGCGGCACAGAGTAGAGGATCGACAGGACAAAACAGATCGCATACGCGATGCGAAATCCCACCGGGAGTAAAAACGCCAGCGCCTGGCCGCCGCCGAGCAAGACGAGACTGAAATAGAGAAGGTGGTGCGGCAGCGTTGGCGGCGTGTTCAAATACCCGATGTCGCCCTCGTCCTTGTCGAACACGCTATTGATGGCGAGCGTGCCGCCGTTCAGAAATATCACCCAGATCGCCAGAGCACCCAGCGCCTGCGGCAACCACGCACCACGCACCACGCCCGCGAATCCCACCGCGAGCACATACCCGAGCAGCGTATGCCCCGCCATGATCGGCCACTCGGCGGGACGCATGTGCAGGATGTAGGAGTAGAAGTCGCCGGGAAGGAGGCGGTACCCCCA
>WNGP01000506.1_pt1 | contig 30213 bp, 31 predicted proteins | sample 5407671 | NCBI WGS metagenome assembly WNGP01 (sample SAMN13153381, study PRJNA577476) | soil metagenome | isolation source: 40 cm soil or saprolite under Garry oak tree replicate 2 | place: USA:California | collected 2016-06-15 | reverse complement strand
GTGCTCGTCGCAACGAGGCTGATCCCGAAGGGAACGTCGGGAGGCTCGATTGCGGCGCACAACCTCTTCGTCGTGGCCACAGTCCCGAAGGAACAGATCGCGCCCAGAGCGATCAGCGATCCGGCGGTGCTGCAGGGACGGGTCGCAGCAACGGACATCTATCCGCGCCAACAGCTGGCGGCGTCCAATTTCACGACGCCCCATTAGGACGCCTTTCGCCGCCGTCTCTTAACTCCGCGTCACGTAGGGCCGACGGTTCAGGCGGGCCTGATCCGCCGGCGAGGTGTGGTCGGAAAGTGGTCGGATGTCTCCGACCAGCGCTGTCACACCGAGATCCACCCGAGAGGGCTGAAAACCGCAGAACGACGCCGGTTGACCACTGGAGTCCGATGGCATCACCTGGATCGCACCCAGGAGGTCGCCGGTTCGAGCCCGGCTAGCTCCACAAGGAAAAGGCCCGCTTAGCGGGCCTTTTTGTTCTCTGGTTTGGCGCCGAAAAACCGCGAAAACGAGCCGTGGTCAAGTTTTGGTCAAGTAGTCGCGAAGGGAAGGACTCATCGCACCATTCCTCGGTTCTACATCCTTAGAGCGTGTTCATGCCATTGCCCGCGCTGGCCACCCCGACCGTCCGATTTCGTAATAGTCCGCGGTAGCTGACAACAACTGTCAGCGTCGGGGGGAAGCCCCAGGCGGCAAGCGATTCGCGGTTCTACCTCATCAGAGTGAACCGCGGAGGAGGTGAAGATGGCGAAGCGAGGACGGGCGTGGAAGCTGGAGCGCACGGTGGTGCACCGCCGGGGACAGGCCCCGCGGAGCAACCGCGAAAGGATCGGCTACTGGAGCGACTTCGTTGGCGGTCGACCTGTTCCCAAGGGAACACCTCTTAGTGCCCGTCGACGAGATGGGCTAGCCAGGGTTCTAGGCACATTTGCGGACGCTTGGCCCAGAGAAGCTCCGACTGCGTGCGCTTATGCTGAGCGCCTTCGCATTCGGTCTGTTCGGACTCTGGTCTGCCTCTCGGGTAGTCCCGTAGGTCGGGATATTCCGGAACACCGGCCAAGGGCCCGGCCCGAGCTGGCGGTCGGGAGCTATGAACGGCCGCGAACGGGCGCCCCGGCTCGAGTCCGCAACCCGATCTCCGGCAGCCCCGGATCGGGCGCGACGTTCGGGTGCAAGAGGTGGGCCAGCTGCCGGACGCCGACAGCGAGACGCGGTGCAGGCCGGGAGTAGTAGGCGTCCCCGTCCACGGCAACGGCGGGGCAAGGCAGATCGAGATCGGCCGCTCGCGCCGCCGCTTCCTCAACCCCAAAACCGCAGGGGCCAACGATGACAAGCTCCGGCTCGAGCGCAAGCACCTCGTCCCAGGTCGTCGAGCGGGAGGGCTGACCCCTGCGACCGAGGATGTCCTCGCCGCCGGCCAGCTCGATCATCTCCGGCAGCCAATGCCCTGCACAAAAGGGCGGGTCGATCCACTCGGCGAAGAAGACGCGCCGCCGTTCCAAGCCACGCACCGACGCCGCCCCCCGCTCGACCTCGTCGAGCATCTGCGCGGCAGCCGCACGACCTCGCTCGGGCGCCCCAAGCCGAAGCGCCAGCAGCCGGACCGACTCCGCGACTTCAGCCAGCGTCCGTGGATCAAGCGAGAGCACCTCAGCGCCGAGCGGACAGGCCGACTCGAGCTCGCCACTCGAGACGGCACACACGGTGCAGAGATCCTGGGTCACGATCAAATCTGGAGCCAGTGCCTCAATCAGTTCCGCGTCGACCAGGTATAGCGAGCGCCCTTCGCGAACCGAGGCGCGCACCGCCTCGTCGATCTCCAGGCTTGACATGCTGGACGGATCGATCCTCGCCGCAGTCACGATCGGCTTACCGATGACTTCGGGCGGCCATCGACACTCCTCCGACACACCCACGAGCGAGTCGATGAACCCCAGCTCGGCGATCATCTCGGTCGCGCTGGGGAGGAACGAGCAGATACGCATCTCGATCGACTCTAGTCCTGGCGCCAGCCGTCGGGCCGCTCGGCGAACCGTGACCTCCATCTGGCGGGTCTATGCAACTCACGCCGGCTCATTTGCCAAGAGGACGCTCGCCCACGCGCCGTTTCTCCCAGACTGGGAGATTGAAGCGTTAGGACGGCGCGATGTGAGAGGCGCTGCGGCTTCAAAAAACCGGGCGCCCGCTGGACTGGCGATCATGCCCATCTTGACCCAGTTGCTCTGGCGTGAGGACGGTCGCCCAGGCGACCGTCGTGCTCTCGCTACGGCGAAATGCAGGGCTGACCCCGCTTTACCGCCTTTTTACGGATCAACCGTTGCGACCCGAGCCTGGACGGGTAAATCGCTCGCAGCGGCACTCCGACAAAGGAGGAAACATGCGACGAGTCGTCGTGACGTTGTTCGTGGCTGCGATTGCGGCCGTGGGCACGCTCGCCGGCACGGCTGTGGCTTCCGGTCCAGCCCCGCCCGGCAAGCAACTGGTCAAGCTCAACTGCACTGGTCTGGGCCCGATTACTGTCTCGGTGCAGCGCGGCCAAAACAGCAAGGGGGCCGGTCAGATCGTCGGGACGAAAGGCCATGGCATCCCGGTCAAGATCGTCTTCACGCTGACTGATCTGTCGACCAGCACCGTGATCGACTCTTCGACCCAACTCTCGGGTCACGGCCACGGGCACCCGCATCAGGCGACGACGGAATGCACTGGTGTCGTCTTCAACGGTGCGGCCTCCGACTTCTTCGGAGCCCACCTGCCGCCCGGTGTCGCCGCGACGGACACCGTTGAGGCCAGTATCGACGCGTTCGTGATCATCAAGCGGTAGCGGTTTTGCCTGAGAGGGGCCCCAAACGACTGCCCCTCTCAGGCTCCGACTGTCCTTACCCCTCTCTGGCCGGACTTGTGACGTGCGCCAGATCGAGTCGAAGCCGTCGGGCGTCGCTCATCCGGCTTGCGGCATTCCCATCGCTTGCTGGCATCGACCTGAGGTGCGAGACGACGCGTTGTCTCAATTAGCAACGCGCGGGATGGGTGCGGATATGGTCGCTGAGTTCCCTGGGCGGCTTGCAGGGCGGCGACGACCAACGTTACGGCCAGCCGACGCCGGGCGCGGGCGCGTCGACGACGAGCACCTCTCCCGTTCTCGTCTTGATGACGTTCTCGATGCTCTCGGTGCCGCGCCAGTCCGCCGTGAGCATGAACAGCGTCCGACGGTCGGGACCGCCGAGCATGGTCGCGAAGCACGGGCGGCCGAGATCGATCCGCTCGAGCACTTCACCGCCCTCGCGGATACGGGCGCAGTCGTTTGCCATGTTCCCGCTCGAGGCCCAGATGCAGCCGTCCGCGTCGAGGCAGATGCCGTCTGGGCCGACCCCGTCGGCCCAGACCCGACGGTTCGACAAGGTGCCGTCGTCCTCGATGTCGAAGGCGGTGAGGCGTGCGGCGAAGGACTCGGCGACGACGAGCGTCTTGTTGTCCGGCGTGATGACCATGCCGTTTGGGAAGGCGAGCTCGTTCGCCACCTCGCGGGCCTCGCCGTCCGGCGTGACGAGCGCGATCTTGCCGGGTGCTTTACCGCTGGTGAGCACCTCGCTGAACTCGGCGAAGTCGAAGTTGATCGTGTTGACGTAGACGTTGCCGCGCCCGTCGACGGTGATCTCGCTCCAGCCGAGCGGCGAGACGTGGCTGAGATCGGCGTGCCGGACGCGCGACCCGTCGCGCTCGACCCGAATCAACTCCGGGCCCGTGATGAGCATCTGCCCGTCCGGAAGCCAGTTTGTCGCCCAACCGAGTCCATCCGGGCCTTCTCCGACCACCTCGCTGTTGCCGTCGAGATCGACGGCCACGATCTGCCTCGTGCCCCAGTTCGAGAACCACAGCCGACCGTCGTGCCAGCGAGGCGACTCGGGCATGGCCAGGCCGTCGAGCAGGACGCGCGGTTGGATGGTCCCCTTGCTCATGTACCCATACAGACGCGCCAGAGGGCGAAGACTCATCGGTCGGCGCCCGCCGTCCAGTGTTCAACTCGGTGTGAGCGGAAACGGGAGCACTCGGCGATCGGTGGAAGTCGAGGCTTCCTGCGTCGCTCTTCAGACGGAAGGCGACGCCGGGCTTAGGCTTTCACGACAGCGATTAATCCCGCGGACTGAGGCGGCAAAGAGTCGGACGCGTGACTCGTAGGGGAGAAGCCCTGAGTTGCTACAACGAACCTGCATTGCGGGTCTGGGCCGGAGCGGTGCGACTCTTGCGAGGCGCGGTAAGGGGGCTGGTCATGCTCGTCGGCCTGGCGACGCTCCTCGGACTGCTCGACCGGGTGTCGTGGGTGTTCGAGCTCGCGGACGTCTTTCGCCTGCAGTACGTCGCCGTGCTCGTCGGGGCGGCTCTCGTCGCCCTCGTGCTGCGGCGGCCCCGGCTGGCTGGCGTCGCTGCCGCGTTTGCGCTCGTCAACGTCGCCGTGCTCGGGATTCCGCTGCTTCCCACCGCGGCTGCGGCGGATAGGCACGCGGAGGGATCGCTGCGGCTTGTCGTCGCGAACGTCGAAGTGGGAAACACCGACTTCGCGGCGGTTGCGCGTCTCGTCGCACAGACGCACCCGGACGTCTTCGGCGTGACCGAGCTCACCCCGGCGATGGCGCGTCACCTCGCCCGCGAGCTTCCGCAATACCACTCCCGCATCCTCGAGCCGCGCGGCAACGCGTACGGGATCGGCGTCTTCAGCCGAGTGCCGCTGCGCTCTGCGCGGGTCGTTCCTTTCCCGGCCGACGGTGGTCCTCCGACGATCGTCGCGCATGTGGGCGTCGCGGGCCGTCCGGTGACGGTCGTCGTAACGCACGTCCACACGCCGTTCGCAGGATCGATCCACATCCGGCACCTGAGGGCGCTCGCGGCGGCTCGTCCGAGCTTCGGGCGGCGCGTCGTCGTCTGCGGCGACTTCAACACGCCGCCCTGGTCGGGCCCACTGCGCGACTTCTCGAGCCATGCCCGGCTCCGCGACCTCTATGGAGGGCATGCCTGGAGCGGGTACAGCTGGCCCACCTGGAGCTCACTGCTCCGAGTGCCGCTCGACAATTGCTTCGTCAGCAGCAGGGTGGTCGTCACCGCCCACCGCGACGGGCCGGACATCGGCTCGGATCACCGTCCGCTCGTCGTCGACCTCGGCGTCACGAAGCAGTAGCGTCATCAACTGTGACGACGCACGTCGAAGCGCATCCCGGGTGGGATCGCCGGCGACTCGTCTACGGCGACTGGTCCTGGCTCGTTCGCGACGGGCTCGACGTGATCAGGCTCGCGTTCTTCGGCGGCACGATTGCGTTCGCGGTTCAGGGGCGATCCACCGCGGTCGCGTTGACCGCGGCGTCGGTGGTCCTGCTGATCGCGCGCATCGTCGACCTGCCCCGCTGGTTCGACTTTGGCCTGATCATGGCGATGACGCTGATCGCCTACGGGACGGCGCTCGGTCTCTACGGCAACTGGTTCTACTACGACAAGGTCGTGCACGGTCTTTCCCCGGTGGGCTACGTGCCGGTTCTGTACATCGCCCTCGTGCGGCTCGAGGTCGTGCCCGACCCTGGTCAGGCGATCCGCGAGCGCAGGGTCGCGCGGATCAGCGGCATCTTCATCGTCACGCTCGCCGTCGGGATGGCGGTTGGCGCCGGCTACGAGAACGTCGAGTGGATCGAGGACAAGTTCGGCATCCTCGGCGCGCACTTCGTGAAGGGTCTGTGGGACACCGAGACCGACCTGCTCTGTGACGCGGGCGGCTCGCTGGTCGGCGCCACCTTCCTCACCGTCTGGGCGTTGCGTGGCTGGTCGAGCCGCCGGGTGACGGTCGTGCCCGCCCCGGAGCCGAGCGCGAGCCCGCTAGAGGCGTTCGGGAATCGTTTCCGAGCCGCCCGCGGCCCCGGCGTGACGCGGGAGAGCCGGCTCGCCGACCTACCGCTCGCCGCGCAGGGGATCGCGTTCGTCGCCGGAGGCGTGCTACTGCTCGCGCTGCCTTCGCCGTCGCTACGGACGGTCGGGATCGTCCTGGGCATCGCGCTGCTGGCATTCGCCGTCTTCGAGGCGTTCGAGGTAGCTCGACGTGCTGATCGCGCGGAGCGCGGCGCTCGAATCGCCACGATGACCGCGTCCGCGGTCGCAGGGACGCTGGTGCTCGTCTGGCCCACGATCACGGAGCGCGCGCTGCTGTACGCCGCCGGCGCCGCCAGCATCGTGCTCGCGGCGGCCGAGGCCGCCTCGCTCTCCAGCACAAGCGATGCCCGCCAGCGGTGGCTCGGCGCGGCCGCGAGCGTCGTGGCGTACATCTTCGGGACCGCGCTCCTCGCCAGCCCGGGAAACAGCCTTCACGCCGTGATCATCTTGCTCGGCATCTACCTGGTCGTCCTCGGCGGGCTGCGAGTCCTTCATGCGGCGGAGGCGTGGCGCCAAACTCGTGCTGCTCGTGGAAGCGGGACAAGCTGATTCATGGGCGTCTTTTCCGCAACGCCTACAAGCCTGCTCTGATGACGCCGGCCACACAGCGTGGATGATGGTGCGACCGCCATGGAGTTGAGCAATCGCCATCGCGACACGATCGAGCACATCTTCGACCGCCCCTCGAGCGGCAACGTCGAATGGCGGGAGGTTCTCTCGCTCCTCGAGGCGGTCGGCGACGTGGACGAGGAGCCGAACGGCAGGTACCGAGTGACGTTCGGCGGAGAGACGGAGGTGTTTGTCCGACCACACGGAAAGGACGTTGACGTCCGGGTGCTGGTCGACCTCAGGCGGATGCTGCGGAACGCAGGACTCGAGCCGCCAAGCAACTCGGGGTGAGCGCCACCCGTTCGAGTAGCGGCGGCGAAGCACGGCGAACGGCCGCGGGGGATTCCGTCTAAATCCCGATGGTTGAGACAAACGGCGAACGGTGGCGAAAGGTGGCGAAGCTCCTCGCGTAAATCGCACCCAGGAGGTCGCCGGTTCGAGTCCGGCTAGCTCCACTCGCCGGTCGAAGTCCTGCTTCAGCTGCGCCGAAGCTATGACGGGGCGTCATCAGTCCTCGGTTCCGACACAGGTGGTCGGTCAATGGGTGACCACAAGCTTCAGTCCGACCAGTAGCACGCCGAGGCTGACGTTTCCGGCCACGACGGCGAGCGTCGCGAGCGGCCCGAGACGCTCGACGCGCGCAACCGTGACTCCCTCGGCGGCTAGGACGACCAGGCCGAGAGAAAAGGCGGCCCAGACTGCGACCTGGGTCGAGATCACGCCGAGGGCGCCCAGCAGGAGCGCGGCCAATGGTGGGAGCGCGGCTTCGATGATCGAGCCTTCCCGCCGAGCGATCCGCCGCAGCTCGCCGAAGGAAAAGTGCTGGTCGCTTGCGACGCTGTGTGCGAGCGCGTGCGCGTAGACGTGTGAGAGCCAGAAGGCAACGCTTGTGGCTGCCACGAGGAGCGCGATTTTCCCGGCCGCGTGGGGGTAGGCCCGGGCACCGGCCACGACGACAGCGAGGGCGACGACGGTGCCGTAGATGAAGCCGCCGAGTCGCTCCCCCTCGGCCGCGCGGCCGACGCGGGCCGCTCGGTAACGATCTACCTCGCCGGTCACCCGCTCATCAACTCGTCAGACGCGGCGTCGATTTGGCATCCGTCGCCTCTGCGACGGTGGCGTCGATGGATTTCAACCGGCCTCCGCGCCGGCGTGGCTTCCACTGGCAGGAGCGCACGAAGAAAGCCATCGCCAACCGGCGCATTTTCCCGTTCCTTTGCTGTCGACCGCTGCCGCAGGGTTGATCAAGCCGTCAGACCCGCGACCCCGTTACGGACAAGCTATCCGGCCTTTCGTTCGCTGGAAGCTGCGACGCAGAATGCCGTGACCCCGGTCTCGGCGACATCGTCCCGATGGGATGAACGCCGAATTCGTCCCGAGGCAGACGTCGGTGACACCGTTTTCGTGCGAGTGATGGAAGGCCTCACACTGGTGGTCGAGCCGGCTCCAGGTCGGGGTTCATCCCATCGGGACGATGTAGACGCAGACCGCGTCTGATTCGCTAGCGGCCATTACAAGCCAAAGGAGACGCATGGCCACAAGTAGCTATGACGTTGGACGCGTCGACTCGCGGGAATACGACATCGAGGGTGGCGGCTGGATCGCGTTCGCCGCGGTCCTGCTCGGACTGGCGGGAACGTTCAACATCCTCGAAGGCATCCTCGCAATCGCCAACTCCCGGGTCTACACCGGGCACCAGACGTTCGTGTTCAGCAACCTGAACACATGGGGCTGGATCGTGACGATCCTGGGGGTGTCGATGGTCGTCGCCGCCTTCGCGCTCTTTAGCGGTAGCGAGCTGGCGCGGTGGTTCGGGATCTTCGTCGCGGGCATCAACGCCATCGGGCAGCTCTACTACGTCCCGGCCTACCCGTTCTGGTCACTGGCGATGTTCGCCGTCGACATTCTGATCATCTACGGACTCGCGACGTACGCAGGGCACAAGCTGCGCGACGCTTGAGGCGCACGAGCAACTCGAGTCTGGAGGACTGACGGCGCCGCTCCGGTTCGGCGCCGTCAGCTCCTACCAGGCTCGTTCCTCGTTGACGTCAACCCGAGGCACCTCGTCGCGAATTGACGTATGACGTCAGATAGATGCAGGCCGGTGAAGGCGTGAGTCCGCGCGAGCTCGTCCGCGCAGCAGGAGGTGTGATCGTGGGGCCGGGGCGCAGCCGCCGGGCCGAGATCCTCGTCGTCCACCGACCGCGGTACGACGACTGGACGCTTCCCAAGGGGAAGTGCAATCCGGGCGAGTCCGACGAGGCTTGTGCCCTACGGGAAGTCGAGGAGGAGACCGGCCTCGTCTGTGAGCTCGGAGACGAGGTCGCCGTGGCCGAGTACGAGGACGGAGCTGGACGCCCGAAGCGGGTGCGGTACTTCGCAATGACGCCTCGGGAAGGGACCGAGGCGGCAGCTCGGAACGAGGTCGATGCGGTTCGCTGGCTGACGCCGCAGGAGGCCCTCGAAACGCTCACGTACGGGCGAGACGCCGAGATCGTGAAGCGCGCGCTCACTCCCTAGCGGTCGACTTCGACCTCATGGACCTCGTCGTCATCTCATCCAGTCGGGACGATGCGGCCGCGGGTCATGCCGTTGAAAATTGGAGCGAACCACCAGACTAGGCGGCGAAAAGATGAAGCTCGAGCTGGGAACATCGATCCGTTGCGCAGACGGTGCAACGCGGGAGTTGGTCGACGTGGTCATCGACTCCAGTTCGAGCCGCGTCACGCACCTCGTGATCCAGCCGGCGCAGCACGCCGAAGATGCCCGCCTGGTCCCAATCTCGCTTGCCAGCCGAGCCGAGAAGGATGGCGAGAGCGAGATCTCGTTGAACTGCGGTGCCGCGGATCTGGAGCGGTTTGATCCGGTGCACAAGCTCGAGACTCTCCGCGCTGGGGAGCGGCGGAACGAGGATCCGAAATGGGACGTCGGAGTCGAGGACATCGTCGTTGCGCCAAATTACGCGCCGACCGCGTTCGGCGACTACGCCGGTTCACTCGATTCGGATGTCACGATTTCGTACGACAGAGTGCCGAAGGGCGAAATCGAATTGAGGCACGCGAGCTCTGTGTACTCGGCGGACGGGCACCACCTGGGTTCTGTGGACGCAGTGGTCGTAGACGATGGCGACCGGCTTACGCATCTCCTGGTCGAACGCGGTCATTTGTGGTGGAAGCGCGAGGTCGCGCTCCCTGCGGAAGCGATCTCGAAGTTCGAGAACGACATGCTCACTTTGGGCCTGACCAAGGGCGAGCTTGGGAAGGCGATCTGAGCGCGTCATAAATCGCTCGGCATCCTCTAGCCAGGCTCCGCGTGCTGTACCTCGCGCACGCGGAAGGCCATCACGATGTTCGTGACGCCCCGAATGAGCGCGAAGGCCGCCACCCAGGCGACCAGCAAGATCGCGCTCCGGCCGTAGTACCCGGCCGCCCAGAAGCCCAGCGCGAGCTCGATGATCCCGCTGATCAGTTGCAGCCACCAGACCTGGACCTCGCGCCGAGCGGAGATCGCCGTGATGATGTCGAACGTGCCGGCGAAGACAAGGAAGAAGCTGATCACAGCCGCCAGCGCCAGAAACGTATCGCCCGGATGGATGAACGAGATGATGCCGGTGGCGATGAAGACGACCGCCAAGACACCGTAGAGCAGCTTCCACCAGCCGCTGGCGAGGATCGTCGTCATGAGCTCGAGCAGCCCGGCCGCGATTGCGACGATGCCGAACAGGATCGCGATCGCGTTCACCGACGTGTAGTCGAAGCGCAGCACGATCAGCGCGACGACCGTCCAGGCGATACCGAGGATCAAGAAGAGCCACCAGGGTGGCAGCAGACGCCCGAGCGTGCGCTGGGACGCCGCGGCGATCATGGACATGAGGCCTCCTAAGAGTGGGGGTAAGCGCGGATATACAGCAGCCCCGCTCGACGAGTCAATCAATCGGGCTCTCTCCACATGTATCGAAGTGGAGAACACGGCTCACCAACGGAGTGGGCGTCAGTGCTGTCGCTCGGCCCAGTCGCGCTCGGCCTCTCGCTCCATTCGCTCGAGGCGCTCGTAGTAGTCGGGGAACTCTTTCATGTGCGCGAGCGCGATCTTGCCGGTGGTGATCGGGTCGTCGTGGGTGACGTCCGTCTGCGGGTCGTGGGCGCCGTGCTCGAACTCGACGTCCATGCCGGCCCGGAACTGCTCGAGGTCGAAGCGGCTCCAGTCGACGCCGATCGCGTCGCCGACGCGCCGGGCCTCCTCGCTCGTGGTTCGCCGGGTCTCAGTCACGTAAACCCTCCTAGGTGCGTGGTCGACCAGCCTCCGCGAAAGAGTGGATCTCCTTCGTCAGGTCGAGGATCTGGTTCGAGATGTGGATCAGCTCTTCGTTCTGTTTGTCCTCTTCCTTCACGGTCTGCCATTGCTGGTTGGCGATCACCTGACGCTTGGCGTCGGCCCGGTTCTGGCTGATCATCACGAAGGTCGAGAGGAAGATCGCCTCGAGGGACACAATCATCGTCAGCAGGCCGTAGGGGTAGCCCTCGACGCCGAATCCGATCCAGGAGCTGAACCAGATGATGTGGATGTAGACGAACCACATCGATCCTGCGAACGCGGTGATCCGGTCCGCGATCCGGTTCTGCACGCTCTCGGCTCGCTTTTGAGCGTGCTCGAGGAGGACAGGATTTGGCTCCAGCGGCATGTGCGATAGCCGTTCGAGAATGGCGGATTGCTCCATGGTTTGCGCCGCTCCCTTCCGTCGGATTTCGTCGTCCACGGCGCCTGTGGGCCGACCGATCAGGCTTTTGATCCTAGTCCGGCCGAGGCTGGGGTTGGCGACGCTCCGATGCAGAGCCGCCGGCTGGGTGAGAGAGTTATCGCGTGCTTCCGCTCTCAGACGGGATCCCGGCGCGCCGGTTCCCGATCGTCAACGTCTCGATCATCGTCGCCTGCTTCGCGGTGTGGCTGTTCTACGAGCTCCCACACCTCCAGTCGTCGGTGTTCCATGCGTCGTTCTACGCGTGCACGGTCAACCGCAGCTGTAGCGGTCCCGAGCCCTGGGGCGTCAGCTGGATCACGGCGATGTTCTTGCATGGGAGCTGGGATCACATCCTCGGCAACATGCTCTTCCTCGCGGTCTTTGGAAAGAACGTGGAGGACGCCTTCGGCCGGCTCGGCTATCTCGTCTTCTACTTCGCGGGCGGCTTCGTCGCCACGCTGGCGCAGACGCTGATGACGCTGACACTCGGCACCGCAGCCGAGGCGCGCGTACCCAACCTTGGCGCGAGCGGGGCGATCGCCGCCGTGCTGGGCGCCTACTTCGTCATCTACCCCAACTCGACCGTCTTCGGGTTGATCGTCTTCTTCCCGGTTCGGATCTCGGCCTACTTCTTCCTTGGCTTCTGGTTCCTCTACCAGCTGTTCGAGGCGAACCTTGGGGTGTTCAGCTCGAGCGCGAACGGCGGCGGCGTCGCCTTCTTCGCGCACGTCGGAGGCTTCATCTTCGGAGCGCTCGTCGCCTGGATACTCGTGGGAGCAGGGCGGGTGATTCGGCCAGACGGCAATCCGCCCTTACGTGCTCCCGCCGGAGCTCTTTAGCTAGACGTAGGCCTTCTGCTGGAGCCAGCGCAGGGAGAAATACCCCCAGATCGGGGGCAGGTAGTAGGTGCAGAGGCGGTGGGTGAACGCGATCGCGAAGGCGGTCGAGTTGTCGACACCCATCGCGACCAGGCCGGCGGTGAGGCTCGCCTCCGCCGTCCCGACGCCTCCCGGCGAGGGGATGAGGCTCGAGAACGCCGACGCCGCCGTGTTCACCAGCAGGAGCTGGGCGAACGAGAGGTGGACGCCGTAGGCCAGAGCGGCGGCGCCGAGGGTGAGCGCATAGAAAACCTCCACGCCGAGTTGGCCGCCGAACAGCTCGAGTCGCTTCTGCCGGTCGCGAGCAACCGCCCAGAGGGCCGAGAACGCGCTGCGAATCGGCGGCAGAACCTTGGCCCGGATGAACGGCACGAAGAGCAGGGCGAGGACGATGAGGGCAAGGACGATCAGGACGGCCACGATCAGCCGTCCGGACGGCGCCCCGCCCTTCAGGTCGCTCGCGTTGACGGCGATGTGGACGAACGGGATCGTCAGCAGAACGAGCGCGATCTCGACGATCTTTTCCGACACGTCGTCGACTGCACCGGCCCCAAAGGCCTGGGGGGTCGGAGTACCCATTCGCTGCAGGAAGCGAACGTTGATGCCGATGCGGCCGGCGGAGCTCGGCACAGTCAGGTTGATGAACTTGATCGCCGATTGCAGCACGACGCAGGGAAGCAAGGGGAGGGGCGCCGGCACCGCGCCGCGGAATGACACTCCTCCGGCGACGAAGGTGAGCTGGGCGACGATCAGCCCGACGACGATCCACGCGACCTGGGCTCGCCCCAGCTCAGCGGCGATCGTGCCGAACCCGATCTTCGCAAGCTGGGTGATCAGCAGGTAGGCGGCGACCCCCAACAGCGCGGTGAGCAGGAGGTCCCGGGGCCGCATCCGGCGCAGCGGCACGATCGCTGGTACCTCCTGACCGGTGGCCTTGGCCGCCTCCTCGCGAAGATCCTTGAGACCGACCTCGTGCGCGCGGGCGAGGTCCCGGAGATGGGGCGTCAGCGCAGCACGCTGCAGGTACGGCAGCACCCGGGCAACGTCGTCGCCCCAGCCGGCGGCAACGGCCTTGCCCAGCGTTCGCTCCGGGCCGACGAGGACCGTGCAAGCCACGAGGAGCTCCGCCAGGTCCATGTCGAGCGCCGACTGTGGTGCACCGAGCGTCGCCGCGGAAAGATCAAGCAGCATCGGCCCGCCGTCGCCGATGACGACGTTGCTCAAGTTGAGCCTGCCATGAGAGATGCCAGCCGCCTGCAGGCGCTCCACCTGCTGCCAGAGATCCTCGAGGGTCTCGTCGCTCACCTGCTCGGGGCTGGAGAGCTCGAGCGGCTCGACGTCCGGTTGGCGCGTGACGATGAGTGCGTCGCCGTTCGGTCCGAGGGCGGCGGTCACGACTTCCGGCACGCGGACTCTCGCCTGCGCCGCCATCAAGGTTGCCAGCGCTTCGTGCTCGACCTGCTCGAGCCGGCCGGTCGGAGCGCTTCGGGGCGGATCCTTGTACGAAAGAAGGCGCCACTGTCGCGCGAGTCTTTGGGTGTCCTGTGCATCGCGACCCAGCACGCGTACCTTCAAAGCGTGCCCCTCCGCGTCGTGGCCGAGGTATTCGGCGGCGCCGACGTGCTGCTCCGCCGAAGGCCTCAGGTCGCCCACCTCGATCCCGAGCGAGGCGATTGCGTCGCGGACCTGCGCGGTCGGCGGCACGCCCGCCGCCGTGCCGAACGCCAGCCGTGCGATTGCGCCGGCGGCCAGGCCGAGGGCCAGGCCAGCCAACGCTCCGGACGGGAGCGAAGCGCCGAGCACGACGGCACCGAGCGATGCGAGCGGCACGAGCCACGTGGCGAGCACACGGACCGAGCGAACGAGCTCCGGCCCGACAACGACGACGACCGCGGTCGCTCCGGCGAGCCTGAGCTCCGGATAGCCCCAACGCGCCAGCAGATGCGCCTTGAGCGGGAACCAATCGGACTCGACGACCTGACCCAGAACGATTGCCGCGCCGACGACGCCCAGTGCCGCGACGAGCAGATCACGCACCAGGTCCCAACGCCGGCGCAGCACCACGTCGACGACCAGCACGACCGCAAGCCCGAGCACGCCGAAGAACGCCGTCCGCCAAAGGGCACCGGCCCACCCGAACACAGTCGTCAGCGCCTGCGCGACGTCTCGGTCCTGTCCGGGCGCCGACGACGCGATCACTGCCGACAGCCCGATGACGATCGCCGCGAGGAGCAAAAAGGCCGAGTCGATCGTTCGCCGGTTGCGGCGTCCCGGCTCGGTCTCCGCCAGCAGCACGACGCGCCAGGAACGTTCGGCCGACGCCGCCGCCTCGTCCCGACTCGTGCCTGCCGTCGCCGTCAGGACAGCACCGTTCGCGACGGCGCCGGACAGATGATCCCGCTCATCACCACAGCCCGGAGAGAACATACTCAAGTCGTTGTCAGTTTCTGAGGGCTACCTCGAATATCTCGGGTACCGCACCTGGTATCGGGTCTTCGGCGATCTCGGCTCCGGGGCAGCGCCACTTCTTGCTCTCCACGGCGGCCCGGGGTCGACGCACCACTACTTCGGCCCGCTCGAGCGGCTCGCTGACGAGCGCCCGGTCGTCGTCTACGACCAGCTCGGGTGCGGCAGGTCGGATCGCCCGCAGGACGTCGAGTGGTCGGTCGCCGTCTTCCGCGACGAGGTGGACGCGGTTCGCTCCCAGCTAGGGCTCCAGCGGATCCACCTCCTGGGCACCTCGTGGGGAGGCATGCTCGCGCTGGAGCACGTCCTCTCCGGCGCGGAAGGGCTCGTGAGCCTGATCCTCAGCTCGACACTCGCCAGCGTCGAGCAATGGGCCGCCGAGCAACTCCTGCTGAAGAACGCGCTCCCGGCCGACACCGTCGAAGTTCTCGACCGGCACGAGCGCGCAGCTACCTATGACGATCCGGAGTACGAGCAAGCGATGGAGGCGTACTTCGACCGGCATTTCTACCGCGGGCCGAAGCCTCGCCCTGAGCTCGAGCTGATGAAGGCCGAGAAGGCGCGGGACGTCTACCGGGCGATGCAGGGGCCGAACGAGTGGACCGTGACGGGCGCCCTCCGCGGCTGGGACGTGCGCGACAGGCTCGGCGAGATCGACCTACCGACCCTGGTCATCCGCGGTCGCCATGACATGTGCACCGACCCGATCGCCGCCACCTTGGTCGAAGGGATCTCCAACGCCTGTGAGGTCGTGCTGGAGGAGAGCTCGCACACGCCTGTGCTCGAGGAAACCGAGCGTTACCTCGAGGCCATCAGCGTGTTCATGCGGCAGTGTGAATGAGTGGTCGTCAGCCAGCTCCGTCGCTTGATCCCTCCGCCGCGTCCGCGGCGCCTCACTCAGCTCTACGCCGGGCTGGTGCTCTACGGCTTCAGCGACGCGCTCATGCTGCTCGCCGGGCTCGGGGTCGATCCCTGGGATGTGTTCCACCAGGGCCTCTCGCGGCGGCTCGGGCTCGGAGTCGGCACCTGGGCGATCATCGTCGGCGCGGTGGTGCTCGCTCTCTGGATTCCGCTGCGTCAGCGCCCCGGTTTCGGCACGCTCAGCAACGTCATCGTGGTCGGCGCCGTCATCGACCTCTGCATGGCGACAATTCCCGCTCCGCACGGGCTCACGCTTCGAACCATCTTCTTGCTCTCCGGGGTGGGGCTGAACGGGGTCGCGACAGGCGCGTACATCGGAGCGGGTCTCGGTCCCGGGCCGCGTGACGGGCTGATGACGGGGCTGGCGGCTCGTGGCCATTCGATCCGTCTCGTGCGCACTGTGCTCGAGGTCGCTGTTCTCGCCGGCGGCTGGGTGCTGGGCGGAACTGTCGGCATCGGCACCGTCGTCTACGCGCTGGCGATCGGACCGCTGGCGCACATCTTCATCCCGCTTCTGCGCATCGACGAACCGGACCGGCTAGCCCCGGTGGGTGATCTAGACGTCGGAGCGACGCTAGCTCAGCAAGAAAAGGCCCAGTAGCGGCCTTCTCTTCTGTGCACGGTCGAATCTGCCGTGCGCCTTGTAAACCAGATAACAGGTGTCAGCACGGATCCCTCGGAAGGGGGACAGCACTTTCCGGGCTTCTGCCGATGAGTGGGGGCGAGGGAGCGTGAAAGGAATCAGGGAGGCTCGCCAAGTCACCCATGCCGCTTCCAAATAGGGGAGGGCGGTTTCCGTCGCAGGGCCGCCCTTCCACTTCTCCCCATGCCAGGCGCCGCTCGCGACGGCCCAGCCGCCGCGGAGCTTCAGCGGTTAGAGCCGCTCGCCGGCCGGCTGGCCGGATCCACGGACGCCATAAGCGGCGGCGCGATCGAGCACGTCCAGGGCAGCCTGTTCGCGACCGGCGCGGCGAAGCGCCCGGCTCCAGGTCCGAAGCACTGAGGCCGCCGCCGGCCAGCGCCGTTCCGCCTCGAGCACCTCGAGCGCCTGCGCGAACTCCGCTTGCAAGGCATCGATCTCCTCCGGTCGCGCCTCGGCCAAGGTTGCATACGCCCGGGCGCGCTTCAGCGGGTCGCCTCCGGCGAGCAACGAGAGCGCCTGCCGCGCGAGCCGCTCGGCGGCGTCGTCTTCGCCGACCAGCAGCGACGCTCTTGCCTGCTCCGAGTAGAGCCATGCCAGATCTGCCGCATCGGCATGGTCGCCCAGCAGCTTTTCAGCCAGCTCGAGATGCGTTTGGGCCTGCTCGGGATCGCCATCGTCGGTCAAGATCTCTCCGGACGAAAGGTGTGCGCGCGCCAGCTGCCGCGTGTCTTCGGTCGCCTCCAAGAGTCCGATCGCGCGCTGGATCTGGCGGAGCGCGGAACGTGGCTTGCCCTCCATCAGGGAAAGCCGGGCCAGCGACCAGTAGAGGCGAACGCGCGAGTAGGGATCGGGCGTCTTCTGCGCTCGCCCGAGCGCTTGCCGTACGACCACACGCGCGCGCTCGAGCTCACCGAGGTCGGAGAGGGCATAGCTCAGATACGTCGCGAACCGAACCTCGGCGCTCACGTCCTCTGGCGCCTGAGCCTGCACCTGGGAGAAGCAGTCCTCGAGCAGCTCGACCGCCCGCCGCGGCTGGCCCGAAGCCGAGTAGGCGCGGGCAAGCGTCGCGTAGAGGTCGGCGTGTGTGAGCGGTGAGAGCACGCCGGCGGCGCGCGCCTGCTCGAGCTCTTCGATCGCAGTTGCGAAGTCGCCGCGGCGGTCGGCAAGCTCACCCAAGCCCGCGCGCGCTCGGGCCGCCGCCTCGGCATCGCCCGCCGCCTGAGCCTCCGCGAGCAGCGCCGCGAACTCGGCTTCTGCCTCAGGCGAGTCCTGCTCGAGCCGAAGCGTGAGTTCCGCCTCCGATAGTCGGAGCTCGCGCTGGTCGCGATCGCTCAGGTCGCGGCCGGTCTCGAGGTACTCGACCGAGACCCCGAGCTTCGGCGCCAGCTGTCGCAGCGCCTTCACCGAGGGGCGCCGGGCGCCGGCCTCGATCCGGCTGATGTAGGCATAGGAGACCCCGGGCGAAGCGAGGTCGCGCTGGGAGAGCCCATTTTCCTGCCGCAACCGCCGCAGGCGCTGACCCACGGTTTCGACCCCGGCCTCATTTCCCGCCCTCATCTCGCTGCATCTTGGCGGTCAAGTCGGAGGGGGTCAATGGCGACCGTCCATTTGACAACGGACTCCGAACCTGGTCTACGGGGCGAGCACCAAGGGTTCGCCGCGATCCGGCGTCCCTGCGAACTGCCGAAAGGAGGTGCTTCAAATGCGGAATCGTCTTCTACTTTGGCTGCCGATCCTGACCGCGCTCGCGCTCGCTTCGCTGGGCGCGATGGACTGGGGCCCGTAGGCTCGACGAGTTCAGGGGGCGGGCGCCTGCGTCCGCCCCCTCGCGCCTCAGGTCACCTCGACCCGGACGTCGGGGTGCATCGTCTGCCAAACCTGCAGGTGAAGCTCGATCTCGCGACGCTCTTGCTCGTCGTTCGGTGCGTCGGGGCGACGGATGACCAGCCTCTCGCCGTCATCGGCAATGGCGAAGCCCGAACGGTGGAAATGTTGCCGCAGTTCGGGGATCGCCGCAGGGTCGAACAGTCGAAGTCGCATCAGGCCGCAGATCTGACTTCGGCAGATCGTCGCGGTAGCTCGACCGCTCAGACGAGGGCTGGTGAGACGGCGGGTCCGAGGAAGGACCCGCCGTCTCGGTCGATTCCGCCTAGCGGGGCGGGAACTGTGAGTTGGGTACGGGGTCGGCCAGGTTGGCCGTCGGCGCCTTGTCGGTGAATCCGATCACGGCGCAGTTGATATCGACGCCGGAGGCGCCGTAGGGGGCGGGCTCGCCTGTCGCCGGATTGATGCCGGTGATCAGATCGGGGCGCGTGGCGGCGAGGTTGAAGACCTGCACCTCGTCGATCTGCCGCTTGTTCAGCCCTTCCTGAACGGCCTTGTTCGTCCAGAGGCCGAGCTGGGCGTCCCAGAGCGGGCTGTAGGCCTGGGCGTGCCGGGGATCGTTCAGGGTCGGGAAGTCCCCGAACACGTTGAGGAGGTCGCCGCCATTGCGAAGAGAATCGATCAGCGCGGTGTTGCCGGCGCTGGCGTCTTCGGATGCGTGGCCGTCCTTGACCAGGTGCACGAACCCCTGCGACTCCCTGTTGTCGGCCCCGGTCTGTCCGTTGATGAAGCCGAACAGCCGCTCGCGGGCAGAGCCGAGGAAGTCATCCCCGCCGTTGTAGGCGGCCTTGTCGAGCGCTGGCACGTAGGTCGAGCGTTCCAGCACCGAGGTCAACGGCTGCCCCGCGTCGGTCGAGATGTAGATGATCGGCTGACCTGCGTCGAAGCCCTTCACGAACAGCAGGTCGACCCATGACTCCGCGAACTGGCCGGGAGCCGATTGACCCGCTATGTGGACGCCGAGCACGCGGTCACCGGTGTTCGTGTGGTGGACCACGTCGAAGGGGCCGTCGCCCGTGGCGACGATCGGCGCGCTGTAAACGGTCGGCGAGCCGGCGATGCGGATGAACGGGCTGTAGCCGGGGTTCGCGACCGCTCCCGGCTGGAAGTTCGCGAGCGGGAAGCCGTTCGGCCCCGGCTCGGCGATCCTGGTCGGGCTGAAATCAGGCGCGCCCTGGAAGTTGACGATCGCCTGCCCGAACTTGTTCTGGTCCGGCGTCGGCGAGTCGAGCGTCACCGTCTGCACCGCCTCCGGGTCGCCGATCGCGATGTTGCCGAGCTTGGGCGCGTAGTTGACGCCGAGATCGTGGGCAATCCCCTGATCCGAGGCATCGAGCAGGACGAACCAGACCGTCTCGCCGTTCGCCCTCCCCTGATACAGCGGTAGACGCACGGTTTCCTTGCTGAGATCGACCTGGATCGCGCTCTCCTCGGTCAAGTGGTCCCGCGGCAGCAGGCCTGTGAGCGGCCCGAGTCCCTGGGCCGACTTCGAGGCCGCCTTCGAGCCGGCAAGCGCCTGGCCGCCGATCGCCGCCAACACGGCGGCGATCGCGACGGTGGTTGACGCGAGCAGCCACCGCTTCGACAAGACCTTCATGTCTTCTCCTTTCGTGGGGTGTGACTGGGCAAGGAGGCGACAGTAGGGAGGGGCGCTCAGCGTGAGCTGAGTGGGGCCTGAGTCGACGCACCGCGCTGCACCCGCTGTAACGAATCGACGGCCCGGCCGACTGCCAACCTGTGCGCGCTCTCGCCCAGCGGCGTGGCGATCGGCCGGTGATTCGGCTGTTCGGGCCGCTTTCGGTCGAGGACGGCGAGCGCAAGCTCGGCCCGCGCGACCTCGGCGGAACGAGACCCAAGCAAGTGCTTGAGATCCTTCTTACAGCCCGAGGCCATCGGGTGCCGACCGACCGCCTGATCGAGCTCCTCTGGGGGCGCGAGCCGCCCGGGGACCCGACTGGCTCGCTCCAGACCTTCGTCTCAGTGCTCCGCCGCCACCTCACCCCGGAGCGGGAGCGGGCGCGCGAGCTCGTCGTCACCGAGCCGGAGGCGTACCGATTTGCGACCGAGCTCGTTGCGCTCGATCTCGATCGTTTCGACCAGCTGCTCGAGGGCTCAGCGCGCGAACCGACCCGGCTCGCCCGTGCCTCGCTCGAGCAGGCACTGGGCCTCGTCCGCGGCGAGGTGTTCGAGGACGAGCCGTACGCTGCCTGGGCACTGGACTTGCGCGGCAGTTACCAGGGCCGGATTCTCGGCGCCCATCTGGAGGCAGCCGAGGCAGCGCTGGCCGAGCTCGACTTTGCGGCCGCGCTCGCACACGCCGAGGCGGCCGCCGCGCTCGACCGCTTCAGCGAGCGCGCGCACCGCACGGAGATGCTGGCTCTCTACGCGCTCGACCGCCCGCACGAGGCGCTCGGGCGTTACCGCAGCTTTCGCATGCGGCTCGACGAGGAGCTCGGCCTCGAGCCGACCGCGGAGACGCGGGCGCTCGAAGCGGCAGTCATTCGCCAGGAGGACGTCCACTCGCTCCTGCCCCGGCCGATCCGCCGGGCGCAGGCTGACCCCGGCGAGCGTGCCTTTCGCCTGTTCGGCCGCATCGCCGAGCTCGAGGCGCTCAAGCAGGCAGTCCGCAACGCCATCGGCGGCGGCGTCGCGCTGATCCAGATCGAGGGCGAAACGGGCCTCGGCAAGACGCGACTAATTGACGAGCTGTCAGCAGAGCTAGAAGACGTCCGGGTCGGACGCGCGAGCTGCTCGGAGCTCGAGCGGCACCTTCCGTACGTTCCGCTCGCGGCCGCGCTTCGGGACGCGCTCACCGGCGTCGACCTCGACGCTGCGCCCCTGCCGGCGCTCAGCCAGATCCTGCCGGAGCTCGCGCTGGTCGAGGCGAAGCACGAGTTCGACGAGCTGGACGTGCTCGAGGCGCTTGTTGCTCTGATCGTCAAGCATGCGCCGCTCGTACTTCTGCTCGACGATCTCCAATGGGCAGACCCGCGAACACTCGCGGCGCTCGAGTACCTCCGGCGCCGCGGCGGAGACGTCTCTGCAGCGCTCGTAACGGCGGCGCGGGCGACGGATGTCTCGCCCGAGCACCCACTCCGCCGGTTGAAGCCGGACGCGCTCGTGGCGCTCGAGCCGCTCTCGCCCGACGAGCTTGCACCGCTCGGGATACCCGGGCTGTACGAATCGACCGGCGGCAACCCTCGCTTCGTCACCGAGACCCTCGCGAACGGCCGCTCGGCGGCCCTCTCGCCGACGCTCACCGAGGCACTTCTCGCTCAGTGCCGGGGCGAGGGAACGTGGGGCTACCGCGTCCTCGTCGCCGCCTCCGTGCTCGGACAGCCTTTTGAACCCGAGCCGCTTGCAGACCTACTCGGCACCGATGCAGCCGAGCTGACGGAGGAGCTCGAGCGCCTCTGCGAGCGGCGAATCCTGCGCATCGAGGGGCTCCGTTTTCGTTTTCGCTACGACCTCGTCCGCCAGGTGCTCCTCGCCAGTATCTCTCCTGCCCGGCAACGCCTTCTTCACCAGCGGCTCGCCGCTCTCGCCGCCGAGAGCAGCCCCTTCTCGATCACGCAAACCACGAGCTCCATGACCGGCTAGCGCCATGCCACGTGGACGCAACCTCATCTCCGGCACGATCTTCGAGCACGCGAACGAACCCGCGTACGTCATGGACCCGCAGCACGACCGGATCCTCGCGGCTAACGACGCTGGCTGCGCGATGCTGGGGTATACGCGCGAGGAGCTGCTCGAGACGCCGATCTCCCGCATCCACCCGGCCGAGCTCGCCGAGCTTCAAGAACTGCTCGAGCGCGTTCTACGAGAGGGGCGGGCTTCGACGATCAAGCTGACCTGCCGGACGAAGCGCGGAACGTTCCTCCCGACCGAGATCTCACTTCACGGGTTCGAAGCCGGCGGCCGTATTCAGATCCTCGGTCTCGTACAGGATCGAAGCGAGCACCGCCAGCCGGCTCCCGACTGGGCATTCGGGTGAAGCCAGCGTGAGAATGTCGGCAGCCCCCCAGGGAGGTCTCCATGCACGCCTGCGTCAGCGCGCACCGGGGGACGTCCGTCGACCCGGTGGACGAAGTCAGTCCCGAGGTGTGCAAGGCGCGCGCATTGATGGAGGCGGTGGGCTCTCCGAGGGCCAACCGCCTCCAAAGTGCTATCTCAGGGCGCTAGCCGATCAGATGGAAGATGAAGTCGAACTCAGTACCTGCCGGGTTCCGGTACTTGAGATCCATTGAGCCTCTGACGTTCCGGTACTTGCCGGTCCCCCCGGTGACCGCGAGGGTACTGTCGCTCGAGTCGTAGAACGGCCCTTCAACGGTGATCTGACCCGCCGGCAGGAACGTCGTCCACGTGCACTCCCAGGACTTGCCGACGACGATGCGGACGCAGGAACCCTGGTCGCTGCCGACTTTGTTCGCGTTCGCGCTGTCGAAGACGTCGTTCGCGAACGTGAGGATGTTGCCGGCCGAGTCACCCGAGCCGTTGGTGACCGCGTCCGTGGTCGCACGCTCGACGACGCGAATCGTCCCGCCCTTGTTCAGGTGGCCGGGATTGTGGTGCTGCGCCTTGGTGTGCCCCGCGCTCGCGTTCACGACCGCCAAAACGAGAACGGCCGCGGCTGCTGCGACTGTAGGAACAAGCACGCGCTTCATCTCTCCCTCCTTGTCGACGAATTGGAGAGTGTTATGGCTCGTTGCCTGCGCTGTCTACTCGTTGACCCTTACGAGTGGACCGACACAACGTGCCTCGCGCGGATCCACGGCGCTGAGACGGATCAAAGGCGGGGCTGCTCCCGCCGAGCCTGCGGCAACTCGTGCGGGGCCTGGAGAGAGCCCGGCCACAGCCGCCGGGGAATGTGCATCCCGAACACCTGCGAGCAGCCCCCCGCCGGATGCTGCCCTCAGCCCTCTGCGACGTCATGACACGGTCGGGTCATGCGGCGTTCTCGCAGCTGGGCTGGAACCAGGCGTGGAATAGGCGCAGAATCGAGTCAAATGCCACAAAAACGCTCGTCGATCGAGCTGACCCGAACGCTCAGGAGGGTCAAGGTTCCGAGCTTCGTGGCCGCGAGCGACGGGACGATCACCTGGGAGAACGAGGCGGCCGAGAAGATGTTCGGCGATCTCAGACGCCGTCCGTTCGCGACGGTCGTCGCGCCCGAGGACGTCCCCCTTGTTCAGCGGCAGCTCGAGCGTAAGCTCCGAGGCGCACCTTTGACCGACTACGAAGTGGACGTCTTCACCGCCGACGGTCGCCGACGCCGTGCCGAGATCAGCTCTGTGCCGATCGAGAACGGCGACGACTGCCACGCGGTCTTCGGAGTCGTGCTGCCCGGCAAGCCGCGAGATCCCGCGGTCCGGATGCCGGAGCTGACGGCACGCCAGAACCAGGTGCTGCAGCTCCTCGCGGAGGGCGCATCGACCGAGCAGATCGCGGCGATGCTCCACGTGAGCAAGGAGACCGTTCGCAACCACATCCGGCACATACTCCGCGCGCTCGGGGCGCACTCACGTCTCGAGGCGGTGGCGAAGGCGCATCGACAGGGGCTCTTGCGTGACGACTGATACCGACAGCTTTCAGTCCGGGAGCCAGTCGTCGAGCGGGAGCCCTGTGGCCAGCGCCGAGAAGTCGCCCGAGCCGCCGATGGCCTGGGCCACGTCGGCCAGCGCCTTGACCGCCACCCAGGTCAGGCTGCCGCCGACGCTCACGCGGCGTGCGCCGGCCTCGGCGAGCTCGGCGAACGAGAGCTCGGGGACGGCGAGCACGTTCACCGGCCGTGTGACCGCTTCGCAGACGGCGCGAATCTCCGCGAGGCTGCGCAGGCCAGGCGCGTAGAGGACTTCTGCGCCCGCCCGCTCGAAAGCCTGAAGCCGTGCGATTGTGTCCTCGAGCTCCGGGTTCCCGCGGATGTGGTTCTCGGCTCGTGCGGTCAGCACGAACGGGAAACCGAGACCGCGAGCAGCCTCGACCGCCGCCGAGATCCGCTCCGCGGCGTGCTCCAGCTCGTAGAGCCGGCCGCGGGGATCGTAGTCCTCGATCGAGCCGCCGACGGCCCCGGCCTCGGCCGCCCGGGTGATCGCGCGTGCGGCATCGGCCGGATCGGGGCCGTAGCCGTTCTCGAGGTCGACCGAGACCGGAAGCTCGGTCGCGCGGTCGAGCGCCGCTGCGTGTGCGACCACTTCGTCGAGCGTTACGCGGCCGTCGCGTCGACCGAGGGTGAAGGCAAAGCCGGAGCTCGTTGTCGCGAGCGCCTTGAATCCGAGCGCGGCGAGGACGCGGGCTGACCCGGCGTCCCAGGGATTCGGGATCACGAACGGGTCGCCGGCGTGAAGCGCGTCGAACGCCTCGGCCTTCCTCGCTTGCCTGGCCGATTCGGACATGCAGAGACCTTGCCACGAGGCATAGACGTTCGGGCCGCGGTCTGCGATCTTCTCATGTCGGATGACGATCACGACGCAGGCCAAGCTCGACGAGACCGCACTCCTCGAGCTCGAGAGCTCGCTCCGCGGCGAGCTGCTGCGTCCGGACCACCCGGCCTACGAGGAGCAGCGGCGCGTCTGGAACGGCTCGATCAGCCGCCGTCCGGCGCTGATCGCGCGCTGCAGCGGGGTCGCAGACGTGATCGCTGCGGTCCAGTTCGCGCGCCGCACGGGACTGGAGCTCGCCGTTCGGAGCGGCGGCTACAGCTTTCCGGGCCTGTCGGTCGCCGACGACGCGCTGGTCGCCGATCTCGGGCCGATGAAAGGGATCCGTGTCGATCCGGAGGCGCGCACAGCGCGGGCTCAGGCCGGCGTCCTGCTCGGAGAGCTCGATCGCGAGACGCAGCAGTTCGGGCTCGCCGTGCCCGCGGGAATCGTCACGCACACCGGGCTGGCGGGACTGACACTCGGCGGCGGCATCGGCTGGGTGATGCGCAAGTACGGCCTCACGATCGATCAGCTGCTCTCCGTCGATCTGATCACCGCCGACGGTGAGTTCGTCAAGGCGAGCGAGACCGAGAACGCCGACCTCTTCTGGGGCGTTCGCGGCGGCGGCGGCAACTTCGGGATCGTCACCGAGTTCGAGTTCCGGCTCAACCCGCTCGGGCCAGAGGTGGTGGCCGGGCCGATCTTCTGGCCGATGGAAGACTCGCCCGAGGTGCTTCGCTTCTACCGAGATTGGCTCGCCGACGCGCCGGACGAGCTGATGACGATCGTCGTCCACCGGAAGGCGCCGCCGCTGCCCTTCGTCCCCGAGGAGTTCCACGGCAAGCCGGTGGTAACGGTCGTCTGCTGCTACGCGGGGCCGGTCGAAGAGGGCGAGCAGGTCGTCCGCCCGCTGAAGGAGTTTGGCGCGCCGATCATCGACGTGTGCGGACCGAAGCCGTTCCTCGCGCACCAGGCGATGTTCGACCCAAGCTTCCCGCATCACCGCTGGTACTACTTCAAGTCCTGCGATGTCCCGGCGCTCACGGACGAGGTGATCGATATCACCGTCGAGCACTCGCAGCGGATCGAGTCACCGTTCACGGCCTTCCCGATCTGGCAGATGGGAGGCGCGGTCTCGCATGTGGCCGAGGATGACTCCGCGTTCAGCGGCCGCAACGCCGGCTTCTCGTACAACATCGGCGCCTGCACCGAGACCGCCGACGGCTTCGACGAGGAGCGGCAGTGGGTGCGGGACTTCTGGTCGGCGCTCGAGCCCCACCAGACGGGCGTCTACGTGAACTTCCTCGGCGACGAGGGCCAGGATCGCGTCCGTGAGTCGTACGGCGGCGAGAAGTACGCTCGTCTGCAGGAGCTGAAGCGGCGCTACGACCCGGACAACTTCTTCCGGATCAATCAGAACATTCCGCCAAGCTAGATCCCGCCATCACGGCGAAGCGAGGCTGCGGCTTTCCCGCAACGGAGATGTGGCGGCCGCGCGATGCGAGCCGAGGCTCCTCCGACGACCATGAGGAAATGGAACGGAGTTACGGAGTCGTCTGGAAGGAGGGCTCGCGCGGGCTGGTGCCCGGCAAGCTCGAGCTGCTCCCTCGTGTCCTCCGGCTCCAGGGGCGCGGTAGCACCCGGGAGGTCCCGTACCAAGCCGTGGCCGCGATCCGCGTCGGTCGCTCCGCTTCAGATCGGATCAATGGAGGTCCGTCGGTCGTCGTCGAGCGGAACCTGGGCGATCCGATTACGATCGCAACGGTGGCGCAGTCCAGCGTCGTCGGGGAGATCGCCGAGCGGCTGGCGGCGCTCCGCCTCGGAGCGCAGGCGAGCCGCCGGGTGGTCGTGATCGTCCCGCTCAAGCCCGACGCGCACGCGAGTGTGAGCCGCCTTTTGAAGCAAGGGCCGCCGTTCGATCCCGGAGCTATCGAGGCTCTCGACCGGCATGACGTCTTTCTGACCTCCGACGAGGCGGTGTTCATTTTCGAGTCGCACCTCGGCTCGGACGCGCTGGCGCCGCTGCTCTCGGACCCAAAGCTCTGGAACGCCGTGTCCGCCTGGGGCGAGCACGTTGCGGGCGCGCCAAGGATCGCGGAAGAGGCGTTCTCGTGGAGCCGGAGCGAGTCGCTCGACGACGTCTCGTTCCTGCCGACGCCGGGCCCCGGCGACAGCGACGGCGGCGACATCTACTAGTAACAGTCTGTTACGAAGTAGGACACGCCCCGAACCTCCCGACCCGGTACGAACCTGACGAGCGACCGCCTCAGTCTCGCTGCCGCCTGACGAGCGAAGCGCAACGTATCCGAACCGAAATACCCTTGTAACAGTCTGTTGCTAGCTAATGCCGAGGAGCTGCCGCGTGGCGCGGGCGGCGACGAGGTCTTCGCGGGCCTCGAGGAGGACCACCCGGACCGGGCTGTCGGGCGGCGAGACCGTCATGTCGGGCCGGGCGGCCTCGTTGGCCTCGCGGTGTAGCTCGACGCCGAGGAAGCCGAGCCGTTCGCAGACGGCGGCTCGGACAGAGGCCGAGTTCTCACCGATGCCGGCGGTGAAGACGAGCGCGTCGAGGCCGCCGAGGGCGGTCGCCATCGCGCCGACGGCGGTCGCAACGCGGTAGGTGAAGACCGCGAGCGCGAGCCGGGCCCCGGGCGCGTTCGAGTTCTCCAGCTCCCGGACGTCTCCGGACAGCCCGGAGAGACCGACGAGTCCGGACTCGTGCTCGAGCATCCGATCGAGCTCCTCGAGCGTCAGATGGTGCTTGAGCAGGTAGAGCAGCGCCCCCGGGTCGACCGAGCCGGGCCGGGTCGCCATCGGGACGCCTTCGAGCGGCGTGAAGCCCATCGTCGTGTCGATTGAGCGGCCGTCCCTGACCGCAGTCACCGAGCAGCCGCCTCCGAGGTGGCAGACGACGAGCCGCGGCACGCGCACGCGCTCGCTGGCCCACTGCACCGAGAGCCCGTGGAAGCCGTATCGACGGATGCCCCAGTCCTCCCTCACTTTCGCAGGCAGCGCATAGGTCGCCGCCTCCTCGGGGATCGTGGCGTGGAAGGCACTGTCGAAGACGGCGACGTGGGGGAGATCGGGCAGCGCCTGCCGGGCTTGCCTGATCGCCGCCAGGGCCGGCGCGTTGTGCAGCGGCGCGAGCTCGACCGCATCTTCGAGCCCCCGCTCGACCGCGTCGTCGATCACGACCGGCTCGCGAAAGCGGGTGCCCCCGTGGACGACACGGTGGGCGACTGCCGCGACGCCTTCCGGGACCTCGTCGAGGGACTCGACTGCGGTTGCCGCGTCGTCGGGCTCGACAACGGAGAGCTTCAGGCTCGTCGAGCCGGCGTTGAGGCAGAGGATTCGCTTGCGAATCCGTCTTAGAGGACGTGGCGGCTTTGCCGCCGCGTCCGTCTTATCCCGGGTCGCCAATGGGTCTTTCATTCGACCAGGAGGCCGCCCGCTTTGCTAGTACGGCCAGACCCAGCCGGCGATCTCCGGATCGTCCTCGCCGTGCTCGCGCGTGTAGGCGCGCGCGCGAATCCGGCGGTCGCTCATCTCCTGGCGCAGCCTGCCTGCCGTCTCGGCCAGCCCCGGCACGCGGTCGATCACGTCCATGACGAGGTGGAACCGGTCGAGGTCGTTGAGCATGACCATGTCGAACGGTGTCGTCGTGGTGCCTTCCTCCTTGTAGCCGCGGACGTGCAGGTTCCCGTGATTTGTGCGCCGATAGGTGAGGCGGTGGATCAGCCACGGGTAGCCGTGGTACGCGAAGACGATGGGCCGGTTCGGCGAGAACAAAGCGTCGAACTCGTGATCGGAGAGGCCGTGCGGATGCTCGGTATCGGGCTGGAGGCGCATCAGGTCGACCACGTTCACGACCCGCACCTTCAGTTCCGGCAGGTGCTCGCGAAGCAGCGCCGCCGCCGCGACCGTCTCGAGCGTAGGGATGTCACCGCAGCAGCCGAGGACGACGTCCGGCTTGCCCTGCTCGTCGTTCGAGGCCCATTGCCAGATACCGACGCCGCGGGTGCAGTGCACGATCGCGTCGTCCATCGGCAGGTAGTTGAGGGACGGCTGCTTGCCCGCGACGATCACGTTCACGTAGTGGTGGCTGCGGAGGCAGTGATCGGCGACCGAGAGCAGGGTGTTCGAGTCGGGAGGCAGGTAGACGCGGATCACCTCGGCCTTCTTGTTGACGACGAGGTCGATGAAGCCGGGATCCTGGTGGGTGAAGCCGTTGTGATCCTGGCGCCACACGTGCGAGCTGAGCAGGTAGTTGAGCGAGGCGATCGGGCGCCGCCAGGGAATGCCCCGAGTCACCTTCAGCCACTTGGCGTGCTGGTTGAACATCGAGTCGACGATGTGGACGAAGGCCTCGTAGCAATTGAAGAGCCCGTGCCTGCCGGTGAGGAGGTAGCCCTCGAGCCAGCCCTGGCACTGATGCTCCGAGAGCACTTCGACGACCCGGCCCTCGGGGGCGAGGTGCTCGTCGGTCGCCACGATCTCCGCCTCCCAGACCTTCTCCGTCACCTCGAAGACGTCGTCGAGCCTGTTCGACGCCGTCTCGTCGGGCCCGAAGATCCGGAAGTTCGATGGGTTGCGGGCGACGATGTCCCGGAGAAAGCCGCCGAGCACGCGCGTGGGCTCGCTGAAGGTCGTGCCGGGCGCCAGGACGTCGATCGCGTAGTCGCGGAAGTCAGGGCAGACGAGATCCTGCATCAGCTCGCCGCCGTTGGCGTGCGGGTTCGCGCTCATCCGCCGGCCGCCGCGCGGCGGCAGCTCACCGAGCTCGGGAACGAGGCGCCCTTCCTCGTCGAAGAGCTCCTCGGCCCGGTAGCTGCGCAACCAGTGCTCGAGCACGCGGAGGTGGTCGGGGTTGTCGCGGACGCCCGTGACCGGCACCTGGTGCGAGCGCCAGGTTCCCTCGACCGGCAGGCCGTCGACCTCCTTGGGGCCGGTCCAGCCCTTCGGCGTCCTCAGGACGATCATCGGCCACTGCGGCCGCGCTTCGACGCCCTCCTCCCGGGCCGCGCGCTGAATCTCGGCGATCTGGTCGAGGGCTTCGTCGAGGGCGCCGGCGAGATCCTTGTGGACCGCGTCCGGCTCGTCGCCGGCGACGATCAACGGCCGCCAGCCGCAGCCCTCGAGAAACGAGACGAGCTCCTGCTCGGGAATCCGTGCGAGCACGGTCGGATTCGCGATCTTGTAGCCGTTGAGGTGAAGGAACGGCAGGACTGCGCCGTCGGTGCGCGCGTTCAGGAACTTGTTGCCGTGCCACCCCGTCGCCAGCGGGCCGGTTTCGGCCTCGCCGTCGCCGACAACGCAGGCCACGACCAGCTCGGGGTTGTCGAAGGCGGCGCCGAAGGCGTGCGAGAGCGAGTAGCCGAGCTCGCCGCCCTCGTGGATCGACCCGGGCGTCTCGGGCGCCGCATGGCTGGGGATGCCGCCGGGAAACGAGAACTGGCGGAAGAGGTGGCGGATCCCTTCCTCGTCTCGGCCGACATGCGGGTAGAGCTCGGTGTAGGTGCCCTCGAGCCAGGCGTTTGCGACGACGGCCGGGCCGCCGTGGCCCGGGCCGGTGATGTAGATCGCGTCGAGGTCGCGCTCCTGGATCGCGCGGTTCAGGTGGACGTAGATCAGATTGAGGCCGGGAACGGTCCCGAAGTGGCCGAGCAGGCGGGGCTTGACGTGCTCCGGCCGGAGCGGCTCGCGGAGCAACGGGTTGTCGAGCAGGTAGACCTGGCCGACCGAGAGGTA
>WNGP01000505.1_pt1 | contig 30217 bp, 24 predicted proteins | sample 5407671 | NCBI WGS metagenome assembly WNGP01 (sample SAMN13153381, study PRJNA577476) | soil metagenome | isolation source: 40 cm soil or saprolite under Garry oak tree replicate 2 | place: USA:California | collected 2016-06-15 | reverse complement strand
AGCTGGTTAGAGTGCCGGTCTGTCACACCGGAGGTCGCGGGTTCGAGCCCCGTCAGCCCCGCCTGAACCCGCCTCGCGGGACGACGCACCCGGCCCCGCCTGCCACGGCAGGCGGGGCTTTCGTCTTTTTCGGGAGGGCATTGACCTCCACCTACCATGTTCCGGTCCTGGCCGGTGCCGTGCGCGACTGGACGACGGGCGGCCGCCGCGTCGTCGATGCGACCGTCGGCGGCGGCGGCCACGCGGCGCTGTTCCGCGGGCTCGGCGCGGAGGTGCTCGCCGCGGACCGCGATCCCGAGGCGATCGCCGCGGCGCGCGCCCGCCTGGGCGACACGGGGATCCGTTATTCGACCGGTCCATTCGGATCCGCCAAGGTGCTGGGCACGATCGAGACGTTCCGCCCCGACCGCATCCTCCTCGACCTCGGCGTCTCGTCCTACCAGCTCGATACCGATGCCCGCGGGTTTACCTTTCGTCCCGGGGCGCCGCTCGACATGCGAATGGCGGCGGGACACGGCGTGACGGCCGCGGACATCCTGAACACCTGGCCCGAAGCGCGCCTGGCCGGCGCGTTCGCCGACCTCGCGGACGAGCCGCGCGCGCGCCGCCTCGCCCGGGCGGTCGTGAGGCGGCGGGCCACGGCCCCCTTCGCGACCAGTGACGATCTCGTCAACGCGATTCGCGAGGTGCGGGGTCCGCGGTCGGGGCCGTCCGACTTCGCGCGGCTGTTTCAGGCGCTGCGAATCGTCGTGAATCAGGAGCTCGAGCAGCTCGACCTCGCGCTGCCGGCGCTCCGCGCCGCGCTCGGGCACGGAGGCCGCATGGCGGTGATCACCTACCACTCGGGCGAGGACCGTATCGTCAAGCACGCGTTCCGCGACTGGAGCCGGTCGTGCGTCTGCCCGCCGCGGCAACCGGTGTGCACCTGCCGCGGCCGCCCGCTGGGCCTCCTGCTCACGCGGAAGCCGATCCGTCCCGGTGCCGCCGAGGTGCGGGACAACCCGCGCGCTCGCTCGGCGCAGTTCAGGGCCTTCGAGGTGACGGAGCGGGACGGGGGGGACGATGCCTAAAGGCCGCCACTGGGTCGCCCTCTGGCTCGTGGCCTTCCTCGTGACCACGTGGCTGGTGTACGCGCGGCAGACCGCCGCCATCCGCGCGGCCCGCGAGCTCGCCGATCTGCGCGCCCGGCGCGCCAACCTGGACGGGCACCGCACCGATCTCGAGCGCCGCATCCGCGCCGCCGAGAGCCGCGCGGTGCTCGTCCCACGCGCCCAGGCCCGCCTCGGTCTGCACCTGCCGAGCGACAGCGAGATCGTCCTGGTCCCTGCGCCCAGCGGGTCGCACTAGGGAATGGCCAGGTCCGCGGTCCGCATCCAGGTCGTGGAATTCGGGGTGCTCGTGGGCCTGGGGTTGCTGGTGGGGCGTGCGGCGCAGGTACAGATCCTCCACGGTCGCCGCTGGGCCGAAGAAGCCCAGGCGCAGCGCACCGAGCGGATCGTGCTCCAGGCGCGCCGCGGCACGCTGTACGACCGCCACGGCACCCCGCTCGCCGTCACACAGGAGACCTACCACGTGGGCATCGCACCGAACGAGCTGCGCGATCCGACGACGGACGGGGCGCTGATCAGTCGGCGGCTCGGCCTGACCGCGCATGCCTGGCAGCAGGCGCTGCGCCGACGATACGCCTACTTCGCGGGGCCGTACAGTGCGCTCGAGGTGCAGCCCCTGCGGAGCGTGCGGGGCGTGCATCTCGAATCCGTGCCGAACCGGTTCTATCCCGATCCCGCCGTCGCGCGCGCGACCATCGGCCGTCTGGGGGACGACGGCCTGGGCGCGTCCGGGCTCGAGCGGACCCTCGACAGCTTGCTGGTGGGCCGGGCGGGCGCGGCCGTCGTGCTGAAGGACCGCGCGGGCCGCGAGTACGAGTCGCCGGCGCGGGTGATCGCTCCGCCCGTGTCGGGGCTCGACGTCGTGCTCACGCTCGATGCCGAGCTGCAGGAAATCGCGCAGCGGGCGCTGGACGACGCGCTGCGCCGCATGGATGCGGACGGTGGGGATGTGGTCATGCTCGATCCGGGGACCGGCGAAGTGCTGGCCCTCGCCTCGCGCCAGCGGGACGGCAGCGCCCGCCCGAGCGCCTTCACCGACACGTTCGAGCCCGGCTCCCTGGCCAAGATCTTCGCCGCCGCGGCGTTGCTTTCGCTCGGCCGCGTCTCGCCCACCGACCGGGTGTCGGGAGAAGGGGGGAAGTGGCGTGCACTCGGTCGGACGATCACCGACGACGACCCGCAACCCTCGCTCACGATGGCCGACGCGATCCGCGTCTCGAGCAACATCGCCATCGCGAAGTTCGCGGCGCGGCTCACCCCGGAGGAGCAGTACGCGACGCTCCGGGACTTCGGGTTCGGGGCGTTCACCGGAATCGAGTTTCCCGCGGAGGCGACCGGACGTCTGCGGCCGCCGTCCGAGTGGACGCGTCCCAGCGCGGCGAGCCTCGCCATGGGCTACGAGCTGTCGGTCACGCCGATCCAGGTCGTGATGGCCTACGGCGCGCTCGCGAACGACGGTCTCCTGCTCCAGCCCACGCTGATCCGCGAGGTCCGGAGCCCGGGCGGCGGCGTGCGCTATCGGCATCGCCCGGAGCCGGTGCGACGCGTCGTCTCCCGCGAGGTGGCGGCGGCGTTGCGGAACCTGCTGCGCGGCGTCGTCGAGCGCGGCACCGGAACCGAGGCGGCGCTCACCAACTTTCCCGTGGCGGCGAAGACCGGGACGGCGCGCCGCGTCGTGAACGGCCGCTACGCGGCGGGCGAGTATACCGCCTCGTTCGCCGCGCTGTTCCCCGCCGACCATCCGCAACTCGTGCTGGTCGTGAAAATCGACAACCCGCACCGGGGGAGCTACTTCGCCGCCCAGACGGCGGCGCCGGTGACCCGCTCGATGCTGGAGCAGGCGCTCGCGGCGCGCACGGTGGCGCTCGACCGGGCCCGGCTCTCCACCGCCGCGCCGCGGGCCGCGGCCGCGCCCGCCGACGACGAGGGCGGCCTGGTGCCCTACGTGGTCCCATGGCCGTACCAGCCCGACAGCGCCGGCGTCGGGCCGCGCCGGGCCGTCCCCGACGTGGCCGGATTCGGCATGCGCGAGGCCGTGCGCACGCTGCATCGGCGCGGGTTCCGCGTGGCGCTCCGGGGCTGGGGTGTCGCGGAGCACACGTGGCCGGCGGCGGGTGACAGCGCGGCCGCGGGCTCGATGGTCACCCTGTTCGCCGACCCATACGCCGCCGCCCGGATCCGCGCCCCTGGCGCTGCTGCTCCGCGCCGCGGGGCGCGGCGATGAACAAGCTCCAGGAAGTCGTCGCCGCGCTCGAGCGCGCACAGCTCCTCGTCGAAATGCCCGACCTGCACACCTGGCCCGAGATCACCGGCCTCACGGCCGACAGCCGGAACGTGCAGCGCGGCATGCTGTATTGCGCCGTGCATGGATCGGTGCGCGACGGGCACGAGTTCGTGAGGGCCGCGGAGGAGCGGGGCGCCGCGGCGGCGCTGGTCGAGCGCGAGCAGGCGGTGGATGTGCCGCAGATCCTGGTGCGCGACGGGCGGCGCGCCGCCGCCGTCGCGGCGGAAGCGTGGTACGACCGCCCCGCGGCGAAGCTCGATCTGGTCGGCGTCACGGGGACCAACGGCAAGACGACGTCGGTCACGCTGCTGCGGCACGTCCTGTCGGCGCTCGAGCCGACCGGGTCGATCGGCACGCTGGGCGCGTTCGATCCGGCGGGCGAGTCCGTGCCGAGCGAGGCCGGCAACCTCACCACGCCCGGACCGATCGATCTCCAAGCGACGCTCGCCGCGCTGGTCGCGCGGGGCGCGCGGGGCGCGGCGATGGAGGTCTCCTCCCACAGCCTCGATCAGGGACGGGTGGACGGCCTCCTGTTCCGGGCGGCCCTCTTCACCAACCTGACGCGCGACCACCTCGACTACCACAAGACACTCGAAGACTATTTCCGCGCCAAAGCGAAACTGGTGCAGTACATCGCTCCCGACGGCCTCGAGGTCGTGAACGCCGACGATCCCGCGTGGGCGAGACTGCGGCGCGAGCACCGCCGTGTGACGTTCGGCGAGCGCGGGGGCGACGTGACCGCGCGGAGCGTCGCCCTCGACGCCGCCGGCGCACGCTTCGAGCTCGTCACGCCCATGGGCCGGGCCGACGTGCGGCTCCCGCTGCTGGGCCGCTTCAACGTGGCCAACGCTCTCGGCGTTGCGGCGTGCGCCTGGGGGCTGGGTATCCCGATCGAGACCGTCGCCGAGCGGTTGACGCGTGCGCCGCAAGTCCCGGGTCGGATGGAGCGGATCGCCGAGCGGCCGAGCACCGTGCTGCGCGACTATGCCCACACGCCGGACGCGCTGGAGCGGGCGCTCGAGACGCTGCGCCCCCTCACTCAAGGACGGCTCATTATCGTGTTCGGCGCAGGCGGCGATCGCGACCGCGGCAAACGCGCCCCGATGGGCACGGTGGCCGTGCGGCTCGCGGACGTCGCGATCGTCACCTCGGACAATCCGCGCACTGAGGACCCGGAGAGGATCCTCGACGACGTGGAAGTCGGCATGCGGGCCAAGCCGCACCACCGCGAGAGCGACCGCCGCCGGGCCATCGCCCGCGCCCTGGAGCTGGGGCGTCCTGGAGACACCATTCTTCTCGCGGGGAAAGGGCACGAGGCCTACCAGGTGATCGGGACGGAAAAGCAGCCGTTCGACGAGCGCGTGATCGTTCGGGAGCTGGGCGCCTCGTGATCGCCTGGGATTCGGCGCGGGTCGCCGACGCGTTAGGTGTGTCGGGGCCGAAGGGACTGCGGTTCACGGGGGTGAGCACCGACACCCGAGAGCTGAGACCCGGCACCTTGTTCGTCGCGCTCCAGGGCGATCGCTTCGACGCCCACGCGTTCCTCGATCAGGCGAGAGCGAAGGGCGCGACGGCCGCCGTGGTGCGTCGCGGCACACCGCCGGTGGACGGCTTGCCGTATTTCGAGGTGGCCGACACGCTCGTCGCGCTCGGGCTCCTGGCGCGCGCGCGCCGTCGGTTGCTCGCGCCCGGGAGCCCGGTCGTGGCGGTCACCGGCTCCAGCGGGAAGACCAGCACCAAGGAAATGATCCGCGCGGTGCTGGCCACCACCTACCAGGTACACGCGACGAGCGGCAACCTGAACAACCTCGTAGGGGCGCCGCTCACGATCCTCGCCGCTCCCGACGACGCCGAGGCGCTGGTGGTGGAAGCGGGCGCGAGCGTGCCGGGCGAGGTCCCCCGGCTGCGCGACGTGATCGAGCCCACGATCGCCGTGATCACGAACGTCGGCTACGCGCACGTGGCGGGTTTCGGGTCGCTCGCCGGCGTGATGCAGGAGAAGCTCGCCCTGGTCGAGGGCGCGCGGCTGGCGGTGGTCGGGACCGATCCGCCCGAGCTCGCGGGCGCGGCCCGGCGCCGCGCGCCGACGGTGGTGGCGGGGACCGGCGCGGGCGCGCAAGTCCGGCCCGACACCGCGGAGCTGGACGACGGGGGCCATCCCCGCATCACGTGGCGGGGGCACGCCGTGACACTGCCGGTGGTTGGGTTCCACCAGATTGAAAACGCGATGCTGGCCCTCGCGGTGGGGCGGGAGGTGGGTGCCGACCCATCGCGCGCCGTCGCGGCCCTCGCCGGAGTGCGGATCCCGGCCGGGCGGGGCGCCGTGCTCTCGCTCGGGAGTCTCACGGTGATCGACGACACTTACAATGCGAACCCGGGCTCGCTCCGCTGGGCGCTGCAGCTCGCCCACTGGCTCGCCGAGCGGCGGCGGCGGCCGCTCGCCGTGGTGGTGGGCTCGATGTTGGAGCTCGGGCCGGAGAGTGCGAGATTGCATGCGGCGGCGGCCGCGGAGATCGCGGCGCTCCGGCCGGCGCTCGTCGCTGCGGTAGGCGAGTTCGTGCCGGCGTTCGAGGCGCACCGGGCGGCGCTCGGGGAGCGGTTGATCACGGCGCCCGACGCGGACGCGCTGGGTCCCCGGCTCAAGGCGGCTCTCACGGGGAACGAGATCGTCCTGCTCAAGGCGTCCCGCGGGGTGGCGCTCGAGCGGGTGTTGCGGCACCTGAACTGAGGATCGCACGTGCTCTATCACTTGCTCGCGCCGCTCGCGAAGCAGCACATCCTGTTCAATCTGTTCAACTATATCACGTTCCGGGCCGCGTGCGCGATCGTCACGGCACTGCTGCTCGCCTTCCTGTGCGGTCCCGCCATCATCCGGCGCCTGCACGAGCGCAACGTCGGTCAGGTGATCCGGGCCGAGGGACCGGCGAGCCACCACATGAAGCGCGGCACGCCGACCATGGGCGGGCTGATCATCATTTTAGCGACCATCGCGCCGACGCTGCTGTGGGCGCGGCTCGACAGCCCGTACGTCGTGGTGGCGGTCGTCGCGATGCTGTGGATGGGCGCGATCGGGTTCATCGACGACTACCTGAAGATCGTGCGCGGCAAATCCCAGGGCCTCGTGGCGCGGTGGAAGCTGGTCGGCCAAGTCACGTTCGGCGTGGCGCTCGGGATCGTCCTGCTGGTGTGGCCGCTCGCGCCGAACCTGGAGCCCGCGTCGACGCAGCTGCCGCTCCTCAAGTACCGGCTGATCTACTTCGCGCCCTGGCTGTACCTGGTGTTCGTCACGCTGGTGGTGACGGGCACCTCGAACGCGGTGAACCTCACCGACGGGTTGGACGGCCTGGCGACCGGGCTCACGGCGATCGCGGCGGGCGCGTTTGCGATCTTCGCGTATCTGTTCGGCCGGATAGACGCTGCGCGATGGCTCCTGGTCTATTACCTGCCCGGCGCGGGTGAGCTCGCGATCTTCTGCGGCGCGCTGTCGGGTGCGGCGCTGGGGTTTCTGTGGTTCAACGCGTATCCGGCGCAGGTCTTCATGGGCGATACGGGCTCGCTCGCGATCGGCGGCGCGCTCGGCACCGTCGCCATCATGCTCAAGGCGGAGTTCCTGCTGCTCATCGCGGGCGGCGTGTTCGCGGCCGAAGCGGTGTCGGTCATTCTGCAGGTGTGGGTGTACCGCTGGCACAAGCGGCGCCGTGGAAAGGAGTACGCCGACGCTCATCGGGTGTTTCGCATGGCGCCGCTGCACCACCACTTCGAGAAGCTGGGCTGGGCGGAGCCGCAAGTCGTGATGCGGTTCTACATCCTGGGGGTGATGTGCGCGGCGATCGCGCTCGCGACGCTGAAGGTGCGATGATTCCCGAGGCGTGGCGTGGCGGGGTGGTGGCGGTCGTCGGGTTGGGGAAGAGCGGGGTGGCCGCCACCCGGCTGCTCGCACGCGAGGGGGTCCGCGTCTACGCGAGCGACGCGTCCGACCATCCCTACGGGGGCGACACGCTCGAGGCGCTGCGGGTGCTCCCCGGCGTGGCCGTGGACGTTGGACGCCACGACCTGGCGCAGATCCGCGGGGCTGCGGCCGTGATCGTCTCCCCCGGCGTGCCGCCGGAAGCGCCACCGCTCGTGGCGGCGCGCGCCGCCCGTGTGCCGATCTTGTCCGAGATCGACCTTGGGTTCCGGGCGCTGTCCGGATCGGGCACGCGTTGTATCGCGATCACGGGGACGAACGGCAAGACCACCACGACCGCGCTGGTGGCGCATCTGCTGGGCACGGCGGGGCTCCACGCGGAGGCGGCGGGGAACATCGGTCGCCCGCTCGTGGACATCGCCCTGCAGAATGACCGCTACCAGTGGCTGGCGGTAGAGGTGTCCTCGTTCCAGCTGCACGACAGCCCCCACTTCACCCCGGAGATCGGCATCGTCACGAACCTCGCCCCGGACCACCTCGACCGCTACGCAAGCGTGGAGGCGTACTACGCGGACAAGCGGCTGCTGTTTCGAAACGCCGCCCCCGAGCATGTCTGGGTGCTGAATGGAGACGAGCCCGCGGTATTGGAGCTCGCCGCGGGGGCGCCCGGACGCCGCGCCCTGTTCTCGCTGCGGCGTCCCGCGGAGGGCTGGTACGACGCGACCGCTCGTCGCCTGCTGCTCGGGCGTGACGGGCTGCTCGCGCGCGCAGAGCTCGGGCTCCTGGGCGATCACAACGTCGCGAACGCGCTCGCCGCCGCGCTGGCGGTGCGGCAGGCCGGCGTGACCCCCTCCGCCATTGGGGAAGGGCTGCGCTCGTTTCGCGCCCTGCCGCACCGACTCGAGCCGGTACGCGAGGTCGGCGGGGTCCGCTGGATCAACGACTCGAAGGCCACGAACATCGCCTCGACCGTGGTCGCCGTGGAAGCGATGGATCGGCCGTTCGTATTGCTGCTCGGCGGCCGGCACAAGGGGGAGCCGTACACGCGGTTGGCGCCACTGCTCCGGGAGAAGTGCCGGCTGGTGATCGCGTACGGGGAGTCGGGGCCGTTGGTGGCACAGGACCTGGGCGGTCAGGTGCCGCTGGAGCGCGGCACCACGTTCGAGGACGTGGTCGCGCGGGCCCGCCGGGCGGCGCAGCCCGGCGACGCGGTGCTCCTCTCTCCCGCGTGCTCGAGCTACGACATGTTCAAGAACTACGAGGAACGGGGCGCGACATTCCGAACGCTCGTGGAGGCCATGTGAGCAGACCCGCGCATGGTAGGGGCGCAGCATGCTGCGCCCCTACACCAACGTTGGTCCGTCACCTATGGTGAGAGACACCCGCTGGGAAACCCGTCTCCTCGCCTTAGTCGCGGCGATCCTCGTCGTGTTCGGGCTGACGGCGGTGTACGGCGCCTCGAGCCTGTTGACGATCTCCGGCGGGCAGGTGGGCTCGAGCTTCGCCTTGAAGCAGGCGCTCGGGGCGGCGGTGGGCGGGATCGTCGCCGCGCTGCTGGCACGCTCGGACTATCGTAAGTGGCAGCGGGCCGCGTGGCCGGTGCTCGCGGTCGCCGCTCTGCTGCTGCTCCTCCCGCTGCTGCCGTTCACCTACGCCGTCGCTCCCAGCATCAACGGTGCAAGGCGCTGGGTGAACCTCGGGTTCGTGACCGTGCAGCCCTCCGAGCTCGCCAAGTTCGCGGTGGTGGTGTGGACGGCGATGCTCGCGGCGAAGAAGGGCGAGCGGATCCGGACCTTCCAGTTCGGCCTGCTGCCCTTCATCGTGGTGCTCGCGCCGCTCGTCGGAATGATCTTCCTCGAGCCGAACCTTTCGATGGCCCTCCTGGTCGCGCTGCTCGCGGGGGTGGTGCTGTTCACGGCCGGCGCGCGCATCGGTCACTTCCTCGCGGTTGCCGTCGTGGGGACGCCCATCCTATTCGGGGCGGTGGCGAGCGCCCAATATCGCCTCGCGCGCGTCGTCACCTTCCTGAACCCCGGAAGCGCGCCCTCCGAGGCGACGTGGCAGGTGCACCAGTCGCTCGTCGGGATGGGCGCGGGGCGCCTGTTCGGCGTCGGGTTGGGGCAGGGGCAACAGAAGCTCGGCTACCTGCCGTACGCCTATTCCGACTTCATTTTCTCGACGATCGGCGAGGAGTGGGGATTTCTCGGCGTGCTCGCGATCATGGTGCTGTTCGGCACGTTCGCGTGGCTCGGCTTCCGCATCGCGAAGGCGGCGAGCGACCCGTTCGGCCGGCTGCTGGCGGTGGGGCTCACCGGGATGATCGGGATCACCGCCGTGCTGCACATCGGCGTGACCCTCGCGCTCTTGCCGGCCACCGGCATCACGCTGCCGTTCATCTCGTACGGACGGTCGAGCCTGTTCGTCGCCCTAGTCGCGACCGGGGTGTTGATCAGCATCGGACGCGGAAGACGGGCTGCGGGGGCATGAGAGTGCGGCGTGCGGAGTGCGGAATGCGGAATGGCAGCACGACGTTCGTGTCGCGCTTCGACCTCCCATTTAGACTCCGCACTCCGCATTCCGCATTCCGCACTTGGGTCGGGTGGTGAAGGTTCTCTTGGCGGGCGGTGGCACAGGGGGGCATCTCATGCCCGCACTCGCCCTGGCCCAGGCCCTGCAAGACGCGGGGAAGGGAATTGAGCCCGTGCTCGTCGGCGCCGAGCGTGGAATCGAAGCCGACGTGCTGCCGCGCTATCCGTTCCGCCATCACCTCCTGCCGATGGAGCCGATCTACCGGCGCACCTGGTGGAACAACGTGCGCTGGTTGTTGATCGCAGGACGCGCGTGGCGCGCGGTCGGACGCATGCTCGAGGCCGAGCAACCGGTGATCGTGGTCGGAACCGGAGGCTACGCTTCGGGCCCGGTGGTGTGGCGCGCGCAGCGGCGCGGCCTCCCTACCGTGCTCCAGGAGCAGAACGCGTTCCCCGGCCTCGCGACGCGCTGGCTCGCGCGGCGCGCCCGGCAGGTGCATCTGGGGTTTCCCGAAGCGCTCGAGCTGCTGCGCGTCGGCTCGTACACGGCCGTATTCGCGCTCGGCAACCCGATCCGTCCGCCCGAGCCGGGAAGTCGCGACGCCGCACTCGTCGAGCTCGGACTGCTGCCCTCACGTCCCACCCTGCTCGTGTTCGGCGGCAGCCAGGGCGCGCGGGCCATCAACTACGCCCTCGCGGGCGCGCTCGAGCGCGGCTTGCTCGACGGAGTCAACGTCGTCTGGGGGACCGGGACGGCGCACGCCGCGGCGCTGGCACGCTACGCCGTCGCGGGGCGCGTGGTGGTGCGCGGCTTTTTCGATCCGATGGCCCCTGCCTACCGCGCAGCGGATCTGGTGGTCGCGCGGGCGGGCGCCATGACCGTCGCCGAGCTGTGCGCTTGGGGTAAGCCGAGCATCCTCGTGCCGCTCCCCACCGCCGCAGCCGACCACCAGACGCACAACGCGGCGGCGCTCGCGGCGGCCGGGGCCGCCATCCAGCTCTCCGAGGAGCACCTCACGCCGTATACCCTGGCTCAGGAGGTGACCGCGCTGGTCGCCGACCGCGCCCGACTCGAGTCCCTCGGCACTCTGGCGCGAGGTCGCGGGCACCCTGATGCAGCCCGGGAAATCGTGTCGAAGATTTTGACACTCGTCCCGTGAAACATTCGTGGCCTCTTTCGCAAGTTTCGTAGATTCGCTATATTAGCCCCCCACTAATGACCTTGTTTACCACGGTGGATCCCCGCCCGATCCACTTCATGGGGATCGCCGGAGCCGGGATGAGCGGCTTGGCCCTCCTCGCTAAAGAGCAAGGCGTAACGCTAACCGGTTGTGATAACGACCCCACTGGCGCCGCCGATTTGGCAGCTCTCGGCGTGGAAATATGGCGGGGTCACGACCCAGGGCACGTAGCCGGGGCTCGGGCGCTCGTGGTCACTGCTGCGGTACCGGGAGACCACCCGGAGCTGCAGCGAGCACGCGCCCTCGGCGTCCCGGTGGTACGGCGGGCTGACGCCCTCAGCCAGGCCGTCGCTGGCGGAACGGTGGTCGCCGTGGCGGGCACGCACGGCAAAACGACCACCACGGTGATGGTCACGGAGGCGTTAGCGGCCGCCGGGCGGGATCCCACGGGACTCGCCGGCGGCCGCGTCGCTCGGTGGGGCGGGAACGCGCGGGTTGGGGGGCGCGAGCTCTACGTCGTGGAGGCGGACGAGTACGACCGGGCGTTTCTGTCGCTCGCGCCGACCGTCGCGGTGGTGAACAACGTCGAGGCCGACCACCTCGAGTGCTACGACGGCAAGGTAGCGTCGCTGGAGCAGGCGTTCGCGCAGTTTGCGGGTCAGGCACGGCGCGTCATTGCGGGCGGCGACGACGCAGGTGCGCAGCGCGTCATGGCGGCCGTGCGCACGCCGGTGTGGCGTGTGGGGCTTCGAGCGGACGCCGACGTGCGGATTACGGAGCTCGAGCTCAACGAGCACGGCTCGACGGCGCGGATCGAGCTGCCTGGCGGGGGGACCCGCGCGCTCACGCTGCGGCTCCGTGTGCCGGGGCTCCACAACGTGCGCAACGCGGCCGCGGCGTTGGCGGTCGTGCACGAGCTGGGGGCGGATATCGAGCGAGCGCTCGCGGCGCTCGCGGAGTTCACCGGCGTGGGGCGCCGGTTCGAGCGGCTGGGTGACGCGCGTGGCGTGACGGTGGTGGACGACTACGCGCACCATCCCACCGAGGTGCAGGCGACGCTCGCCGCGGCGCGCCAGGCGTTCCCGCGGCGCCGGGTGGTGGCGGTGTTTCAGCCGCACCTGTTCTCGCGGACGGCGTTGCACGGCGACGCTCTGGGCCGGGCGCTCGCCGCAGCGGACGTGGTGGTGGTGGCGCCGATCTACGGGGCGCGCGAGCAGCCGCTCCCGGGCGTGAGCGCGGCGCTGGTGGCGCGCGGCGCCGCGCGGGCGGGCGCGACGACGGTGGCGGTGCGAGAGCGGGCGGCGCTCACGGAGCGCGTGGCGGAGACCGTGCAAGCCGGTGACGTGGTGTTCACGCTGGGCGCAGGTGACATCACGCGGGTGGGGCCGGAGTTGCTGGCGCGCCTGGGGACGGGCACGTGACCCGGGGCTTGCCGCGTTGGCGGCGGCGCGCGCTCGGGGGTGTGACGGCGTCGGCCTTGCTGGTCGTGGGCTGGCTCGCCGCGCCGAACGTGCTGCGGCGGCTCGCGATGTTTCGTGTGCGCCAGATCGAGCTCGTGGGCGTCCGCAATCTCGCGCCGGACGCCGTGATCGCGGCGCTGCGGCTCGGGCCCCGGGCGAGCGTGTTCGGCGACACGCGGCTGCTCGCCGACCGCGTGCGGGGACTGGCGGGCGTAGCGGAGGCGCGGGTGGTGCGGCGGTTGCCCGCGAGCCTCTCGGTCGAGCTGCGGGAGGTGGAGCCAGCGGCGCTCGTGCCGGCGCCCCGCGGTTCCGGGAGGGGCCTGGTCGCGGTGGATGCTGCGGGTCGCCCGCTGCCATTCGACCCGGCGCGCTCGGGCCTGGACCTGCCGATCGCGGCGAGCGGGGATTCGGGCGTGGTGGGCGTGCTGGCGCTGATCCAGTCGGTGGATCCGGCGCTGTTTCAGACCATCACCGGAGCGCGTGAATTCGCGCGCGGTGGCGTGCTCCTGGAAATCGGGCCTCGGCGCGTGCTCGTGGCGCGCGACGCGGGGCCGGAGGTGATTCGGGCCGTGGTGCTGGTAGCGGAGGATCTCGCCGCGAAGGGGCGTGCCTACGTGGAGCTGGACGCCCGGTTCGGCGGCCAGGTGGTGGTGCGACGGCGGGCGACCGCGAGCGGAGGCGGCGAGGGTGGAGCGGCGGGGGCGCGGGGGGCGTGAGCCGGGATCGCCAGCTCGTGGCCGGGCTCGATCTCGGCAGCACCAAGACGTGCGCCGTGATCGCGGAGGTGGTGGGCGAGTTGCCGCGGCTGCCGCTCGCCAAAGTGCTGGGCGTGGGGCTCGCGAAGAACGCGGGCGTGCGGCGCGGCATGGTGCGCGACATCGACGAGACGAGTCGGTCGATCGTCGCGGCGATGCGCGACGCCGAGCGCATGGCGGGCGTGAAGGTCAGCGCGGTGACGTGCGGCATCGCGGGAGAGCACGTCTCGGCCCGCACGTCGCCGGGGGTCGTGGCGGTATCGGGCGACGAGATCACCGCGGACGACGTGGCGCGCGTGAACGAGGTGGCGCGCGCGGTGTCCCTGGGGCGCGACCACGAGCTGCTGCACGATATCCCGCAGGAGTACGTGGTCGACCAGCAGCGCGGCATCTCGGACCCCGTGGGGATGACCGGCACGCGGCTCGAGGTGGAGATGTACCTCGTGACGGTGCAGTCCACCGCCGCGCAAAACCTGCGCCGCAGCGTGGAGCGAGCGCGGTACCGGCCGGCCGAGCTGGTACTCGAGCCACTCGCCGCGTCCTATGCGGTGCTGACCGACGACGAGAAGGAGCTGGGCGTCGCGCTGGTGGAGGTCGGGGGCGGGTCGACCGGTGTGGCGGTGTTCCATGAGGGGAAGATCCGGCACCTCGCGTCGCTCAAGTACGCCGGCACCCATGTCACGAGCGACCTGGTGGCCGGGCTGGGCGTGACGCAGGCGGACGCGGAGCGCCTGAAGGAGCGTCATGGCGTGGCGTACCAGCCGCTCGTGGACGCGTCGGAGATGATCAACCTGCCGTCCACGCCGAGCCAGGGCGCGCGGCAGGCGTCACGCGAGTTGCTGTCGCACATCATCCACCAGCGGGTGGACGAGATCTTCCAGCTGGCGCAGCGCGAGTTCGAGCGAGCGGGGTACGGGGGCGGACGGCTCCCGGCCGGCGTGGTGTTGACGGGTGGGACGGCACACCTGCCCGGGATGGTGGAGCTGGCGCGCGATGCGTTCGCGGTGCCGGTGCGAGCCGGGACGCCGGAGCAGGGGATCTCCGGGCTCGTCGACAGCGTGCAGGCGCCGCGCTACGCCGTGCCGGTGGGCCTGGTGCTGTACGCGGCGCGGCGTCTCGCGCAGGGGGGGGGCGGCGTGCCCAGCGGCTCGCTGGCGAGGAGCGCGGGTGTGGAACGGTGGTTCGGACCGCTGAAGCGGTGGTTGCAGGACTTCTTCTGATCGGTCACCCGAGGGAGCCATGATCTTCGAACTCGAAGAAACGGTATCGCAGAACGCCCGGATGAAAGTCGTCGGCGTAGGTGGCGGCGGCGGCAACGCCTTGAACCGCATGGTCGACGAGGGTCTCCAAGGCGTCGAGTTCATCTCCGTGAACACCGACGCACAGGCCCTGCTCAACAACAAGGCCGACGTGAAGGTGCAGATCGGCAAGAAGCTCACGCGCGGCCTGGGCGCCGGCGCGCGCCCGGAGATCGGCCGTCAGGCCATCGAGGAGAACCGCGACGAAGTCCTGCACGGCCTGCAGGGCGCGGATCTCGTGTTCGTCACGTGCGGCATGGGCGGCGGCACGGGGACGGGCGCGGCGCCCATCATCTCACAGATCGCGCGCGACCTGGGCGCCCTTACCATTGGCATCGTCACCAAACCGTTCCTGTTCGAAGGCCGCAAGCGGATGCGCCAGGCGGAAATGGGCATCGCCGAGATGCGCAAGCACGTCGACACCATGGTGGTGGTGCCGAACGAGCGGCTGCTTGCCGTCGTGGGCAAGGGGATCCCGTTCCAGGACGCGCTCAAGAAGGCCGACGAGGTGCTGCTGCACGCCACCCAGGGCATCTCCTCGCTCATTACCGTCACCGGTATCGTGAACGTAGATTTCGCCGACGTGCGCACCGTGATGCAGAACGGCGGCGCGGCGATCATGGGTACGGGCATGGGTCGGGGCGAGAACCGCGCGATGGAGGCGGTGCAGCAGGCGATCTCGTCACCGCTGCTCGACAACATCTCCATCACCGGCGCCACCGGCGTGCTCATCAACATCACCGGCGGTGAAGACCTGACGCTGGGCGAGGTCACCCAGATCTCGGACGTCGTGAAGGACGCGGCGGGCGAGGAGGCGGAGATCATCTTCGGGACGGTGAACGATCCCGCGATGCACGGCGAGATCCGCGTGACCGTGATCGCAACCGGGTTCGACAAGCCCGCGGCGGGGGCGGAGGCGACTTCCCGAGCCGCGCCGGGCGTGCTGCCGTTCCGCGAGCGCGGCGCACGGCCGACGCCTGCTCCGCCCGCGGGGTACGTGAAGCCCGGAGAGCAGACCGCCCGGCGCTCCGCGCCACCGCCCCCGTCCGAGCTCAACGAGCTCGAGATCCCCACCTTCATCCGGCGACAGATGGACTGATGCCCGCCTCCTGGCGCGTGAGCCACTACGCCGTCGCCGGCGCGCTGGCGGTGGCGGGCCTCGCCTGGGCGACACGCGACGCGTGGCCCTGGCGGCGGCCGCTCACCGCTTCCCCCATCGTGGTGGATGGGGCCTACGCCGATGTGACCGAAACGCTGGGCCGCCGCCAGACGCTGTCCGACGTGCTGGCGCGCGGCGGCGTCACCGGGCGCGATTACGCGGGGTTCCTGGCCGCCGCGAAGAGCTTGCCCGTGCGCCGCCTCCGGCCAGGGCTCAAGTTCGACCTCCGCCGCCTGAAGACCGACAGCATCGCGAGCCGCGTGACGGTGCGGCTGTCGGCCGAGCGGCGCCTCACCGTCGTCCGCGGAGAGGGCGATGCGGGCTGGGTCGAGACGATGGAGACCATCCCGTGGGCCATCGCGCGGCTGCGCGTGACAGGCACGATCCAGTCCTCCCTGTACGACGCGCTCGACAAGGCGATGGCCGATTCGTTCCTGCCGGCCGGGGAGCGGCGCCAGCTCGCGTGGGCGATCGCCGACGTGTACGACTGGGAAGTGGACTTCTCGCGCGACATCCGCCCGGGCGACCGCTTCACCGTGCTGCTCGAGCGCCTCGAGTCGCCCGAGGGGGAGCGGCGGTTCGGCCGCATTTTGGCCGCGCGGGTCGACGTCGCGCGCACCCCGCAGTATGCGTTCTACTTCGAAGACGCGGACGCGGGCGTGACGGGATTCTACGACCGGAGTGGGCGGTCGCTGCGGCGTGCGTTCCTGCGCGCGCCGCTCCAGTTCCGGCGCGTCTCGAGCGGGTTCGGTTCCCGCTATCATCCGCTCCTGCACACGTGGCGGCATCACGAGGGCGTGGATTTCGCGGCGGCGTACGGAACTCCGGTGCGCGCCACGGCGGACGGGATCGTCACGCGCGTGGGGCGCGAGGATGGCGGCTACGGCAACGTGATCGACGTACGACACGTGAACGGCATCCGCACCCGCTACGGTCACCTGTCGGGGTTCGCCCGCGGGCTGCACACGGGCGAGCGGGTGGAGCAGGGGGAAACGATCGGCTACGTCGGCTCGACGGGCCTGTCGACGGGGCCGCACCTGCACTACGAGTTTCTCGTGAACGGCCGTCCCACCAACCCGCGGCGGACAGACATGGGCGCCGGCACGCCGGTGCCGAAGCCCCTGGCGTCCGCCTATGATACCGAGCGCGATCGTCTGCTCGTCCAGCTCGAACCGCCCGCGTCTCCCGCATCGGCTCCCACCGTCGCCAACGCCGCGCGCGATTAGTTTCCTGTTCATCCGTGGAGCTCTTTCCCGCCGTTGACGTCCAGGGCGGGCGCGTGGTGCGTTCCGCCGCGCTCGACCCGCTCGCCGTGGCGCGCCGGTTCGCGCACGACGGGGCCCGCTGGGTGCACTTCGTCGATCTCGATCGCGCACTGGGGACCGGCGACAACCGCGAGCTGGCGCGGCGGTTCGTCGCCGGCACGGGGGCGGAGCTCCTCGTCCAGGTCGGCGGCGCTCTCGGCACCGAGGCGGCGATCGCCGAGATGCTCGCGTGGGGGGCGACGCGGGTGGTGATCGGGACTCGGGCGGCGATCGACGCGGGCCTCGTGGCACGACTCCTCGCGCGCCACGGTCCCGACCGGCTGGCCGTCGGGATCGACGCGCGGGACGGCCGCGTCGCGGCCCGCGCATCGACGACCGTGGTGGACCTGACACCCGTCGAGCTCGCGCGACGCGTGCAGGCGGTGGGGGCGCGTACCGCGATCTACACCGACGCCGCGCGCGACGGAACCCTCACCGGACCGGATCTGGCCGGCGCGCAGGCCATCGCGGCGCTGGGCCTCGACGTGATCGTGTCGGGCGGCGTCGCGTCGCTCGACGACCTGCGGCGCGCTGCGGACGCGGGGCTCGCGGGCGCGATCGTGGGCCGGGCGCTGCACGAGGGACGGTTCACGCTGGCGCAGGCGCTCGCGTGCGTCGCCGCGTAACGCTCGGGCTCGCCGCGCTGCGCGCCGCCACGCTCGGCGCGCTCGTGCTCCTCGCGTGGAACCCGACCGCGGCGCGCGTCGCGCGGGGCGTGCCCCCGCTCGTCCTGCTCGACGCCTCCCTGAGCATGGCGGGCCACGGCGGTCGCTGGCGGGACGCCCTCGACACGGCACGGGCGCTGGCGCAGGGGGGCGTGATCTGGCGGTTCGGGGAGCGCGTGGCCGGGTTCGACTCGCTTCCGCCGGCCGACGGCGCGAGCCGGCTCGCCCCCGCGCTCGACGCGGCCGCCGCGCGCGGCGGGCCGGTCACAGCCGTCTCGGACGGCGCCATCGCCGATTTCGCCGACATCCCGCCGGACCTGGTCCGCGGGGCGGGGATCGTCGTGCTTCCGCGGGCGTCGTTCTTCGATGCGTTCGTTTCCGCCGTCGATGGCCCACGGCGCGTCAGCGCGGGGGATACGATCCGGCTCAGCGTGAGCTATGGGACCGCGGGGAAACGAGAAAGGGGAAACGGGAAAGGGACGGCGGTGCTGTCAGCGAGCGTCGCCGGTCGGCGGATCGTGTCGCGGGCAGTAGGCCTCCCCGACAGTGGAATCGTGTCCACCGACCTCACGTTTCCCGCCTCCCGTCTCCCGGCCGGGTGGGTGGCGGTGGAAGTGCGGTTGGAGGGCGTTGCGGATTCCGAGCCCCGCGACGACGCCCGCTTGTTCGTGCTCGAGGTGAGCCCCCCGCCGTCCATCGTGCTGCTGGGCTCGCCGCCGGACTGGGAGACGCGGTTCCTGGCGCGCACGCTCGAGGACGTGGCCCGCGTGCCCGTGCGCACATTCATCGAAGCCGAGCCCGGCGGAAACCGCTGGCGCGAGGGGACGACGCTCGAGGGCCGGCCGCCGAGGGATGTGGCGCGAGCGGTGGCCGGCGCGGCGCTGGTCATCGAGGCAGGTGACCCGACGTCGTTCAGCCGTTTCAGCCCCAAGGGAGCCGTGCTCCTGTGGCCCGGCACGCGGCGCCTCGACGGCGACTGGTACGTGCAGCCACCCGGCCCATCGCCGCTCGCGGGCGCGCTCGCGGGAGTGGCCTGGGACTCGCTCCCGCCCGCTACCTCCCTTGTGGAGCTCGCGCCCGACAGCTCGACGACGGTCGCGTTGGCGGCGCGCCTTGCGCGGCGCGGCCCGCCGCGCCCGATGGTCACGCTGGCCCAGCACGCAGGAGCGCGCCGCGCGGTGATCGCGGCCGGGGGCCTCTACCGGTGGGCGTTCCGGGGCGGTGCGAGCGGCGAGGCGTATCGGGCGCTCGTGGCGGGGCTGGTGGACTGGTTGTTGGAGCAGGGAGCAGGGAGCGGGGAGCGGTTCGCTCCGGTGACGTACGAGACGCCGAACGGGATGCCGCTCCAATGGCGCTGGACCGGAAAAGGCGAGCCGCGCGATGTCGTGATCTCGCTAACAGCCGACCAAGCGCAACGCGTCGACACGCTGCGGTTCGACGCCGGCGGCCGGGCGGAGCTGCGCCTGCCGCCCGGGTTGTATCGCTACGCGGCGACCGACCGTGGGAGTGCCGAGCGGGGCGTCGTGGTGGTCGACACGTATTCGGATGAATGGCGGCCGGCGGCGCCGGTGGTCGCACCCCAACCCGGGACGTCGGGCGGACGGCTCACGGGCGTGGCGCTGCGGGACCGGTGGTGGTTGTTCGTCCTGGTGATCGCCGCCTCCGCGACCGAGTGGGCGTGGCGGCGGCGCGAGGGGCTACCCTGATGGCCCTGTGGGAGCGATTGGCGCGCGTGTTCGGGCACGGGGGGGGCGCGCGCGAGCGGAGCGAGGCCGAGCGGATCCTGCTCGAAGCGGACTTCGGCGTGGAGACCACGGAGGAAATCCTCGATCGAGTCTCCGGCGGAGGAGACGGCGATGTCGATTTTCGGGCGGCGCTCGAGCGCGCCGTGATCGGGGCGCTCACGCCCGCGGTGCCGGGCGGTGACCCGGGCGCGCTCGCCCGGGCGTCGGCGCCGCCCACGGTCATGCTGGTCTTCGGAGTCAACGGCGTCGGGAAGACCACCGCGGTCGCCAAGCTCGGCGCCCGGCTGGCACGCGGGGGCCGGTCGGTGCTCCTCGCTGCGGCCGATACGTTTCGCGCCGGCGCGGCCGAGCAGCTGCAAATCTGGGCGGACCGGCTGGGCGTGCCGTGCGTTACGGGAGGGGGCACCAAAGATCCCGCGGCGGTGGCGTTCGACGCGATCGCAGCGGCGCGCGCCCGCGGCGCCGACACGGTGCTCGTGGACACGGCCGGGCGGCTCCACACGGAAGGGCGGTTGGTCGAGGAGCTGAAAAAAGTGGTGCGCGTGGTCGCGAGGCAGCAGCCGGGCGCGCCGCACGAGTCGTTCCTGGTGCTCGACGCCACGGTGGGACAGAACGCGGTTCACCAGGCCCGCGCCTTCGCGGCCGCGGTGCCGCTCACTGGGCTGATCGTGACCAAGCTCGACGGCACCGCGAAGGGCGGAAGCGTGGTGGCGCTCGAGCGCGCCGTGCGCGTCCCGATTCGGTTCCTCGGCACGGGCGAGGGCCTCGGTGATCTCGAGGTATTCGACCTGGAACGGTTTGCGCGGAGGCTCATCAGCGAGTGACCCTCCAGCTCTGGACGTCCGTGAAGTACCTGAAGGGCGTGGGGCCGAAGCGCGCCGAGGCGTTGGCGCGGCTCGGGATCAGGAGCGTTGGCGACCTGTTGTACCACGCGCCTCATCGGTATCTCGACGCCACAACGGTCACACCCTTGACCCAGGTGCAGGTGGGCGACGAGGTGACCTGCATCGGTCGGGTGGTGAGCACGGGAGTGCTGCCGACGCGCAAGGGTTTACGGGTATTCCGGGCGGTGCTCCGGGATGAAAGCGGCGGCGGCGGGGGCGGGGGCGGGGGCCCCCTCGAGTGCGCCTGGCCCGGTCAGCCGTTCCTCGAGCGTCAGATCAAGAAGGGTCAGCTGCTGCTCGTCACCGGGCCGGTGCGCTACTATCACGGCCGCCAGCTCGTGCCGCGCGAGTTCGTGATTCTCGCCGACGAAGGGGACGCGGGCCCCGAGCGCGGTCTCGTGCTGCCGGTGTATCCCGCGACCGAGGGCCTTAGCCATCGTCAGATCCGCGGTCTGATCCATCAGCACCTGGATGCGCTGCTCCCCCTGGTGGCGGACCCCCATCCCAAGAGCCTGCGCGCCGCGGTGGGACTTCTGGAGCTCGGGGCCGCGCTCGCGGCGGTGCACCGGCCGGGGACGCCGGCGGACGCTGAGGCGGGCCGGCGCCGGCTCGCGTTCGACGAGCTGTTCGACCAGCAGCTGGTGCAGGCGCGCGCCCGCGCGCTCGCCAAGCGGGCGCGCGCCGGGATCAGCTTCGCCCTGAAGAAGGCGCTCACCACGAAGCTCAAGCAGCATCTGCCGTTCGAGTTGACGGGGGACCAGCGGCAGGCGATTCGCGAGATCGCCGACGACATGCTCGCGCCGCTCCGCATGCACCGCCTGTTGATGGGCGACGTGGGGACCGGCAAGACGGTGGTCGCGCTGTTCGCGATGTTGCTCGCGCTGGAGAACGACTACCAGGCGGCGATCATGGCGCCGACGGAGTTGCTCGCGGAGCAGCACCTCGCGACGCTCACCCGCCTGCTCGAGCCGCTCGCGCTCAAGCCCGACCTGCTGATCGGGCGGCTCGCGGCGGCGGAGAAGGCGGCGACGCGCGAGCGCATCGCGGCGGGTGCATCGCGGCTGGTGGTGGGGACCCACGCCCTCATCCAGGAGGCGGTGCGGTTCCAGCGGCTCGGCCTGGCCGTGATCGACGAGCAGCATCGCTTCGGCGTGGAGCAGCGGGCCGCCCTGGTCGAGAAAGGCGACGCGCCCGACGTGCTGCTGTTGACGGCGACACCGATCCCGCGCTCCCTCGCCCTCACGTTGTACGGCGACCTGGACGTGACCCAGCTGCGCGAGCGCCCCCCCGGGCGGGGGACGGTAAAGACGGCGCTCCGCACCGACGCGGCGCGCCAGAAGATCTACGAATTCATCCGCGCCGAGTGCGTGGCCGGCCGCCAGGCGTACGTCATCTATCCGGTGATCGAGGAGTCGGAGCGTGCCGACCTGAAGGCCGCGACCGTGATGGCGGAGCGGCTCGCCAAGGTGTTCGCGGAGCTCGAGGTCGGCCTGGTGCACGGGCGGCTCAAGGCGGAGGAGCGCGACGCGACCATGCGAGCGTTCCGCGACAATGCGGTCCACATCCTCGTCGCCACGAGCGTCATCGAAGTCGGGATCGACGTGGCGAACGCGACGGTAATGCTGATCGAGCACGCCGAGCGCTTCGGACTGGCGCAGCTGCACCAGCTGCGGGGGCGGGTGGGGCGGGGCACAGCGGCGAGCCATTGCATCCTCCTGTCCGACATTCCGGACGCGGCGCCCCGACTGCAGGCGTTCACGGAAACCACCGACGGGTTCAAGATCGCCGAGCTCGATCTCCAGGAGCGCGGCATGGGTGACCTGGCCGGCGCGCGCCAGTCGGGCGGCGTGCCGCTGCGGTACGCGAACTTCGCGACCGACCTGCCGCTGCTCGAGGCCGCCCGCCGCGCGGCGGGCGAGATCATCGCGCGCGACCCGGCGCTGGCGGAACGGCAGCATGCGGCCTATCGGGAACGGATCGTGGCGAGATACGAGCGAGGGTTCGAGTTGTTCAGGGTCGGATGAGAGGTGCTAGGTGTTGGGTGCTAGGTGTTAGGTGAGGACAACCCCTAGCACCTAGCACCTTGCACCAGCTCCCGCCCCCCACTAAGATGCCCGACCCCATGCCCCCCTTCCATCGCGTCGAGGAGCTGCCGCCGCTCGCGGGCCAGCCGGTGATCACGCGCGGTTGGGTGATGACCACGCGCTCGTCGGGCAAGATCGGGTTCGTGACGCTGCGCGACGGCACCGGATACCTGCAGGTCGTGCTGTCGAAGAAGGACGTCTCGGAGGCGGCCTGGGAGGCGTTCGGCCGGCTCGCTCAGGAGACAGCGGTGGAGGTCACCGGCACCGTGCGCGCCGATGCGCGCGCGCCGGGCGGCGTCGAGCTGACGGCGGCGGACCTGCGGATCCTAGGGCCCAGCCACGACTTCCCGATCACCCCGAAGGAGCACGGCACCGCGTTCTTGTTCGAGCACCGCCACCTCTGGCTCCGGAGCCGGCGCCAGGTGGCGATCGCGCGGGTGCGCCACGAGGTGGTCCAGGCGATCCGCGACTTCTTCTACGAGCGGCACTTCGTCCTGGTCGACACGCCGATCCTCACCGGCGCGGTGGGCGAAGCGGCCGGCCACCTGTTTGCCACCGAATACTTCGACCTGGGCACGGCGTACCTCGCGCAGACGGGGCAACTCTACGTGGAGGCCGCCGCGGCCGCGCTCGGCAAGGTGTACTGCTTCGGACCCACGTTTCGGGCGGAGAAATCGAAGACCCGGCGCCACCTGACCGAATTCTGGATGGTCGAGCCCGAGGTGGCGTGGAACGATTCGGACGCCAACATGCGGTTGCAGGAGGAGTTCGTCTCCGCAATCGTGGCGCGCTGCCTCGACCGCCGGAAAACCGAGCTCGCCGAGCTCGAGCGCGACGTGAAGCCGCTCGAGGCGGTCCAGCCGCCGTTCCCGCGTATCTCGTATACGGACGCCGTTGCGAAGCTCAAGACCCTCGGCGGCGACATCGCATGGGGGCTGGACCTGGGGGGCGAGGCGGAGACGCTACTCGCCAAGCAGTTCGACCGGCCGGTGATGGTGTTCAACTACCCCAAGGCGGTGAAGGCTTTCTATATGAAAGAGAACCCAGCCGACCCCCGCACGGTCCTCAACAACGACATGCTCGCTCCCGAGGGCTATGGGGAGATCATCGGCGGCAGCCAGCGCGAGGACGACTACGACAAGCTGCTCGCGCGCATCCGTGGGGAGCAGCTGCCGGAAGACGCGTACCGCTGGTACCTGGACCTCCGCAAGTACGGGACGTTCGTGCACGCGGGGTTCGGGCTCGGCGTAGAGCGCACCGTTGCGTGGATCTGCGGCATCCCGCACATCCGCGAGGCGATCGCGTTCCCGCGGACGCTGTACAAACTGTGGCCGTGAGAACGGGCCGTCATTCCGTCGCCTTGACCTTCTCCCACAGCTCGTCCAGCGCCGCGAGGCTCGCCCGTCCGAGATCTACGCCCCGGTCTGCCGCCAGTCGCTCTACCGCCTCGAACCGCCGCCGGAACTTCTCGTTCGCCCGCTCGAGCGCCGCGCGCGGATCGATCGCGAGCTTGCGGGCGAGATTGACCGCCGCGAACAAGAGATCACCAACCTCGTCTTCTAATCTTTCCCGTTTCCCCTTTTCCGTTTCCCGCTCCAGCTCGGCGATCTCCTCTTTGACTTTCTGCATCGGCCCCGCTGCGTTCGGCCAGTCGAACCCTACGCCGGCGGCGCGTTCCTGCAGTCGATAGGCCATCAGGAGCGGGGGGAGTGATCGTGGCAGACCTCGCAGGGTCCCGCTCCCCGCTCCCTGCTCCCGCTGCTTCACCCGTTCCCAGCCCTCGTGATCCGGTGTCGGGGAATCGCCGAACAAATGCGGATGCCGCCGCCACATCTTCTCTTCGAGCGCGCGCGTCACGGTTTCGGCGTCGAACTCGCGCCGTTCCTCCCCGATCACGATCTGAAACGCGAGATGCAGCAGCACGTCGCCCAGCTCATCGCGTAACTCGGCGGGCGCGCCGTGCGTGAGGGCCTGATCGAGCTCCAGGGCTTCTTCGACTAGGTAGGGGCGCAGCGTCTCGCGCGTCTGGGCGTGGTCCCACGGGCAGCGCGCGCGCAGGTCGCGCACCAATGCGAGTGCGCGAGCGAGGGCAGTGTCGTCAGCCGGGCTGTTCTGTGGCATCGTGTCTGACCTTTTTCGTGTTGCCTTTAGTCGGCGGAGCGGGTTATCATACCCGCGCCTGTGAACGGGTCAATCCGCGAGCGCCGAGCCCGTGCGTGGATCGAGGTGAACCTCGCCGCCGTCGTCGAGAACGCCCGCACGGTGGCCCGGGTCGCCGGCACACGGCTCCTTCCGGTGGTGAAGGCCAACGCCTACGGAGTGGGAGCCGTCGCCGTCTCCAGGGCCCTGGAGACGCTTGAGCCGTGGGGCTACGGCGTCGCCACGATCGAGGAGGGGGCTGAGCTACGGGCTGCGGGGATCACGCGGCCGGTGCTCGTGTTCATGCCGGCCCGGCCCGATCTGTTCGACGCCTACCGGGCGCACCGGTTGACGCCGGCGCTGGGTGACCGCGCGAGCATCTCCGCCTGGATCGCGCGCGGGGCGAGGGGGGCGGGGGGGGCGGGGGGCGGCGCGTTCCACCTAGAGATCGACACGGGGATGAATCGCTCAGGCGTGCGCTGGGACGAGATCGAGCCAATCGCGGACCTGCTCGACACACCGTACCTCGAAGGCTGCTACACCCATTTTCACTCGGCCGACCGGCGCGACGGCTCGGCCGACGCGCAGCTCGAGCGCTTCCTGGCTGCGGTGGGACGTTTGGCGCGCCGGCCGCCGCTCCTGCACGTGGCGAACAGCGCGGCGGCGTTTCGGGGCAAGCCGTTCGCGTTGGATGCGATCCGCCCCGGCATCTGTCTGTACGGGGCATCGGCCGGCGAAGGATCGCCGATCGGCAAGCCGGTGATCGCGCTGCGGGCGCGCGTGGTGAGCGTGCGTCGGGTGCAGCGCGGTGAGAGCGTCAGCTACAACGCGTCCTGGACTGCGCCGCACGACACGACCGTGGCCACGCTGGGGATCGGCTACGCAGACGGCGTGCGCCGCTCGCTCGGTCTGAAGGCCGAAGCGACGGTGCTCCTGAACGGCACGCGCTGTCCCGTGGTCGGGCTCGTGACGATGGACCTGACGATGGTCGAGGTGCGCGACGGACGCGCCGCGGTGGGTGACGTGGCGACGCTGGTCGGTGAGGCGGACGGGTTGCGCAACACGCTGGACCAGTTCGCCAGCTGGAGCGGCACGTTGCAACACGAGCTCCTGGCCGGGCTCGGTCCCCGGCTGCCGCGCATCTACGATTGAAGCGCGCCGCCATCATCGTGCTCGACGGGCTCGGGATCGGGCCGTGTCCCGATCAAGCTGCCTACGGGGACGCGGGGAGCGACACCATTGGGAACGTGGCACGGGCGGTCGGCGGGCTCCGGCTGCCCAATCTGGAGCGACTGGGGCTGGGAAAGTGCCGGACCATCCCCGGGCTTGCGCCTGGGGTCAGTCCGAGCGCCGCGTTCGGCGTGGCGCTCCCGCGATCGCAGGGGAAAGACTCGACCACCGGTCACTGGGAGATCTGCGGCGTCATACTCGAGCGGCCGTTTCGCACATACCCGCACGGTTTCCCGACGTCGCTGCTCGACGAGTTCGCGCGACGCAGCGGGCGTGGGTACTTGGGCAACAAGGCGGCATCGGGCACCGAGATCATCGCCGAGCTGGGTGCGGAGCACCAGCGCACCGGCAAGTGGATCGTCTACACGTCGGCCGACTCGGTCTTCCAGGTGGCGGCGCACGAGGAGACGGTCGCCCTGGACGAGCTATACCGGGCGTGCGTGATCGCGCGCGACCTGCTCGTGGGCGAGCACGTGGTGAGTCGCGTGATCGCGCGGCCGTTCGCCGGGAAGCCCGGGGCGTACGAGCGCACGCCGCGCCGCAAGGACTTCTCGATCGAGCCGGTGGGTGAGACGCTGCTGGATCGGCTCGCGGCGGCGGGCGTGCCGCGCATCGGGATCGGCAAGGTGGACGACCTTTTCGCCGCGCGGAACATCGTGAGCGAGCACACGCCGACCAACGCGGACGCGTACCGCCGGGTCGAGCGGGCCCTGGACGACACCGGGGCGGGGGCGGGGGCGGGGGCGGGGTTCATCTTCGTGAACGTCATCGAATTCGACCAGACCTGGGGGCACCGGAACGACGTCCCGGGGTTTCATGAAGGATTGAAACAGCTCGACGCCTGGATTCCCCGGCTCGAGGCCCGCATCAAGGGAGACGACCTGATCATTCTCACCGCCGACCACGGGAACGACCCGACCACGCCATCCACGGACCACTCGCGCGAGGCGGTGCCGATCCTGGCGTTGGGTCCGCGGGTGCGGCCGGCGGCGCTGGGAGAGCGGAGCACGTTCGCGGACATGGGCGCGACCGTCGCCGAGTATTTCGGCGTGACGCCCCCACCCCTCGCGGCGGGGACGTCGTTCCTCTCCGGGGTCTGGGCGTGAGCGCCGACCTGGTGCGCCGCGCGCGCGACGTGCAGAAGAACGCTTACTGCCCGTATAGCAAGTTCCGGGTGGGCGCGGCGCTCGAAGCGGCCGACGGCCGCGTGTTCATCGGCGCCAACGTCGAGAGCGCCTCATACGGGCTCACGATCTGCGCCGAGCGGATGGCCATCGGGGCCGCGGTCGCGGACGGGGCCCGGGGGTTCAGCCGCATCGTCGTGGCGACGGACGTCGACCCGCCGGCGTCGCCGTGCGGCGCGTGCCGCCAGCTGCTCGCCGAGTTCGGGCTCGACCTCCAGGTGATCGCCGTGGGGCCGAAGACCGAGCGGCGCTGGGTGCTGCGCGACCTCCTGCCCGACGCGTTCGCGAAAGCGACGCTCGCCAAGTGACGCGACGCCGACTCGCGCTCGTCGGCGCCGTCCTGCTCGTCGCGGCGTGCGTCGAGCGGCTCACGGCGCCGGGCCGTTGCCCGGACTACTGTCCCTCGGGCCAGATCACGATCGTCGACACGTTGCTCACGACCAGCATCAACCGGGACTCATCGTACCGCGGCTACGTGCTCGCCCACGAGGCCGCGCTGATGCTCGCGGCGCATGTCCCCAGGACGACGGACACCCTCGACAGCCGGCCGATCTTCCGCATCAACGGCTATGGCTCGCGCTTGCGGATCTCGACCGCCGACACGTCGACCGGCGCGATTCTCGGCGCCGACTCCGCGCGGCTGCAGGTGTACGTCCTGCGGCGTGATACCGCGGCACACAACCTCACGCTGCGGTTCTATCGGCTGCCGATCACGATCGACACCGCCACTACGTTCGGCTCCGTGGTCCCGTTCACCGACTCGCTCCGGAGCGTGAACATCGACACCCTGCTCGCCCAGCCGGGCCGGAAGGACACCGTGACGGGCGACAGCGTCGTGGTGGACACGATCAACAAGCGCCTGGTGCTCTCGCTCAAGCTCGATTCCGTGGCGGCGCGCTATGTCGGGACGGACTCCGGCACGGTGGCGTACGGCCTTCGCATCGCCGCCGACACGCTGGCGAGCATCGCGTTGGGCAAGAGTGGCCTCGGGCCGGTCCTGCAGTGGTACCTCCGCGTGGACTCGTTGGGGACGCCGGTCGCCCGCAAGCCCGGCGCCCTCGGGGCGGCGTTCGCGAGCTTTGTGTTCGCGCCGCCGCCGGCCCCGCTCGACTCCACGCTCGCCGTGGGCGGGGTGCCGTCGGCGCGGAGCCTATTGAGGGTCGCCTTCCCCAAGGTCATCAGGGATTCGTCCCAGATCATCCGCGCCACCCTCTTTCTCGTGCCCGCCGTGCCGGCCCGTGGGGCGCCCGCCGACTCGTTCGTGATCGAGGCGCGCACCGTGTTGGCCGATTTCGGCGGCAAGTCCCCAATCGACGCGCGAGTCGGTGACACGACCGTCATCCACGTGGGAGCGACCGACACCGTGAAGATCGAGGTGACGAACATGCTGCAGCTCTGGGCGGCGGACTCGACCCACCCGACCGCGATCCTGTTGCGGGCCCAGGCCGAAGCCCAGTTCCTCGGCGAAATCCGCTTCTATCCGTCCATCGCTCCCGCGTTCCGCCCGACCTTGCGGGTCACGTTCGTGCGGGCCTTTCCGTTCGGGGAGCCATGAGACGGGCGGACAGGTGCACGGGCGGTCGGGCGGTCGGGACGGTCGTGCTCGCAGCGGCGTTCCTGACCGCCAGTCCGCCCGTCCGCCTTTCCGGCCAAGACTCCCAGTTCGGGATCCGTGGGCTCGGCACGCCGGGGCGGTGGGAGTCGGTGCGGTCGCGCTCCACTGGCGGCGCCTTCGCGCCGTTCGACCCGTTATCGCAGCTCACCGAAGCACCGCTCGCCGACATCGGCCAGCTCACGGCGACCGCGGCTGGAGGCACCTCGCATCGCGACGTTGCGGTGGGCGGGACGACCGCGGCCCTCCGCACCACACGTTTCCCGTTGATGGGGGTCGCCGGCCCGGTGGGACCGCGGCTCGCGGTTGCGGCCGGGTTCACGACCTACCTCGACAAGTCCTGGGACGTGTGGATGCGCGACTCCGTGCTGCTGCGGGACGTGCTGCAGCGTTACATCGATGAGCTCACGAGCGATGGGAGCGTCGCGGACGTGCGACTCGCGGTGGCGAGCCGCCTGTCGCGCCGCATCGCGATCGGCGCGGGCGTACATGTGCTCGCGGGCTCGACCCGTATGACGGCCGAGCGACGGTTCGACGACTCGACGTTCCACGCGGTGCAGCAGTCGGCCGAGGTGCGCTATGACGGGTTTGGGGTGTCGGGGAGCGTGCTCCTCGGCCTTGCCCCGGGCTTGAGCCTGGCCGGATGGGCGCGGAGCGATAACCGGCTCCGCGCCAAGGTGGCCGACACGACGAGCGCCATCACCGATCTGCCGCGGATGGCCGGCGGCGGGCTGCTGTTCGCACCCAGCCCGAGCGCCCGGTTCGCGGCGTCGGCGGTGTGGCGTTCCTGGTCGCAGGCAGGCGCCGGCGCGTTCGACACGTGGAGCTGGTCCGCAGGGGCGGAGTTCGGCTTCCGTCGGATGCCGATCCGCCTGGGCGCGCGGGGCGGGCAGATGCCGTTCGGGCCCGGGACCAAGGCGCCGACCGAGGTCGCGGGGTCGCTCGGGATAGGCCGGCCGTTCGCGCAGGGCCGGGCGCTGATCGACGTGGCCCTCGAGCGGCTGGAGCGCCGTGCGGGCGGGGGGAGCCTCACCGAGCGCGTGTGGACCGTGCTCGTGGGGCTCACCGTGCGGCCGTGAACGTTTACTTCCATACCTTCGGCTGCAAAGCCAACCAATACGACACGACGCTCGTGCGCCAGGCGTTCGCGGATCAGGGCGTCGTCGTGGTGGACGACCCGGCCGCCGCGGACTTGGCCGTCGTGAATTCCTGCACGGTGACTCACGAGAGCGAGGCGAAGCTGGGGCGTCTGGTGCGCCGGCTCACGCGGCAAAACGGCCGTCTCGAAACGGTGGTAATGGGTTGCGCCGCGGCGCGCGACGGCGGCCCCATCGCGGCGCTCCCCAGCGTGCGTGCGGTGGTGGGCGGCGCCGACCCGACGCAAGTGCTACGGGCGGCGGGGCTCTCGTCACGCGCCGTGGTAGGGGCGCAGCATGCTGCGCCCCTACAGCGCCAGGGGGTGAAGTCCCGGGGCCTCTTAAAGATCCAGGACGGCTGCGACGAGCATTGCACCTTCTGCGCGACGACCATCGCGCGGGGGGCGAATCGGTCACGGGGGATTGCGGAGCTGGTGGCCGAGGCGACCGCCCTCGCTGAGCATCGCGCGGAGATTGTGTTAACGGGGATCCACATCGGGACATATGGGCAGGATCGGTCAACTGACCCCGGACGCACGTCCGGGGTTGAGAC
>WNGP01001350.1_pt1 | contig 30220 bp, 24 predicted proteins | sample 5407671 | NCBI WGS metagenome assembly WNGP01 (sample SAMN13153381, study PRJNA577476) | soil metagenome | isolation source: 40 cm soil or saprolite under Garry oak tree replicate 2 | place: USA:California | collected 2016-06-15 | reverse complement strand
AGCCGGGGGATTTGGTACGGCGGAGGAGTTCGTTGATGCGCTGGGCGTACTCGTCGGAGCGGTCGAGGACGAACATGAGTTCGGGGGCGCGGCGGAGCTGCAGCCGTTCGCTGAGCTCGTGGCGGATGAAGCCGGCGGCGGCGGCGAGGCCCTTTATGGTGGATTTTTGCTCGGCATCGCTGCCCATCACGCTGACATAGACTTTCGCCTGCTTCAGGTCCGGCGCCATGCGCACTTCGGTGACGGTGGCGAAGGTTACCAGGCGCGGGTCTTTCAGCTCGCCGGCAAGCATGGCGCTGATTTCCTGGCGGATTTCACCGGCGACGCGTTCGTGGCGATGTCCTGCGACGGTCATGTTCGGATGGGTGGTTTATAGCATTTCCAGGTTGTGGTCGACGAGGTCGCGGCCGAGCAAATTTTCGGCCTCCTGAAAAACGGCTTGGAGCGATTGCTCCAGGTGGGCGGCATCGTTCGAGAGGCTGACGATGCCGACCTGAGCGCGTTGCCAGGTGTCCTGGTGATCCAGTTCCGCCACAGCCACGTTGAAACGCGCCCGAAGGCGGTCCTTCAGGCTGCGCAAAACCTGGCGTTTGTCCTTGAGGGAATGGGCGTCAGGGATAAAGATTTCCAAGGTCAGCAAACCGACAGGCATGAGACCCTCGGAGTTAAGCGGCAAACTTGCTGCTCGATTTTGCTTCCCACCCTTGCAAAACCCGCAAGGGTGGCGCACCCGCACTCAACTCACTTATCGCCAAACATCTTGAGGAGAGATCCCTCGCTCACGATGTTCGCTCGGGATGACGGACTTTGTCGCCGGCGAAAGCTCATCCTGTTGGTGACTTTCGCCGAGGAGTCGGATCGTCAGGCGGTGGCTTCGGCGAGAATCTGCTTCTGCATGGAGAAGCATTCGAGCACATCGCCGACTTTGATGTCGTTGAAATTCGAAACTCCCACGCCGCACTCGAAACCGGAGCGCACTTCGTTGGCGTCTTCCTTGAAGCGGCGAAGCGAACTGACGCGTCCGGTGTAGATCACCACGCCCTCGCGCACCACGCGCACTTCGGCATCGCGCTTCACGATGCCATCGAGAACATAACAGCCGGCGATCATTCCGACTCCCTTGATGCGGAAGGTGTCGCGCACTTCCGCGCGGCCGAGATGCGTTTCCTTATAGACCGGCTCGAGCAGGCCAGTCATGGCGCGTTTAATCTCGTCGGTGACTTCATAGATGATCGAATGCATGCGGATATCGACGTTTTCGCGCTGGGCCAGATCGGCGGCTTTGCGGTCGGGGCGCACATTGAAGGCGAAGATGATGGCGCCGGAGGCGGAGGCCAGCAGGACGTCGGTCTCGGTGACGGCGCCCACGCTGGCGTGAATGATTTTCAACTTCACCTGGTCGGTGGAAAGCTTGGGAAGCAGTTCGCTCAAGACTTCGACAGAACCCTGCACATCGGCCTTGATGACGATGGGCAATTCCTTGGTCTCGCCGCTCTTCAATTGCTCGTGCAATTGATCGAGAGTGATGCGCGTTCCGGCGCTGCGGGCGAGTGAGGCTTCACGCAACTTGGTTTGGCGGTAATCGACGATGTGACGAGCCTTGGCTTCGTCAGCCACCTGGAAGTGATCGCCGGCTTCGGGAACGCCTTGCAGGCCCAGGACCTCGACGGGCGTGGACGGATCGGCTTTTTTCACCGCGTGGCCGTGGTCGTCGAACAGCGCGCGCACTTTGCCGTATACCGCGCCGACGATGAAGACGTCGCCGGTGTGCAAGGTGCCGTTCTGGACCAGAACGGTGGCGACGGGGCCGCGGCCTCGATCGACTCGCGACTCGAGAACGGTGCCGCTGGCGGGCGCGGACGGGTTGGCACGCAGCTCGCGCAGGTCAGCCACGAGCAGGATCATTTCCAGGAGCTTATCGAGATTTTTCTTTTCGCGGGCGGAGACTTCGACGACCACGGTATCGCCGCCCCACTCTTCGGGCATTAAGCCGCGGTCGGCAAGCTGACGCTTGACACGTTCCGGCTGGGCTTCGGGCTTATCCACCTTGTTAATGGCCACGACGATGGGCACCCCGGCGGCGCGGGCATGGTCGACGGCTTCGAGCGTCTGCGGCATGATGCCGTCATCCGCGGCGACAACCAGGACGACAAGATCGGTGACCTTTGCGCCGCGAGCGCGCATGCGCGTGAAAGCCTCGTGGCCGGGCGTATCGATGAACACGATGCGGCGGCCATTCTCGGAAACGACGGATGCTCCGATGTGCTGCGTGATGCCACCGGCTTCGCCGGCAGCGACATCAGTCTGGCGAATGGCGTCAAGCAGGCTGGTCTTGCCGTGGTCCACGTGGCCCATGACGGTGACCACCGGGGGCCGAGGCTCGAGATTTTCCTTCTTCTCTTCCTTCGCAACTTCCTGGACGACTTCTTCTTCGAAGGAGACGACACTCACGATTCCGCTGAAGGCTTCGGCCAGGCTGGTTGCCGTGGGCACGTCGAGCGCCTGATTGATGGAGGCAAAGACGCCCCGGTCGAGAAGATCTTTCAAGACATCTTTGGCGCGCACGTCCAGCTTTTCAGCGAGTTCGCGGACGGTGATGCCCTCGGTGATGGTGATTTCGCGCGGAGGACGGGGCGGCTGCGCAACCGGTTCGATGCGCGTGGCGCGGCGCTCGGTGACGCCGGGACGCGTGCGAACGGGGTGCAGCTTGCGTTCGCCTTCTTCAAAGCGCTTTTCGAGAGTGGGACGGGCGCGAGCCGCGGGCTTGCGTTCGTAAATTGGCTTGCCGGGCTCCGCCTTTGGCGGAGGCACGACAGGCAACGGCAATACGGGCGCGCCGGGGCGCATCGGCCTTTGTCCGGGGCGAGGGGGAACGCTGCCCGGACGAACGGGTATCGTTCCTGGACGAGCGCTGGGGTGGCGCATGGGCACGCGAGCGCCGGGGGCACCCATACCGGGACGAGCTGCCGGTGCTCCGGTAGGAGCGCCGCCGGAACGCGCGGCAATGCCGGGCGCGGCCGATCGAGTGGCGACAGGGGCACCGGCTCCTGCGGGAGCTGGCGGACGCATAGGCGGCCGTGCAACTCCGCCAGGGGGAGCCGATGCAGCGGGACGTACCGTGGATGGAGTTGCCGGTCGCGGAGCTACGGCGGGCATTGGCGGCGCGGGCGATGGCTTTGCCGGCTGTGCGGCTGCGGGCGGCGCGGACGCGGCCGAAGTTGCGCCGGGAGCGGCAGGGACGGCCGACGGGCGAACTGGCGCCGCCGCGGGAACAGTTGGTTTTGCAACAGCAGGAGCAGGCGGCTTCGCAGCAGCCGGAACGGTTGCAGGCGCTTTGGGACCCGCAGGCGCCACGACCGAAGGCGCGGCGGGCCTCAGGCGAGCGGCTTTGGCGGCTGCCTCTTTGGCGGCTTTCTCCGCTTGGGCGTTCGCCTCGGCGGCGGCTTCTTCCTCGGCTAGCTGTCGAAAATGAGCCCGGACTTTTTCTGCCGCAGCCAGATCGATGGAGCTCGAGTGCGTTTTCTTCTCAGCGACACCCGCTTCGGGCAAATAGTCGAGAATCGCCTTGGCCTTTACTTCCAGGTCGCGCGCGAGCTCATTGATGCGAATTTGATTTGCTTCCGTCATTCCCCTGTTGATTTCTCTTTTTGTTCCACGGTTTGGTCTTCCGGAGCGCCGGGCTCTCCGGAGGGCACCTCCGCTGGATCAGGAGCTGCGTTCGGCGAGGTCTCCTGATTGACTTCGGTGTGCTGTTCGGCCGCAGCATCCAACTTTTCGGGCGCCGACTCTTCGGGCGCGGCCTCTGCGGGGACCGCTTCTTCGGAGGCCAACTGCCCGGCCTCGCCTGGCTGTTCTTCGAGCTCGGCGGGTTGAGCAGCTTCAGCGGCTTGTTGCTGTTCAATGGATTGAAAGTGCGCCGCCACCGCGAGCTGGATTTTTTCGACCATCTTTTCGCCGATGCCCGGAATGGCGGTCAACTGTTCCGGCGTCATATCGGCCAGCTTTTCTACACTGGTGACGCCGTGCGCCTCGATTTTCTCGATGGTCTTCGGACCCACGCCCTTCAATTCGGAGAGAGGTGTTCCAGGAGCCGTGAGCGCGGCCATTTGCGCCTCAATCTCCTGGCGCTTCTCTTCTTCGCTCTTGATATCCACATTCCAGCCGATTAGTTTGCTGGCGAGCCGAACGTTTTGGCCCTTTTTGCCGATCGCCAAAGAGAGCTGGGTATCCTCGACGATGATTTCGAGGTGGTGGTTTTCGGGATCGACGATTTGCACGCGCGTGACCTTAGCCGGGCTCAAGGATTTCTGCGCGAAGGCAATGATGTCTTCGGAATAAGGAATGATGTCGATTTTCTCGCCACGCAATTCGCGGATGATGGACTGCACGCGCATGCCTTTCATGCCCACGCACGCGCCCACCGGATCGACGTCTTTATCGCGGCTGAGGACGGCGATTTTGGTGCGCTCACCCGCTTCGCGAGCCGCGGCGCGAATTTGCACAGTGCCGTCGTAGATCTCCGGGACCTCCATCTCGAACAAGCGCTGCACTAACACGGGATCCGCGCGGGAGACGATCACTTGCGGGCCTTTGGCGGCGCGGTCCACGGCCTTGATCACGACACGCAGGCGGTCGCCGAGATTGTAGGTTTCCAGGCGCGATTGCTCGCGTTTGGGCAGCCGCGCTTCGGTGCGGCCCATGTCCACGATGACATCGGGACCTTCGAAGCGCTTGACGATGCAGTTCACCAGCTCGCCGGCGCGGCCGTTGTATTCGTTAAAGATGGTGTCGCGCTCGGCCTCGCGCACCTTCTGCATGATGACTTGCTTGGCTGTCTGCGCGGCGATGCGGCCCAGAACGGCAGTGGGCTTGGGGATCAATAATTCGCCGCCGACCTCGAGATGAGGATCGACCTTGCGGGCTTCGGAGAGAGTCGTTTCGTTTTTGGGATCGGCGACTTCGTCCACAACGGAACGAACCGAATACACATCGATCTGGCCGGTTTCCGGATTGAACTTAGCGCGGAGGTTTTCTTCGGTCTTGTAGAATTTCCGCGCCGCAACCACCATGGCGTCTTCAATCGCCGCCACGATGATCTCCGGCTCGATATGCTTTTCCCGGCTGATCTGCTCAATCATTTGGTCCAGCAGATTCGCCATTCCGCTTACTCCCTACCACTCCACGACCAGATTCGCTTTGCGAATCCCGGCCAGAGGTAACTCGATAATGCGCCCCTTGACGTCGAGCTTTACCAGCCCGTTGCTGTATCCCGCCAGGCGGCCTTCGAAGAACGTGGAATTCTCGACCGGCTCAGCCGTTGAAATGCGGGCCAGCCGGCCGGCAAATCTCTCGAAATCGGGGGCCTTGGTCAGCTTACGGTCCAGACCGGGAGAGCTGATCTCCAGTATGTAACGGGGCCCGGGAACCAGGTCCTCGACGTCGAGAAGCACGCCGAGCTGTTCGCTTACGGCCTCGCAATCGCGATGAGTGATTCCCCCCGGCTTATCGATGTAAACGCGCAAAAATCGTTGTTTGCCGATTTTCCATTCGACATCGACCACTTCCACTCCGGCCGTCCGTGCGGCGCGTTCGGCGGCATCGCGTATGCGCTCCAATTCCATTGGTTAGCAGCGGCCGCTTACGCATTTTCTGCAACAAAAAAGTGGGCTCGCGCCCACTCGGACATGCGACCGGCTTCGGACGAAGAGTCAGTATAGTGGCCGGGAACTACAAAAGCAAGGGACGGGCAGGAGGTTTCGGCTTACTTGGAAGCTGGGCCCCGGAGCCTGCGGGCGAACGCGATTATAAAAAAGGCGCTGAGGAGATAAAGCAGCAGACCGCCCCATTCCATGTACGGCCGGATAGGCCGGGGATAGGGGTGGCCTAGCACATTGGGCAAGACTGCGGCTAAGAGGAAGAAGGAACTCACAAGCCATAAGACGCGGACCAGGTTCTTGCCCCTCAGGGTCATAAGCAGATTATATCCGCCGCTCGCAATTCGCCCTTGTGCCTGGAGGCGTAAGCAGCGCCAAGTAGTCAACCTCGCACGGAGGGGGCACGTTCCCCCCAACAAATAAAATCACAGCTTGCTGGACAAGCCAGGCAAGCTGCGATTCTGTTCTACGCCGGCGCGCCGATTGGACGCTGTCAGGGAGTTTTCTTGGGCGGAGTTGACGGCTGAGCCCCGGCCGGGGCGGGCGCCTTCGGTTGTGCCGCAGGAGTGGCGCCTGCCTTTATAGGATAGGCCTGATCGTAGAGCCGGATTATCTCCTGAGTGATGTCGATCTGACTCGAGCCATAGACCACAGGCGTTCCCTGCGCGGAAGTATCCAACACTACGGTGTAGCCATTTTCGCGGGAGTAGCGGTCGAGAACGTCCAGCATCTTTCGCCCGATATTGTCGATGACATCGCTCTGAGCGGCGTTCACGGCCTCATTCACGTCGTCCTGCTTGCGCTGAAACTGGCGCGTCATCAGCTCGCCCTGGCGCTGCAAGCGGGCCTGCTCGTCGTCGCTGAGCGTGCCGTGACTATTGGTGATGCGATTCTGTAGCTCCGAAATCTGTTTCTGCATATTCTGCAGGTCGTTCTGTTGGGCGGCGAACTGGCTCTGAAGCTGCGCGGAAGCCTGCTTTCCTTCGGCGGTGGTGACGATGGCCTGGCGCACGTTGAGAATGGCGATTTTCATCTGACCCGAAGGAGCGGCGCCACCGCCCGTCTGGGCCCAAGCGCCCGCGGCCGGCAGGAACAGCAGTGCCAGCGTGAGTGTCCAAAGCTTTCTCGGCTTTTGGTGAGCTTTCATACTTTCTCCTTCACAAGATTACAAATCGGGAATTATAGCGAGCGCATTTTCCAGGCGTCAACTTGGTTGCGGGTGTGATGCCGCATAAACCGCCTTTCGTTGCATGGCGATACGCTTCATCAGTGCGGCAGCGGAACCAACAAAAGCTGATTATCCACCGGATCGGCGACAACGGCCAGGTTCGTTTGGGGATGAATGTCCACTGCGAATTGCGTGGAAGACGGCAGCGAGAACACCCCCCGAACGGTTTGATCGATGAAGTCCACAACGGTCATCGTTCCACTCAGGTTATTGGCCGTTACCAGCGTGGCGCTCTCGAAATTATACGCGATCGAACTGGGACCAATGCCTACGCGGATAGGCAGTGTGGCGCTTGTGCTGCCTGTGTTGGGATCGAAGACGATGACCTGATTGCTTGCCTCGGACGTGATGAAGAACTTGTTTGTGATCGGATCGAAAGCTACGCCTTGAGGGAAGCTGATAAAGTTGGTGGTAAAGGTCGCGGAGTTCGAGGTCAGATTAAGCAAGCTTGCCGTGCCACTCGAGCTGTTCGCCACGACGGCGAAATGGCGCAGCGGGTCGACCGCCACTCCTGTGGGTCCTGACTGGACGCCGATCGTGCTGGGCGTCGGCGCTGTCGAGGCCGAAACCGGGAAGACATCGACCACGCTGGCGCCGCTGGCGGTGACCACGGCGTTCCCCGTGCCAAGATCAATGGCCACGCCACTGGGCAAGGGAGTGGTGGTGGCGACGGTCTGCGGCACACCGTCATTGCCGATATCCACGATGGAGACGTTGGGGACGTTGTTGATGCCCGCGTTGGCCACGACGGCGAGGCCCGCTTGCGGATACACGGCGACCCCTTGGGGAGTCGTTCCGACAGCAAGCTCGGGACTCGTGCCGAAGCCGGTGCCGGTCGCCAGGTTAATCATGGCAACGTCGTTGCATCCGGGCTCGGTGACCACGGCAACGGGTACGATGACACCGTTAACGTTGGCGGCGGCATCGATGGCGACACCTTGGGGCGACGGACTTGCGCAATTCCCGGGCCCTGTGCCGGTGCCCGTGACCAGGCTGACGGCTTGGATGACCTGCAGGCGGGCGGCATTCGAGAAAACCGTGGGTGTCGTGCAGCTGTCTACCACGTCGAGCGCGTATAAACGCGGGCCATTGTTTGCGAGGAAGGTGCCTGATATGGTCGCGGTCAGCATCCTGCCGCCGTTTGAAATCGTGGGAGAGCCGATGAAGGCAGAGGAGGAACAGTTTCCGTCGAGGCGGGGAACCGGAGTACCGGGGAAATTTCCGATGAGCGTCACGGTCTGCTTCTGTGGCACCGCGGCAGAGCCAAGAGAGGAATTGATCGTCACGCCGGCGGAGTTTTGCGAGGGACCGGCCGGCGAAAAGCTGCTTTGAATGATCTGCGGAGCCGAACGCAGCGAGCCAAGCGAAAACAGACTCACGGAACCAGGACTTCCCCCCGAATTGACGACGACGGCTATGTTCGTGGCGGGATCGATGGCAACGTCGACCGGAGAAGTCCCAGCGGTAAAGGTGGAGAGCACAGCGGGAGTGATGGGATCTATCACATAACCCTGCCCGCCGGAATTGATGACCACGCCGACGTTCGTCAGCGGACTCATGGCCGTGGCGACATTATTTGAGGTCGAAAAGGTAGGGAAAAGAGCCGTATTTAGTGACGCGGAGGTCTGATCGAGGAGGTTGAACACAAAAAGCGGCACCGTGTTCGTCGGATTGGCAAGGAGGGCTTTTTGCGACTCATCGTTGATGCTCACGCCGCGAAGATTCGAATCTGTCGCGATGGTGGCAACGGGTTGCGCATAGCTCGCAGTGCCGACGCTGCCGGAAGGAGTACAGGGGGATTGTGAGTACGTGAAGGTGTTATTGGATGCGCTCTTTACAGAGAAAATCCCATTATTCGAAGAGCTCACCCCGCTGATGAGAACGGGCTGGCCGACTTGCAAACCGACCGTGGCGTTCACAGTAACCGTCGCAGTAGTCGAGTTGCAGGTAATACTGCTGATCGAGTTTACGGTCTGGCGTCCCAAGTCGACGATGGAGAGCGATCCCGCGCCTCCCGGTGTGGCCAAAGCCCAGTTCAGTCTGGACGACACAGCGATGTGCGTTTTGGGTCCCGTATTGATGTTCACAACGCCAAGCAGCGCTGGAGGCGATTGAGTCAGATCCACAATAGCTCCCGCATTGGATCCTCCTGCGCCAGAACTGAAGGCCACGAGGGCGCGCCCGGTAACCGGATTGACTCCGACGGCCTGCGGAGCCAGGGGAGTGGCAATGCCGGTCGTAGGGTCCGCGGAGGGGAAAGTCATTAAAGGAGACGCCAGCTTTGGGGTTGTAGGAGCGCTGATATCCACGACCGCCAGCTTAGCGTTGGCATTGTTGGCTACGAGCGCCAGGTTTCGAATGTTATCGACTGCGACAGAAACAGGGCCGGTTGCGGTACAAGGTCCGGAGCTGCCATCGGTACAAAGGGAACTGACGGCCATTTGCGTTGCCAAATTGATCAGCGTGATGTTGTTCGAATCGTGATTTGTCACGACGGCGATGCCGCTAGCCGTGTCGATGGCGACAGAGGTTGGGCTCACACCCACAGTGATTGGCGAGCCGAGTTGCGCGGGAGCAGAAGCAGGCTGCACAGCGAGATTGACGGCGGCCATGAGAGAACTATTGACATTATTCGTGACGTTGATCGCATAGAGCCCAGGCCCTGTGCCGGTCCCAGTGGTCACATCGGAAGCAGGGACAGCAAGCACCATTTGTCTATTATCCGAATTGAATGTGAGGGTGCCATTGGTCTGTCCACTGAGCTGTGCATTCACGACCGGGTTTGCGCCGGTGCCGAAGTAGCCGCCGTCGAGCGTCACGTTAAAGGGCGCGGCGCCGGGCGGCGGAATGCTATCGGGCGTTGCGGCTACTACAGCGGGACGCACAGGCGAAAGAATGAGTTGGGAAGGCGAGGAAAGGCACGATGGCGCCATGCAGCCCTCGCGCTCAACGGTAAAAGTGAGCGGGACAGTCGTAGCAGGAGGTGTCGGCGGAATGGCCAGAACCGAACCCGGAACATTGACGAGCAGCGTGCTCGAGGAAACCGCAAAGAACGAGCCAGGCGGAAGGGGTGTGCCATTCACCAGCACGCTTGTTGTACAGATAAAGTTAGCGCCCGTGAGATATACCTGCTGAAGAGCGGCGCCTAGCGCTCCGGTAGGCGGGCTGAGCGAGCTGAGCGTGGGGTCCGGCTGTGATCGTGGCAGTGCCGGTGGTAGGGGGAGGGGGAGCGGTGTACACACCGGAATTGGGATCGATGGTGCCGATGCCGCTACTCACGCTCCAGGTGACCTTCTGGTTAGAAGTACCCGTAACGGTAAGATTCGAATTGCCCGAAACCGTAACAAATGAAGTGAAATCGAAGGTCTCACCTGTTCCAACGGTACACGTCGGCTGGGCGAAGGACACGCGGATGCCGGAATCCAGGGTGATTATCGCGCTGGCTATGGCGCTGGTACTTTGGACCTGGGCAGTGATGGTGATATTCGGCGTGGCCGTCGCCGTTCCGCCCAAGCCATTCGCGGGAGGACCGGCAGGATTGGCAATTTGCACGCCCACGTTGCCATTCTGAAGCGCCGCCACGGCGACGATCAAGAACGAACCGTTCCAGCCTGCGACAGAATTTCCCGCGATGTTGATGGTGTTGCCGGGGGCGAAGTTCGTGAAATCGAAGCCGCTCTGAAGTTCGATGACTGAGCCCGGCGAGCCGGAGCCAGGAACGGCGGCATTGGCCATGGCGAAGATTACAGGGACAGCTACTGCTGATGCTGGGACCGGCCGCGTGATAGGCGCTGTATAGAGGCCGGTGGAGCTGATCGTGCCTACGGTCGCGTTTCCGTTCGCAACGCCATTCACGCTCCAAGTGATGGCATTGTTCGATCCCGAAACGCTGGGAATAAACTGCACGCTCGTGCCGAGTAGGACCGTGGCGGCGGACGGCGAGATCGCGACGCTGATGTTGGAGGAGTTGCTGCTTCCGCATCCTGCCACGGCCAGGCCGATCACGAGCGGCAAGCAAAGCCATGCCAACCGCACTTTCATGCTTTTGTCTCCAATTTGAATGACCTTTCTTGCCCGGCCGGGGCGTGCGCGTAGCTCATTCAGAATGTCCGGCTGACCGTAAAGCGGAAGGTTGATTTTGGCTCGAAGAAGTTGATGCGCTGAGTATTTACCTGAAAATTCCGCAGTTGCGGCAGAACCTGGGAATCCCAGAGGCTGGGGCCGACCGATTGTCTCAAACTCTGATAATCGATGGACGGGAATGTTGGGTCATTACCGAATGTTGTCAACGGCGCCGCAATCTGCTGCTCAACACGATCGAAGTTGTAGGCCCAGTAGAGGCGGAAGGGAGCATTGATAATGGGCAACTGCACTACAAACTCGACGCCGGCAGAAGCACGGGGTCTGAAATTAGTTCCCGGCTGGATCCGCAGGGCATTGTCGTTGAACTTGGGAAAGAGCGACGTGATGCTGCTAAGGCCGCTTCCGTTGAGTTGCAATTGATCTTTGCGCAACACGCCGACGGCGCCGGCATCGAGGAAAGCGGCGGCGGTTACCGGTCCAACGATGGGAATGCGATATTCGGCGTTGAAGACGCCTGAAGTGTCGCCTCCGGGGAAAGTGGGCTCAAAAGTGAGCACGGGTATGGCTGGAGTGGAGCGACGTGTAGCATTACCAAATATATCGAGGCGCGTGGGATCGATGTACGTAAACGATGCGCTGGTGGCCAAGGGAATAAAGGCTATCGGTGTGACCGTGCGAATGTCAAAACCGCGCAAGTCTTGCTCGCCCCCCAGGAAGAGCCGCTCGAAAGGAGGGACGACACGACCGCCGTAACCCGTGGCGAAAGCGCCGACAAAATGGAAGGCCAGCACATTGCGCTTGTGGTTGATGGCATGGAAATACTTGGCCTCCAAAACGTTGGTCGTGGCTTTGACGTTGCCGCCGAGGCCCTCGAGTTTGAACGAATAGAAGAGCGATTTTCCGCCGGTGGGGTTGAGCGGGCTATTTACCGTGTTGTAGGTCAAGGTTGGGTTGATATAACTGGAATCAATGCCTGTAAGGGCGGAAGCCCCGGCAAGGGATTGGAAATCCAAAACTTCGAAAAGATCCGTGGAGGCCGTGCTGAACGCGGTGATGTCTGTTCGCGAATAGCCGTAGGTTAATCCCAGGCGGGCAAAAGAAAATTTTCGCAGAGGATAACTGGCGAAGACGGTGCCGCCGAGGGTGTTCTGGGTGTAATCCTGTTCGATATTGGGATTGATTTGAATTTTCTGGCCGAACAGGATGGATTCCTGCTGCGACTGGTTGAATTTGAAGCTTGTATAGGAGACTGTAAAACCGGTCGCAATCGGGCGGTCTAATAGATAAGGCTCGGTAAAACCAAAGAGGGCGCTTTTCTGAATATCGCCAACCTGCCCGGATAGCGTCAGCGTTTCGCCCAAACCGAGGAAGTTATTGGTCTGATAGCTGAGACCAATGAAGCTGCCGGCGAGCCCGCTTACGCCGCCGGTCAAGCTGATGGACTGTTTGCCCTTTTCTTTTAGCTTGAGCAAAATATCGACGGTGCCCTGCTTGGTATTGCGCTTGATGTCCGCGTTTTCAGGTTTGATTTTGTCGAAATAGTCCAACTGGTTGAGCCGAAGAATGCTGAGCTCCCAGGCGTGATTATTAAAAATATCTCCCTCGCTCAGCATGAGTTCGCGGCGAATGACCTTGTCTCGGGTGGTGGTGTTTCCGGAGAAATCGATGCGGCGGACGAAGTACTGCTTCTGTTCGTCAAAATCGAGCGTGAGGTTGATGATTTTGGTGTCGTCGTGGACATCCGGGAGCGGAACGGCAGTGAAATCGATATAACCATAAACGCCGTATAGCTTGTTGTAGTTTTCGATGGCTTTGCGAATCTTGCTGATGTCGAAGATATCTCCCTGGTGCAGCGGGAAAACCGATTCCAGATATTCGCGCTTCAGCGAAAGGCCCTTCTCCGGATCGGCGCTGCGGATCACCAGCCGTCCCATGTGATATTGCTCGCCCTCTTCGATGGGAATGGTGAGGTTGGTGGCTTTGCCGCGCTGGTGACCGATGAGGGGAAGCGGCCCGAGGCCTTCGCGGTTTACATCGACGGTCGTCAGTATGGGATCCTTGACCACGACTTTGAAGTATCCATCGCTCTGATAAAGGTTGCGGATACCGGCTTCCAGGTCCTCGTTCAGCTTAGAGCGGTCGAAGGTCTTATGCATCACGGGCACATCGAAGAGCCACATGGGAACGGAGATGGGGCGGGAATTGTGCATGGATCTTATGATCTTGCGGTTGGAGAAGGCGTGGTTGCCCTGAAAGGTGATGGTTCCGACCTTTACCTTGGGGCCTTCGTCAACCGTGAAAACGAGCTTGACGGCGTTGGTGGAGGGAATCCTTTCGTAGGTCGGCTTGACCACCGCGAATTGATGGCCGTGCTCCGACTCGAGGTCCTTGATCGCCACTTCGGCTTTTTTGATTTTCGTGGGGTCGAACTGGCCCTCCACGGAGAGGCCTACTTTGCGATCCTTGAAGCGATCGAGGATGTCTGACTCCGTGATGGACTTGATGCCGTGGTACTCGATGCGTCGGATGATGGGGCGCTCAACCACATAAAAAATCACGATCTTGGCATTCGGGTTCGTGGGGCTATCCTGAACCTCGAGGCGAACGTCCTCGAAATATTGAGTGTTCCAAAGGGCCTGGAAGTCGCGTCGCAGCGCATCTTCGTTGTACGGATCGCCTGGCCGGCTGAAAATTCGCGCTTGCAGCGTCTCGGTGCGAATGCGGCGATTTCCCTGGAACTCGATGCGCTCGATGGCCGGCGCATTCTGCGGGGGGGCGGCAGGGGGAAGATTCACTTGCGGATTGGGAGCAACCGGATTCACCTGCGGTTCAGGAGTCGGAGGAGTCACTGGTGCGCCGGGATTGATTTGGGACCGCAGGGGCAGCGCAAGCGCGAACAGACAGAGCACCAGCGACAGCAACATCGAAATGTTAACGCCAGGAAGCAGGCAGAAATTTTTATGTGCGGCCGTGGCAAATGTCAAGGCCGCTCCCCCCAAGCCAAAATTGTTTGCTCTCCCGCCGGCCCCGCCAGGGACGGCTTGCGGGCGTAGGATTCGTTAGTGGGTAACCGGGGTTGCTTCGACGACCGGCCGGAAGCCCAGTGCGTCTCCGGAGACGTGGACTTCCAGGGTTGCGGGACGCTGCAGGCCTCCCTGAATCAACGCTTCCGATAGTGGATCTTCCACGTACCGCTGCAATGCCCGTCGCAACGGCCTCGCCCCGTAGCTGCGATCGCTGCAGGTCTTGTCGAGAATCCACTGACGTGCTTCCGGAGTCAAGACAATTTGCACTTGTCGATGAATCAGGGTGTCGTTGATCTGGCCAACGAGGAGGTCGATGATGCGCAAGAGATCGTCATCGCTGAGCGGATTGAAGAGAATGATCTCATCCAGACGATTCAGAAATTCGGGATTGAATACGCGCTTGACCTCACTCATCACCAGGTCGTCCATCGACTTGCCGGCGCCCTCTTCTCCGACAGACTGGAAGCCCAGGGCGGAGCGCTTCTGCAAATGGCGGGCGCCAAGGTTGGACGTCATGATCAAAATGGTATTGCGGAAATCGACGGTGTTGCCCAAGCCGTCGGTGAGCTGGCCGTCCTCAAACACCTGAAGCAAGATGTTGTAGACGTCGGGATGAGCTTTCTCAATTTCGTCCAGCAAGATGACGGAGTAGGGCGTGCGCCGCACGCGTTCGGTGAGCTGGCCCCCCTCTTCATAGCCCACATAGCCGGGAGGCGCGCCGATCAGCTTGGATACGGAATGCTTCTCCATGTATTCGGACATATCGAAACGAACCAGAGACTTCTCGGTGCCGAAGAGGAACTCGGCTAGGCGGCGAGCCACTTCGGTCTTGCCCACGCCGGTTGGGCCGAGGAACAGAAAACATCCGACCGGGCGGCCCGGCGCCTTGAGGCCGGCGCGGCTGCGGCGAATGGCGCGAGCCAGAGCGGTGATGGCCTTCTCCTGACTGATGACGCGCTTGTGCAGCTCTTGTTCGATGCGCAGCAATTTCTGCTGCTCGTCTTCCTTGATCGAGGTGACCGCCACGCCGGTCCAGCGGGAAACGACTTCCTCGATATCCTCGCGGGCCACGATACCGGTGGTCGAATCATCCAGCTTCAAACGCTCGCGCAACTGGCGCAAATTATCTTTCTCTTTGCGTTCTTCTTCGGAATAAAAACGCGCTTTTTCAAACTCGTGGTTGGCAATGGCCGTTTCCATGCGATGGGTGATGAATTTCACGCGCTTTTGCATCTCGGCCACTTCGTCGGGAAGCGTAGCCTGGCGCAGTTTAACGCGCGCGCCCGCTTCGTCGATGAGGTCGATAGCTTTGTCCGGAAGGAAACGATCGGGAATGTAACGGCTGGAAAGATAGACGGCGTACTGGATGGCTTCGTCGGTGTAGCTGATGGCGTGGAATTTTTCGTAGCGCTCGCGGACACCTTGCAAAACGCGAATGGCTTCGTCTTCCGTGGGACTATTGACCTTCACGGCCTGGAAGCGGCGCTCCAGAGACCGGTCTTTTTCCACCGATTTGCGATATTCGCCGGGAGTGGTGGCGCCGATGCATTGAATCTCGCCGCGGCTCAAAGCAGGCTTCAGAATGTTTGCGGCATCGAGCGAGCCTTCGGCCGAACCCGCACCGACCAGCGTATGCAGCTCATCGATAAAGACGACGGCGTTCTGGCTTTCCATCAATTCTTTCATGATGGTCTTGAGGCGCTCTTCAAATTGCCCGCGGTACTTCGTTCCGGCAACGATCAAAGAAAGATCGAGCGAGAGAATGCGCTTATCGGCCAGGAACGGAGGCACATCGCCATCGGCAATGCACTGCGCGAGCCCTTCCACGATCGCCGTCTTGCCCACACCGGGCTCTCCGATCAACACGGGATTATTCTTGGTGCGGCGGCAGAGAATCTGGATCACGCGCTCGACTTCTTTTTCGCGCCCGACGAGCGGATCGAGCTGCCCCTCGAGCGCCGCCTGCGTCAGATCGCGGCTAAACTCGGCGAGGAGCGAAGTTTCCTTCGGCCGATTCACCTGGACTTTTTCTCCCGCGCTGCGCGCGAGCTCTTCGCGGAGGGAAGATAAACGCAGGCCGCGTTCCGCGAGTATCTCCGAGCCAAAACATTTTTCCTCGCGCAGAATCCCGAGCAGGAGATGTTCCGTGCCCACGTGCTTGTGGCCGAGCCGTTCCGCCTCCTCGGCAGCATAGTTGAGGATGCGCTTGCACTCCTGACTCAGGGGCACTTCCACCGAGGTCGAGATACGCTCGCGAATGGTAATGCGGGATTCGATCTCCTTGCGAATCGATTCGATGGAGCCATGGGTGCGCAGAAAGCGATTGGCCAGCGCCTTGTCTTCACGCATCAGACCGAGCAACAGGTGCTCGGTTTCAATGTACGGACTTCCGTATTGACTGGCCTCATAGCGCGCGAAAAAGATCACGCGACGGGCCTTTTCCGTATAGCGTTCAAACACGGCTCAGCTCTTTTCTCCCTCGGCTACCGGTAAAGGGGCCTGTTGGTAAGCCGCGTCTGGGCGGAGCACGCCATGCTCCAACCGCAGAACGCGCCCACAGCGCTTGGCCAGAACAGGATTATGCGTCGCCAGGATAGAAGCCAGCAGGTGTTTCTGATGCAAGCGCTCGATCAAATCCATAATTGCGACGGCATTGAATTCGTCGAGATCGCCGGTGGGTTCATCGGCGAGCAACACAGCCGGCTTGGTCACAAGCGCCCGCGCAATGGCCACGCGCTGTTGCTCCCCTCCCGACAAGTCTGCAGCTCTCTGCCGCGCCCGAGAAGCCAACCCGACCTCGACTAGCAATTCGTTTGCGTTTCGGAGCGCTTCGCCATAGCCGGCGTCACGCATGAGCAAGGGCATCGCCACATTCTCGGCTGCCGTAAAATCCGGCAACAGATGATGCCGTTGCCAAACGAATCCGATCCGCCGGTTTCTGAACTCTGCAAGCGAATCGCTTCGCCGCGCCGCCAGCGCTTTCGCGTTAAAGTATACTGTACCGCTCGTTGGAGTGTCCAGCGCAGCAAGCAAGTGCAGCAGCGTACTTTTTCCAGAACCAGAAGGCCCCACGATCGCGACCATCTCTCCTTGGCTCAGCGAGAGGTCGATTCCATCCAGGACAGTGATGGCACTTGCCCCGGCTCCATAGACTTTGCGAAGCGAGCGGGCTTCCAACCACACGCCGCCCGGAGTCAACCCCTCTGAGGCGCTCTCATCGGGAGCTACGGTTTCTTGCACCTCGTTCATTGTTCCCTCGCGGAGGGATCTCTACTCCGTTTGATGCCAAATTCCGCGTCCAGATTACTGTCCATATTGCTATCCGTGCGAGTAAGCCACACCCGGTGGCCGAATGCGTCTCAGTGCAAAATCTTTCCCTTTTTCTGCCCAAAACTGCCGTCGGCACCATTGGGTTACCACGGATGCCGGAGTCTCTCCTCACAAACCGTTGCATTCACGGTAATTGCCATGCGGCCGGAAACCTCGATCTGGTTTTTCCAGCCCTCGCAATCGACTCTTGGCATCCTCCAAACAGGTAAGGGAGCACGCGAGGCACCAAAGTTCGACCGTAATTCGGGACGGGAAGAGTCTGTAAGAGCAGTCACTCATAGCGCAGCAATTCCACCGGATGAATGCGCGACGCCGACCGCGCCGGTACGAGTGTGGAAGCAACGCTGATCGCCAAGGCAGCGGCGGCGATCCATAATGCGTCACTTGGATTGGGCTGGAAAGGCACAAAGGGCACGGAATAAATCTGAGGATCGAGGGGAATCAGCCTGTAGGTACCTGCCGCCCAAGCCAGGGAATAACCGGCAATCAGGCCCAGCGCTGTTCCGAAACCGCCAACGGTCATCCCCAATAAAACAAAAATCCGGCGAATCTGCTGACGCCGAGCGCCCATGGCCATCAGGACGGCAATATCGCGGGCGCGGTCACTCACCGTCATCGCCAGGACCACGAGAATATTCAAGCCAGCAACAAAAGTGATCAATCCAATAAACAGCGCGGTAACCAATTTCTCCAGGCGCAGCGCACGAAAGAGCGCGCGATTTTCATCCATCCAAGTGGTTGCCACATAACCCGATCCGGCCTCGCGGGTGAGCTGAGCTCCGAGTTCTTCAGCACCATCAACATCCGCGATGCGGAACTCGAGAACGCTGGCAACGTCTCCGACGCCGGCAAGGTTCTGCGCCGAGCGCAGGGTGACAAACCCCCAGTTCGCGTCGTAGTCATAGAAGCCCGAATCAAAGATGCCGCTGATGCGGAACCGCTGCGAACGAGGAATCATTCCGAACGGGGTCATATGACCGGCCGGGCTGGTCAGCAGGACGTAGTCATTTGGCCGCAATTTCAAATCGTCGGCAAGCATCTTTCCCACGACGATGGAACCGAAGCCACTGGGGTCCGGAGCAAGGTCTGCCGTGCCGGCAACAATCCTTTGCAGCGCCTCATTGCGTTTTTGTTCAAGTGCGGGATCGACGCCCTTTACGACGACACCGTGTGCGCGTCCACCCGAGGATAAGAGCACGGTGATGTAGATGGCCGGCGCTACCGCCTTAACGCCAGGAACGTGGCTCAGGCGCTCGGCGAGCTCCGTGTAGTTGCTGAGGGCCTCCGAGCCGGGACGGGAAATACTCACGTGGGCGGTCACGCCGAGCAAGCGATCCTGCAGAGTGGTGCGAAATCCACTATTCATGGCCAGCGCGATCACCAGGGTGGCCACGCCTGCAGCGACGCCTACAACGGCCAGCAAGGTGACTAGGCGAAGCACGGCCGGCCTGTTTGGCGATCTCAGATATCGCCTCGCCACGAGCCAGGCAAATCTCATTGGTTGGAATCCGCCTGCGGGCGTAAGAGCGGGAAAAGAATGACTTCGCGGATGGAATGCGAATCGGTGAAGAGCATGGTCAGCCGGTCGATGCCAATGCCCATTCCGGCTGCGGGCGGCAAACCGTAAGAAAGCGCGCGGATGTAGTCGAGATCGACTTCGCGCGGCACTTCCTCACCGCCGCGCGCAACCTGTTCGCGAAAGCGACGTTCCTGCTCCTCCGGATCGTTGAGCTCGGAAAAGGCGTTGCCCAGCTCCATCCCAGCCACGAAAACCTCGAATCGTTCGACGAGGGACGGGTCGTCGGGACGGCATTTTGCCAAGGGGGAGATGTCGGTAGGGAAATCGTAAAGCAAAGTTGGCTGAATCAGTTTGGGCTCAGCCAGCGTTTCAAAAAGCAGGCCGGTGATTTCGCCATCTGACATGGAGCTGACGTCCAGCAGCGGACCGGGAGGCGCGGCCGACGGCAGCGGCGCCTGCCGCCGCAGCCACTCGTTGTAACGCGCAGCAATGGCGCGGGGTCCGCCAGGAGCGGCCAGATCCGCGGACGAAGGCGACGGTCCGGCGTCCGCGGGCCAGTGAAGCACGATTGCTTCGCGCATGGAAAGCCGCTGCCAGCGGCTGAAGTCGAGTTTATGCTCACCAAAAGTCACCTGCGTCGAGCCGCAGATTTTTTGCGCGAGGGAGGCGAAGAGCTCCTCGGTAAGGGCCATGAGATCGCGGTAGTCGCTATAGGCCTGATAGAACTCCAGCATGGTGAACTCGGGATTGTGTTCGCTGGAAACGCCTTCATTACGAAAATTGCGATTGATCTCGTAGACGCGATCGAGTCCGCCCACGAGCAAGCGCTTCAGATACAACTCCGGGGCGATGCGCAGATAGAGATCGAGATCGAAGGTGTTGTGGTGCGTGATGAAAGGGCGTGCCGCGGCCCCGCCGGCGATGGTCTGCATCATCGGCGTTTCAACTTCGATGTAGCCGCGCGCATCGAAGAAGGCGCGCAGGCCGCGCAGAATCTCGGCGCGCCGGAGAAATGTCTCCCGGACGCGGGAGTTAACGATGAGGTCGACGTAACGTTGCCGGTGCCGGAGCTCGACATCCGCCAAACCATGCCACTTTTCCGGCAGCGGAAGCAAAGCCTTGGAGAGTAACTTCAGCGTACCGACCCAGACGGTCAATTCATTCGTTTTTGTCCGGAACAAATGACCGGAAATGCCGACGATGTCGCCCATATCCAGCAATTGAAAGAGACGGAAGGTTCGCTCACCGACCGCATCGAGCTTTACGTAAAGCTGGAGGCGGGCGCCATCTCCCTGAATATGCGCGAACCCTGCTTTCCCATGGTGCCGCAGCGTCAAAATGCGGCCGGCCGTACGCACATTGACGCGATCAGTTTCGAAGCTTGCGGCGCCGCTCCGGGCGTGGGCCGCTACGATCTGAGCCGGTGTCGCCGTCTGGTCGAACTTATGGGGATAGGGATCATCGCCGAGCGCTTTGAGTTCGGCGAGCTTTTTCTGGCGCTGGAGGTACTGGTCGAGCGGCTCGAAAGGCAAGGAGGCTTTCCGTTTGTACTTCTCCCGCAGTATACCGATGCGTTTCTCGGAGCGTCAAGAAAACGCTTGTGTTAAGGAGCCTGTGATATTATCGCAGTCCCGCAGGAGGTGCGGCTTGGAGGATGCAGTAGCCAATCGCGGGCTTCGCCGCACGGCCAGCGTGCAGGAAGACTGGGTCGCCTGGTTACCGGAAGAGAAGGACCGTCTTTTTGACGCCACTCTGAGCGAACTGGAAATTTCTTACGGAATCCTGAGCGTTACGCTAAACGACGCCTTCAACTTATGCCGGCAGGGCAAGCTTGCGCCCGCACGGGAACAGGCTCGCATGTTCGCCGAACTATTCGACCGTCTGGCGGGCCGGCTGAGGGGGACTTTGCGTTCGCTTTATGAACACAGCCGGCAGTTCGGCACCTTCCCCAATACGGCGCCGTTGCGCCCCCGCTTCTTCCGAAGCGAACGCGCCCAGCAGGTTGCGCGAGCCAATAATCTGCTGGCGCTTATCCGCTTTCGGGCGCGCACGCGTTTCTTCCGCAAGCTAGGCGCTCTGGAAGAAATTGTCGCCGGGCTGCAGCGAGAAGCACGTGAAACGGCCCGGGACATCGCCGAAGGGATAGCTGTATCGTGGCGGAAGCAGTGGACACGCTTGGAGGTTCTTGACTACGACCTGAACACCAGCCTTCGCGAGACGACCATCGTGTTGAAGTCGTTTTTTTGCGTGCTGCCCATCGAGGAGTTGTCGGCGTTTCGCCAGACGGTAGTTTCGCTCACACCCAAGCCATCACTGAACCAGAATCGGCGCTCTGCGCAGATTATCGCCAAAGTGGAACCGGCCTGCCGCAAGACGGCAGCCCAAGCGACGCCGGAACGACCTGCTCTTCCCCAGACTCCGCGCAGGAGCCGAGAACATCCGACCCTGATGGATAATAAGTAGTGTGAGTAGACAACCTTGTGGAGCGGGGATGGCATCCGATAGTAGCTGATGCGTCCCGACGGGACCGGTGGCCCGAACGAGACCAACTGAAGTTCGCGAGTTAGGCGAAGCGGAGGCCATCCGAAGGGCACAGCAGGGCGACGCCGAGGCTTTTGAACGCATCTATAGGTTGCATAATCGGCGCGTTTACGCGCTCTGCCTGAGGATGGTGGGAAACACGGCGGAAGCAGAAGACCTTACGCAGGAAGCTTTTTTGCAGCTTTTTCGTAAGATCGGGACCTTCCGGGGTGAGTCGGCGTTTTCCACTTGGCTGCATCGCTTGGCTGTGAACGTGGTGTTGATGCGTCTTCGCAAGAAGACCCTTGCGGAGACCTCTCTCGAAGAGGCGACCGAGCCGGACGAGGACGCCGGCGGACCGCGCAAAGATATCGGAGGACCTGATCTGCGGCTCTCGGGGTCTGTGGATCGGGTAAATCTTGAACGTGCTGTAGAGCAACTTCCACCAGGTTACCGCTCTGTTTTCGTGCTCCACGACGTTCAGGGCTACGAACATAATGAGATTGCCTCGATCATGAACTGCTCGATCGGCAATTCAAAATCGCAACTGCATAAGGCGCGCATGCGATTGCGAGAGCTATTGCAGGAGTTTGAACGTAATCGCGCGCGAGAAGAGCGCCAAGCCGCCAAGGGCGGTTCGGGAGGCGGTCGTTAAGAGGTGAATCAAGTAGCAAGCCAAACAGGTCGCGACGCGGAAGGATAAACCCCATGAGCCCGATCCAATGCGCGCAATTCGAACGGATGCTGGAAGAGCAGCCGGACGATCCGCTATCCGCCGGGGCCGCCGAGCATATGAAGGGCTGCGTCGATTGCCGCGTGCTGTGGAGCGATATCGAGGCTATTCACACTGCGGGAATGGAGTGGGGCAGCGAAGAGGTCGAGCCGCCGGAATACCTATGGACCTCCTTGCGGCGACAACTGGAATCGGAAGGATTGATACGAGAAAGGCCGGCACAGCGGGGCTGGGTCGCAACTTGGTTTGGGGCGGCGCCTCGGTGGACTCTGGCCGGAGCCTCTGTTTCCTTGCTGCTCATAGCGGCGATGCTGGCGGGCTATCGGATGAGTGATTTCAAGACAAGTGCCGCGCTGCCCGCGCGTTTGAGCATTTCCGCCGGGCGGCCGAAGTTAGTGGCAGCGGATCTGGGGAAAACGCTTGACGGCGACTTGAAGCGAGTATTTGATTCGCTGCCCGAAGGTAATCCATTGCTGGCGAGTTCGTTGCGCGAGAACCTTGGTATCGTTGATAATCTCATCGCTGTGTGTGAAGAATCGGTTCGCCAGCAACCCGACGACCCGATGGCCCGTGATTATCTTTATGGGGCTTATGAACAAAAGGCCGTCTTACTAGCGACGGCAACGGACCGCAGCGCCTTGGAGGGCCAATGAAAGGCCGGGTAGGTTCGGCAGTGCGCTTTCGGATTGCCGGTACGGTTGGGCTCGCGCTGTTTCTCGCAATCTCGGCCGACGCACAAACGCGGCGTTTCGAGCGACACTTTACCGTTCAAGGCAAGCCGGTCGTCACCGTGCAAAATGCCACAGGGCGAATCCAGGTAAGAGCCTGGGACAAGCAAGAGGTCATGATCGTGGGGCAGCGCGGGAGCACAAACGTCGAGGTCGATACGGAGCAGGTTGGCAATCGCATTGAGATCGCCACCCGGGTGACTTCCGGCAGCGCCAATTCCGATGCGCTCCGCGCGGACTACGATATCAGCGTGCCTGTGGAATCGGAACTTCAGGTTCGCAGCGATTCCGGAAACGTGACCGTCGACAGTGTGCACGGGGATATGTCTTTCGATACGGTCGCTGCGGATCTCGCGCTCCAGGACGTGGAGGGCTATCTGGTGGTCAAGAGCATCGGTGGATCGACGATCTGCACACGTTGCGCGGGCCGGCTCGATGGAACTTCCATCAGCGGCAATTTCCAGCTTCTACAGCCGACCATGGACAACGTGCGCGTACAAACCTCCTCCGGAAATATCCTGTTCGACGGCAGTTTCATGAATCGCGGCATCTACGTGCTGAAGAACTACAGCGGCACGATCGAAGTGCGGTTTTCCAGCAGCGATTCGTTTGACGTCAGAGCTACTTCTCTTTATGGAAATGTCATCAATCAGGCGCCGGTAGTTCCGGACCGCCACAATATGCCCGCGCCGCGTAGCGGTCTGGCGAAGAGCCTTTTCGGCACAATGAACGACGGGCGGGCCAAAGTGGAGCTTTCCTCCTTTAACGGCACGATCAAAATCTCCAAGCGAGAATAAGACGCCGCGCCGGTGTTGCCCGCCTCCTCTCCACAATCCAATCCGGGCGCAGGACGCCGGTCTGATCAGCGTCTGGTCTGCCTGGCGGGATTCATGGGTTCGGGCAAGACCACAGTGGGAGTTTCCCTGGCGCGCCAACTTGGGTGGCGCTTCGAGGATCTCGACACGCGCATCGAAGATTCCGCCGGTTTTAGTATCTCCGCTATTTTCGAACGGCGCGGAGAAGCAGCTTTCCGCGAGATCGAGCGAGAGCAGTTGGAGAAAGCTCTGGGCCGGGTGGCCGAGTCAGGAGAACCCATCGTGCTCGCGTTGGGCGGAGGCACGTACGCGCAACCCGGGATCATGGAGAGACTCCGGGGCTTCGGCGCGGTGGTTATCTGGCTGGATTGCCCGGCGAACCTGCTGCTCGCACGCTGCGCCACGATGAACAATCGCCCTCTCTTCCGCGATGAGGCCAGCTTCCGAACTCTGCTGGCGGCGCGCTTGCCCTTTTATGAGCAGGCGGATTTCCGTGTCGCAGGCGACGATGATCCGGCCAGCGTCGTCGCGCGAATTCTAGCCTTGCCTGCTTTTGCCAAACGCCTGACGAACCTAGGTGAAGAACTCTCCGCACGACGGGTGAAACCATGAAAGCTCGCTTTCTGCTGTGGTGCCTGCCGTTAGGGGTAATGACTTTGCTCTTGAGTGCCGCAGCAAACCAGGTGCTCCCTTCTCCTCGGCCGGCAGCGGATTCCCGCTTCACGCCAGATAAGGGAAGATTCCGCATTCTCCAACAGGACAATGAGGCCGGCACCGAGGAATTCAGTTTCCAGCCCTCCGGAAATGCCTGGGTTCTGGAGGATCAGACGGTCCTTCGCGTTCCCGGCAGTGTGGAGATGCGCACTTCAGGCCAACTGCGGATTTCCGCAGAGGGCGTGCCGCAGCATTACGCCTGGAGCGCGCAAGCCGCCAAAAAAGCCTCGGGCACGGTAGAATTCGATAACGGCACGGCAAAAACGTCAGCCAATGTTTCCGGGGCCAAACAGGCCGTACAACGGGATTTCAAATTCACTTCACCCCGAATCGCCGTGCTTGATAACAATCTCTACGAGCAATACGCGATTCTGGGACGAATCTACGATTGGAACGCCAAGGGAGCCCAGAGCTTTCCTGTCCTGATCCCGCAAGACGCAACTCCGGGGAGCATCGATGTGGAGTCACTCGGCGCGAAGAGCGTCGATGGCGCAAATCTGGAAGTCTTGCGCGTGCATTCAACTGATCTTGAAATCGAACTCTATTTTGACGCGAAATTCCACCTCATTCGGCTGGAGGTTCCGGCGGCGAAGGTAGTCATCATCCGGCAGTAGCAAACTTTCCGGGCGCAGTCAGAAAGAAGTCAAAAATAAAAAGGGCCGCAGAAAGCGGCCCTGTGCCGTCCCGGAGAATTAAAGAGGAATGCTGTGGGCCGCGCCCGGTGATGGTCCTCTGCGTGGCTCACTGTTAAGGGATATTTCGCTTCCCCTGCGAAGCACGCTGAGCATCACGGTCTTGGCTTCGCGCTTCAGGTGCAGTTGGTCGCGCAATTCGCCGAGGGTGCGCACGCGGTCTCCATCTACTTTCGTAATCACGTCGCCGGCTTCGAGCCCGGCTTTTGCCGCCGGCGAATTCGCTTCGACGCCATGATGAATCAGACCTCCGTCCTTATTGGACGTGCCCAAGGGTGTCACGTAAGCAAGCGAGGTATCGCAAGATTCATGGATGCAAACGGAAGGCGAGCGTGACGCTCGTAATTACATTCATAGGACGTCCATTGACGACCGCCGGCACATAACGCCACTGTTCCACGGCGTGAATGGCGGCGCGAGCGAGGACCGGCGGGCCCGAAACAGGCGCCACGTCGCGTATCGTTCCATCCCGGCCGACAAAGATACGCAGGGTGACATCGCCCTCAATGCCGGCCAAGCGGGCCACGTCGGGATATTCCGGCGCAATTGACTTAACCAGGCGCTTCTGCTGGTCCACGGCGTCGACCCGAATGGCTCCCCAGAGGAAAATATCAAAGAAGCGCCCGAATTCGCCCATATCGGCCGAGTCGCTCATGGCAGGCATCCCGTCCCCAGAACGGCGACCCACGCCAGCCGGGAACGTCTCTCTCTCGCCGGCGGGGAACCGGGACGCAACCGCCGCCCCTCGGGATGCATTGCCAATTTCGACTCGTCCGCCAGCCGTATCCGCCCATACGCCGCCATCAACTTTCCCGGTGATGATATCGCCGCCACCACTGGTGAAATGCGCTGCTCCGAAAACGTGACCAACACGAATGTCGCCACCTCCGGTGCGCAGCACCGCCGGCCCATACACATCGCGTGCAGAGATTTGGCCCCCTGCTGTTGCGGCGCGGAGTCCGCCGGCAACATCGCCGACGGAAATATCGCCGGCCGCTGTTTCCAGTTGGGCTTCGAATGCTGCGCCCGCAAGGCGTCTGGATGCAGCGTCACTGGTTCCCACACGATCCGCCCGGATGTTCCCCCCTCCGGTGGCAAACGCAATCGCACCATCTATCTCCTGAGTGACGAGATTGCCGGACTGAACGGCGACATCGAGATTGTAACGGCGCGGTACGTGAATTTCGTAAGTCACACTGACGCGGCAATCGTTTTCCGCTCCGCCGCGATTGGTGAGCACAACGCCGCGTGGCGTGTCATGGGCGGTAAGTGAAAAATCCCGGAGCAGCGCATCCGCATCGGCCCCGGCCATCTTTAGATCCAGACGCAGGCTATAGCTCACCTGATTCGCAGCGTCCGTAAAGATCTCTACGTTGGCGCAAATCGCTTTGACCGTGAGTTGAAGGTTCTCGCGCGTGGGGATCACATGCCCGGGCTGCGGCATCCCGAAAGCAATTGTGGAACTAGTGCCGTTCCAACTTGATCCGGCGAGAGGTTCGGCCCAAAGAGCCTGCGATTGGCTGTGGGGTGGCCTAGTAGAGAATTTGGTGCGAATAGTTGGAACGGCACTAGGTGCAAATAAAAGCCAAAGCGGCGAAGCCAGAATCGCCATGAGAATTGCAGCCCAGCGCGTGTGGATCGCGGGGCGGAACCTCACGTGTTTGACGAATCTCAAGGATGGCGCCCCTCTCCCACTGAGTCTTCGTCCATGGACGCGAGCTGTCCCAGCGCATCGGCGCTGCGGGAACGAATATAACGATTAGAATCGTTGCGCATGCGGTCGCGCAAAATGCTCACAGCACGATTATCCAGCGAGACACTGGGGAATTCGTGGCTTCTCATTCGCTCCAGAAGCGTATTCAAAGCCTGAATGCGCACGCCGGAATTATCGTCATCCGAGAGGGCCTCAAGAATGGCGCTCTGCACGTCCGGCGCTGAACCGACGCCGCGAAGAGCTTCAATGGCCCTCAAGCGCACGGCCGGATTCGGATCATGGCGGAGAGCTTCGCTCATCGCTTCCCGCACTTGTGGATCATCGGCCTTAAGCCGCAGCGCGTCGATGGAATCGAGCCGCACGCCGTCATCAAATTGCCCGCTGTGTCCGATCACGTAGGTCAGCACACGCCGAATCTCGGTGTCATCGGGCGTTCCTTGGAGGACGCGCGGCTGCGGCGAACGCACTTGCAGTTCCACTTTAGGATTGGTTGAACCGCTTTGTGGTTCGAGGCGAATGCTGTCCCGACCGATGGTCTCAAGTTCCTGCTCCGTTAGGGGCGCGGGTGCGGAGACAGTGATCACCGGATTCCCCGGAACTGGCAAAGCGATCTGACGATACCATTCGCGAGCTGCCGTGCCCGCAAGCGCGCCGACAAGCAGCAGTGCGGCTGCGCTCCATCCGGGATGAAAAACAAATGTGCGGCGAAACGCGCCCACCCACCGCCAGGGAGTCACAAGCGCGCGCCAAGTCCGCTTAGATTGTGCTGTGGCATCGTCCAATGCCTCGAAGAGCTCACTGCGACAACGCGCCAGCAGCAGTTCGGAGCGATCGAGCGTATCGGCAGGCTGCACACGCGCGGCAAGCGCCTTATGCAAACTAATTTCGCGCGAAAGGACAGCCGCGCAGGTCGCACACCGCCGCGCATGCGCCTCAACTGCGGCGCGCTGTTCCTCGATAAGTTCACCGGCCGCGTAGAGGATCGCGCGATCCTCGAAATTCGAGCAATGGAGCGCTTCGACCATGAGTTACCTCAATCCCTCGAGCCGGGTCCGCAGTTTGTGTGTGGCGCGGAAGAGCGAATTTTTCACGGTTTCTTCGGTGGTGCCGAGCGCTTCGCCGATGGCGCGCAGCTTCATTCCCTGGTAGTGCCGCATCTCAAAAACCATTCGCTCGCGCGGCGAGAGCGCTTGGAGCGCAGCCTCAACTTGGCGCCCAATTTCGTGGCCCAAGACCTGGCGCTCAGGATCTGAATGCGTCCCGGTCTCTTGCTGGTGATCAAAGAAATCGGCGTCGCGGCGCTCCCCAGAGGAGACCGTGCGCAGAAGGGGCGGCTGTTCTTCCGGGTGACTGCGGCGGCGGCGCAGATGATCGAGGCAAATATTCGTAACGATTCGATAGATCCAGGTGTAGAAGGCGCATTCGAAGCGGAAGCGGCGCAAATTGCGATAGATCTTCAGGAAGGCCTCTTGATAGACGTCTCGAGCATCTTCCGCGCTGCCTAGCACGTTGAGCGCGAGGCGCAAGACCTGCCGGTCATAGCGCTGCACGAGGAGCTCGAAAGCCGAGCGGTCACCGGCTTGGGCGCGCTCAATAAGTATCCGGTCGTCCGCGGCCGAAAGAACCGAAGAGCCGGGCGGGGCAACTGCAGTCGTCCCGGAACTCGGCAATGCCTCAACTGGCGGCGAGCCGACTATGACGTCCGACATAGGCAGAAACCGACAATTCGATCTTTCGAGATTAGGCGGCTCATTGGCAGATCCCAGGCGCCACCATAAATTTTATTTTAGGCCGTCAGTAACTTAGACGCAGGAACGAGCGAAAACGTAAGCATGGGTTTCTTATTGAATTCAGGGCATTTATTTTCGATGAGCGCAAAATGAGGCCGAGCACTGTGGTATAACGCGGAGACGTGAGACGCGACCGTGCCTTTTCCCCAGGTAAGGACGGACCCGCGCGCCGGTCGCGGAAGCTCACCCTTCTGCCCCTCATCGCCGCCACTTACTTCATGGTAGCAGGCGGGCCTTATGGTCTCGAAGATCTGATCGGGAAGGCCGGGTATCGTGCCACACTCATCATTCTCCTGCTGACTCCCGTGCTGTGGAGCATACCCACGGCGCTGATGGTCAGCGAACTCGCCACGGCGTTACCTTGTGAAGGCGGCTTTTACGTTTGGGTGCGGCGGGGCTTGGGGCCCTTCTGGGGCTTTCAAGAATCGTGGCTTACCCTCACAGGCAGCGTTTTTGAGATGGCCCTCTATCCGACTCTTTTCGTCGCGTATCTAAGCCGTTTCGCGCCACAATTCACCGCGGGCTATCGGGCCGTTGGTCTGGAACTGGCCCTTATCGCCTTGTGCGCCGGCTGGAACATCCTGGGTGCGCGGGCCGTAGGCGAAGGGTCGATATGGCTGAACGCGTTACTGTTTTCTCCTTTTCTGGCCATCATTTTTATCGCTGCGACACATAAGCCCGGGGCCGCGCCGTTGGCTCCGATCCAGCATTTGGATCTGGAGGGCGGCATCGTCATCGCCATGTGGAACTACATGGGCTGGGATAATCTTTCCACGATTGCAGATGAGGTGGAGCGGCCGCAAACCACATACCCGCTGGCCATGTTTGGTTCCGTCACTTTAGTGATCGCCAGTTATTTGTTCCCGGTGATGGCTGTGGCGGCGGCGCGGCTCGATCCGAGTTTATGGACCACCGGCAGCTGGGTGGATGCAGGGCAGGCGCTCGGCGGTTCGACTTTGGCGCTGGCCGTCGCGGTGGCCGGGATGATCGGGGCTTTGGGAACGTTCGCAAGTTTGATGCTGTCGTTTACGAGGCTACCGGCAGTCATGGCAGGCGACGGGTACCTTCCGCGAACTTTTACGCGCCATCACCCGAAGACCGGCGCTCCTTGGGTGGCCATCCTCGTGTGCGCGGTGGCCTGGGCGGCCTGCTTGCCGCTGGGATTTTTTCGGCTCCTCATCATTGACGTTTTGTTGACGGGCTTGAGCATTCTTTTGGAATTCGCCGCTCTTATTGCCTTACGGATTCGCGAACCGAATCTGCCGCGGCCCTATCGGGTTCCGGGAGGGATTTTGGCAACCATTGCCATCAGCGCGCCGCCCAGCGCGTTGCTTGTTCTCAGCCTGGTTCGGAACCAAAGCGAGCGGGTGGGAACAACAAATGGAATGATGATCGGAATGGGAGTCATTCTCCTGGGCGTTTTGCTCTATTTTGCGAGCCCGGGATCGCGCCGGAGAAATGAGAACCGGTGAAGGTCGAGACTGCTAGTGCCGTTCCAACTAGTGCCGTTCCAACTTGTCTCGCCAAAGAATGCCTGTCCGCGACCTTCTTGAACTTTTGCGTCGTCAGGGCGAAGCACTTGGCCCAAATAGTTGGAACGGCACTAGATTGGCCAAACGCGCAAGCGAACGTTTCCGAGAGATCGCCGTAATCAAGAGCCGAACGAATCGATTC
>WNGP01000504.1_pt1 | contig 30222 bp, 27 predicted proteins | sample 5407671 | NCBI WGS metagenome assembly WNGP01 (sample SAMN13153381, study PRJNA577476) | soil metagenome | isolation source: 40 cm soil or saprolite under Garry oak tree replicate 2 | place: USA:California | collected 2016-06-15 | reverse complement strand
CGCCGAGCTGTCCGCCGACCACCGGTGCGTGGCACCGACGCTGCCGCTCGGCGCCCATCGTCACGCGATGCACGCCGACGCTGACCTGTCGCTGCCCGGGATAGCCCGGCTGGTCGCAGAACTCCTGGACCGCCTCGATCTGCAGGACGTCACCCTCGTCGGCAACGATACCGGCGGGGCACTCGTCCAGTTGCTCATGGGCGACGGCGCCGCCCGCGTGGCACGGGTTGTGCTCGTCTCATGCGATGCGTTCGACAACTTCCCGCCGGGACTGACGGGCAAGACGCTGGTGCTCACCGGCAAGCTCCCGCCCGCGATGTTCGGGCTGTGTCAAGGCGTCAGCGGCGGCCGCCCGGGTAACGCGGCTATCACCCCTCCTGGAGCTGCGGTTTCCCCCCCAGGTAGCGGAGCACGGCCAGGACGCGGCGGTTGTCGCTCTCGCCCGGCGGCAGGCCGAGCTTGGTGAAGATGCTGGCCACGTGCTTCTCCACCGCCCCGCCCGAGACCACGAGCTCGGCGGCGATCCCGGCGTTCGACCGGCCCTCGGCCATCAGCGCCAGCACCTGACGCTCCCGCGGGGTCAGCGTGGCCAGGCCGCCCCGCTTCCGGCTCGCCCGGAACAGCTGGCTGACCACCTCCGGGTCCAGGGCGGTCCCGCCGTCGGCCACCCGCTGCAGCGCCGCGCTGAACTCGGCCACGTTCGCGACCCGGTCCTTGAGCAGGTAGCCGACCCCGGCCGCGCCGCCCTCGAGCAGCTGCGCGCTGTAGGAGGTCTCGATGTACTGCGAGAACATCAGCACCCCGGTGCCGGGATGTTTCTGCCGCAGCTGCAAGGCCGCTCGCAGGCCCTCATCGGTGTGCGTCGGCGGCATCCGGATGTCGACCACGGCCACGTCCGGGCGGTGTTCGGCCACCGCGGCCAGCAGCGCGTTCCCGTCGGACACCGCCGCGCAGATCGCGTGCCCGCGGTCCTCGAGCAGCCGGGTCAGCCCCTCCCGCAGCAGCGCGGCATCCTCCGCGATCACGACCCGCATCAGTGTCCTCTCAGGCCCTCAGGGGCAGTTCGACGGTCACCGTGGTCGGGCCGCCCGCCGGGCTGACCACCTCGATCCGCCCGTCCACCGTGGACACACGTTCGGCCAGCCCGGCGAGCCCACTCCCCCGTGCCTGCTTAGACCCGAGTGCCGCGTCCGCGCCGCCGATGCCGTCGTCGCCGACTTCGAGGCGTAGCACCCCGGACCGTTCGGTATAGATCTTGATCTTGATCTGATTGGCGTAGCTGTGCTTGGTCGCGTTGGCGATCAGTTCGGCCGCGCAGAAATAGGCGATGGTCTCGATCGCGGGCGCCGGCCGCGGGCCGATATCGGCGGTGACGGACGCCGGGATCGCGCTGCTGGCGGCCAGCGTGGCCAGCGCGCTGGCCAGGCCGCTGTCCAGCACCGGCGGGTGGATGCCGCGGGCCAGGTCCCGCAGGTCGGCCAGGGCGTCCACCGCGTTGCGGTGCGCGGCGTCGATCAGTTCCCTGACGGTCGCGCCGTCGGGGTCGTCCAGCTTCTCCCGGGCCATGCCCAGGTTCATGGCCAGCGCGGCCAGCCGCATCTGGGCGCCGTCGTGCAGGTCACGCTCGACCCGCCGCAGCGCCGCGGCCGAGTCCTCCACCGCCAGCGTCCTGGTCCGCTCGAGCTCGCTGACCCGCTCGGCCATGCTGGTCGGCCCGAGCAGGCTGCGGACCAGTGCGCGGTCACCCGCGTTGATCCCGCGGGCCAGCCACGCCGCAGCCAGCACGGCGACCGCGCCGATCAGGGCGACGGGATAGGTGCCCAGCCAGCTGCGGATCTCAAAGTTCCCGCCGAACGGGAGAGGTTGTGGCGCCACCAGCGGACCGAGGTTGCCTCCTGAGTGATTGCGGAACAGCACCCAGATCAGCGGGTAACACAGGTCGGCCAGTCCGCAGGCGGCCATCACGACCGCATAGAGCTGCACGCACGCGACCGGCAGCTTGACCAGGCTGTACAAGACACTCCGCCACGCCGCCCGGTCCCGCAGCCGCCGGTCGAGGCGGCCGAGGACCCCGGTGCCCGGCTGGAACCGCTGCGGCGCCTCGACCTGCTGGCCGAGCAGCCGGTTACTCAGCCGGCGGTGCAGCGAGCCGAGCCGCCGGGACACCCGCAGCGCCACGGTGATCAGCAACAGGCCGATGACGGTGCCGATGACGGACGCCGATACGGTGAAGCCGGACGCCAGCAGCACCAGGGTGAGCCAGAACCCGGCCACCCCCGCCAGCCCGCCGAAGCCGCAGTACAGCAGCTCACGACGGGTCCGGCGGGTGAGCGGAGCCTGCAGTATCAGGCCCGCTACCCGCCGGAGCTCCTCTTCCATGGACCCTATTGTCCCTGTTACGCGTCGCGGCGGGCCAGCGCCCAGCCGCCGGCGGCCAGGGCCAGCACCGCGTACAGGCAGAGCACGGCGAACCCCAGGCCCGGTGACAGGCTGTGCGCCACCGGCTTGACTGCGGTTATCGAGTTCTCCCCGATCAGCATGGGCAGGAACCTGCCGGCCGAGTTCTGGATCGAGGTACCCAGCGGCAGCAGGATGAGCGGGAGCACGAACAAGATCCCGACCACGGCCGAGATCGCGCCCGCGGTGTGCCTGATGATCGCGCCCAGGCCCAGGGCGATGAGCGCGATCAGGGCCGGGTAGGCCCCGCCCATCAGCACCGCGCGCAGCACGCCCGGCTGGCCGAGGGTGGCGTGCGGGGCCGGGGACCTCAGCACTAGCTCGCCCACGGCGAAGGTGGCGAAGGCGAGGATCTCCCCGGCCACCAGCGCGACGGCGCCGAGAACGGCCGCCTTGGCCGCGAGCAGCAGCGGGCGGCGGGGCACCGCGGCCAGCGTGGCGCGGATCATCCCGGAGGAGAACTCCGTGGTGATCACCAGCGCGCCGAGGACGCCGAGCGCGAGCTGGCCGAGCGCGAGCCCGGCGAAGCCCGATTCGGTCGGGTCGAAGGAGGCCCGGTCCTCGGCGGACATCGTGGCCCAGTGGTAGTGGCTGAGCACCAGGATGGCCAGGCCGAACATGCCGGCCGCGAAGACGAGCAGAACCCACCCCGTGGAGCGGACGCTGCGCAGCTTCAGCCACTCCATCCGGGCCACGGAGCGGAAGCCGTAGCCGGCTTGCACCGTGGTTGCGCTGCGGGTCAGTGTGGCCGTGGTCATGACAGGCTCCCGTGATAAGCGATGTTGCTGGCGGAGTACTCGGTGCTGCCCTCGGTGAGCTGGAAGAACGCCTCTTCGAGGGAGTTGCTGCGGGCGGAGAGCTCGGCCACCGTGGTCTGCGCGAGCAGCCGGCCCTGGCCGATGACGATGAGCTGATCGGCGGTCTGCGCGACCTCGCTGATCAGGTGGCTGGAGATCAGCACGGTGCGGCCGTGCGCGGCCAGGTTCTTCAGCAGGTTGCGGATCCACCGGATGCCCTCGGGGTCCAGGCCGTTGACCGGCTCGTCAAGCAGGAGCACCCCCGGGTCGCCGAGGAGCGCGGCGGCGATGCCCAGCCGCTGGGCCATGCCCAGGGAGAACTTGCCCGCGCGCCGGTCGGCCGCCTTCTCCATGCCGGTGATCGCCAGCACGTCGTTGACCCGCCGCCGCGGGATGTCGTTGCTGGCGGCCAGGGCGGTCAGGTGCGAGCGGGCGGTGCGCCCTGGGTGGAACGCCTTGGCCTCGAGTAGCGCGCCGACCTCCCGCAGCGGGCTGCGCAGGTCGTGGTAGTTCTTGCCGTTGATCCGGGCCGTGCCGGCGTCCGGCCGGTCCAGGCCGAGCATCATCCGCATCGTGGTGGACTTGCCCGCGCCGTTCGGGCCGAGGAACCCCGTCACCGTGCCGGGGCGGACATCGAAGCTGAGGTTGTCCACGGCGGTCGTGGGGCCGTAGCGCTTGACCAGGCCGCGTGCCTCGATCATGAGAAACCCTCCAATTGGTTGCGGCGTGCCCGGCCCCCGTCAGGCGGGCACGCTCGGGCTGCGTCTGGTGTTCACGCTACGGATCAGGCACCCCGCGGAGAACGCGGCCAACACCCCTCTTGGGGGTGGGGTTTCCCCCCGTACCGGTGGCGGTTTATTGTCTGATGGGGTCTTTGGTGGTTTCTGGGTATTTCCGGGACCCTGGTCTGGCTGGCCGTCATCAGGGGTTGCGTTGATGCGGGTGATCGTCGCGGGGGCGGGTATCGGCGGGCTCTCGGCGGCGCTCTCGCTGCACGCCGCCGGGATCGACGCGACCGTGATCGACTCGGCGGCCTCGCTGCAGCCGCTCGGCGTGGGGATCAACCTGATGCCGCACGCGGTCCGCGAGCTGACCGAGCTCGGCCTCGGCGCCGAGCTCGAGGCGACCGGCCTCCCGACCGCGGAGATGGTGCACTTCGACCGGCACGGCAACCGGATCTGGGGCTTCGCCTGCGGCCGGAACATCGGCTACCGCTGGCCGCAGTACTCGATTCACCGGGGCGAGCTGCAGATGATCCTGCTCGCCGCGGTGCAGGCCCGGCTCGGGCCGGACGCCGTGCGCACCGGGACCGCTTTTTCCTCGTTCGCTGAATCCGCGTCCGGGGTCGAGGTGCGGGTCCGCGACCGTTCGACCGGAGCCGGCGAGACGCTGCGGGGCGACGTGCTGGTCGGCGCGGACGGGCTGTACTCGGCCGTCCGCGCCCAACTGCATCCGGGCGAGCCGCCGCCGCGCTGGGGCGGCATCATGATGTGGCGCGGGGTGATGGAAGGCGCGCCGTTCCTGACCGGCCGGACGGTCGCGGTCGCGGGTGCCAACGCGGCGCTGAAGTTCGTCGCCTACCCGATCTCGCGGCAGGCCGAGCGCCGGGGCCGGGCGCTAGTGAACTGGGTGGCCGAGGTCATGCTGCCGCGGCGGGCCGCGATGGACACCGCCGACTGGAACCGGCCGGGGCGCGCGGCGGACGTGCTGCCATGGTTCGCGGACTGGAAGTTCGGCTGGCTGGACGTGCCCGCGCTGATCGCCGGGGCGCCGCGGATCCTTGAGTACCCGATGGTGGACCGCGACCCGCTGCCCTCCTGGGGTTCTCAGGTTCACGGTCGCGTCACCATGCTCGGCGACGCGGCCCACCCGATGTACCCGATCGGGGCCAACGGCGGGTCCCAGGCGGTGGTGGACGCCCGGGTGCTCGCCTGGTCGCTGGCCCGCGCCCTGTCCTCCTCCGGCGCCCCGGCCGAGGGCCTGGCGGCCTACGAGGCGGCCCGCCTGGCGACCGTGAACGCCATCGTGCTGGCCTGCCGCGATATGCCGGCTGACCGCCTGCTGAAGACGGTGAGCACGCGGGCGCCGGACGGCTTCAGCCGGATCGAGGACGTGCTGAGCGCGGCCGAGCTGGCCGCGTTCGACCAGGCCTACCGGACGACCACGCTGCCCGACGTGACCGCGCTAAACTCCCGTCCGTCGCTGACGCCGTCTCGGCTGTGACACTGCACCGCTGTTACCAGTGGTGCGTCGTGGCGTAGGAGTGGTTGACGATGACCTCGGTGTCCTCGGGCGGCTGGTAGATCGACTGCACCGCGACCCGGCCGGGACCCCACAGCCTGAGCCAGATGCTGCGGTAGCTCCACCGGCTGTGCCAGAAGGCGAAGCCCATGTTCCGCGGGTACTCCAGGTGCAGCGCCATCCGCACGGAAACGTCCCGGTACAGCAGGGAACTCGGCTGGATCAGCAGGGTCTGGCCCTGCTGCAGGTCGCGGACGAAGACGTTGCCCGGCGCGTGCAGCAGCAGCAGGCCGGGTGCCCCCTGCGCGCCGAACACGTCGCCGTACTGCCCCATCGGGTAGTGCATCTCCCGGTCGTCGGAGTTCTGGCCGGTCTCGTACCAGACGTCCGACGGATACCAGTCGTACTTGATATTGCTTGTGGCACACAGGAAGCGGTGCTCGCGGACCCAGATCTGCTGGCCGTGCTGCATCGGCAGCGCCACGACCTCGCCCGCGTGGTTGTCCGACAGCGCCAGGTGCCCAGGGCCGCGGCCTTCGACCATGATCAGCGGCAGCCCGGCCATCTTGCGGTTCCACGCGCCGCGCATCGGCATGTTGGTCAGCCTGGTCTGCGCCTCGGTCCACAGCAGCACGTGGTGGGAGAAGTAGATCCAGTCCTCCGGCGCGAGGCTGAACTCCGCGACCGGGACGGTGGTGCCGGCGATCTGGACGTGCGACTGGCCGAACTGAAGCCGCGCCATGTCCTTGATCGGCGGCTGCTGGACCCAGCCGGATTCGCTGACCGAGGACCTGATGTCGACCGGCGCTCCGCACAGCGGGCAGGTGGGCGCGTTCGGGTCGCTCGGCTGCCGGCAGTACCGGCAGATGTAGGTGTTCATCTCGGTCTCAGTCCGCGTGGTGGTGAACGTACATCGACTGGATGCCGACCCGGCCGGGCCCGGTCATCTCGGCGAGGTACATGCCGTGTCGCAACAGCCCGGTCTTCAGCGGCATCTGCACCGCCTGCATCTGCACCGTGGAGTCCTTGTACAAGAACCCGCCCGGCTCGACCATGATCTTCTCGCCCGGCCGCAGCGTCCGCTCGAGCACGTCGCCGTTCCCGTGCAGCAGCAGCATGCCCGGGTAGCCGGCCGTGACGAACCGGTCCACGTACATGCCGTTGCCGCCGTGCAGCAGGTTGACCAGGCCCTTGATCCGTATGAACGAGTACTGGACGCTGTGCGAGGCCACCAGGAAGGCGTGCTCGCGGACGTCGAGCTCCATGCCGGGGTGCAGCGGCAGCACGACGAGCTCGCCCGGCGCGTTGCGGGAGAACGCGATGCGGCCCGGGCCGTTGGCCACGGTCACGATGTGTGGCATGCCGCCGATCGAGCGCTTCATCCCGCCGCCGGTGTTCAGCGACGAGAGCGGGACCGTCTCGTCCTTCCACAGCAGCACGTGGTGCTCGAAGTAGACGCCATCTTGCGGATGAAGGCTGATCTCGGCGACCGGGACGAGCTCGCCCTCGACCTGGCAGGTGCTGCCGGAGAACTGGAACTCGGTCATGTCGCGCAGCCGGGGCGCCTCGCGCCAGCCGGAATCGCTGACCTTGTCTTTCACGTCGAGCGGAGCGCCGCACATCTGGCAGCTGGTGGTGCCTGGCTGGTTCTGCGCGTGGCACCACTGGCACTGAATCATTTCCACGCTCGGAAGATAGCAGTAAAGGACCTCTGACAACGCCTTAGGCCGCAATCGAGAGAACCGGTATGGTTCTGTGCATGGCACTGCTCGGGCGGGAATTCATCGCCGTACCTGATGACCGCAAAGGTCAGATCGTCTTCAAATGGCCGGACATCACCATCCGCCGCTTCACGCGCGCGATCGTCAACGCGGACGAGATGGCGATGTTCGTCAACACCGGCCAGGTCGTGCAGACCCTCGGCCCTGGCCGGCACCAGATCGACGCGAACGAGCTCCCTGGTCTCGGCGCGGTCATCGACTCCGTCACCGGCGGGAACGCGTACCGCGCCGAGCTGTACTTCGTCGGCACCCGCGAGTACACCGGCTTCAAGTTCGGCGGCCGGGTCGATGACGTGCAGGACCCGCGGACGGGGCTGGTCGTGACGCTTCGGGTGTTCGGTGACTACGCGCTGCGCGTGGGCGACCCGGTACGGCTGGTGACCAACCTGACCTCCACGGTCGACGTCACCGACAACGAGCGGATCGCCGGCTGGGTCAGCGACCAGCTGCTGAAGGTGCTGCGGACCCACGTCACCACGCAGATCATCCGCAACGGGTGGCCCATCCTGGGCCTGATGGCGTACTCGGCGGAGATTGAGCAGGCCACCATCGACGCGGCCAACGGCCAGCTCGTCGCCTACGGCGTGCAGCTGACCCGGATGGGCAACTTCGATGTCAACCTCTCCCCCGAGGACGAGCAGCAGCTCAAGCAGCTGGCCAAGGACACCAGCTACTCCCAGCTGGCCGGCGGCTTCCAGAACTACGCCCAGGGCGAGATGGCGCTCGGCGCGGGCCAGGGCATGGCCAAGGGCGGCGCCGGAGTGGACGGGGCGTTCCTCGGGGCCGGGTTCGGGCTGGCCAGCGCGATGGGGGCGCAGCAGGTTGCGAACCAGCAGGCGCAGCAGCAGGCTGCCCAGCAGGCGGCGGCCCAGCAGGGCATGCCTCCCTATGGCCAGGGGGCTCCGCCCCAGCAGCAGCCGACTCCGCCCCAGCCTTCTTCCGGGCCGGTGTGCGCGTCCTGCGAGGCGGCCAACCCTGCCGGCGCGCGGTTCTGCATGGGCTGCGGCCAGGGGCTCGCGCCTGCCGTCCTGCACTGCACCGAATGCGGCACGGAGCTGCCGGCCAGCGCGCACTTCTGCGCCGGCTGCGGCACCCGAGTCGGCGGCTGAGGGCTCCGCTTCGGCGGCTGAGGGCTCCGCTTCGGCGGCTGAGCTGGCCGCGCCGGTTACGGTCGGCCTGAGGGGAAGATGACGCTCAAGGATGCGGAACCGGCCAACGGCACGCAGACCGCGCCGGCCGCGCACTCAGTAGATCTGCGCAAGACGTACGGGGTCGGACAGGCCGCGGTGCATGCCCTGGCCGGTATCACCGTGACCTTCGAGCGCGGCCGGTTCACGGCCGTCATGGGCCCCTCCGGGTCGGGCAAGTCAACGCTCATGCATTGCATGGCGGGCCTGGACCGGCCGACGTCGGGACAGTCGTTCGTGGGCGGCCTCGATATAGGGAAACTGGACGATGCCGGGCTCACCCGGCTGCGGCGCGACCGGATCGGCTTCGTGTTCCAGTCCTTCAACCTCGTCCCGACGCTGACCGCGGCCGAGAACATCACCCTGCCCGCCGCCCTCGCGGGCGTCAAGGCCAACCGGGAGTGGCTCGATTACCTGGTGGAACAGCTGGGAATCGGCGACCGGCTGACGCACCGCCCCAATGAGCTGTCAGGCGGCCAGCAGCAGCGCGTGGCGTGTGCCCGGGCGCTGATCAACAAGCCGGACCTCATCTTCGCCGATGAGCCCACGGGCAACCTGGACTCCAATGCCTCCGCGGACCTGCTCGCGTTTCTCCGGCAGTCGGTGACCGAACTTGGCCAGTCGGTCGTCATGGTGACGCACGACCCGCGCGGGGCCGCGTACGCGGACCGGGTCCTCTTCCTGGCCGACGGGGCCGTGGTGGGCGAGTTGGAGCAGCCGACCGCCGATTCGGTCCTGGAGCGGATGCGGACGCTGGGGGCCTGACATGCGAAGGGTGACGATCAAGGGGCTTCTCGCTCATAAGCTGCGGCTGGCGCTGACCGCGCTGGCGATCGTGCTCGGGGTCGCCTTCATCTCCGGCACGTTCGTGCTGACCGACACCTTGAACAACACGTTCTCCGTGCTGTTCGGCAGCATCTACCAGAAAATAGACTTCCAGGTCCGCGGGGTCGCGCAGCTGAGCACCGGCGCGAACGCGGTGCGCAACGAGTTGCCCGAGTCGCTGCTGGCCACGGTCCGCAGCGTGCCCGGCGTCCAGGCCGCCGCGGGCCAGGTCGGGGGGTACGCCCAGTTCGTGAGCCACGACGGCAAGGCGATCCAGACCGGCGGCGCGCCGACCCTCGGCGTAAGCTTCGATCCGGATCAGCGGCTCTCCGTCCTGCGCATTGTCGCGGGCGGCCCGCCGGTGACCTCTGATGACGTGGTGATGGACGCGTCGACGGCGCAGAAGTACGGCTTCACCGTGGGGCAGCGGGTCCGCATCTTGTCGGCCGGGCCTGTTCGGCCGTTCACCATCACCGGCATCGCCCAGTTCGGGTCGGCGGGCAACCTGGCCGGGGCGACCCTGGCCGCGTTCACGCTGCCGACCGCGCAGGGCGTTGTCCAGGAGACGGGACGCCTCGATGACATCAACGTGGTGACCGTCCCGGGCGCCAGCAAGGCAGCGGTGCAGCGGGCCATCGCCCGGGTCCTGCCGTCCGGCGTCCAGGTAGTCACCGGGCAGACCGTGGTCAACGAGAACACCAGCGCGGTTAGCCAGGCGCTGTCGTTCTTCTCCACGGCGCTGCTTGTGTTCGCGTTCATCGCCTTGTTCGTCGGCGGGTTCACCATCTTCAACACGTTCTCGATCATCGTCGGGCAGCGGACGCGGGAGCTGGCCCTGCTGCGGATCGTCGGGGCGAGCCGCCGTCAGGTGTTCGGCTCCGTGCTCGCCGAGGCGGCCATCACCGGGCTCGCCTCCTCGGTGATCGGCCTGGGCCTAGGGGTACTGGCCGCGCTGGGACTGGAGGCGCTGCTGCGCGGGTTCGGGATCACGCTGCCCGCCGGATCGCTGGTGTTCGCGCCGCGCACCGTGCTGGTCGGGCTCGCCGTCGGTGTCGGCGTGACGGTCGTGTCCGCGGTCGGCCCGGCGCGGCATGCCGTGCACATCCCCCCGGTCGCCGCTCTGAGCGACCGTCAGGCAGACAGCGATGTCTCGCTGCGGCGCCGGTTCGCCTGGGGCACGGCCCTGGCCCTGGTCGGCGTGGTCCTGCTGGCCGTCGGGCTGGCCAAGCCGGCCATCCAGCTCGTGGGCGTCGGCGCGGTCTGCATTTTCGTCGGTGTCGCCATGTTGTCCCCGGCGATCGCGCGGCCGATCTCGAGTGTGATCGGCCGTCCGCTGGCCCGGGTGCTCGGCGAACCGGGCAAGCTCGGGCGAGAGAACTCGATGCGCAGTCCCCGGCGCACCGCCCAGACCGCCTCGGCGCTTATGGTCGGCCTCGCCCTCGTCTCCGCGATGTCGGTGTTCGGCGCCTCACTTTCCAGGTCGGCCACCAGCAGCGCGAATGAGGCGATCAGCGCCGACCTGATCGTGACGGCCACCGGATCCGGGCAGCTCAGCAAGACGGTGCCGGCCACGACATCGGCCGTGCCAGGCGTCACCGCGACCACCACCGTCTACCGGTCGCAATTCGAGTTCGGCGATGCGCTGGCCACGCTCACCGCGGTCACGACGGAGCACCTGGCCGACACGCTGATCCTGCGGATGACCGCGGGCACCCCGGCCGCCATGGCCCAGGGCGAACTGCTCATCGACTCCACCACCGCGACGTCCAAGCACCTGTCGGTCGGCGGAACGGTCCCGGTGAGGTTCGCCCAGACGGGTTCTTCCACCATGCGGATCGGCGGGATATACCAGGCCAACGCCCTGATCGGCAGCTACCTGGTCAGCGCAGGGTTCTTCCTCTCCCATTTCACCAATCCGCTTCCAGCCGCGCTTCTGCTGCGCACCAACGGCAGCGCCGCCGCGGACAACGCCGTCATCAACGCCATGGTTCCCTACCCGAACGTGCAGGTCCAGACCAGGACCCAGTTCGAGCAAGCCCAGACGGCCAGCGTCAACCAGCTGCTCGGCCTGGTGTACGCCCTGCTCGCCCTGGCCGTGCTCATCGCGCTGATCGGGATCGTGAACACCCTCATGCTCTCGGTGTTCGAGCGCACCCGCGAGATCGGCCTGCTGCGGGCGGTCGGCATGCGGCGCCGCCAGGTCCGGACGATGATCCGGTCCGAAGCAGTCATCCTGGCGATCTTCGGCGCCATCATCGGGATCATCATCGGCACCGGCATGGGCATCGCGCTGGTGTCGTCGCTGAAACAGCAGGGCATCACCGATACCGTCGTGCCGGCGTCCAGCCTCGTGGTGTTCCTCCTGCTCGCCGCCCTGCTCGGGCTGATTGCCGCTAGCTGGCCCGCTCGCCGGGCGGCCAGGCTGGACGTCCTCGCCGCCATCGCTGCCCAGTTAGCCCCAGATTGGCTCGGTGGCCTCGCGGACGTTGCCGTCGGGCGTGAAGATCAGGAACCGCTCGAACGACCGTGCGAACCAGCGGTCGTGGGTCACCGCGAGCACCGTGCCCTGGTAGGACTCCAGGCCCTGCTGCAGCGCCTCGGCGCTCGGCAGGTCGAGGTTGTCGGTCGGCTCGTCGAGCAGCAGCAGCGTCGAGCCGGCCAGCTCGAGCAGCAGGATCTGCAGCCTGGCCTGCTGGCCGCCGGACAGGGTGCCGAACGGCTGCCGGGCGCACACGTGCAGCTCATAGCGGGCCAGCGCGGACATCGCCTCGTTGATCAGCAGCGCGTGCTCGGTCATCAGGATCTCGACCGGGGCCCGCCCGGCCAGGTCCGGCCGGGCGTGGGTCTGCGCGAAGAAGCCAGGTACGACCCGGGCGCCCAGCCGCGCCTGCCCCTCGTGCGGCACCGGCTCCCCCGCGAGCAGCCGCAGGAAACTCGACTTCCCTGACCCGTTGGCGCCGAGGATCGCCACCCGGTCGTCGAACCAGATCTCGGTACCGAACGAATGGGTGTTACCCGTCAGCACCAGGTTCTCGCACATGACGGCGCGTTTGCCGGTCCGCCCGCCGCGCAGCCGCATCTTGACGTTCTGCTCCCGCGGGGCGTCCTGCGGCGGCCCTTCCTCCTCGAACCTGCGCAGCCTGGTCACCGCGGCCTGCAGCCGGGACGCCATGTCGGAGTTGTAGGAGGCCTTCTGCCGCAAGGTGCGGACCAGCTCCTTCAGCTTCTCGTGCTCCTCGTCCCAGCGGCGGCGCAGCTCCTCGAGCCTGCTGATCCGGTCGGCGCGGGCCTGGGCGTAGTTCCGGAAGCCGCCGCCGTGCACCCAGACGTGCAGGTCCTCGACGGTCACGATGCGCTGCGCACAGGCGGCCAGCAGCTCCCGGTCGTGGCTGACCAGCAGCACGGTCTTCGGCGTGGTGGCCAGCTGCTGTTCGAGCCAGCGCTTGCCCGGCACGTCCAGGTAGTTGTCCGGCTCGTCGAGCAGCAGCACGCCGTCCGTGGCACGCAGCAGCGACTCGAGTACCAGCCGCTTCTGCTCGCCGCCGGACAGCGTGCCCACGTCGCGCCAGCGGCACCGGTCGTACGGGATGCCGAACGCGGCCACCGTGCAGGCGTCCCAGTGCACCTCCGCGTCGTAGCCCCCGGCCTCGCCCCATTCGGCCAGCGCCGCCGCGTAGCGCAGCTGCGCGCGCTCGTCGTCGCGCTCCATCATGGCCAGCTCGGCCGCGTCCAGCCGGGCCGCGGCCTCCCGCACCCGCGGCGGCGAAACCGAAAGCAGCAGGTCACGAACCATGGGTGTGATCTGGAGGCCCTGGTTCGTGCCGATGAACTGGCGCATGACGCCGAGCCCGCCGGTCGCCGCGACCGTGCCCGACTGCGGCTGCAGGTCCCCGGCGACCAGCCGGAGCAGCGTGGTCTTGCCGGCTCCGTTCGGCCCGACCAGGGCGGCCGTGATCCCCTCGCCGATGCGGAAGCTCACGTCGTCGAGCAGCGTCCGCCCGTCCGGCAGCACGTGGCTGATGTGCGCCACCTCGACGTGCCCCCATGAGCTCACCCCCGGACAATAGCCGCGAGCCGCCATGGCGACAACGCGATTAACCCGCTCCGCCTCGACCCCCGCCCGGACGTGTGTCTATAAGTCGACTTTGAACGGTAGGCAGCACGGAGCGCGGAATGAAAGAGCGTCCGGCTGGGCTGTTCGGTGGCATGAGCATCGTACTGGGCAAGGTCGGTATCTGGCGGCATCCCTCGGGGCTCACCCCGGAGGTGGTGGCCGAGGTGGAGGCCCTAGGCTACGGGGCTATCTGGGTGGGCGGCTCCCCGCCCGGCGATCTGGGCGTCGTCGAGGACCTGCTGGACGCGACGGAGCACATCGCGCTGGCCACCGGGATCGTCAACGTGTGGCAGGACGACGCCGCGACCGTGGGCGCCTCCTACCATCGCATCACCGCCAGGTACCCGGACCGCTTCCTGCTCGGCCTCGGCATCGGTCATCCCGAAGCCATCCAGGAGTACCAGCAGCCGTACGCCAGGCTCGTCAGCTACCTGGACCAGCTCGATGACCTTAAGGTCCCGGCGGGGGGCCGGGTACTGGCCGCCCTCGGCCCCAAGGTCCTGCGGCTGTCAGCGGAACGGGCCGCGGGCGCGCACCCCTACCTGGTCACGCCGGAGCACACCCGCCAGGCGCGCCAGATCCTCGGCGACGGGCCGCTGCTCGCCCCGGAGCAGAAGCTGGTGCTCGACACCGACCAGGAGCGGGCCCGGGCCATCGCCAGGCCGCGCGTGCAGAAGCCGTATCTCGGCCTGACCAACTACCTCAGCAACCTGCGCAGGCTCGGCTGGACGGACGCCGACTTCGCGGACGGCGGCAGCGACGCGCTGATCGACGCGCTCGCGGTCCACGGCGACGCGACGGCGATCGCCCGTGGCGTCACCGCGCACCTGGAGGCGGGCGCGGACCACGTGGCCGTGCAGATCCTCAACCCCGATCCGCTACCCGCGCTGCGCGTGCTCGCCGACGAGCTGCAGCTAACCCGCCGCTGACAACGATCGGGCGGGGGGCGTGAGCGGCTAGGCCCAGGCGGCCGCGATCAGCCCCGAGGTCAGCTTGAACGGCGCGGCTCCGTCCAGCGACAGGAACAGGTCACGTCCGGACAGGTAGAGCAGCCAGTGGCCGGTCGGGTCCGCGCCGAGGCTGCTGTGGTCGCGGTCGGCGAAGCCGATGGCCACCTGGCGGACCAGATGGCCGACCGGGTCGATTTCCCACAGCAGGTTTGATGTCACCCGGGCCGGCGAGCCGGCGCAGCAGACCCGGTTGACGAACATGTCGCCGTCCGGCAGGAATACTCCCTCGCGGTAATAGCTCTGCCCCGCGCCGGGCGGCCCGGTCAGCGGCACGGCCGAGCCGCCGGGCGCGGCGGAGGCCAGGTACGACCGCGCGACGGCGGGATCGATCTCGACCAGATCCCAGCCCTCGTTGTCCTGCGACGGCCCGGCCGAGACGAGCAGCCGCTGACCGCCTGGCGCCCACGACAGGCGGGAAACGGGGTACGGCAGGACGGGGTCAGGCGCCGGGTACAGGGTCTCGTGGCCGTCGGCCAGATCGCGGATGACCACCGTGAACTGGGCGCCCGTCGTGGCCGGATGATGACAGCCGTTCAGGTAGTCGGAAGGCGCGGGACCGCCGCCGAACGGCTCGCGGGCGAACGCCAGCCGCTTCCCGTCCGGGCTGACGGCGGGCAGCACGCCGGGCGCTATCAGCGTCGGCCGGCCGCCGGCCACCGGCACCGACTCGATCTCGTCCGCGCAGCCGCGTACGGCCGCGAAGTACACGGTGCCGCCGTCCGGCGAGACCGAGAGCGCATCGCCGGCCACGCCGCCGGCGACCAGGATCCGGCTGGCTACGCCGGTCAGCGGGTTGAGCACCACGAGCGCGCCCCTGGTGGTCACCGCGACGATCCCCGGCCGGCCCGACCAGGCCGCGCCGGACGCCGGAGACGAGCGCGCCACCGACGGGACGCCGACACTGGGCCGGTCGAAGCTCGTGTAGGCGGTGCCCGCGCCGCCCGCGCCAATGGCCATCGCGAGCGCGGCCGACGTGATCGCGCGGCGGCGGCGGCGCTGGTTGCCGCGGGCGCGGATCGCGTCCGGGGCAGCCGGGGTGACCGTCGTGGCGAAGTCGAAGGACCCGGACCGGAGCCTGCTGGCGAGGTCGTCACGCATCGCAGGCCACCTCTCGACCGTGCCCGGCTGGCTCGGCTTCAGCCAGGTGCGGGGCCAGCGCCTGACGGCCCCGCGACAGCCGTGCCTTGACCGTCCCGGAGGGTGTCCCGGTTTCCCTGGCGATCTCCTCGACCGACAGCCCGACCAGGTGGTAGAGGACGATCGCCTGGCGCTGGCGGGGCGGTATCTTGCGCAAGGCGGCGATGATCGCGACGTAGTCCGGGCTCAGCCCGCGCGGGTCATCGGGCACGCCATGCCGGCGGTGCGCGACCCGCATGTTCGCCGTCTTCCGCCAGGTGCTGACGCTGACCCGGTAGGCGACCGTGCGCACCCACGCCTCGGGATCGCAGTAGCCGGCGACCTTGTCCCAGCGCTGCCAGGCCCGCGCGTAAGCCTCCTGGACGCAGTCCTCGGCTTCGGCGCGGCTCCTGGTCATGGCGTACAGCTGTCCGGTGACACGTCGCACGCTGCCGGAGTAGAACGCGTCGAATGTCCCGGGGTCGCGCATGCGTATCCCCTTCCGTGCCGCCGCGATTCGGTGTCCTGCTTCTGACACGCTCAACGCCGCTCGGCGGTTGCACCGGAATCCGGCTTTTAGACCCTGCTTTTACACCGGCGCTTTTACACCGGCGCCTTTACACCGGCGCCGTCCCGATCAGGCCGTTCCTGGTGACCAGCGCGGCGAGCTCGTCGGCGGCGAGGCCGCCGGTCCCGGCCGGCCGGGACGGCAGCACCATGTAGCGGGCCTCCGAGGTCGAGTCCCAGACCGAGACCTCCACCTCATCGGGCAGGGTCAGGCCGAACTCGGCGAGCACCGCGCGCGGCTCCCGCACCGTCCGCGACCGGTAAGCGAAGCTCTTGTACCAGCCAGGCGAGGGCCCGAGCAGCGACACCGGGTAGCAGGAGCACAGCGTGCAGACGATGACGTTGTGCGTGGTCCCGGTGTTCGCGACGGCCCGCAGCTGGTAGCCCAGCCGGTCGGAACCCAGCTCCGCCGCGGCCGCGTTGCCGTCGGAAAGCAGCAGGTCACGATACTGCGGGTCGGTCCACGCGCGGGCCACCATCCGGGCGCCGTTCACCGGCGAGGCCTTGGTGTACAGCCGGGTCAGGAACTCGTCGATCTCGTCGTCGCTGGTCAGCCCGGCCGCGATAAGCCGCTCTTCGAGCTGGCGCGCCCGCGCGGCGGCCGGCAGGTCATCATGGCCGGTCAAGGTAGGACTCCCACAGGTCGACGGTCACGGTGTGCTCGCCGCTCCCCCACAGGTCGGCGGCGGAGAAGCGGACCGCGTAACAGGTCTCGACCCGGGGCGGGTCGATGCCGCGGGCGCTGTCGTCGGGCAGCGGCCACCGGCCGAGGGCCGCGACGATCACCCCGGTGTGCCCGCGCACGTACCGCGGCACCCGGGTGTGCTGGTCGGGATCCCCGGCCTGCACCCGGACCGTGGCACCGGCGGCGTAACTCATGCCACGCCTTTTTCCGCGACGAGCAGCTCGAGCGCACCGAGCCAGCGCTCGTAGTACGACGCCGCCAGGTACTGTTCGGGCGGCAGCCGCTCGATCGCGTCCCGCAGCTCGTCGCTGTTGAACACGCCGCGCCGCCGCAGCATCGTGGCCAGCGCGTACACCCGCGCCTCCCAGTCGGCGGCGAACGGGGGCACGCCGTCTTCGCCGACCGGCACAGGGCCGAACCCGGTCTGACCGCCCATGTCATGAACACGGCTCACGTTCGTGACCCTAACAGCCAGATCAATTATTTATCCCGAACGGGCCGTGGCGCGTGCCCCGGCTCCTGCCCGCGCGCGCCCCGGCCAGGCCCCCTTCTGCCGGGACCAGCACGGATGTTACTTATTGCTTATGACGACAAACAACGGACTCCGCAGCAGGCAGTGGTTCGGCGCGACGGGCCGGTCCGGCATGGCCTACCGGTCCTGGATGCGCAGCCAGGGCTTCACCCCGGAGGTCTTCGACGGCCGCCCGGTGATCGGTATCGCGACCACCTGGTCCGAACTGGCGCCGTGCAACGTCCACCTGCACCGGGTGGCCGAGTCGGTCAAGCGCGGAGTCTGGCAGGCGGGCGGGTTCCCGCTCGAGTTTCCCGCCATGGCACTGGGCGAGACCTTGCTGCGGCCCACCGCCATGTTGTACCGGAACCTGCTGGCGATGGAAGCCGAAGAGCTGATGCGGGCCAACCCGCTGGACGGCGTGGTGCTGCTTTCCGGCTGCGACAAGACCACGCCCGGCCTGCTGATGGCGGCGGCCAGCGTGGACCTGCCCGCGGTAATGGTCACCGGCGGCCCCATGCTCAACGGCAAGTACCAGGGCACCGACGTGGGCTCTGGCACAGCCGTGTGGCGGTTCGAGGAAGAGCTGGTAGCCGGGCGGATGACCCAGGAGGAATGCGCGTTCGCCGAGGGCTGCATGGCCCGCTCCAACGGGCACTGCATGACGATGGGCACCGCGTCCACGATGGCGTCGATGGCCGAGGCGCTCGGCATGCAGCTGCCGTACTCGGCGACCTGGCCCGCGGTGGACGCCCGCCGGTATGAGACCGCGCAGCGGGCCGGCCAGCTGGTCGTCGGCCTGGTCCGCGATGACCTGCGGCCCTCGGCCATCATGACCAGGGCGGCATTCGAGAACGCGATCCGGGTGAACGCGGCGATCGGCGGGTCGACGAACGCGGTCATCCACCTGCTGGCCATCGCCGGGCGCCTGGGCGTGCCGCTGTCGCTCGATGACTTCGACGTGCTGGCCCAGGACGTGCCGACCCTGGTGAACCTGCAGCCGAGCGGTCAGTACTTGATGGAGGACTTCTGCTACGCCGGCGGCCTGCCCGCGGTAATGCGCGAGCTTGCCGAGAACGGCCTGCTGCACGCCGACGCCGTGACCGTGACCGGATCCGGGATCGGTGCCAACGTGGCGGAGGCTCCGTGCTGGAACCGTGAGGTCATCAAGACCGCGGCCGAGCCATTCCAGCCGGCCGGGACCGGGACCGCGGTGCTGCGCGGCAACCTCGCGCCGGGCGGGGCGGTGATCAAGCAGTCGGCCTCCTCGCCGCACCTGCTCAAGCACCGGGGCCGGGCGCTGGTCTTCGACTCCCCCACGGACTACTACGCCGTGTCGAACGATCCCGGGCTGGACGTCGACGAGGACACCGTGCTCGTCGTCAGGTACTGCGGTCCGCGCGGCTATCCCGGCATGCCGGAGGTGTCCAACGTGGCGCTGCCGAAGAAGCTGCTGCTGCGCGGCGTCCGTGACATGGTGCGGATCTGCGACGGCCGGATGTCCGGCACCGCGTACGGCACGGTGGTCCTGCACGTCGCCCCGGAGGCGGCGGCCGGCGGCCCGCTGGCGCTCGTGCGGACTGGTGACTGGATCACCCTGGACGTGCCGGCCAGGACGCTGACCCTGGAAGTCAGTGACGAGGAGCTGGCCGCCCGCCGGGCGCAGTGGCAGCCGCCCGCGCCGCACGCCAGCCGGGGCTGGACCCATCTGTACACCGAGCACGTGCTGCAGGCCGACGTGGGCGCCGACCTGGACTTCCTCGTCGGTGCCAGCGGGCACGAGGTGCCGCGCGACTCGCATTAGCCGCCGCTCGCACTAGCCGCCGCCCTCAACCGGCGGGCACGGTGCCTGCCGCCTGCTCTGACCAGGTAGTGTTCACCCCTGCCCCAGTTCCTCTGATACCCCTGGCAGGAATACGTGGAAAGCGTCGTCCTTCTGGATGAAGCAGGCCATCGGAGCGGCACGGCCGACAAGGTGGCCGTGCATCACGCCCAGACCCCGTTGCACCTGGCGTTTTCCTGTTACCTATTCAACGAGGCAGGCCAGTTCCTGCTGACCAGGCGGGCCGAGTCGAAGCGCACCTTCCCCGGCGTGTGGACCAACACCTGCTGCGGGCACCCGCTGCCCGGCGAGCCGATGCCTGACAGCGTGCTCCGGCGCTTGCGGGACGAACTCGGGATCGGCACGGCCAAGCTCACCCTCGTCCTGCCGCGGTTCCGCTACCAGGCGCGGATGGCCAACGGGGTGCTGGAGAACGAGGTCTGCCCGGTCTACGCGGCGTACGCCGCCGGCCTGATCGGACAGAGCCCGCCCGATCCCGATCCGGCGGAGGTCGCTGAGGCCAGGTGGGTGGACTGGGACGCGTTCTGCGAGGCGGTACGCGCCGGCCGGCAGCCCGTCTCGCCGTGGTGTGCCATGCAGCTGGCCGAACTCACCGTCCTCGGACCGCGGCCGCTGGACTGGATCCCGGCCGACGCGGCCGACCTGCCGGCCGCCGCACTGGGCTAAGTGTCCACACCGGCACGCGGAAGAGTTTCCCCAGGCACGCAGCATCGTCAACACGCCCTCCACAGGGTTATCCACACCGGTGTGTTCAGGCGAGGTCAGGGAGATCACGCGGGGCCAGCCCGCGGCCCAGGAGCTCGAGCACGTCGTCGAGCACGTCCTCGGGCACCCGGCCGCCGGCCGTCCAGTCGGCCCAGCGCATGCCGACGAAGTTTCCGATGCCGGTATAGGCGAACGCGATGACCTCGGGATCGTAGCGCGCGTCTACCTCGTGGGCCATCTGGGCGGCCCGCACGCCGCGCGCGTAACCCCGGGCCAGGTGTTCGTAGTACTCGCGGAACAGGCCCGGGTCGATGAACTCGGACTCGCGGACGATGCGGTCGATCCAGGGACGCTGGGACAACATGTCGAAGTACGCCCGGAAGGACGCGCGCTCCCTGGCCCGCTGGCCGCCCTCGGTATGGTCGAGGACCGCCTTCATGGCGTGCCTCAGGTCGGTGTTGATCGCCCGGACCACGGCGGCGAAGATCTCCGCCTTGGATCCGTAATACGAGTAGAAGCTGCCGGTGGCCATCCCGGCCCGGGCGCAGATGTCGGCGACCGTCGTCCGGTGGTAGCTGCGCTCGCCGAACAGCTCCTCGGCCGCGGTCAGCAGCTTGATCGCGGCCGGCCGTTCGTCGGCCTGACGCCCGGGCGGCCCCGCCATCCGGCTCGTTTCAGCTGTCATCAGATCAGCGGCGTGAAGACTCCGGCTTGCAGGCCTGGAAACGTCGCCGCCTCCCTTCATAGTCTGCTCCACTCCGCTCTGCACTCGGTGCGGGCTCGTCGGCGAGCGGCATCACGGTGACGGTATGCCACTCGCCGGCGCCTGCTGTTCGGTTCCCGTAAAGCTGGTTATGGCGCCTGACGCGGACGTGTCCGTGGTCAGGACCGACCCCTGCTGTACTAGTTGGCCGTTCTGGATAACACCCACGTAGGCGCCGGTGATGCCCGAATGGTCGCTGGAAGAATAAGCGTACGGTGCCACCGCGGCTCCCTGGGGCAGGTTGTTCTGGATCGCCGAGACCAGGTCCGCCCTGGTCGGGTTCCGGCCGGCCTTGAACATGGCCTGCACGAACGCGTAGCCGACGGCCTCGCCGTAGAGCACGTTGCCGTCAAACGGCGCCTTCGGGTCGTACTGGTCGTGCACCTTCTTGAACAGCGCGATCCAGCTGTTGCTCGCCGCGCCGAGGGTGGGCAGGTACCCGTCGCTGATGATCCCGTTGATGAGCTGGCTGCCGTTTACCTTCGAGCCGCCCTGCTTGGCGAAGGCCTCGAGCAGGCCGGTCAGGGTGATCGGGTCCGAGCCGACATTGCTGACCACCAGCGTCGGGTTGAAGCCGAGCTTGAGGGAGTTCAGCTTGAGCAGCGCGGTGAACGCCGGGATGGAGAACGAGACGACCACCTGGGCGCCGGAGGCGCGCAGCGCGGCGACCTGTGGTCCGATGTTGACGTTGGTCGGGTCATAGCTCTGCTTGCTGACCACCATCGAGGCCGGGATCTCGTCGCTGAGGCCCTTGACCCCGTCCATGCCGAACTCGTCGTTCTGGTAGAAGAAGCCGATCTTCTTGCCGGCGAAGTGCTGCTTGACGTACTGGCCGAGAATCTTCCCCTCGCGCACGTAGTCGATCTGCCAGCCGAACGTCTGCGGGTATTTCGTCGGGTCGTTCCAGCACGTGCACCCGGACGCGACGAACACGTCGGGGACCTTCTGCGCATTGAGGAAGCTAATCGCGGCCAGGTGCGTGGGCGTACCGAGGCCGTCGAACACGGCGTACACGCTGTCCTGCAACACCAGCTGGCGGACCACCGATGCCGTCGTGGTGGGGTTGTAGGCGTCGTTGAGGTACTTGTAGACGATCTTGCGCCCGTACACTCCGCCGTTCGCGTTGACGTAGGCGAAGTACGCGGCCGACGCGGGAGCGATCTCGCTGTAGCCGGGCGCGGCGGGTCCGGTGAGCGGCTGGTGGCTGCCGATGGTGATCTGCGTCGGGGTGATGCCGGGCGCGGATGCGGTCAGTGCGGCGCTCGAACTACTCGAGCCCGAACCCGGGCTGGAGCTCGAGCTTGACGAGCAGGCGGCGGCGGTGAACGCGGCGACGGTCATGATGGCCGCGGCCTGCCAGCGAAGCCGAGGAGTTCGTTTCATGAAGTGCCTTCTTTCTCGGGGGGCGCGGGCGCGTCGCGAGGGATACGTGTCTTGGAGTCAGGACCGGTGAACAGAGCGAGAAGCCGTCGCAGCCCGCCCTGGATCCCCTGCGGGAAGGCGAGCATGACCAGGATGAGGACCACGCCGTAGACGGCTATCGGGATGTTGGAGCCGACGGAACTGGATAGGCCGTGGCTGGTGGCCACGTCGGTGACATAGGTGGGCACGAGGACGATCAGGAGGCTGCCCCACAGCGCGCCCGGCAGGCTGCCGAGGCCGCCGATCACGGCCGCGGTCAGCAGCGCGATGGACAGCGTGATCGTGAAGGCGCCCGGTGCGACCAGGCTGGTCACGATGGCCAGCAGCGAGCCGGCCAGCCCGGCGCAGACGGCGCTCACCACGAACGCGAGGACACGCGTCACGGCGACGTTCACGCCGTCGAGCGCGGCCGCCACCTCGTCGTCGCGCACCGCGCGCCAGTTGCGGCCGATCCTGCTGTAACACAGGTTCGCCAGCAGCACCAGGCTGACCAGCGCCACCACGGTGCTGACCCAGGCCTGCCACCTGGTCAGCGGGAAGGCCGCGCCGAGGAACGCGGGCGTGGTGAAGGTGACGTTCAGGCCCTGGTCTCCGCCGAAGACGCCCTGGTACGCGGAGGCCAGCGCCGGCAGCGCGACACCGAGCATGAGGGTGGCGCCGGCCAGGTACGGGCCGCGCAGCCGCGCGGCGGCCACGCCCACGATGCCCCCGGCCACCGCCGTGACCGCGGCCGATGCCACCAGCGCGGCGATGAAAGGCCAGTTCAGATGCAGCAGCAGCAGTGCCGTCGTGTAGCCGCCGATGGCCATGAACGCCCCGTTGCCCAGCGAGATCTGGCCGCTCAGCCCGGTCAGCACGGTGAGCCCGGCCACGGCCGGGACGTAGACCGCCACCTCGGCGATCTGGTAGTCGCGGAACGTGTTCAGCTTGACGGAGAGGAACCAGATGATCACCGCTGCCACGGCGGCGGCACTGAGCCTGCGCGGCAGCGTCTGCATGGTCATACCCGCCGCACCTGAGTGGCGGAGAACAGGCCGTCGGGTCGGACCATCAGCACCACGACGAGGATGCCGAGCGCCACCACCGGGACCAGGTTGGCGCCGGAGTGCAGGTAGCCGCCCGCGTAGCTGAGCGCGACCCCGAGCAGCAGCCCGCCGACCACCGCGCCGACCGGGCTGTCCAGGCCGCCGATCACCGCCGCGGTGAAGCCGAACACGAAGATCGTGTCCATGCTGTTCGGGTAGAGGAACGTCGACGGCGAGACGAGCACGCCCGCCAGCGCGCCGAGCAGGCCCGCCAGCGCCCATCCGACGGTGAGCACCCGCGCTACCCGGATGCCGGATAGCCGGGCGATCGTGGCGTTGAACGCCGCCGCGCGCATTCGCAGCCCGGCCGAGGTGTACTTGAACGCCGCCGCCAGTGCCAGCGTGGTGACGAGAACCGCCGCGGCGACGAACACGTCGAAGCGCGACACCCCGATCGGTGTTCCGCCTACCCTCAGCCCTGTCACCGAGAACGCCGCCGGAAACGACCGGAACTGGCCGCCGAAAAAGATGCCGGCCAGGCCCTCGAGCAAGATGAGCAGCCCGATGGTCACGATCACCGCGTTGAGCGGCGACTTGTTCATGGTCGGCCGGATGATGGTGAGCTGGCATATCGCGCCGAGCACGATGCCGGCCGCGAGCGCGACCACGAAGCCGGCCCAGTAGGACCCGGTGCGGTAGATGACCTCGATCGCCACGTAGGTGGTGAACATGGCCATCCCGCCCTGGCCGTAGTTAAGCAGCCGGGTACCGCGCCAGATCAGCACGAGGGACAGCGCCACCGCGGCGTAGATCATCCCGAAGACGACTCCGCTGAGCGTGAACTGGAGGAACTCGACCACTGGCATGCTCTCCTATGAGTGGCTAGAACCCGAGGTAGTGGTGACGTAGGGCCACGTCGGCGGCGAGCGTCGCGGCGTCCGCAGCGGCGACGACCCGGCCCAGGTTGAGCACCACGCCGTGGTCGGCGATCGCGAGCGCGCCGCGCGCGTTCTGCTCGACCAGGATGATGGTGATGCCGTGCTCCCGGCTGAGCCGCACCACCAGGTCCATGACCTGTGCCATGACCCGGGGCGCGAGGCCGAGTGACGGCTCGTCGAGCAGCAGGACGTGGGGCCGCGCCAGCAGCGCCCGCGCGATGACGAGCATCTGACGCTCGCCGCCGGACAGCGCGGCGGCGAGCTTGCGCCGGCGGTCGGCCAGCGGCCGGAAACGCTCGTAGGCCTCGTCGAGCGCGGCGGCCCGGTCCGCGCGGGACCGGCCGGGGACCCGTCGGCCCCTGGGTCCGGTGGGCCAGGACATCATGCCGATCCGCAGGTTCTCCTCGACGGTGAGCTCAGGGATTACCCCCTGGCCCTCGGGCACATGGGCGATCCCGGCTCGCACCATGTGCTCGGGGCTGCGGCCGGCCAGGTCGGTCCCGCCCAGCAGGATGCGGCCGCGCCGGGGCCTGATCATGCCGCTGACCGCGCGGAGCAGCGTGGTCTTGCCCGCGCCGTTCGCGCCGAGCACCGCGGTGATGGCGGCCGTCCCGGCCGAGATGCTGACCCCGTCCAGCGCGATGACTCCGCCGTATCCCGCGACGAGTTCCTCGACGGCCAGCGCCGGGGCGCCGTCGGGCTCGGCCGCCGCGCTACTCATCAGCGGGAGCCTTGCCGATGGGACCGGACGGCGCCGGGTCGTCGAGGGTGCCGAGGTAGGCCGCGGTCACGGCGGGGTTGTCCTGGACCTCCCGCGGCGTGCCGGTCGCGATCACCTTCCCGAAGTCGAGGACCACGATCGAGTCGCAGACGGACATCATCAGGTCCATGTGATGCTCCACCACCACGAGCGATCCCTCGGTGGCCAGGTCGCGGATGAGGCCGCCGAGTTCGGCCAGTTCGCTCTCGGCCAGGCCGCTGGCGGGTTCGTCGAGCAGGATCAGCCCGGGCCTGGCCACCAGCGCACGGGCCAGCGCGATCCTCTTCCGCATCCCGTAGGCCAGTTCGCCGGGCCTGGCCTGCGCCACATGCGCGGCGCCGACCCGGTCCAGGGCCGCCACGGCCTCCTCGCGCAGCCTGCGCTCGTCGCGGCTGGCCCGCGGCAGCGTGAGCAGCGCGGACCAGAACCCGGCCGACGCCCGGCAGGTCGCGCCGACCATGACGTTCTCCAGCGCGGTCAGCCCGCCGTACAGGCCGACCCCCTGCAGGGTCCTGGCCACGCCGAGGCCGGCCAGCCGGTGCGGCCTGACCTCGTGCCGGCGGCCGCCGAACAGCACCTCACCGGCATCTGGCCGGATGAAACCGCACAGCACGTTCAGCAATGTGGTCTTGCCCGCGCCGTTCGGGCCGATGACGCCCAGGACGTGTCGTGGCGGGACCGCGAGCGAGACGGCATCGAGCGCGGTCAGCCCACCGAAACGGACCGTCACGCCCTGCACTTCAAGCACTGAACTTTGATTCATGGCTCTTTTACCTCGCCATGATCAGCAGGAGGTTCCGGCATGAATCCTCATTCAAAGCCGGCCCGCGATACCGGGCAAGACCCCTATAGAGTTGGTGCCAATTCGTGGCTGAACCGAGACACGGGATGCCGGGGGCGGCTCAGCCGGCTTGATGACCCGGTAGTGGAGAACCTGCGCCGCTCGGTCGCGGTGAGCCAGCATTTCCCCGGCCCGCATTTGTGCGGTGACCATATTGCCGGACCGCCTGGCTTGTGGCACCGTCTGCGATGTGGAGCCGCAACGCCAGGTTCGCGAGGGTGACCTGCTGTGGACGCCGGGGCCGGACCGCGCCGGCCGCGCCAACGTCACCGCGTTCACCCGGTGGCTCGTCCGCGAGCGCGGACTTGAGTTCGACGGCTATCACGCCCTGTGGCGCTGGTCGGTGACCGACCTCGACGGCTTCTGGCAGGCGGTCTGGGACTACTGCGGGATCGAGGCCTCGGTGCCGCCGACCGCGGTCCTCGGCCGCAGGGCCATGCCCGGCGCCGACTGGTTCCCCGGGGCCAGGCTGAACTACGCGCAGCACGTGCTGCGCCGCGAGCGGGCCGATCAGGACGCGCTGTACCACCAGTCGGAGACCACGCCGCTCGCAGGTCTGCCGTGGCCGGACCTCGCGAACGGCGTCCGCGTGCTCGCCACCCGGCTGCGCGCCATGGGCGTCCGCCCTGGCGACCGGGTCGCCTCCTGTATGCCGAACATCCCGCAGACGGTGATCGCCATGCTGGCCACGACCAGCATCGGCGCCATCTGGACCAGCTGCTCCCCCGATTTCGGCGGGCGCGGGGTCAGCGACAGGTTCGGGCAGCTGTCACCGAAGGTGCTGTTCTGCGTGGACAGCTACCGTTACGGCGGCCGGGACTACGACCGCAGCGCCGAGACGGAGCAGATCATCGGGCTGCTGCCCGGCCTGGAACAGGTGATCCACGTGCCGGGTCCCGCCGGGCTGGCGATCGCCGGGGCCCGGGCCTGGGACGAGGTCATGGACCACCCGCCGGTGCCGGCCGCGGAGTTCGAGTTCGAGCAGGTGCCCTTCGGTCATCCGCTGTGGATCCTGTTCTCCTCCGGGACCACCGGGCTGCCGAAGGCGATCACGCACAGCCACGGCGGCGTCCTCATCGAGCAGCTGAAGCTGCAGACGTTCCACCTGGACCTGCGCCCGGGCGACCGGCTGTTCTTCCACACCACGACCGGCTGGATGATGTGGAACTTCCTGGTCAGTTCGCTGCTGCTGGGCGTGCGGCCGCTCCTTTACGACGGGAACCCGGCTTACCCCGGCCCCGGCGTGCTATGGGAGATGGCCCAGAACGCGGCGGTGACGCTGTTCGGCGCGAGCCCCGCCTACGTCGACATGCTGTCCAAGGCGGGCCTGGTACCCGCGGCGAAGTACGACCTGTCCGCGCTGGCCGCCGTGATGCTGGCCGGCTCGCCGGTGTCGGCGGAGTGCGGCGCCTGGTTTTACCGCAACGTCAAGCCCGACCTGTGGCTGTGCACGGGTAGCGGCGGCACCGACATCTGCAGCGGGTTCGTCGGCGGCCTGCCCACGCTGCCGGTCTACGCGGGCGAGATCCAGGCCCGCCATCTGGGCGTGGCCGCATACGCGTTCAACGACCAGGGCGAGCCCGTTACCGGCGAGGTCGGTGAGATGGTGATCACCCAGCCGATGCCGTCGATGCCGGTCCGGCTGTGGAACGACGACGGCGGCGAGCTTTACCGGCGGACGTACTTCGCCGACTTCCCCGGCGTGTGGCGGCAGGGAGACTTCTTCAGGGTCAACGAGCGCGGCGGCTGCTTCGTGCTCGGCCGCAGCGACGCCACCCTGAACCGGTACGGCGTCCGCATCGGCACCGCCGAGATCTACGCCGCGCTCGAATCGGTCGAGGCGGTCGCGGATGCCCTCATCGTCAACCTCGACCTGCCCGGCGGCGGTTTCTTCATGCCGCTGTTCGTCACGCTGACCGAGGGCGCGGTTCTCGACGACGCCCTGCGCGACAAGATCGCCGGCCGGCTCCGCGCCGAGTACACGCCGCGGCACGTCCCCGACCAGATCATCGCGGTGCCCGCGATCCCGGCCACCCTGACCGGCAAGAAGATGGAGGTACCGGTCCGCAAGATCCTGCTGGGAGCCAGGCCGGACGACGCCGCCAACCGCAACGCGATGGCGAACCCGCAGGCCCTGGACGCCTTTGCCCGCTACGCGAGCACCCAGCAGGACTACCGCCTCGGCTGAGGTCCCGGGCAGGGGCCCGCCCGGCGGGGGGTCAGTCTCGGGCGCCCGGCTTGACGTAGCCGAAGAACCCGCGGCGCTTGATGAGCTCGGCGACCTGCTCGGGGACCATGGTCTCCCAGGAGTCGTCGCTGGCGGCGATCCGGCGCAGCACGTCGCGACTGAAGATCGGCAGGTACTCGGGCCGGTAGTTGTCCAGGCTGACGAAGCTGCCCCGTCCGGCCAGGTAGTCATACAGCGGCTGGATATCGTGCTGGACCTTGATGTCATCGACGGTCTTGAGCTCTTCATCCCGCGCCGGCTGCAGCGGGTAGACGTAGAGCTGCAGGCCGTTCTTGAACAGCCGCCCGAAACTCTCCAGGATCCCGCCGGGCAGCTGCACGTGGTTCTTCTCGTCGAACAGGTCGATGAGGCTCGGCACCCCCATCACGATGCCGATCCGCTCGGCGGTCCGCTCGCCGATGTAGGCGGCCAGCCGGTAGTAGTCGAAGTAGTCGGTGATCAGCACGGTCTGGCCGCACGCGGCGAGCAACTCGGCGCGGGCCAAGAAGTCCCGCCGGTCGACCTCGGTTCTTTCCGCCAGCAGGTTCCGCATGGTGATCTCGGTGAGCTGCAGGATCGGCTTGCCGGACACGGCCGGGTCCTGCGCGAACTTCTCCTTGGCCGTGGCGAGCATGTCGAGGTTCACGTGCGTCGGCGGCCGGAAGCTGCCCCGCTCGACCAGGATCGCCTTCTTGCGCAGCATCTCGCTCGGCTGCAGCACCTCGCGGTCGGGGCCGAACATCGCCACGCCGCTCAGCCCCAGCTGGACGAGCTTGAGCGCCATCAGCCGGTTGTCCACACCCCGGAACTCGATGCCGCGGAACTGGATCATATCGATCTCGATCCGGCCGACGGTCAGCCGGTCCAGCAGGCTCTCGATCAGCCGCTCCGGCTCGTGGTGCTCGAAGAACGCGCCGTACAGCAGGTTCACCCCGACGATGCCGAGCGCCTCCTGCTGCAGCCAGGCCTCGACGTCAAGCATCCGCACGTGCATGACGATCTGGCTGGGCTCGTCGTGCGCCTGGGCCTGGAACTTGACGCCCATCCAGCCGTGGCATTCGTTGCCGCCCCGGTAACTGCGCGCCACCACCGTGTCGGCGAACGCGAAGAAGCAGCTTGAGTCGGCGCGCTCGTCGCCGAGCCGATCGACGTTGAGCTGGAATTCCTTGTCCAGCATGCCCTGCAGCCGCCCGACGGAGACGTACCGCTCCGCCTTGCCGTAGACGGCGTCGCTGACCGCCATGTCGTAGGCGGAGATGGATTTGGCGACCGTTCCGGCCGCGCCGCCGACCCGGAAGAACCAGCGCACCACTTCCTGGCCGGCCCCGATCTCCGCGATCGTCCCGTACCAGCGCGGATCGAGGTTGATGCGCAGCGCCTTCTGATGCGTGTCGGATTGATGCCCGCCGACGATGAGCTCGGTCATGTCTCTCCCTGCCGCTCACCCTGCGCCGCCGCTGCCGTCTGCGGCAGGCCCCGGGCGGCGGCGGCCGGACGCTACCATCAAACGCTGGGATTGTACCGATTCCCCGCCACCTACCGCCAGCAGCCCGTGTCCATCGGGAGTGGCCATCCTGCTCGAGCCGACCCACGTCTCGGTGTGGCTCGGTCATTGACATCATTGGACCGTGAGCAATCTGGATCCGGCCCCCCAGGCGATCAACCTGACGCCGGGTGTCGTGCGCGCGGTGGATGTCATCGAGGCTCGCAAGACGGTCATCGGCGATGGCACCGAGGTGCGCAGGCTGCTGCCGCAGCGGACGCTGCGGACCATCGGCGCCTGGTGCTTCCTCGACCACTACGGCCCGGACGAGGTCAGCCGCGGCCCCGGGATGCAGGTGCCGCCCCATCCGCACGTCGGCCTGCAGACCGTGAGCTGGCTGTTCCAGGGCCTGGTGCTGCACCGGGACAGCCTCGGCAGCCGGCAGCTGATCCGGCCGGGCGAGATGAACCTGATGACCGCGGGCCGGGGCATCACCCACTCGGAGGAATCGGCGGCGGGACGGCCCCCGGTGCTGCACGGCCTGCAGCTGTGGATCGCGCTCCCCGAGGCCGAACGGCACGCCGCGCCGCGCTTCGCCCACCACGCCCGCCTGCCGGCGGTGCGCGAGGACGGCGCCACGGTGACCGTCGCCATCGGCGAGTACCAGGGCGAGCGGTCCCCGGCCGAGGTGTTCAGCCCGCTGGCCGGGTACGAGGTCGCGGTCCCCGGCGGGGACGACTTCGTGCTGCCGGTCCGGGCGGACTTCGAGCACGGGGTGGTCGCGGTCGACGGCTCCGCCGTGGTGGCGGGCGCGCTCGTCACGCCCGGGCTGCTCGCGCACCTGCCGCCCGGCCTGTCCGAGATCCGGCTGTCGCCGGCCAGCGGGCGCAGGCTGGCCCGGTTCTTCGTGGTCGGCGGCGTGCC
>WNGP01004358.1_pt1 | contig 30224 bp, 27 predicted proteins | sample 5407671 | NCBI WGS metagenome assembly WNGP01 (sample SAMN13153381, study PRJNA577476) | soil metagenome | isolation source: 40 cm soil or saprolite under Garry oak tree replicate 2 | place: USA:California | collected 2016-06-15 | reverse complement strand
CAAATGACGCGCGACGAAGTCGACTCGCTGCGGCCGTTTCGCGCCAGCGAAGGCGGCATCTTCCGCGGCGGTGGTCTCGAGGTGCCGATCCGCGCCGGCCAGGAATTCTGGGTGCGCGACCAAGTCATCCTGTTCACGATCGCGGCGTCGTTGCCGACACGGCCGATCGCGTTCGGTGTGTCGTCGGGTCGCGCCTCCTGGCTCGGTCTCGATCCGCATCTCGTGGCGCAGGGTCTCGCCTACGCCGTCTTCCCGGGCCGGCCCGACACGGTGAAGCGCTTCGTCCCGGGGATCCAGGGGACGATGGTCGACGCGGTGCGTTCCGCTCTGCTCGCGGACTCGGTGTTCCGCTACGGCGGCTTGTTCGCCGCCGACCGGCTCGATCTCGAGCCGGCCGCGCGCCAGATCGCGACCTCCCTGTCGATCCCCTTCCTGGAGCTCGGGAACGTGGCCGCGCTGCGGCGCGATCAGCCGCGGGCCCTCGCCTATCTGCGCCGCGCGTATCACCTCAACCCCAGCCGGCCCCTGGCCGACGTCATCCGGCGGGTCGAAACCGAGGGTGTGCAGAGCCTCTTCCGCCCCTAAGTCGCGTCACGAGTATATTCTTCGGCCATGAGTTTCGCGGCCCTCCCGGAGCGGTTGGCCCAGGTGAGGGCCGAGATCGCGCGGCAGCAGGCCGCCGGCGGGTGGACGCACGCCGTCACGATCGTCGCGGTGACGAAGGGGTTCGGTCCTGACGCCGTGACGGCCGCGGCGGGCGCGGGACTCAGCGACATCGGTGAGAACCGCGTGCAAGAAGCGGTGCAAAAGCAAGAGGAGTTGGGAGCTGGGAGTCAGGAGCTGGGGATTCGCTGGCACCTGATCGGCCACTTGCAGCGCAACAAGGCCAAACTGGTGCCCGGCCGCTTCGCCCTCGTGCACTCGGTGGATTCCCTGGAGCTCGCCGAGGAGTTGAACCGCAGGGGCAAGGAGCCCGTGCGGGTGCTGCTGCAGGTGAACGTGGCGCGCGAGCCGCAGAAGAGTGGCTGCGCGCCGGAGGATGCGCCGGGCCTGGCGCGACAGATCGCGGGGCTCGCGCAGCTCCGGCTGGAGGGGCTGATGACGATTGCCCCATTGACCGACGACGAGGACGTGCAGCGCCGGACCTTCCGGAGCCTGCGCGCCCTGCGGGATACGATCACGGAGGAAGGGGTATGGCTGCCGACCCTCTCGATGGGGATGTCCGCCGACTACGCTACAGCGGTCGCGGAGGGAGCAACGGTGATCCGCTTGGGTACCGTCCTGTTCGGCCCAAGGGAGAAGGAGACGACGCCATGAGCGACGACGCCTTCAATCTCACACCGCTGGACATTCGCAAGCAGGAGTTCCGGAAGACGCTGCGGGGCTACGAAACCATCGGCGTCGAAGATTTTCAGATCCGCGTCGCCGACGCGCTGGAGCGCGCGATCCGCGAGCGCTCGGTGCTCGAGGAGCGGCTGGCGGCGCTGACCGAGCAGCTGCGCGTGTTCCGCGAGCGCGAGAAGGCGATGAACGAGGCGCTCGTGGCGGCGCAGCAGCTGCGCGAGGCGACCCGCACGGCGGCGGAGCGCGAGGCGCAAGTCATCGTGCGCGAGGCCGCAGCGGAGGCAAAACGCCTCGTGGACGAAGCGAAGAACGCCGAGAGCGCGGTGCACGTCCGCATGGCCGAGGCGGAGCGTCAGTTCCAGGCGTACCTGGGGGGATTCCGCGCGCTGCTCGAGCGGCAGATGGCGGAGCTGCGCGCGCTCGACGGACAGCGCGGGTGACGACGGTAGCCGAGGCGGTTCGCGCGATCCACACGAAGGGAAGCGCGCGAACCCCGTTCGTGCCCGAGGTCGCGGTGATCCTCGGGACGGGGCTTGGCGCATTGGCCGACGCGGTACAGGCCGAGGCGCGCATCCCCTACGGCGACATCCCCGGCTTCCCGCTCTCGACCGTGGAGACGCACGCCGGGCGGCTGCTGCTCGGTACGCTGGGGGGCCGGCGGGTGGCGCTGATGCAGGGGCGGTTCCACAAGTACGAGGGCTACACCCTCCAGCAGATCGGCTTTCCCGTTCGCGTCCTCAAGGCGCTCGGCGCGCACACGCTGATCGTCTCGAATGTCTCGGGGGGCATGCATCCGCTCTGGGCCACCGGCGATCTGGTGCTCCTTTCCGATCACATCAACCTGCTGGGCGACAACCCGCTCGTCGGGCCGAACGACGACGCCGAAGGCCCTCGCTTTCCCGATATGTCCGCCGCGTACGATCCGGCATTGCGCGCACTGGCCCGCGAGGTCGCCCTCGACTTGAAGATCCCGCTGCGTGAGGGCGTGTACGCCGCCGTGGCGGGACCGAACCTCGAGACGCGCGCCGAGTACCGCATGCTGCGGGCGGTCGGCGCCGACCTCGTCGGGATGAGCACCGTGCCCGAGGTGATCGTCGCCGTGCACCAGGGGATGCGCGTCGTGGGGTTTTCGATCATCACCGACATGGGCCTCGCCGACGCGCTCGAGCCCACGTCGGTCGAACAGATCATCGCCGTCGCGCGGGCCGCCGAGCCGCGGCTGGCCGCGGTCGTGACGGGCGTCCTGGAGCGCCTCGCCTGAAACCGATGAAGCCGCTCCCAATCGATCCGACGCAGCCGGTCGACGCCCTCGAGAAGCAGCTGCTCGCGGCGTGGAAGCACGAGCGCCTGTTCGCGCAGGTCAGCGAGGCGACGCGCTACGGGCCGCCGTTCGTGTTCTTCGAAGGGCCGCCGACCGCCAACGGGCGTCCCGGAATCCACCACGTGTTCTCGCGCACCATCAAGGATCTGGTGTGCCGCTATCACACGATGCTGGGGCAGGGCGTGACGCGCATCGCCGGGTGGGACACGCACGGCCTGCCCGTCGAGATCGAGGTCGAGAAGCACCTCAAAATCAACGGCAAGCGCGAGATCGAAGCGTACGGCGTCGAGAAGTTCAACCGGCTGTGCCGCGAGAGCGTCTTCACTTACAAGACCGATTGGGAGGCGCTCTCCGACCGCATCGGCTACTGGCTCGACTACGAGCATCCGTACATCACGTACGCCAACGAGTACATCGAGACCGTGTGGTGGCTGCTCAAGCGGCTGCATGACAAAGCCCTGTTGTACCGCGGGCACAAGGTGTTGCCGTACTGCCCGCGCTGCGGCACCGCGCTGTCGTCGCACGAGGTGGCGCAGGGGTACGAGACGGTGCAGACCAACTCCGTCTTCGTCGCCTTCCCGCTGCAGAGCGACCCGAAGCGTCAACTCGTCGTGTGGACGACGACGCCGTGGACGCTGCTGTCGAACGTGGCCGTCGCGGTGCATCCCGACCTCGAGTACGGCGAGTGGGCGGTCGAGGGCGTGCGCTACATCGCCGCCGTCGCGCGCGCCGCCGACGTGCACGTGCACGGCAAGCCGCTGGCGCAGGCCGAGCGGGTCGCGGGGTACGCCGGCCGCGATCTGGTGGGTCAGAAGTACGTGCGCCCGCTCGAAGTCGTGCCGCTGCCGCAGGAGGGCCAGCGCGCCGTCGTCGTCGCCGGCACGTTCGTGTCGGCGGACGAGGGCACCGGCCTGGTGCACATGGCGCCCGCTTTCGGCGCCGACGACTACGCCACCGCGCAGCAGTTCGGGCTGGCGTTCGTGAACCCCGTCGCGGCCGACGGCACCTTCCAGGGCACCCGCTGGCCGGAGATCGAAGGGAAGCTGGTCACCGACAAGGAGACCAGCCGTCTCATCATCGAGCGGTTGAAGGACGAGGGCCGCTGGCTCGAGACGCGGCCCTACAGTCACTCATATCCCTTCTGCTGGCGCTGCGACTCCGCCCTCATCTATTACGCCCGCAGCTCGTGGTTCATCCGCACCACGGCGATCAAGGTGCGGATGCTCGAGGTGAACCGCGGGGTGGCGTGGCACCCTCCCGAGATGGGCACCGGCCGGTTCGGCGAGTGGCTCGAGAACAACGTGGACTGGGCGTTGTCGCGCGACCGCTACTGGGGCACGCCGCTCAACGTGTGGGAGTGCGATCGCGACCGCGAGCATCGTGAGGTCATCGGCTCCTACGAAGAGTTGTCGCAGCGTTGGGGCCAGCCGCTTCCCACGGCGTTCGACGCCCACAAGCCCGGGATCGACGGCTACGACTGGCCGTGCCGCCAGTGCGCCGGCACGATGCGCCGCGTCCCCGAAGTGATCGACGCCTGGTTCGACTCGGGCGCGATGCCGTACGCCCAGTGGCACTACCCGTTCGAGCATCAGGCCGACTTCAAGTCACATTTCCCGGCCGACTTCATCTGCGAGGGGGTCGATCAGACGCGCGGCTGGTTCTACTCGCTGCTCGCGATCGGCGCGGCCGCGTTCGACGCGCCGTCCTACAAGCACGAGATCGTCAACGAACTGGTGCTCGACGCGCAGGGGCAGAAGATGTCGAAGAGCCGCGGCAACGTGGTGAACCCCTGGACCGTGATCGAAGAGCACGGCGCCGATGCCGTCCGCCTCTACCTCACGGGCCAGAGCGCCGTGTGGCTGCCCAAGCGCTTCGACCCGCGTCAGATCCCGGAAGTGGCGGGCGGATTCCTCAACACGCTGCGCGCCACGCACGACTTCTTCAAGCGGTACGCGCAGGACTGGCGGCCGCCGCTCGAGGCCGCCGCGACGCCGCCCGCGACGCGGCCCTCGGCCGACCGCTGGCTGCTGGCGCGGCTCGACGAAGTCGTCACGGCGGTGCGGCAGGCATGGTCCGGCTACGACGTCACCGGCGGCGTGCGGGCGATCATGGACTTCGTGGGCGAGGATCTCTCGCGCTGGTACGTGCGCCGCAACCGGCCGCGCTTCTGGGCGCCCGACCGGGCGACCGATCCGGTGGCGCTCGAGACCCTGCACGAAGCGCTCGTCACCGCGACGCGCCTCCTGGCGCCGGCGGCCCCGTTCATCGCCGACTGGGTGCACCGCGCCCTGACGGGGACGTCGGTGCACCTCGCCCCGTTCCCGCTGGACCGGGGCCGGCGCGAACCCGAGCTGCTCCAGGCCATGGGCACCGTCCGCCGCCTGGCGTCCCTGGCCCGGGCCGCCCGGGAAGCCCGCAACCTCCGCGTCCGCCAGCCGCTGGCCCGCATGCAGATGGCGGTGCCCCCCGCCGCCCAGGGCCCGGCCTTGTCCGACCTGTTAGATATTCTGGCTGCCGAAGTCAACGTAAAGGCGGTCCAGGTGGTCGAGTCGGACCACGATCTGGTGCAACTCGGGGGAAAGGCCAACTTTCGCACCCTCGGGAAGCGCTACGGCAAAGAGACGCCGCGCGTGGCCGAAGCGGTGTCGCAGCTCACCGCGGATCAGCTGCGCGCGCTGGAACGTGGGGAGCCCGTCCGGGCGGGAGCGTCGGGAGAGTGGCATCTCCTGCCGGAGGATGTGACCGTGACGCGCGAGGTCGCGGGCGACTGGCTGATCCAGGCCGACGGTCCGTACGTGGTCGCGCTCGACCCGCAGCTCACCGAGGACTTGGTGCAGGAAGGTCTGGCGCGCGAGGTCGTGAACCGCGTGCAACGCCTCCGCAGGGAGGCGGGGTATGAGTACACGACGCGAATCGAATTGAGCGTCGCCGGGGCGGACGACGTCGTCGCCGCCACCGGAGCGTTTCAGGCGTTCGTCGAGGGCGAGACACTCGCCCGGCGGACGGTGCTGGGGGCCGTGCTGGACGACGCGGACCTGACTCGGGAAGTGGACATCGAGGGCTACCGCGTGACCATCGCGCTGCGGCGCCCATCTCGAAAAGCGATTGCTCGAGGAGCGCTCCCGGGTGATGAAGGAGCTGGGTCACTACGGCGAGTCGTTCAACTCGAGCTTGCAAGCCTCCGACGGCGACCTGTCCAGCTACTCGTTCCACATGGCCGACCAGGGCACCGACGCCATGGAGCGCGAGAAGGCGTTCCTGTTCGCGTCGCAGGAGGGCCGCTATCTGTGGCACGTGAACGAGGCGCTGCGCCGGCTGTACGGTACACCGGAGCGCTTCGGCAAGTGCGAGCAGTGCGGCGAGGAAATCGGTTTCGACCGCCTCGACGCGCTCCCCCATGCCCGGCTCTGCATCAAGTGCAAAGCGAAGGAGGAAGATGGAAAGCGCCGCTGAGCGGAGGCTGTTCTGGGGCACGGCGGCGGCCATCGTCGTCTCCGACGTGATCACCAAACTGCTCGCCGAATCGTTGCTCGCCCGGCGGCTGCCGCTCGCCGTGATCGGCGACTGGGTGCAGCTGCGCCTCGTCTACAACCAGGGCGCCGCCTTCGGGCTGGACGTGGGCGAGAACTCGCGCTGGGTCTTCTTCGGGCTCGCCGTCGTGGCGCTCGTCGTGCTCGGCTCGATGGTGCGCTCGACGCGCGTCGGCGACCGGTTCCGGCTGCTCGCGCTGGCGCTCGTGTGCGGCGGGGCGGCGGGCAACCTCATCGACCGCATCCGCAGCGGACAGGGCGTCGTCGACTTCGTGGACATCGGCGTCGGCGGTTGGCGCTGGCCGACGTTCAATGTCGCCGATTCCGCGATCACCGTCGGCGCGATCGCGCTGGCGCTCTCGCTGTGGCAGGAAGGTCGCACGCATCAGCGAGCCAAGGAGGCGCAGGCGGCGGAGCCGTGACCGTCGTGTTCTGCGTCTCGGCCGGCACCACCGAGCGCCTAGACCGCTTCCTCGCCGATCAACTCGCGATCTCCCGCACGCAGGCCGCCCGCCTCATCGCCGACAAACTCGTGACCAGCGCCGGACGCCCGCTGCGGGCCTCCGCGCTGCTGGAGCGGGGCGCGGAGGTCACGGTGCAATTGCCTCCCGACGCGCCGCCGCCGCGCAGCTACGCGCCCGCCCACGCCGACCTGCGGTTCGTGTACGAAGACGAGCATCTCGCCGTGCTCGACAAGCCGGCGGGCCTCGTGGTGCATCCGGGCCCGGGACATTGGGAAGACAGTCTCGTGAACGTCCTGGTGGGGCGGGGCACGCCGCTGTCGGAGGGTTCGAGCGAAGGCCGCCCGGGCATCGTGCACCGGCTCGACCGCGATACGTCGGGACTGCTCGTCGTGGCCAAGACCGACGCGGCGCATCGGCGACTCGCCGGAGCGATCGAGCGTCGCCAGGTGTCGCGGGTGTACGCCGCGCTCGTCTGGGGCCACTTGCGCAAGAGCCCGGTCGATATCGAGGCGCCGATCACGCGCAATCCCAAAGACCGGAAGCGTATGACCGTCGCCGACGGCGGCCGCCACGCCCTGACCCACGCCGCCGTCGTCGCGCGCTTTGGGATCGCCGATCTGGTGCGCGTGCGGCTCGGCACGGGACGCACGCATCAGATCCGCGTCCACCTCTCGCACATCGGACACCCGGTCGTGGGCGACCGCGAGTATGCGTTCGGCGGCAGCCGCCGCGTGACGCCGTCGGAGCGCCGCTCCGCGGAGCGGCTCGAGGCGCTCGCGCCGCGACAGCTGTTGCACGCCGCGGCGCTCGCGTTCGCGCATCCGGTGAGCGGCGCGCCGCTCACGCTCGTTTCTGAATGGCCCGACGATCTGCGCCCCGCGCTCGCGGATGCGGCGGGCGACGCGAACTTGCTTGCCGAGCGCAACCCCTTGCAGTATCTTGGCTTCTTCGCATCCGATGAGTGAAGCAACCCTCGTCCGACTGCTCGTTTTCCGGGTGGGAAACTTGGTATGCGCGGCCGAGGTGGATGCGGTGCGGGAGATCCTTCCGCGCCTCCCAACGACGCGCATTCCGGGTGCGCCCCCGGTGGTCGCGGGGCTGGCGAACGTCCGCGGAACGCTGGTGACCGTGGTGGAAGGGTGGCGCGCGCTCGGGCAGCCCGAGCCGGCCGTGGGCCAGGCCGACGGGGCAACGGGCAGCACCGTGTTGCTCGAGGTGGGCGCGAGCCGCAGGCTCGTGGGCTTCACGGTCGATGAAGTGATGGACATGCTCGCCGTCGGTCCGGGGACGTTGGAGGAGCGGACCGGGGGTGGGCTTGCGGGCGTGGATCCGATGCTGGTGCGGGCCGTGGGCCGGCGCGGTGACCAGCTGTTCGTGGTGCTGGACGTGGCCGCGCTGCTGGGCCCGGTTCTGACTACTCAGGGGAGGGAGCAGTGAGCCACTCCGTGCTCGTCTGCGACGACGCCATCTTCATGCGGACGATGATCAGCGACATCCTGGCGCAAGCCGGATTCGAGATCGTCGGCGAAGCCGAGACGGGGTCCCAGGCGGTGGAGAAATACCGGCAGCTGAAGCCCGACCTCGTCACCATGCCATGGGGCAGCAGGCGCTGGTGGTCGAGGCCATCCAGGCGGGCGCCAAGGACTTCGTCGTGAAGCCGTTCCAGCCGTCCCGCGTGCTCGAAGCCGTCCAGCGCGTGCTGGGGTAGCGATGGATCTGTCGCAGTACGCCGAGCTGTTCCTGGCCGAGAGCCGGGAACACTTGAGCGCCTGCAACCAGTTGTTGCTCGAGTGGGAGCGCCGCCCGGCGGCGCCGGAGCCGGTCGGCGGCATTTTCCGGGCGGTGCACACGGTGAAGGGGATGGCGGCGACGATGGGCTACGCCCGCGTCGCGGACCTCGCCCACCGCATGGAGAACCTGCTCGATCACTTGCGGCGCGGCGGGCAGCCGCCGGCCGACGAGACCCTCCAGCTGTTGTTCCGCGCCACGGACGCGCTCGAAAAAGCCGTCGACCTCGCGGTCGCGGGCCGCGAGCGCGATGCCGATGTCGCAGGTGTCGCCGCCGACCTGGACCGCGCCATGGCGCGTCTCGCGCCCGACAAGACCCACGCGGAGCCCGAGTTCGTCCCGCCGCCCCCTGCCGACGTCGGGGGAAGCGGCAGGATGATTCAGGTCGTTCTGCGGCCGGAGGCGCAGATCAAGGGCGGCCGGGCGATGCTGATCATCCGCAAGGCGCAGAGCCTCGGCGCCGTCCAAGGCATCGCGCCGTCGCCCGCGGCGTTCGAAGCCGAGGACTTCGACGGCCGCTTCGTGTTCCGGCTCGACACGCCGCGGACCGTGGCAGAGATCGAAGCCGCGGTGCGGTCGGTCGGCGACGTCGAGCGGGTGAGCGTCGGCGGGGGAGGCGAGGACGACGACGAGCATGTGACCCCCGTCGAGAGTGCCGGCGGGCGCAGCCGTCACATCCGTGTGGACTTGCGGCGCCTCGACTCCCTGATGGATCTGATCGGCGAGCTGGTGACGACGCGGGGCCGGTTGAACGAGCTGGCGGCGGAACGCAAGGACCCGGCGATCGACGACGTGGCGATCCAGGTGTCGCGCCTCTCCGCCGACTTGCAAGCCGAGATCATCCAGGCGCGGATGACGCCGGTGTGGCAGGTGTTCGACCGCTTCCCGCGTCTCGTGCGCGACGTGGCGCGCCAGCTCGACAAGCAGGTGGCCTTCAGGGTCGAGGGGAAGGAGATCGAGCTCGACCGCGCGATCCTCGACGAGCTGGGCGATCCGCTGGTGCACCTGTTGCGCAACGCGGTGGACCATGGCATCGAACCGCCGGCCGAACGGAAGAAGCGCGGCAAGAAACCCGAGGGCGAGATCGTGTTGTCGGCGGTGCGCGAGCGCTCGAGCGTCGCGATCAGCATCACCGACGACGGCCGCGGGATCGACCGCGCGCAGGTGCTCGCCAAAGCGCTGCGCGAAGGGTTAGTCGACCCGCACACGGAGTCGCTGTCGGACGACCAGTTACTCCGCGTGCTGGCGCGGCCCGGGTTCTCGACCGCGGCGCAGGTGACGAACGTGTCGGGCCGGGGCGTCGGGATCGACGTGGCGATGACCAAGATTCGCGCGCTGGGCGGGTCGATCGAGATCCGCACGGAGCCGGGGAAGGGCACGAGCTTCGTGCTGCGGCTGCCCGTGACCCTCGCGATCGTGCGGGCGTTGATCGCGGCGGTGGGCTCGGAGCGCTACGCGTTGCCGCTCACGTACGTCGCCGAGACGGCGGAGTTCGGCGCCATCGCGATGACGACGATGGAAGGGCGGGAGGCGATGGTGCTGCGCGACCGGGTCGTGCCGCTGGTGCACCTGCGCAGCCTGCTCAACGTCGGCGGCGACGCGCCCCCGCCGCGGCGGCCGGTGATCGTGCTCGAAATGGGGGAGCGCCGCACCGGGGTGGTAGTGGATGGGATGCTGGGCCAGCAGGAGATCGTCGTGAAGGGGTTCGAGGCCCCCCAGGGCACGCTGCCGGTGTTCAGCGGCGCGACGATCATGGGCGATGGAGTCCCGGCGCTGATTCTCGACGCCGCGGGGCTCCTGTAAGGAGGGGGGCATGGAGGACGTCCGGGATCTGAAGGCGCTGCAGATCGACGCGTTGCGGGAGGTGGCCAACATCGGCGCCGGCCATGCGGCGACCGCGCTGTCGCAGATGACGAACCGTCGCATCATGATCTCCGTGCCCGAGATCAACATCGCGCGGCTCGAGGAAGTCCCGAACATCCTGGGCGACCCGCAGGCGGTCGTCGCGGCGGTGCTGATGCACATGCTCGGCGACCTGACGGGTCGCACGCTCCTGCTGTTCCCGGAGCCGGTGGGGCGCCGCTTGTGCGACATGCTGCTGCGCCGCCCGCTCGGGACGACGAGTGCGTTCGAGACGATCGAGCAGTCCTGCCTCAAAGAGGCGGGCAACATCCTGTCGGGTGCCTACATGAATGCGCTCTCGGACTTCATGGGGATGCTGCTCCTGCCGTCGGTGCCGAGCCTCGTCGTGGATGTGTCGGCCGCCGTGCTCACGACGACGTATTTGAACTTCGGACACGACCGGGACTTCGTGTTCTGCGTCGAGACGGAGTTCAGCATCGACGCCGAGGACGGCCTGCGCGGCCATTTCCTGCTGCTCCCCGACCTGGCGTCCCTCAAGGCTATCTTCGACGCCATCCGCTTGACTTGACGCTGTCCGAGCGCGACGCCGCCGTTCTGCGGTCCTTCGCCCGCCGGATCGATCCATCGGACGCGGGCGCCCACAACAATCTCGGCGTTCTCTATTTCCAGAAGGGGTTGATCCCCGAGGCCATCGGGGAGTTCACCCGCGCGCTCGAGCTCGATTCGAAGATGCAGGTCGCGCAGCGCAACCTCGAGATCGCCTACAACAACACCGGCTATTACGACCGTCGCGTCGCGGAGCTGCAGGAGCGGCTGCGCCAGGCCCCCGACGACCGCGACGCGCGCTGGGAATTGGGCCGCACCTACGCGATTCTCGGCTCCTACGAAGAAGCCTCCGCGGAGTTCGAGCAGCTGCTGGCGCACCGCCCCAAGGACGTGGCGGCGATGATCCAGCTGGGGCTCACCGAAAAAAGCCGCGGCCGCCTCGAGATGGCCACCGATTGGTTCCTGCGGGCGGCCGAGCTCGAGCCCGAGTCGAGCGTCGTGCAGTTCTACCTGGGCGAGGTCTACTACAACCGCGGCCTGAACGAGCCGGCGCTCGCCGCCCTGGAGCAGGCGGTCACGCGCAATCCCGATAACGCGAACGCGCACTACCTGATGGCCTTCGTGCTGGGCGACATGGGGCGGCACCAGGACGCGCGCGCGGCGTCGAAGCGGGCGATTCAGCTCAATCCACCGCTGGCGCGCGCGCAGACGAACCTGTCGCTCGAGCGCTATCGCGCCGAGCGCAGCAGCGCCGAGCAGCGGCTGCGCGAGGCGCCGACGCCGGAGGTGGCCGAGGGGAGCGAGCTGGCGCACTACAACCTGGGCCTCGCGTTCCGGCAGAAGGGCTACTACACGGAGGCCCTGCGCGAATTCCGGCTCGCGCTCGAGCGCGGCGAGGACCGCCACCTGGTGCTGCAGGCGATGGCGGAGGTGCACCTCCTGAAGCGCGACTTCGCGGACGCGCTCGAGCTGTACGAAACGCTGATCCACGAGGTGCCCGACTCCCCGAAACTGTGGAACGAACGCGGCGTGGTGCTGCACCAGGCGGGTCGCACCGTCGACGCGCTCACGTCGTACCGCCAGTCTGCCGAGGTGGACCCGCGCTACGCGCTCGCCTGGAACAACATCGGCGTCGTCCTGGCGCATCAGAGCGACACCGAGGACGCGATCGAGGCGTTCCGTCGGGCCCTGCAGCTCCAGAGCGAGTTCATCTTGGCGCGGTTGAACCTTGCGCTGCTGCTCACGCACCTGCGGCGCTTCCAGCTGGCGCTCGAGGCGTACCGCCAGGTGCTCGCCGACAAGCCCGACGCCGCCGCGGCGTGGAACGGCGTGGGGTTGGTGCTCGTCGAGCTGAAGCGATTCCCGGACGCGCGCAACGCGTTCGTGCGCGCCGTGGAGGCGGACCCGCAGAACGCCGGCGCGCACTATAACCTGAGCTTCACCCTGTCCAACCTCGGCGACTTCGACGGCGCCTTGCGCGCCACCAAGCGCGCCCTCGAGCTCGATCCGTATTACGTCTCGCAGAAGTTCGCCCTGGCGATCGACCTCCAGTACGAGAGCGCCACGATCGGCATCGTCCCCGAGATCTCCGCCGACGTGACCGCGGAGACGTTGGGCACGGAGTTCAACTTCGACCAGCGGCTGCTCGACAACATCTTCCAGGAATTGGCACCCGCCCCGGCGGCGGCCGCCGAGAAGAAAGTGAAGGACGATCCGCTCGCGCTGGCGCGAGACTACGTGAGCAAGGGATTGATGGACCTCGCCGCCGCCGAGGCGATGCGTGCGGTGCAGCGCGGCGCCGACCCCGGGGCCGCGGCCACGCTGGTGGGCGACATCTACGCGCGGCGCGGCCTCCACGGCGAGGCGCTGGAGCGCTACCGTGAAGCGCGCGGTCGCGATCCCGCCAATGCCGCGGCCGCCTTGGGCGAGGTGCAAAGCCTGCTCGCCGTGCAGCGCGCCGTCGAGGCGTTGCCGCTCGTGGAGGAGCTGCTCGCGAAGAGCCCCGAGGCCGTCGAGACGCTGGTGGCGGCCGCGAAGGCGCGCGCCGCCACGGGCGACGCCGCGGGGGCGCTCACCGCGCTGCAGCAGGCGCAAGCCCGGGCGCCCGCGCGCGCCGATCTGCGCAAGCTGCAGGGCGACATCGCGCGCACCGTGGGGGACCGCCAGGGGGCGCGGCAGGCCTATCGCGCCGCGCTCGACCTCGACCAGGGCTTCGTGCAGGTGTGGCTCGAGCTCGGCCGCCTGCACGAGGAGGACGAAGAGTGGCCCGAGGCGGAGCGCGCCTACGCCCAGGCGCTCGATGCGCTTCCGACCTTCCACGAGGCCGCGCTCGCGCTCTCCGACCTGCTGCGCCGCGTGGGCCGCGTGCGCGAGGCCGTGCGGCGGCTGGTGGAGATGCTCGAGCAGGATCCCTACGACCTCGATGCGCTGCTGCTGCTGGGTCGGGCCCTGATCGACGACAAACGCAACGCGGAGGCGCTGGAGGCGTTCAAGCGCGCGCTCAAGTTCGATCCCGATCACATCGGGACGCTCTTTTATCTGGGCGTCACCCTCGCGCGGCTGCAGCGCTATCCCGACGCCGTCGACGTGTGGGAGCGCGTGACGCGGCTCGATCCCGGGGGGCCCTACGCGCAGCGGGCGCGGATGCACGCCCGCACCGCCGTGGACCTGCAGCACATTTTCTCCGCGTCGGACGCGGCATGACCATGGCGCCCAATGGCGATTGAAGGACCACTTCGCGAGCTCGGCATCCACGACGTCTTCCAGCTCCTCGACCTGAGCCGGAAGACCGGCGCGCTGCGCGTCACCTCGGAGCTGCGCCATAACCAGGGCACCATCTTCTTCGAGGAGGGGACGATCATCTTTGCCGAGATCCGCAGCAATCCGCACCCGCTCGGCGGGTTGCTGATGCGGACCGGCAAGATCACCGAGGCCGACTTGGAGCGCGCCCGCGACATGCAGCAGCGCCAGGGCGACAAGCGCCGGCTCGGCGAAATCCTCGTCTCGCTCGGCGCCATCACCCACCGCGAGGTCGAGCGCCAGGTCCGCTTCCAGATCGAAGAGGTCGTCTTCGAGGTCATGAGCTGGAACGAGGGCTATTTTTCGTTCAACGAGGGGCCCATCTCCGAGGTCCCCACCGAGATCGCGGTGCGCATTCCGGTGGAGGCGCTGCTGATGGAAGGCGCGCGCCGCATCGACGAATGGTCCCGCATCGAAGGGCGCATTCCCCACCTGGGCGTCGTGGCCTCGCTCGCGCCGCCGCCGCCCGGCGGCGGCGGGGAGCTCGATCTGCTGCCGCCCGAGTGGGAAGTGCTGGCCTTGATCGACGACCGCCGCGACGTACGCGCGCTGGCCAGCGAGCTGGGGCGGTCGGACTTCGACGTCGCCAAGACGCTGTTCGGTCTGGAGAGCGCGGGCGTAATCGTGCTGGTCGACCCGGGCACCGCCAAGCGGGGCCGGCCCACCGTCGCGGGCGAGGTGGCGGAGCTGGTCGCCAAGGCCGAGCAGGCGCTGCAACGGCGCGACTTCGGCGCGGCGCGCGCCGCCGCCGAGCAGGCGGCCACCACCCAGCCGCACGATCCGGTCGTGCATTTGCTGCTCGGCCGCCTCCACCTCGCCCAGGGCTCGCCGCCCGCGGCCGTCGAAGAGCTGCGCCGCGCCCTCCGCCTCGACCCGCTGCTCGCGCCCGCCCACCGCCAGCTCGGGTACGCGCTCGTGGCGCTGGGTCGGTTCGGCGAGGCGCTCGAGAGCTGGGATCAGTGGGAGCGGCTCGCCGGACGCTCGGAGGAGGAGCTGGCCCAGCTGCCCACCGTCCAGCGTGCCCGCGATGCCGCGCGGGTCTTCCAGGGCATGGGGGCGACGCATGGCTGACGACGTGCGCGCCCTCTCCGCCCAGCTCGCGCAAGACCCGCAGAGCCTCGTGTTCCTGCGGCTCGCCGAAGCGCTGCGCCGCAAGGGCCAGCTCGATGCCGCGTTGCGCGTCGCGCTCAACGGCCTGGAGCGCCACCCGCATCTCGCCGATGCGCACGACCTCTACGCCCGCGTGCTGACCGACAAGCACGACTACGAGCGCGCCTTCGACGAGTGGGACATGGCGCTGCGCATCGCGCCCAATCACACCGGCGCGCTGAAGGGACTCGCCTTCCTCTATTTCAAAGTCGGTGACCTCGCGCAAGCGGAGGCGCACCTCGACCTGGCGCTGCGCGTCGAGCCCGACGACCCGACGATTACCCAAGCCATCGAGATGGTCCGCGGGGGAGCGAGTCCGCCGTCGCCCCAGCCGGTGCTCGCGTCGGAACCGAAAGAGATCGACGCTGCACCGACCGCCGCCGTTTCCGCGCCAGTGCTCGACGAGTCCCGGGTCTTCGCCGGGCTCGAGGGCGCCCAAGAAGGCCTGGTGCTGCTCGATGCGGCCGGTCGGGTGCTGGGCGGCGCCTTACGGAACCCGGCAGGCGCCGACGTCACGGACGCGGTCGCGGCCTATCTGGCGGGCGTGTCCCAGGAAGCGGCGCGCACCGCCAAGCTGCTGGGGCTGGGCGCGTGGGGTGGTCTCTCGGCCGAGGGCCGGCACGGAAACATCCACGTGTCGCAACCCTCCAAGGAGGCCCTGCTGCTCGTCGTGCGCGACCGCGGCGTCCCTCTCGGCCGGCTGGCGATCCTCGCCCAGCGGGCGACGGCGATGGCGCGGCGCTGGCTGGAGAAGCAATGAACAGCGCCCTCGATCTCATCACCCGGGTGCGCGGCGTGCGGGGCGCGATGCTGGTCTCCGCGGACGACGGACTCGTCGTCGCCGAGCAGCTCATGGAGGGGATCAAGGGCAGCGCGGTCGCGGCGCTCGCCGCGAGCCTCGCGGGACGCCTCGGCCGCGCCATGGAAGCGGCCGGCATTGGGACCAGCGTCTTCTGGCACCTGCAGGCCGACCAGGGCACGCTGCTCGTCGTGCCCGCAGCGTCGGGGATGCTCGTGGTCGCGGTGGCGGAGCCCGACGTGAACATCGGTCTGGTGCGGCTCGAGCTGCTGCGGGCCGGCGAGGCGGTCGCATGACGGCGCGCGCGGTCGAGAGTTGGACGCTGCAGCCGCTCACCGACTTCGTGCGCGAGGCCTCGGTGCGGCTCGTGTTGCTGATGACGCCGGCCGGCCAGGTGCTGGCCCAGTCGGGATTCTCGCGCGCGGTCGACGTGATGTCGGCGGCGGCGCTGGGCGCGGCGATCGTGGCGTCCACGGCCGAGCTGGCGAAACAGCTGCGCCAGGCGCCGTTCGCGGCCTTGAACCACCAGGGACATCGCCACGGGATCTTCCTGTCGACGTTCCCGATCGAGCGCGGGACGGTCGTCGTGCTGGCGGTCTACGATCTCGATGTATCGTCTCTCGGCTTGGTACAGTTATTCTATGAGCAACTGGCGGCAGACCTGAAGGCGGCGAGCCCCAAGGGCAGTGTGCCCAAGCACGTGCTGGCGGCGGACTTCGAGCGCGAGTTGAGCGAGAGCCTGAACACGCTGTTTGGGAGATAGCCTGTGTCTCTGGTGAACTTCACGACCCGCGAGATCACCTGCAAGATCGTCTACTACGGACCGGGACGGTCCGGCAAGACGACGAACCTGCATTACGTCTACGGGCGCGTTCCCGAGTCACGCCGCGGTCGCATGGTGTCGCTCGCCACGCAGACCGATCGCACCCTCTTCTTCGACTTCCTGCCCATCGATCTGGGGCAGATTTCGGGCTTCGCCACGCGGTTCCAGCTCTACACCGTGCCGGGGCAGGTATACTACAACGCCACGCGGCGCCTGGTGCTGCAAGGCGCCGACGGCGTCGTCTTCGTCGGCGACAGCCAGGCGCGTCAGCTCGACGAGAATCTCGAGAGCCTCCAAAACCTCCAAAGCAACCTGTTGGAGCACGGCGTGGACGTCCGCACGGTGCCGCTGGTGATGCAATACAACAAACAGGACTTGCCGCGCGAGCTGATTCTGACGCCCGTGGAGCTGGACGACGCGCTGAACTTCCGAAGCGTGCCGAGCTTTCCGGCGGACGCCCTGCACGGCCAGGGCGTGTTCGAGACCCTCAAGGCCATCTCCGAGCTGGTTCTGAAGCGGCTGGCGGCCGGGAGCACCGCGTGACCAGCGCCCTGAATCCGAAGTTCACGTTCGAAACCTTCGTGGTGGGCGCCGCGAACCGGCTGGCCGTGACCGCGGGCCGCACCGTCGCGGAGAATCCCGGCTCGGCGTACAATCCGCTCTTCATCTATAGCGGCTCGGGCCTGGGCAAGACGCATCTCCTGATGGCCATCGGCCATTGCGGCGGGGCAGGGCGATGCGTTCCGGCGGCGCTTTCAAAACGTGGACGCGCTGCTGGTGGACGACGTCCAGTTCCTGACCAACCGCAAGGAGATGCAGGCCGAGCTGCTCCGGCTCACCGAAGCGTTGCAGCAGGCGGGCCACCAGATCGTGCTGACGAGCGACCGGCCGCCCGCCGAGATCGCGGATCTGGACGAGCGGCTCATCTCGCGGTTCTCGGGCGGGCTCGTGGTGGATATCGGGACGCCCGACTACGAAACGCGCGTCGCGATCCTGCGGCGCAAGGCCGAGGAGCGGGGGGCGCGCTTCCAGCCGGGCGTGCTCGAGACCGCGGCCGGCGTCGAGTTCCCCAACGTGCGCGAGCTGATGGGCGCGCTCAATCGCCTCGTCGCGTATCAGGCCGTCAACGAGACGCCGATCAACGCCGCGGCCGCGCGCCAGGTGCTGGGCGTCGAAGCGGAGGGCGGTGCGGCCGCCGCCCCCGCGGCGGCACCGGCGCCCAGCGGCGACGAGTTCTCGCAGTTTCTCACGGACGTGACGACGACGGTGGGCAAGGCGGTCGAGGCATGGCGCGCGCGCGTTGCGGAGGCGGTGCTGCGCTGGGAGGGCGAGGGCTATCGCACCGGCCGGCTCGAGAAGCTGCTCGATCAGGACACGCCGGCCGCGGTGGACGAGGCGATCGCCGCGTACATCCACGACGTGGAGCGGCTGAAAGCCCTGGAGACTGAAGTCGCCGTGCTCGATCCGCAGGCCGCCGGCGAGAAAGTGTTCCGCGATCCCGAAAAGATGGCCGAGGCCGAGGCGGCGGCGGCCAAGGTGCGCGACGGCGCAGCCCCGCCGCCCGCCCCGTCGGGGGCGTTCCCGCTCGACAGCTACGCGGCCGGCGCCTCGAACGACGTGGCGCTGAGCGCCGCCCGCGCCGTCATCGACGCGCCCGGCAAGAAATACAACCCGCTGGTGCTCGTCGGGAAGAGCGGGCTCGGCAAGACGCACCTGCTGAATGCCATCGGGCTCGAACTGATGAAGAAGAAAGGCGCGGTGGTCGCGTGCCTGTCGACGCAGGCGTTCGTGGATGAGCTGATCGCGGCGATCGACGGCAACCGGGTGGACTGGTGGCGGGCGCGCTACCGCCGCGCCACGGCGCTGCTGCTCGACGACATCCACCTGCTCGCCGGGAAGGACCGGACGCAGGAAGAGCTGTTCAACCTCTTCAACCAGTTCCTGGACGGTGACCGTCAGCTCATCTTCACCGCGCCGGCCCATCCCAACACCCTCCAGGGGTTGGAGGAGCGCATCGTGTCGCGCCTCGAGGGAGGGCTGGTGGCCGAGATCGGGGACCCCGACCGCGCGCTGCGCCACGCGGCCCTCGCGCGGATCCTCGCCCAGCAGAGGGTGCCAGCCGAGCCGGCGCTGCTCGACTATCTCGCCGACCGGCCCGCCGATTCCGTGCGCAGCCTCACGGCGCTGGTGCAACGCGTGACGAGCGCCGCGGCGGCGCAGGACCAGCCGGTGTCGGCGGGCCTGGCGCGCGAGATCCTCGAGGGGCAGCCCGCCGCCCCTGCCGGGGCGGGGGGGCGGCGCTCCACCGGGCTCCGCACCAGCGGCCTCGTCGTGTCGAGCGCCGGCGGCGTGCGCAGCCGCGAGAAGATGGTGTGGGACTGGCCGTCCGCTGCCGATCGCGTGATCGAGGACCTCCGCTAAATGGCCATCAAGGGCTCGCTCAAAGAGGCCTCGCTCCCCGACGTGCTGCAGCTGCTCGCGCTGGGGCAGAAAACGGGCTGCCTGTCGATCGCCGACCGCTCGAACTTCGGCTACATCTACTTCGACAAGGGTCGCATCTGCTATGCGTCTATCGTGAACCGTCGCGACCGGCTCGGCGACATCCTCGTCAAGCACGAAAAGATCTCGCAGGAGCAGCTCGACGCGGCGGTGCACCGCCAGGCCAAGGAGCGCGACAAGAAGCTGGGCGAGATCCTCGTCGCTCAGACGGTGATCACGCAGCAGGAGCTCGAGCGCTACATGCGCATGCAGATCGAGGAGTCGGTCTACTACCTGTTCACCTGGACGCAAGGCACCTTCAACTTCGAGGCCGACGTCCGGCCGGAGCAGCAGGACTTCCTCGTCTCGATCAACCCCGAATCGTTGCTGCTCGAGGGCGCCCGCCGGGTCGACGAGTGGAGCCTGATCGAGAAGAAGATCCCGTCCTTCGACCTGATCTTCGTCCTCGACCGCGACCGGCTCGCCATCAGCGACGCCAAGCTCACCGAGACCCAGGGCCGGTTGCTGCCGCTGCTCGACGGCTCGCGCGACGTCAATCAGGTGATCGAGGACTCCGGGTTGGGCGAGTTCGAAGTCGGCAAGGCGCTGTACGGACTCGTGACGGCGGGCTTCGTGCATCGCGCCGGCCGTACGGCCAGCGCGGAAGACCTGAAGATGACCGACGCGCGGGTCGAGGAGCACCGCAACCTCGGCATCGCGTTCTACAAGACGGGCATGCTCGACGAAGCGGCGCGCGAATTCCGCCGCGTCGCCGAGCTGCGCTCCACCGACGCGAACGCGCACTTCTTCATCGGCTTGGTGGCGCTCAAGCAGGCCCGCTGGCGCGAGGCGATGGACGCGTTGCGGCTCGCCGCGGAGAAGGGCGGCTCGCGTCCCGCCGTGCTGCACAACCTGGGGCTGGCGTATGAACAGCTCGGCCGCCTGGACGACGCGGAAGCGGCCTACGCCGAGGCGGCGTCGCGCGCGCGGACCGATCCACGCGTCTACGTGGGCTGGGGCATCGTCGCGCTCAAGCGCGGCGACCACGCCAGCGCCGCCGGGCGGCTCGATCGCGCCAAAGAGCTGTTCGCGGACAAGATCCCCCCCGTGTGGTTCTGGGCGCGGGCGCTCGTCGCGGCCGCCGCCGGAGACTTCGAGGAGGCCGAGCAGGCCGCCGAGCAGGCCGTGGCGGCGCACCCGCAGCACGCCGTGCTGCGCAACAATCTCGCCGTCTTGAAGGAGCTCGCCGGCGACCTGCCGGCGGCCGAGCAGCTGGCGCGCGGGGCGTTGCACGACGAACCGTCGCTGCCGCAGCTCTCCAAGAACCTGGGCGATCTCCTGTACCGCGCCTCGCGCTACGACGAGGCGTGGGACCTCTACCAGCGCGCCGTGGAATTGGCGCCCGATCTCGGCGACGACGTCTACTTCAAGCTCGGCAACATCGCGTACAAGCGGACCGACCGGGAGCACGCCGGAGAGTTGTGGCGCCGGGCCCTCGAGCTCAACCCCAAGCACGAACTGGTGAAAGCCAATCTGGAAACGCTGAGCACATTGTCGTGAGCTCGCCGCAGGACGAGCGTGCCTTTCTGGCGTTGACGCAGAAGATCTCGCGGATGCGCGGCGTCAGCTGCGAGTCGTACAAGGACAAATGCCTCAAGCGGCGGCTCGCGGTACGGATGCGGGCCCGCGGGGTCCATACCTACGACGACTACAGCCGCGTGCTCGACGACGACGCCCACGAGTACCAGCAGCTGCTCGACGCGCTCACCATCAACGTCACCAAGTTCTACCGCAACGCCGAGACGTGGCACGCGCTGCGCCCGCACCTGGCCGCGTTGTGGGCGGCGCGGCACGGGCGCCTCCGCATCTGGTCCGCGGGGTGCGCATCGGGTGAGGAGCCGTACACTATCGCGGTCCTCCTGGCCGAAATTGCCGGCGGGAGCGCGATCGACCATGCGTCCATCGATGCGACCGACGTAGACCGTTTGAGCCTCGAGCGCACGCGCCAGGCGAGCTACCCCGAAACCGCCTTCACCGAAATGCCGGTCGAGCTCAAGCGCCGCTACTTCACGGCCGAGCCGCCGCGGCAACCGGTGCCCGCCGTGCGCGGGCTCGTGCACGTCCTGGCGCACGACCTCATGCGCGAGCCGCCGCCGCACAAGCCCTACGACCTGGTCGTCTGCCGCAACGTGGTCATCTACTTCGAGCGGCAGGCCCAGGAAAAGCTGTTTCAGGTGTTCGTGGACGCGCTCGCCCCCGGGGGCATCCTCCTGCTCGGCAAGGTCGAAACCCTGTTCGGAGCCGCGCGCGACCGGCTCGCGCTCATCGATCCGCGCGAGCGGATCTACAAGAAGCCCGCGTGAAGGAAGTCATCGTCAAGGTCGCCGACTGGGCCGCGGAGCGCGGCGAGGGCGTGATCGTGACGCTGGGACTGGGGTCGTGCGTCGCCATCATGCTGCATGACGCGGACCGGGCGGCGGGCGCCATGGCGCACGTCCTGCTGCCGTCGCGCAGCCTCGCCCACGACGCCACGAACCTGGCCAAGTTCCCCGACTCGGCGGTGCCGTTGCTCGTCGAGCGCCTCAAGGCCCTCGGGGCCGAGCCCCGCCGTCTCGTCGCCAAGCTCGCGGGCGGCGCCAGCATGTTCAGCCAGCTCATGACGCCGGGCACGATCCAGATGGGTGAGCGCAACATCGTGGCGGCGCGGAACGCCCTGCGCGCCGCCTCCATCCCGATCGTGCGCGAGGCGGTGGGCGGCGAGCGCGGCCGCAGCATCCGGTTCCACGTGAAGGATGGCCGCGTGGAGATCCGGTCGGTGGGGGCCGATGCCGAAGTCATCTGACGCCCGGCCCACCGTTCTCGTCGCCGACGACAGCGCCTTGATCCGCCGCATCCTCGTCGATGTGCTGGGCGGTGGGGAAGCGGAGGAGGGCCCGTTTCGCGTCGTCGCGACGGCGCGCGATGGCGTCGATGCCGTGCGCAAGGTGCACCAGTACGACCCCGACGTCATCACGCTCGATCTCGAGATGCCCGAGCTCGACGGGCTCGGCGCCATCGGGTACATCATGTCGGAGTCGCCCCGGCCGATCGTCGTGGTGAGCGCCCATGCCGGCCCCGGCACCGCCACCGCGATCCGCGCCCTGGAGCTCGGCGCCGTCGAGATCGTCGCCAAACCGCCGCCCGACGCGTCGGGGCGGGCCGCCCTCGCCGGCCTCGCGCCGGAGCTGATCGCCGCGGTGCGCCGCGCCCTCGCCGCCGACGTCTCGCACGTCAAGGTCATGGCGCGGCCTCCCGCGCCGGTCGCGCACCCGCCCGAGCTGGCGCTGCGCGGCCGCGCGACGTTGGCGGTCGCCGTCGCCGCGTCGACCGGCGGGCCGCGCGCGCTCGCCGACCTCGTGCCCCACCTCCCCACGGGGCGCAACGCCGCGGTGCTCATCGTGCAGCACATGCCGCCCAAATTCACCCGCAGCCTCGCGGAGCGCCTCGACTCGATGAGCCGGCTGCGCGTGGTCGAGGCCGCCGACGGAGCGCCGATCGTGGCCGACACGGCGTACGTCGCGCCGGGCGATTATCATATGCGAGTGCGTCCCAGCAGCGACGGTCCCGTGATCACGCTCGACCAGACGCCCACGGTGTGGGGCGTGCGTCCCGCCGCCGACCACCTGTTTCGCTCCGTGGCGCAGGTGTTCGGCGCCAAGAGCGTGGGCGTGGTATTGACGGGGATGGGCCGCGACGGCGCCGACGGGCTGCGCGCCATCCACGATGCGGGCGGCGGCGGCGTCGCCCAGGATCGCGACTCGGCGGTGATCTACGGGATGCCGAACGCCGCGGTGCAAGCCGGGGGAGTGGACGCCGTGCTGCCGCTCGGGCAGATTGCCGACCGCGTCGCCGCCGAGCTGACGCGTCGCGGCGCAGTGGCACGCGCGGGAGGGAGAGGGAGCCGGCCATGAAGGGGTACTTGTTGGTTCGCGCCGAGGGCAGGGCGTACGGGCTGCCGGTAGGGCGGGTGCTCGAGGTCGCGGACGCCGGCCAGGTGCTCGACGTACCGCGCTCGTTGCCCGCCGTGCGAGGCATGACGCCCCTGCGCGGCCGGCTCGTGCCGCTGATCCATCTCGGCGCGTTCCTCACCGGACGTGTCGCGCCGGCGGAGCTTGGCCGCACCGTGGTGCTGGTCGAGCTGCGCGGGCGGCAAGTCGCGTTCGAGGTCGACGACGCGGACGCGGTGGTGCGCGAGCAGGCCATGCCCGTGCCGCGGGGCCAATCACTCCCCTGGGCGTCGGGCGTCGCGACGCAGGACGGGGCGCTCGTGCCGATACTCGATTTGGAAGCGCTGGGAGACCGCATCGGATGAGCACCGCCGGCGACGACGTTCAGCTCGTCACCTTCAGAGTGGGCGGGCAGGATTTCGCGTTCAACATCTTTCAGGTTGAGCGCATCCTGCGCTACGAGGCGCCCGCCCCGCTGCCCAAGGCCCCCGAGTTCCTCGAGGGGGTGTTGCAGTATCAGGCCGGGGCGATTCCGCTCATCGACATGCGCAAACGGCTCGGCGTGGCGGCGCCGCTGCGCGACGATACCCGTACCGTCATCCTCGAGTTCGAGGCCGGCAAGATCGGGCTCATCGTGGACGCCGTCACGGAAGTACTCCAGGTGGCCGCCGCGACGGTGACGCCGCCGCCGGGCATCGTGAAGGGCCTCGCCGCGGAGTACATCACGGGCCTGGTGGTGACGAACGGACGGACCATCATCGTGCTCAATACCAACAAGCTGCTGTCGTCAAAAGAGAAGCTGGCGCTCGAGGCCGTCCAGGCGCCCGCCAAGGCGAGATGAGCGAATCCCCCATCGCCAAGCTGCGCGCCGAGTACGACGCGATCGCCCGCCAGCTCGACGGCGCGACGGGCGGCGCCGAGCGCGAGGCCGCCAAGCGCGAGATCATCGGTTACTTCAAACGCATCGACACGTACTTGGGTGAGTTGACGCAGCTGAAGGACGACATCCGCCAGCTGGTGGAGCGGTACAAACAGATCACCGCCGACACCAAACAGGCGGCCGCGCCCGAGTTCACCGGCCAGCGACCGGTGCTGCACGCCGATCACATCGGGGCCACGACCTTCATCGAAAAAGGCTGGAGTCTCATCTCGCTCGGCGACCACGCCGGAGCAATTCAGGCGCTGCAGCGGGCGCTCCAGCTCTCGCCCGGGGAGACGCAGGCCGAGTCGCTGCTCGGCTGGGCGCAGATGCTGCACGAAGACTACGACGACGCGCTCCAGACGTTCTCCAAGGTGCTGATGAAGGAGCCGGCGAATTCCCTCGCTCGCATCAACGTGGGATTCATCTGTCTCAAGAAGCACATCTTCGGTGAGGCGATCGAGCACCTGTCGAAAGCGATCCGGCTCGACAACGACAAGAAAGCCACGCTCTACGCGCATTTCTACCTCGGCCTCGTCTACCTGCAGCGCGAGATGTACGAGGATGCCGAGACGTTCTTTCAGAAGACGCTCAAGCTCGGTCCGAATCTCATCGAGGCCTACTACGAGCTCGGGCGCGCGCACTGGTTCGCCGGCGAGCACGACACGGCCAAGACCACATGGGCCGACGGCTTCAAGGCGAACAAGTTCAACCCCTGGGGCAAGAAGTGTCAGGAGATGCTGGATCTTGTTGCCAAGGGCGAGGAGCCACCGCGAGACTAGCGCTCCTCGCCCTGCTGCTGCAGGGCCCGACGGTGGTGCAGGTAGGGCGCGTGACCGCAGTATCCTGGCCCGGCCAGCAAACGCTCGCCGCCTCGCTCGCCGAGTTCGCGGACCACGCGTCCGACTTTCCGGGCATCGGGGCCCTGCCCGATCGTCCCATCCGCCTGATCCTCGCGCCCACCCGCCAGCGGTACGACTCCCTCACCCACGGCCGCCTCCCGATGTGGAGCGAGGGCGCCGCGTTTCCAGATGCCGGGACCGTCGTCCTGCTAACCGACAAACCGTCGAACCGGCTGACCGGTCCCCTGCGCCACGAGCTCGCCCACCTGGCGCTGCGTTGGCGGGTGGGACGCAGCACGCCGCTGTGGTTCGAGGAAGGGTATGCGGCGGTCGCCGCGCAAGAGTGGGATCGGCTCGACGCGCTGCGGTTGAACTGGCAGATCGCGCGCGGCGTACGGATGGATCTCGACGAGGTGGATCGGGCGCTGCGGGGCGGGCGGGGGGACGCCGAGACGGGGTATGCGCTCGCGACGACCGCGGTGTTGCTGCTCGACCGGTGGGGCGGCCAGCGGGGGCTCGACCGCCTGGTGGCGAACCTCGCGCAGGCACAGACGTTCGACGCGGCGCTGCGCGCGACGTATCACCTGACCGAGGATGACTTCGAGACGCGGTGGCAGCATGACGTGGCGTCGCGCTATGGCTGGCTGTCTTGGGCGGCCGCGATGGGCCTGTTCTGGACCGCGATCGGCGCGGTGCTCGCGGCGCTGGTGATGTTGCGGCGGCGCCGCGACCGCGCCCGCCGCGCCGCGTTGGACGACGGCCAACTGCTTGACGAGCTTGACATTACCCCGTAAACTCCTGCCCCTATGCCAGAGCAGATACTCGCTCGCTCGCGCCTGCGCTTCGGACCCAAGAATTATTTTTGTCTCGCCGCGGCGATTGTCTCGCTCGTGGTGGGCTACTGGCTGCTGTCCAAGGGATCCACGACGCTCGCGCCCATTCTGCTCGTTCTCGGCTACTGCGTATTCTTTCCGGTAGGCTTGGCCCTTTAGCGACGCGGTGTCGCCCGGGCGAATAGCTCAGCGGTTCAGAGCGCCTGCCTTACACGCAGGAAGTCGGGGGTTCGAATCCCTCTTCGCCCATCGGGGTAGCAGTCCGCAACGGAGGTAAGACCAGCGTGAGACAAGTTTGTTTGGTGGTCGCACTGATGGCGGGCGCCGCCGGCACTTCTGCCGCTCAGCTCGCCGTGCAGCAGCCGACCGAGAAACTGCTCGTGCTGCCCTTCATGGTCGCCTCGGCGGACTCCGCCACGAGCATCGTGCTGTCGGACGCCGTTCGCGAGCGCATCGGGCAGGTCGCCAAGTACAAGGTGTTGGTCATCACGAAGGCGAAACTGTGCGAGGCGCTCCAGGCGTCGGGTTTCCCGTGCGACGGCCTCCTCGACGATCAGCAGGCAAAGCAGCTGGCGCGCTTCCTCAACGTGCACGCGTACGTCACGGGAACCCTCGCGCACAACGGCTCCACCCTGGTCGCAACCGTCCGCGTGTACGACATCTCGAGCTCCGGGATGGCGGCGACGTATACGGCCAGCAACAATCCCGGCACGACGCAGGTGCTCGCCGAGACGATCGCCCAGCGTCTCAACACAATCATCCGGGCGAGTGAGCAGTCGCGCGAGTGCACGTCGAGTCGCCAGCGCGGTCAGTTCGCGCGGGCCATGGCGGCGGCGCAGAAGGCGCTGACGATCGACTCCACCTCGACCGGCGCCTACCTGTGCATCGCCACCGTGTACGAAGCGCAACGCATGCCCGTCGACAGCCTCATCGCGGCGTCGGAGCGAGCGCTGAAAGGCGACCCCCACAACGGCACCGCACTTGAGAACATCGCGCACGGCTGGCAACAGAAGGGCGATACCCTCAAGGCGATCGACGCGTTCGTCCGGCGGTGGGAGGGCGACAAGCGCAATACCTCTGATCTGCTCGGCATCGTACAGCTGCTGCGTCAGATGAAGGAGTTTAAGCGCGCAGTGGACCTGCTCGATGCCGGCCTGCAGGTGGCTCCGGCCGACCAGGCGCTGCTCGAGTTGAAGACCCGCAGCTGCATCGAGGGCTCGCTGTGGCCGTGCGCGGTTGCCGGGCTCAAGGCTCAAGCGCAACACGACTCCGCCTTGCTCAAAGACACGACGTTCCTCAATACGGCGATTGGTGCCGCGCAGTCGGCAGCCGATACGCAGGCGTTGCTCACCTTCACACAGGTCGCCGTCCACACGTTTCCAAACAGTATTCGCTTCCTCAAGGCGCGGGGCGGTGCATTCGAGACGGCGGGGATGGTTGATTCGGCGGTCGCCATCTATAAGAAGGCGCTGGCCCTCGAGCAGGGGAACGATGTGCCCCTCAGCCTCCTGATCGCGAAGACGATAGTCGATCACGCGGCGTACGACACGGCCCGGGCCAGGGCACTCACGGTCGCCAAGGACACGATCGCCCTCCACGCGTTGCAGCAAGCGTTCGGCGAGCGCGTCGACTCCGCCCGTCCTTACTTGCATCCGGGGTTCGTGTCGAGCGACTCGGGCCAGCGCCTCACGGCCGCGGTCCTCATGCTCACCGGCGGCTCGAAGATCGCGCAGGCGGCGGCGTACGATAAGGCGTACATCTGGTTGGACACGCTGCTGCAGGTCGTGGCACCCAAGTCGGCCACCGACACGGTAGGGCCGCGTTTCCAGGTGCGGATCAATGCCAGCTTCTGGTATGGGTTGTCGTCCGTGTTGACCCTCAACAAGCCGTATCAAGCCATGACGCAACTCAAGCCCAGCGACAAGCAACGTTGCGACAAGGCCAAGGCCATCTTCGACCGGTTGGAGCGCACGAAAGCCGCACTCCTCCTCGGCCGGCGCGTGCACCCGCCGACGGCGGACCAGATGCTCGGGTTCGTGGCGCAGTACGAGAAGGCGAAGGACCAGGTGCGACAGGCATTCAAGTGCCGCAATTTCTGATGCGCCATTGAATTGAGTTGGGCACGGGTCTATCTTCCGGCGCTCTGTCGTAGGGGGCTGTAGCTCAGCTGGTTAGAGCGCCGGTCTGTCACACCGGAGGTCGCGGGTTCGAGCCCCGTCAGCCCCGCCTCAACTGGCTCCGCCTGTTTCTGCAGGCGGGGCCGTCGTATTTTGGATGGTGTCCAGCGTCCCCCCCTCCACCTACCACGTCCCCGTCCTCGCGGAGGCCGTCCGCGACTGGGCGGCCGGCGGTAGTCGCGCCGTCGATGCGACGCTGGGTGGTGGCGGCCACGCCGCCCTCTTCGTGGCCGCGGGCGCGAACGTCCTCGGCATCGACCGCGACCCCGCCGCCATCGCCGCCGCGCGGGCGCATCTCGGCGACGGGGCCGTCCAGTACCTCACCGCGTCGTACGGTTCCCCGCAAGCGCTCGCCGCCGTCCGCGCATTCCGTCCCGACCGCGTGCTCCTGGATCTCGGCATCAGCTCTCACCAGGTCGACACGGCGGAGCGGGGATTCACGTTTCGTCCCGGGGCACCTCTCGACATGCGGATGACTCCCGGAGCGGGGCCGAGCGCGCGCGATGTGCTGAACAGCTGGCCCGAGGAGCGGCTCACGGCCGCGTTCGCGGACTACGGCGATGAGCGACGAGCCCGCGCACTCGCGCAGGAAATCGTGCGGCGGCGGCTCACAGGCCCGTTTACGGTGAGCGACGACTTCGTCAACGCGATCCGAGCCAAGCTGGGGCCCCGCTCGGGCCCCTCGGACTTCGCGCGGCTGTTTCAAGCGCTGCGCATCGCAGTCAACGATGAGCTGGGGCAGCTCAGTGCCGCGTTGCCGGCGTTCCGCGACGCACTGGTTCCGGCGGGGCGCCTGGGCGTGATCACGTACCATTCGGGCGAGGACCGCATCGTCAAACATCTGTTCCGCGAGTGGGCCCGGGAGTGCGTGTGCCCGCCGCGCCAGCCGGTCTGCACCTGCCGCGGCCGCGCCTTGGGACGCGTGTTGACCAAGAAACCGATCGTCGCGGACGCGGCCGAGGTGGCGGGGAACGTCAGGCATCCGCACCGCGGGCAGCCGCGCGGTGTTGCTGCCGCGGGCGCAGCGTCTGGGCCTGCGGCTCCCCGCCGACACGGAGATCATTCTCCTGCCCGGAACGGCGCCCGCCACTCCTCCTCCCAAGCCGCGGCAGCGCTGATGGCGAAGCCGGCGGTCCGCCTCGACTTCATCAAGTTCGGATTGCTCGGCGCCCTCGGCGCGCTGGTCTTGCGCGCGGGGCAGGTGCAGCTCGTCGAGGGGCGGCGCCACGCCGCCGAGGCTGCGGCCCAACGGACGGAGCACGTCGTGCTCGAGGCGCGCCGCGGCACGCTCTCGGATCGCCACGGTGCCGCGCTGGCGCTGACGCAGGAGACTTACCACGTCGGGATCGCACCCAATGAGTTGCGCGATCCCCGCAGTGACGCGGGCGTCATCGCGCGGCGGCTGCGCCTGGCTCCACGCGATCTGGACCGCGCCCTGCGGCGGCGCTACGCGTGGTTCTCCGGTCCGTACACGGCGCTCGACGTGGAGCCGCTGCGCGCGGTGCGCGGCGTCCACTTGGAGCCGGTGCTGCGGCGCTTCTACCCCTCGGCGGAATTCGCGCGCGCGGTCATCGGCCGGGTGGGCGACGACGGGCTCGGCGCCTCGGGCCTCGAGCGCCTGCTCGACAGTCTCCTCGCCGGTACGCCGGGGGCCGCGGTCGTGCTCAAGGACCGGGCCGGGCGCGAGTATGAATCGCCGGCCCGCGTCATCTCGCAGCCGATCGCCGGCCACGACGTCGTCCTCACGCTCGACGCGGAGCTGCAGGAGATCGCGCAACGCGCGCTCGACGACGCGCTCGACCGCATGGACGCCGAGGGCGGGGACGTGGTGATGCTCGATCCGGTGACGGGGGAAGTCCTCGCGGTCGCGTCGCGCCATCGCGACGGCAGCGCCCGCCCCAGTGCCTTCACCGACACGTTCGAGCCGGGGTCGCTCGCCAAGATCTTCGCCGCCGCGGCGCTCGTCTCGCTCAACCGCGTGCGCCCGGGCGAGCATGTTTCGGGTGAAGGGGGCCGTTATCAGCTGCCCGACCGCCTCGTGACCGACGAGCACCCGCTGCCGTCGCTCACACTCGCCGACGCCATCCGCGTCTCGAGCAACATCGCCCTGGTGAAGTTCGCCGCCCGGCTCCAGCCCGACGAGCAGTACACGATGCTGCGCGCCTTCGGTTTCGGCGCCCCCACCGGAATCGAGTTCCCCGCGGAGTCTCCCGGGAAGCTGCGCCTGCCGCATGAGTGGACGCGGCCCAGCTCGGCGAGCCTGGCGATCGGGTACGAGCTGTCCGTGACGCCGCTGCAGGTCGCTGCGGCGTACGGCGCGATCGCCAACGACGGCGTGCTGCTGCAGCCCACCCTGATCCGGGAGATCCGGGATCCCTCCGGCGCCGTGCTCTACCGCCATCGCCCGGAACCGGTGCGGCGCGCCGTCACGCCCGAGGTCGCGGCGCGCCTGCGCGACCTGCTGCGCGGCGTGGTCGAGGCCGGAGGGACCGGCGAGCGCGCGGCCCTCGCCAACTTCCAGCTCGCGGCCAAGACCGGCACCGCGCGCCGCGTGGTCGGCGGA
>WNGP01000680.1_pt1 | contig 30229 bp, 23 predicted proteins | sample 5407671 | NCBI WGS metagenome assembly WNGP01 (sample SAMN13153381, study PRJNA577476) | soil metagenome | isolation source: 40 cm soil or saprolite under Garry oak tree replicate 2 | place: USA:California | collected 2016-06-15 | reverse complement strand
AGACGTTTCTTCGCGTGGATTAGCTGATCCTCACTAAACCCTGCCCTTGTACCGGCCTCCATGATCGCCTGTTGCGGCAGCGGTCCCTCTGCGAGCTGCTGTTGCAGCCAATTGTCGATCCTGGCGGTGCGTGGGGGCGGCTTGGCGGCCGCCAGCGCTTCATCAACTGTGAAGTTTATGGCGCACTTTTCCCAGGCGATGCATGCAGTCTTGATTCCGCCCCCGATGGTTTTTTCCTGCCGACGAAAGACCAAGGTCCTTGGTGTCATGCGCATCAGGTTGCCCTTGGTTGAAATGTAAAAGACGCGCTGTTCATCTTTTGACACTGCAATCTTGTTGCCATGGTCATCCCAGCGTACCTGTAGCACGCAAACATGTCCGATCCGAGCCGCTGCGATATACGCTTGGGACCCGATGAACTGGCTGACCCAGTGCTCTCCTGGCCGCTTTGGTGGATGCGTGATGCTGGAGATGGCGACATTGGTGCGCGCGGCCAGGCCCTTCAGCGGTCCTAGTTGCCCACGCACATCGGTAGCAGAGCTGCTGTTGATTTTGCCTTGGTAGGCGGTGATCGGATCGATGGTGATCAGTGGAACGTTCCCAATCTCGTTGATCTTCTTTTCGAGCGCGTCGAGATGGTCGCTCAGCAAGAAGTAATGCTCCTTGTCGTTGGTCTTGATGCATTCGAGAAAGTGAACTCGCTCCAGATTGGCACCCGCCGCGATCAGCCGTGGGTTCACCGTGGTCGCCAGGGTGTCCTCCGCCGTCAGCATGATGACGTTGCCCGGCTCGCAGCTCCGGCTGCCATCCGGCCACCGCTCGCCAGTGGTAACGCGTGCGACCACATCGCAGTGGATGAGCGATTTCCCCACATCGGGATCGCCCGTCATCATTTCCTGCTCGCCGCGCGCGAGGTGCCCCTCCCACAGCCAGTCGGTCGGCAGCGCAATGACATCCTTGGCATTGACGAGCACAACTTCGCCTCCGCTGCTGGGTGGCTTTGCTTCACAGCGTTTACGCGCTTTTTCGATCTGTCTCCGGACGTAGCGTTCCCCCTGGTTCTCGGCACAATGCTCGTAGATGGCGCTGCCGGTGTATTTCCTGTTGATGCAGGCGGCGACAATGACATCGTCGCCGATGCCCTGCTGAATCGCCTTGATCAAAAACGCCATCAGCAGTTCGCTGCGCGTAGGGTACGGATGCTGACCCGGCTTGAGATAAAGCAGAGTTTGCAGGTCGCGCGGCAGCTCCTGCTCATGTTTCGCGGCACAGGCGTTCGCTGCTGATTCCTCATGCGGGAAGTGCCCCAGCGAACATGTACTCTTGTGGAACAGCAACAACCGTGCCCGACACTTTACCCATCCTTTGCGCCGCTTGACCCGATTCGGGTAATTAATGGTTCCGGGCAGGCGCAGGATCCGGTCGATGTTCTGGGTCCCCACCTTGCTGCCCAGCTGCTTCATCACCGTTTTGGCGAGCTGCTCCACTTCGTCGATCTTAGCTTGGTCCCCCGCCGAAAAGACTAACTTGCCATCGTTATTGAGCACCGGTTTGCCAAGCAGGATCGGCGGGTCGAGGCGCCACAACGGCTGAATGCCATTACCTGAGTCGATGATTGCGCTAGGCTTAGGCTCGAATTGTTGAAGCGCTCTGCGATAGCGCAATTTAGCTTCTTCTGGCGGTTCGTTGTCGCGCGGGTCGAGGTCGGCAAAGAGGTATTCGATGCGGGCAACATCGACCTTCTTCGGCTTCTTGCTCATATTCCTACGGAGCGGATTGGGGGAGTAGTAGACGTTTCGTCCCCTGCGGTTCTGCTGCTCGATGAACGCCTTGGCTGCTTTAGTCTCCGCAGACGTGAAGGTCTCGGTCTCGATCTCTTCAGTATCGGGGTCGATTACGGTGAGCACCCAGGAACCGCCAGGATGCAGCCGATCAAGGAAATCGACCGCAGTGGCAAGATCGAGACCCGAGGCGGTCTGCTGGGCGGTGCTCACCATGGCGCGCTCTGATCCGGCGCTAACCCGGTTTATTCCAAATCGCCCTTCAGCACCGCGCGTAACTTTCTCTTGCTGCCGATGATCGTGCGCGGCCCCACTTTCCTCACGCCATCTCCAAGCCGTCCAGTTTTGTAGAGGTAATGAGTCCTGCGCTTGTTTCGGCGGATAAAAGTCGCGATCTCGCCAAGACCGTTCAAAACATCGTCGTCTGGCTCGACAGTACTAATATTCTGCATGCGGTGCTCTCATACGATGATGATGGTAGGAGCACAGTGCCACGCAATGTCTCTTGGAGTCGTCGGCAAATTTGAGACTTTTTTTGCCGAATCTCTTGAAGCCGTCAGTAGCGCTTAGGTGCGCGCGCCTTCTTTGATCGCTTCAGCCAATTATCCAATTTGTTTGGTGTCATGCCGACCATCTCGGCCGCTGCATCGAGAGCATCTTCACGGATATATTCGCGGCCGGTCTGCTGGCACTTGATCTGGTGGCGACGCATGATCTCTTCGCCGCAGACGTACGGACCGAACAGGACTAACGCAAAGTCTAGGCTCGTGTGCTGACGAACTGCGATGCGCGCGATCTCGTATGGCCATTGCCATTGCTTGATGTATCGCTCACGCCGAGCACGTGTCATTTTGGCGGAACCGGGACGTGGTGGGCGCGTCATTGGTGGCGTGTATGTCGCATCCATGTTGCACGTACATGCCGTCATAACTTGCAACACATTGATTTTCAATGATTTTGTATGCTCCAACATGCAACATGAAAAGGGGATTATCAGCCCCCGCACAAATCAAAAAACATTATTATATTCAAGGGCTTTGATGGTAGCGGGGGCCGGGATCGAACCGGCGACCTACGGATTATGATTCCGCCGCTCTGACCAGCTGAGCTACCCCGCCAACAATTTCAACGACTTACACTTCCGTCCAAGAAGCCTGCACGCTTTTTGCGCGCTGGCGACTTCGCGGGCCGGCATCGGCTATGTAGTCGAGGGACAAACACCGAGCAAGTCGCGAGAACGGCAAGATGATCGGCTGGCGCCTGCCGCCTCTCGCCGGATTCAAGGCGATTCAGATTTGGCGCCGCCGCGTCACCGGCCGAACAGATAGTTGAACCGAGCCATGATGCTGTTGCTTCGCAGTCCAACGCCATAGCTCTCCGGCGCTCCCGGGACGATCTGCGGTCCGCTGATGTCGTTGCTTCTGCCGAGATCGGTGTGCATGAATTCGAGGCCAAGGGAAAATTGGGGCGCGACTTTGAACTCGACGCCGCCGCCCAGCGTCCAGCCGGTATGCACCGCCGATCCCTGGGAGATCACGCCAAACGCGTTGCTCTGAATGCTGGTCTCGACGTTGCCGGCGGCGAAGCCGCCTTTGACATAGGGCAGCCAGTTGTCGAAGCCGTAGCCGACGCGGCCGGTCACCGTGGTGAGCCAGGTGAGCCGCGAGGACCACACATCGCTCGCGGGGAAATACGGACTGGCGAAGCTGCGGTCGAAATCGGCAGCCGATGCCGATCCCTCGATTCCGAACACCAACCGGTTGTACTGAAAGTTGTAGCCGAGCTGCCCGCCGCCGATCACTCCGCTCCCGCGGTCGCGCGTCACCGAATTCAGCGGCGAAAAAAACGCGGACGCACCCAAATTTCGCCAGCGGACGCTATCGGCGCCATAACCGACCTGGCCACCCAGATAGAATCCGGCCCAGCTCGCAGGCAGGGCCGCGGGGGCCGGACTTGTCACGTAGGGAATATCGGCTGCTGCAGCAAATTCAATCGCTACAACGCTCACGCAAGCAACAACAGCGAACGTTCGACCGACGCGGAAAAGCATATGGCCTCTCCCTGGTCGCCCCCAACACGAGATTTTCCGGAAACTTGCCGGCAACGTTGGCGAAAGCGCGGCTTCGGTGCGTCTCCTTTCCGAGAAGGTTAATAAATGTTGTGGCTCTTCACTCACTCGAACGGTGCGCCAATCCAAAGGCAGCGCTTCGTCGATCAGGATGGGCAGATCGGGCGATGCTTGAGATCGATGCTATCTGCGCCGCGGCCATAGCGTTGTTCGAGCACCTTGCGTGACATGAAAACCCGTGTCCGGCCCCGGCGTAGCGTGTCCCGCCTGAGCGCAACTTGATTGCGCGCCAACACGATCAGCGAGATGAAAATGTTTTCGCCCAACCGGCGGGCGCGTTCACCCAACGTCGCCGTTGTCGCCGGCGGAACGAACTCGAATCCGTAGCGGCCGATCAGGCGCACCATCTGGTCATTGCGCTCCCGGCCAGCGAACTCCATGGTGCAACGCACAAGGGAAATGTCGTCAAGATCGGATCGCGAGGCGAGATAGCGCGCGAGTTGCCGAAGCGAGTGCTGGAAGCAAAGGCTCATCTCCCGCGCCCATGCAATCGATGCGCCCTCCTTCGGCATCGCCGGGATTTGCTCGTTCCACAGATGCAGATCGATGAAGCGCTCGCCGGCGTGACCCGCCGTGCCATCCGAAAGCACGAAGTCCTGATCGAGACGGCCGAATTTGATACGCAAAATGCAAGTTGGGTCGTGGGTGTATTCGATGACGGACTGCCAGCGGCGCAGCAGGCCGTCCAGCCCAAAGATGAGCCGCTCCAGCCAAAAATGACGCTCTCCCCCCACAGCCGACCCGACCAGCCGCCATTGCCGCGATCTATTCATGGCATCGGATGCCTAACGGCACGCTTGCTGCAATATCACAATCGATTAATCTGCACCGGCTCCCAATCTGCACCAACCCCCGAGCAACGAATAGCCCCATGACGCTGAAGTTGGTGATGGCCGCGCCTCGTCGTTACGGGTCGGGCTCCCCGCCCCGGCTATGGCGAGGGCAGGCGAGACATTGGGACGCCATGGAATGACGGAGGTGATGCGATGCCGACGATCCGCTTGAAGGCGCTGGGGGCGATCATCGCCGTCGTCGCTGCCTTGGGCCAGCCGGCCGCCGCGCAGGACAAGGTGAAGGTGGGCGTGTTTCCGACCGCGTCCTCGCTGCCCTATTTCGTGGCGATCGAGCGCGGCTTCTTCAAGGAACAGAACCTCGAACCTGAGACCATCCGGCTCATCGGCGGCCCGCCGAACATAGCGGCGATGATCAGCAATCAGATCGAGGCGGCAATCGTGCTCGTGACCATCGAGGCGATGAACGCCAATCTCAAGAAGCCCGGCGTCGCCATGTATATCGGCGTGCACAGTCAGAGCAAAATCTATCAAATGGAGCAGTTCGTGGTACGCACGGGTTACGCCGCCGCGACGCTCAAGGACCTCAAGGGTGCGCGCATCATGTCGGCGCCCGGACCGGCCAACCTCGTCGCCGCCAAGGCGGTCCTCGCCAAGGTCGGCCTCAACGAGGGCGACTATACGATCGACCAGCTCGACATGAGCCAGCACGTCAATGTCATGACCAGCGGCACCTTCGATGCCGGCTACACGCTCGAACCGCAGGCCTCGATCATGCGCAAGCTCGGGGTCGCTCGCACGCTCGAGGCCGGCGTCATCGCCAAGTACATCCTGGGCGACGAGGACGGCAACGCGTTCGCGGCCGGCTGCGCGATCACCAGCGACTTCATCAAAAGCCGCCCCGACGTCGCTCGGCGCTTCGCCGCCGTCTGGAAAAAGGGCATCGATTTCGTCAACCAAAACCCGCAGGAGGCGCGCAAGTACCTCGCCAAGAACACGCTGACCCCCGAAGACGTCGTCGATACGGTGCCGATGGTGCGTTACTACATGGCGGGCGAGCTGACGGACAAGCACAAGGCCGAGTTCCAGAAATTCATCGACTTCTCGACCGCGGTCGGCACACTGCCGGCGAAGGTCGATATCACCAAATATCTGCAGGCGTACTGAAGGCGACTGATACCAACTCCGCCCATGCTCATCTGCTGTCGCGTGCCGAGCCGGATCGCATATAGGATGAACAGCCATTGGCAGGCTCGACCCTCCTTTCGATGACGCGCTTTTTCGATGGATGCGCGGGTCATAAGCGCGTTCACGCGCGTCCATAGCCCGTCGGAGACGGGCGTGAACGCCCTTGAGGACGCGCTTCTGCCCGCGCATGACAATCGAGGATAACTGCAATCAGGATTAAACCGCGTCATCCGGCGAGATACGCCTCACGCACGTGCGGATTGTCGATCAACGCGCGGCCGCTGCCCTCGAGCGCGAGCGAGCCGGATTCAAGGAGATAGGCGTGATCGCACATGTTGAGCGCGGCGGATGCATTCTGCTCCACCATGAGGACGGTCGTGCCGGACGCACGAATGTTGGTGACAATATCGAATGTGCGCTCGACGATATTGGGGGCAAGGCCGAGCGAAGGTTCGTCGAACATGATGAGCTTGGGTTGCGACATCAGGGCTCGGCCGATCGCAAGCATCTGCTGCTCGCCGCCCGACAACGTTCCCGCCGCCTGCCGCCGGCGCTCGGCAAGCCGAGGAAACTGATCGAAGACGCGCGCCATGTCGGCTGCGATCCCTCGCCGATCCGTGCGCAAATAGCAGCCCATTTCCAGATTTTCCAGGACCGTCATCTGCGGGAACACGTGGCGGCCCTCCGGACAATGCGCGAGCCCGAGCGCAAGAATGGCGCGCGCGGAGGCATGGGTGATGTCGTGTCCGTCGAACACGATCGTCCCGGCAGTCGGATGCAACAATCCCGAGATCGCCTTCAAGGTCGTCGTCTTGCCGGCTCCATTCGCCCCGATCAAGGCGACGAGTTGGCCTTTGCCCACGGTGAGCGATACGCCCTTGAGCGCCATCACCTGGCCGTAGCAACAGACGACATCGCGCAGCTCAAGCACGCTTCTTTCCTTCTCCCAAATAAGCGCGAATAACGTCAGGATTTTTCTGGATGGCCGCCGGCGGGCCTTCCGCGATGATCCGGCCGTAGTTGAGGACGACGATGCGGTCCGACACCTGCATGACCATCGGCATGTCGTGCTCCACCAAAAGGATGGTCACGCCCGACGCGCGAATAGCCTCGACCAACGCCATGACCTTCGCGGTCTCGCTCGGGTTCATGCCTGACACCGGCTCGTCCAGCAGCAGCATGGAGGGCTGCGCGGCAAGCGCCAAAGCGATGCCGAGCAGGCGCTGCTCGCCGTAAGGAAGGGTGCCGGCAATTTCCGCCGCGCGCCGCTCGAGTCCGACGAGGCGCAAGATCTCGCGCGCGTTGCCGGCAAGCTCGCCTTCCGCGGCCTTCTCCCGCGGCAACGCCAGCAGCGTGTCCCACAGGCTCGACCGTCCCCGTCGGTGCAATCCGATCAGCACGTTTTCGAATACGGTATTGTTCGCAAATATGCTCGTGCGCTGGAACGTCCTGACCAGGCCAAGGCCTGCGATTTCGTGGGGCTTGAGGCCGTTCAACAATGTCTTGCGATAGCGAACTTCGCCATTCGTGGGTTTGAGAAATCCCGTGAAAACATTGAATGCGGTGGTCTTACCGGCACCGTTCGGGCCAATGAGGCCGACGATTTCTCCGTTGCAAACCGTGAAATTGAGATCGGACAGGGCGACGAGCCCGCCGAAATTGACCGCGACGTGCTCGATCGAAAGGACCACGTCCTCCGATGCAACGCGTGCCGGCATCATTGCCCACCGCGAGACTCGGAGTTGCCGGCCGCCATCGCGCGCGCGGGCTTGCGCGCGGACGGAGCCCAGTTCGCTATCCAGCGTTCAAGCGCCGGAACGATCCCTTGCGGCAGGACAAAGACGATTACGATCATCAAGCCGCCGTAAAGGATCCACTGGACGGCAGGCGCAGCGAAGGGGCGCAGGATCACCGGCAGAAAGCCAAAAATGATTCCTCCGACGATCGGGCCGGCCAGGGTTCCTTTGCCCCCGGTGATCACCATGATCACCATCGTGACGGTGTAGATGAACAGAAAAATATCGGGGTCGATGATCTTGAGATAGTGCGCGTAGAGGCTGCCAGCGCCCCCCGCCATCGCCGCGGACACGACAGCCGCCAGCACGAGATAGCGCGTCACATCGATGCCGACCGAGCCTGCCAGCGTCTCGTTTTCCTTGAGCGCGATCATGGCGCGGCCGACGCGGGAGCCGACCAGCCGAGCGATCACGAGATAGGCCACCAGCCCAACGGCGACGACGAGGTAGTAGTAGGCGATCTTGTTCCAGAGCGTGTAGTCGCCAAGTCCTGGAAATCCGAGCGTGTACGGAGGGATGTTGGTGAGCGCCAATGGCCCCTGGGTCAGCTCCACCCAATTCAGCGCGACCAGCCGTGTCACCTCGGCAAAGCTGATCGTGACGATCACGAAGTAGGCGCCGCGCACCTTGAACGACAGCCGCCCGATCACGTAGCCGCTGATCCCGGCGGCGACCATGCCGACGAATAAGCCGACGATGGCCGGCCAGGGTTGGTGCACAACGCGAAATCCGAACACTTCGACGTCGAAGCCAAGCGTGGTCAACGCACTGGCATAGGCGCCGATGCCAAAGAACGCCACATGGCCGAGGCTCAGCTGTCCGGTATAGCCGAGCAGCAGGTTCAGGCTCATCGCCGCGATGATGAAAATGCCGGTCGTGATCAGGATGTGCAGGATGTACTGGTCCTGCAGCCACAACGGAATGGTGAGGAGAATGATGAGCCAGAACGCTGGCAACGCGCGCTTCATCCAACGCGCTCCGCCCGCGCGAACAGCCCGGTCGGCTTGAACAGCAGCACCACGATGATGATCAGGAAGCCCATTGCATCGCGATAGCCGGACGAGATGTAGCCGGCGCCGATCTCCTCGACGAATGCGAGGATGAATCCGCCGATGGTTGCGCCGGTGATGTTGCCGAGGCCGCCGAGGATGACGATCGCGAACGCCTTCAACGAGGCGAGGTCGCCCATGGTCGGGGTGACGAGAAAAACCGGGCCGAGCAGGGCGCCCGCCGCGGCCGCAAGGCCGGAGCCGATGGCGAAGGTCGCGGTGAAGATGCCCTTGATATTGACCCCCATCAATGCCGCGGTATCCGCGTCCTGGAAGGTCGCACGCATCGCCTTGCCGAGCTTGGTGCGATGGATGAGCACGTAGCTTGCGCCGATCAGCAGCAGCGCGGCAGCGAGCACGAACAGGCGCAGCCAGGAGATCGACACCGGCCCGATCACCAGCGGTGCGTCCGGGAAGGGTGTGACGATCGCCTTGGCCACACCGCCCCAGAGCAGGAGCTCGGTGTTCTGCATCACGATCCAGGCGCCGATCATCACCAGCATGACCGTATCGATGTCGGCGCTGCGCATCGGGCGCAGCAGCACGATCTCGATCAGCGCGCCGAGAAGCGCCCCGGCGATGACCGCAACCACGAGGCCGAGGAAGAAATTAAGCCCGAGTGCAGCGGCCACGAGATAGACGGTGTAGGCGCCGAAAGCGTAGAGCTCGCCGTGGGCGAAATTCACCACGCGCATGATGCCGAAAATCAGCGTCAGCCCGATGCCGAGCAGGGCGTAGGTTCCGCCGAGCATGACGGCATTGAGGAGATGCTGGAGGAATTGGTCCACGTGCCCCTCACGGGTCTGGACGCAGCCGGCGCTCGCGGTTTGCGGCGCGCCGGACTCGAGCCTCCGGGGCGGCCCCGGAGGCTCGTGACAACGTCAGGCGTTCGGAAGGACGACCTTGCCGTTCTCGATCTTGATGAGATAGATGCCGGGATTGCTCTGGCCGCTTTCCTGACCCGCGGGGCCGGCTTTTTCGAATTTGATCTTTCCGTTCATGCCGGGCAGCTCGACCTGCCAGAACGCCGCGCGGATCGCTTCGGGATCGGCCTTGCCCGCCTTGGTGATTGCGGCCGCGATGGTGCGGATGCCGTCATAGCCGCGGAAGCTCTCGGTCAAACCTGCGAACGGATAGCCGCGCTTCTTCCATTCGTCGATGAAGGCCTTGGCCATAGCGGGATCGGCCGAGACATTGGGGTTCCACGGCGTGAAGAAGGTGATGTGGGTGGTATCGTTTGCCGCCGCACCCGCCTGCTCGATCAACTGATCGGGGTTCTGCGAGCCGCCGGTGGTGATGATGCGCTTCTTCAAGCCCAGCGCCGCCGCCTGCTTGAAGATCAGCGTGAGCTGCTCGACCGCCGTGGTGATGATGAGCGTGTCGGCATCGGAGGCCTTGATCTTGGCGAGCTGTGCGCTCATGTCCTGAGCCGGCGGGTCCATCGTCTCGACCAGGCCCACCTTGATATTGTGTTCCTTGAACATCTTGCCGAAGTCTTCCGCGGCACCGCGGCCCCAATCGTTATTCACGACGAGGAAATCCGCCTTTCCAATCTTGAGCCGATCGACGATCTTGGCGAACGCGGTCGCCTCGACCGCCGATGGCGGCGAGATGCGGAAGATGTACGGGTTTCCCGAGGTGGTGATCTTGCCGGCCGAGGAGGTCTCGACCAGCATCGGCACTTTGTATTCCATCAGCTTCGGCATGATTGCGAGCGTGAAGCCCGAGCCCCACGCGCCCATCATCACCGGGACCTTGTCGCGCACGATCAGCTTCTCGGCGACCGCGGCCGCCTCGGTCGGGTTGCTCTTGTTGTCCTCGATCACGAGCTCCAGTTTCTTGCCGAGAACCCCGCCCTTGGCATTGATCTCGTCCGCTGCGATCTTCGCGCCGTTGGCGACGTAATTTCCGGACGCCGCGAACGCGCCGGTCAGCGGCTGAATGACGCCGACCTTGATGCTCTCCTGCGCGGCTGCCGCTGTCACGCCGGCGGCAAGGACGATTGCCGCGAGCGTCGTCTTGCTTAGGTATTGCCTCATGTTTGTCCCTCCGTTGTGCGAGCGGCGCCAGCCGATCCTCGCGTGGCTACCAGATCTGTTCAGGGAGTAAGCAGCACATCGTATGCGAAGCGCGTTGAGCCTCTTGGCACGCGTGCGGCCCAGGCCGGGCCCGTCAGTGGCTTTCGTGTCGGATGATAACATGAGGAGCGAATGAGCGGGCAAGCCGAAATTGACCCCGCGCTACGCGGCAAATTGCATAGTTTCACGCCAGCCGAGAGCTGCGCCGTGGGCTTGGTTTTTCGCGCCGTCATCATGTGCCGCGCAACGCTACTCACTTCGCCTTGAGGCGGGGAATGATCTCGCGCGCAATGATCTCGATCTGCTCCATCTCGTATTTGTAAGGAACGAAGATGATCTTCTGCCTTCCGACCGCCAGGTGCGCCTTGAGCTGCTCGACGCACTCCTCGGCCGTTCCCATGATGGCGCTATCCTTGGTCGATTCGCTCCAAGCGGCAAAATCCCATTCCTTGCTGAGCCATTCCATCATTCGGCTCTCGACGGCTTGGCGGGACTTGCCGATGAAGATCGGCAGCTGCGCGGCGTTGAGCAGCTTGTCCGGGTCCTTTCCGCCTTCCTTTGCGAAGCCGCGGATCTTGCTCCATGACTTGGCGAAGCTTTCGGGGCGATAGAAATAGGTCAGCCAGCCGTCGCCGCTGACGGCTGCGCGCTTGAGGACGCGATCGACATATCCGCCGATCAGGATCGGCGGATATGGTTTCTGCACCGGCTTGGGATACATGACGCCAGCCGGGATGTCGTAGCGCGAGAACTTGCCGCTGACCGTGTGCTCGGTCCAGAAGCGTTTGAGGATATCGAGGCTTTCGTCCATGATCTTGCCACGCTGCTCGAACGGCACGCCGATCGCGTTGAATTCGCGCCGGTACCAGCCCGATGCCATTCCCATCAGCAGCCGGCCGTCGGACAACAGATCCATGCACGCCAGCTGCTTGGCGAGGATCACCGGATTGCGCATCGGCAGCACGAGAATGCCGGTGCCGAGCTTGATCTTGTTGGTGCGGGCGGCGATCGCAGTGAGAAGCGTCAACGACTCGATGATCGGAAAGTTCGGCTCGACGCCGAGGAGGATGTGGTCCCACACCCAAAGCGAGTCGAAGCCGAGATGCTCCATCCTGACTCCGTACTCGACCAGCGCCTTGACGTCCGGCATCTGCGGATAGGCCGTGAAATTTGGCACCGCAATGCCGAATGTCCGATCCAAACCAGCCATCACAAACTCCTCTGCTGTCGAACGTCGATATTTGCCGGCCGCTAGAACAATTCACCACGCGTGACGATGCTGGCGCAGCGATTTCGGTGCGCTCCCTCTCCCCAGTTGGGCAGAGAGTTGGGGTGAGGGGGTTACAGAACCATCGAGAGACTTTAACCCCTCACCCCACCCCTTTCCTTACGGGAGAGGGGGCACACCGAGCGCGTCGGTCGCGCTGATTCCATTTCGACAAAGTCCTCTCTACGCCGTGTAGAGCTGTTCGGGATCGAGCTCGCGCAAGAGCGCGAGTTCCTGATCCGTCGGCGGCTCGGTCACCCCCAGATGGGGAGCGAACTCCAACGAAAATCCGGTGTTGTCCTGAAGCTCTTCCCGACTCACGCCCGGATTGAGCGACATCACCTGCATGCGCCGCTTGTCGGCTTCGAATCCGAACACCGCCAGATCGGTGACCACGCGGAACGTGCCGCCGGCGAGCAGGCCGCTTGCCCGCCGCGTGTCGCCGCCTCGCAAGTAGCCGGGGCTGGTGACGAAATCGACGTGCTCGACGAACCGCCGCTTCTCGTGCTTCATCGCTACGATCATGTGCGCGAGACTGGCAATGTCGTTGCCGCCGCCGGTGCCCGGCAGACGGGTTTTCGGTCGCGCCGGATCGCCGATCAAGGAGCTGTTCAAATTGCCGTACTGATCGACCTGTGCCCCGCCCATGAATCCGACGTCGACGTAGCCGCGTTGCAGCAGCAACAGCACTTCGGCGCTGCCGAGCACCATGTTGGCGCGTTTGGTGCAGCGCTGATCGTTGGTCGAGGGCGGCAGCTTGCCCGGCTCGATGAAAGCCCCGATCACGCCGCCCTCGAACAGAATCGTCAGGCCCGGGCAACGCAGCCGCTGTGCCAGCGTGGCCGCCAGCAGCGGGATGCCGACGCCCGCGAATACCACCTGTCCGTCGCTGAGCTGGCGGGCGCTCAGGATGGTGAGCAGCTCCGCCGCGCTGTAGCCGTGCTTCTTAAGCATCGTAGATACTCTCCCCGGCGCGTGACGCCTCGAGCAATTCGTCGATCCCGATCAAGGCCAGAAATTCGCTCCACGATTTCGGTCCGTGGACGAAGCGCTCGATGTATTGCTGCATCCCTTTGACGGGATCGTCGTTCACCAGCGCCACGTAATACTCCATGTGGCGTAACATCGGCTCGTAAACGCCGTAGCATTCGTGCGGCGCACATCCGAACGGCAGCTCGACCACGGCGTCGACCGCGAAAAAAGGGATCTTGGTCTGGTCCGGAGCGCGCCGGATCTGATCGTTGGAGACGATGCGCTCCGTTGTCAAAATGACTTTGTTAGCGGCCATCGCCAGATCGACGTCCATGAATTGCAGCCCGTCGATTTGGGCGTTGCCATAGGCATCGCAGCGCTGGACGTGGATCAAGGCGACGTCGGGATTGAGCGCAGGGACCAGCAGAAGCTTCTCGCCGGTGAACGGGCAATCGATCTCGATCGATTCCGGGCGCTGCTTGCAGACGTCCGACCCCAGCATCGATCTGATCGGCATGAAGGGAATACCCATGGCACCGGCGCGAAATCGCATTCCCATCGCCATGTGGCTCCACTCGTCATATCGTGCTTTTCCGCTCTCCACGTAATGACGCATCACCTTCGACACGCCCCACAGAATTCCCTGACTGAACCAGCTCGTCACCATGTGATCGCAGACGCCTGACGCATACAGCAGGTCGCCGTCGCTGGAGACGATGCTGCGCGAGCAGGTGAGCCCTTTTCGACCCGCGCGGATGAGCGCCCAAATCATGCCCATGGGCGTGCGCGACATCGTGCTGCCGCCGATTCCGACCGAATCTCCATCGCGCACGAACGAGGTCGCCTCTTCGAGCGAGACGACCTTGTGGCGCAAACTTCGATCGCGGCGCAATAATTCCTCGCGCAGCTCCAAGTAGGTGGGAGCCGTCTTGCCGGTCACTTTGCCGTCGTTCGCTGCCATGCCAATTCAGGACGCGCGCCGGGCGCCGACCTCCGCGTTGAAATCCTCGATCAGGCGATCCCACATCGCTATGCTGTCTACGAGACCGCGCCAGAATCGCTGGTCCTTTCGGCGATCGAAATCATCGATCGCCACGCCTTGCTGCTCCACCCAGGTGTAATATCCGAGATTGAAGATACGCTTGCGATCGAAATGCGTGAGTTCGAGGACGTGATCGTCCACGATACCTTCCAAGTGGCGGCTGCAGATCTCGCCGGCGTTGACCTCGTCGAATCCATCCCCATAGCGGCGCGCCAGAAAGCTGCGTCGTTCGCTGGCATAGAGCAGCGCGCTGTCGGTCGCCACCGTCATGACCATGTCGTCGGCGTCGAAATCAAGATGTTTGGCGACCTTTATGGCGGCGACGATATTGGCAAGCCCCGAGATGCCAATGTCGTCGAAGGTTTTCACCACATCCGGGTCGATCTTTCGCCGCCCCGCCAAATAGCTGCGCCCGACATTGCCTCCGAACAAGAGATTGAGTGAATCGGTGGCCAGATCGGACACGCCGACGACCAGGTCGGTGTTCATGACGTTGTGGATCAGGGGAATGTGCTTGTCGCCGATGCCCTGGATATTGTGCTCGCCGTATCCATTGCAAAGCATGGTCGGGCACTCGATGGCCTCGACCGCGGCGATCTTCGTGCCGTGCCGCGATTTCAGGTAATCGCCGGCTGCGATGGTTCCGGCCGAGCCGGTCGCCGCGACGAAGGCCGCCAGCCGACAGTCGGAATTGGCGCGTTTGAGGTGCGAGAACACGCGGTCGAACGCGGCGCCGGTGCAGTGATAATGGATCAAGTAGTTGGCGAATTCGGAGAACTGGTTGAGAATGACATTGTGCTTGTCGCGCGCGAGCTCGTCGCACTTGTCGTAGATTTCCTTGACGTTGCTTTCCGTTCCCGGCGTGCGGATGATGTCGCCGAGATCGGAGACCCATTCTTGCAGCCAGTCGAAGCGCTCCCGGCTCATGCCGGTGGGCAGCACGGCCACGCCGCGGCAACCCAGAATGCGCGATATGGCAATGCCGCCGCGGCAATAATTTCCGGTGGACGGCCACACCGCCCGGTCATGGGTCGGCTCGAACTGGCCGGTCAGGAGGCGGGGCACCAGACACGCATAGGCGGCGAGCACCTTGTGCGCGCCGATCAAAGGGAAGCGCCGTCCCAAGAGGACGACGATCGGCGCCTTCACGCCGGTCAGCGCCTCCGGCAGCACGACATGGCCGGGCACAGGCGCTCGATCGCGGCGATCCGCGTCGTTGAACCAGTGAACACGCCAGAGGTTTTTCGCATTGGGCTCGTCCGGGCCGACCGATTTGAGACTGCTTCCGATTGCCGCCGGGATGCGTGCCGGATCGGCCAGTTCGCTCCAGCTGGGCAAGGTCACCTGCGCGGCGCGCAGGCTTTCGACCGCCGCTCGGCGGCGCTCGCCGTCAACAATGTCCGGCCGGATGAGGAATGGTTCCGTCATGGACCCGATGCGGCTCCTCTCGATCGATTGCAGCCGCTCGGCAAACCGCGTCGTTGTACTCGGCAGACAATCCACCCGGCATCATAAATTGGTATCAATGTTGGAACAATAGAATTTGGCGTCACGAGCCTCGATTGCGCTCAATGATGGGCTGCGACGGCGAGGCGCCGGGAGCTGCGCACCGCGCTGAAGGACGCGCGGTAACGCTCCTGCGGGGCGGTACGGTAAAGCGTATCGCGTTGGCGCGGGACGCGGCCGAGCGAGCGAATGATGCGCTCCATTTCAATCGGGGTCATCTCCCGTCCGTGGCTCGCGCCGGCCGATCGGGTGATGGTCTCGTCCATCAACGTGCCGCCGAGATCGTTGGCGCCGCTGCGCAGACATGTTTTCGCGCCCTCGCGGCCCATCTTCACCCAGGAGGTCTGAACGTTGGTGATCAGCGGGTGCAGCGCGAGGCGGGCGATCGCGTGCATCAGCACGGCCTCCCGGAAGGTGGGACCACGCCGGGAGCGGCCCTTGAGATAGATCGGGGCTTCCATATGCACGAACGGCAGCGGCACGAACTCGGTGAAGCCGCCCGTCTCTTCCTGCAGCTGCCGGATGCGCAGAAGGTGTCGCGCCCAATGCTCGTAGCGGTCGACGTGACCGAACATGATGGTCGCGGTACTCCGCAATCCGCTGCGATGCGCCGCGCGCATCACCTCGAGCCATTGGCTGGTACGGATCTTGTCGGGGCAAAGGACGGCGCGCACCTCGTCGTCGAGGATTTCCGCCGCCGTGCCGGGCAGCGTGCCGAGCCCCGTCGCTTGCAGTGAGCGCAGGAAATCCTCGACCGGGACGCCGAGCGTCGCGGCGCCTTGATGCACTTCGAGCGGCGAAAACGCGTGGATGTGGATGCCTGGTGCGGCGCCTTTCACCGCCCGGCAAATGTCGAGATATTTGGCGCCGGTGTAGCTCGGATGGATGCCGCCCTGCATGCAGACTTCGGTGGCGCCGCGCGCCCACGCCTCGCGCACGCGCCGCTCGACCTCGCCGAGCGAGAAATCGTACGGCCGGCCACGTAGCGCGTCACTTACCTTGCCCTTGGAGAACGCGCAGAAACCACATTTGAAATAACAGATGTTGGTGTAATTGATATTGCGGGTGACGACGTATGAAATGACGTCACCATTGGTGGTCTGCCGCAACTCGTCGGCCGCCGCGCAGACCGCCGCGAACTCGTCGCCGCGGCAGCGAAACAGCCGCACGATGTCGGATTCGCCGAGCGTGTTGCCGGCCCCTGCCCTTGCCAAAATAGCCGAGACCTCGCCGGCAATCGGCGGACGGGCGCTGCCAGCGGCATGGTCGGGAAGCGCGGCCCGCGCTCCGGGCGACCATTCGTCGGTACGCGGCCACCCATCGGCGTCGACGCGACGCAGCAGCGAGGTCCGCAGCGCGGGATCGACCCATGTATCCGCCTGGCGGGCGAAAGCCGGATAGACCGCCAGTCGTTCGACCAATTGCTTGCCGGCCGCATTCGTGGCGCGCTCGAGCGTGTCCAGATGCGGCCACGGCGCCTCCGGATTGACGTGATCCGGCGTGACCGGTGACACACCGCCCCAATCGTTGATGCCCGCATCGATCAAGCGCGGCAGCGCGTCCGGATTGAGATTGGGCGGAGCTTGGATATTCATCGACGGCGCAAACAACAATCGCGCGATCGCAATCGTCCACAAGTGGTCCGCGAGGCTTGGCGCAGGCCAATGTTCCATCCGAGTTGCGGGCTTCGGCCGGAAATTCTGAATGATGATTTCCTGTATGTGCCCATAAGCGTCGTTGAGCGCGCGTAGCGCAAGAAGCGAGTCGATCCGCTCTTCGCGCGTTTCACCGATGCCGATCAGAATGCCCGAGGTGAACGGCACGCGCTGTTCGCCGGCCGCTCGGATGCTCGCCAGCCGCGCCTGCGGGTGCTTATCGGGCGAGCCATAATGGGGACCGCCGCGCTCGCACAGCCGCTCCGATGCAGACTCGAGCATGAGCCCCTGGGAGAGCGAGACGACGCGCAAAGCGGCCACATCGGAGGGCGTCAAATGGCCAGGATTAAGGTGTGGAAACAATCCTGTTTGCTCGTGGACCGCGCGCGCGGCCTGCGCGAGATACGACAAGGTCGTGCGATGTCCGAGGCGGGCTAGCTCATCGGCGGCGGTTCGGTAGCGCAGCTCCGGCTGGTCGCCGAGCGTGAACAATGCCTCCTTGCAGCCTGCGGCATGACCCGCCCGCGCGATGGCAAGCGCTTCGTCGAGGGACAGATACGCCCGCTCGCCCTTGCGCGGCGGATGAGCAAACGTGCAGTAGTGGCAAACGTCGCGGCAAAGCTTCGTCAGCGGAATAAAAATCTTGCGGGAATACGAGACGATGGAGCCGTGGGCGGCGTCGCGCCGGCGGGCGGCCGCGCACATGAGCGAGGCAAGGTCGCAGTCCACAAGCGCGAGCGCTTCCTCGCGGGTGAGATTGCGGCCGTGGATGAGATCGTCGGACAACATCGTCGGGCTGCTTCGCTCAAGCTTTCAAGGAACTGGCACGATGGATCGTGGCTCGAGGTATCGGATTGCAGCCGCGCGGCAATGTGGAGCGTGACGAAGCGACGTGCATGCGACGATCTCTTCTTTCATCCGGGATCACGAGCGCTGCGATGTTGGTATTCCGGTGATGCGAATGCCGGCGCCCTCCACCTTATACCGCCGATTGATACCGATGAGGACCGAGGTCAATGCCTCGGCGGCGGCGGAATTGGCGAGCGGTCCGCCGTCGATTCCCCGCGTGCCCGCTGCATTCGCCAGTTCGATCACGATCGCGCGCGCCTCTTTGTCGTCCCCGAATACGAGCACGTCGCAATCGATGATCCCGCCGGATTTGAGCTTGGATGCGCTGACATTGTGGAACGCGGACTGGACGCGAGCTGCGCCGGCGAGCAGCCGCTGCGCGCTCAGGGCGGCCGACCCGTCGGGTGGAAGCTTCACGACAGAGACTTTCGGGGGGACGAGGGGCACGACGGCGTCGACCACGATCTTGCCCGTCACCGCGGGCTTGATCTCGTTCAGGATGGCGTCATGGTTCGCGTACGGGACTGCGAGGACGACGATGTCGGCTGCCGCCGCTGCCGTGCGATTGTCTTCACCGCGCACGGCAGAACCGTGATTGGCGTTCATTTCGCGAGCGGCGGCCTCGGCTTTCTGCTTGGATCGCGACCCCAGCACGATCGGGTAACCGGCCGCCGCCCAGCGTCTTGCAAGCGCCGAACCGAGGTCTCCGGTTCCTCCTATGACCGCAATGGTGGGCCGTCCCTGCAACAACCTCTCCTAGAATGCGCGCTTGTCGCTCCCCGCGCGGCAGATTTTCTCGGCGAGTGCCACGCGTCTCATCTGCGGGCGCCGCGTCCGATTCACCGACGATCGACGCCGCACCAGTCGCAGATGCTGAGCGCCACAACCTTGATCGCGGTCAGATAGTCGTCGATGGAAACGTACTCGTCGTCGGCATGCATCACCGCAGTCGACCCCGGCCCGAAGATCACGGTTGGAGTATCGGCATAGCGGTTGAGGAAACGCGTATCCGCGGCGCCCTGACGGCCGCTGATCTCGGGCTCGCGGCCGGTCACCTCCTTGTAGTTCCTGCACACGGTTTCAACGATCGGGTGATCCTTCGGGATTTCGGACGCCTGCGCGTCATACCCCACGAAGCGCACCTTCGGAGGGTTTAGCTTCATCCAAGGATCCTCGGCTGCCGCGCGTGCCACCTGCTGCACGAGGCTCTGCTTCACGCCTTCGTGGTCCTCTCCCGGAACCGTGCCGATGCTCCCCTTCAGCAGGCAGTTGGCGGGGAATGCACTCGGATAATTGCCGGCCGAGAAGCTGCCGATAATGCAAGGAAGCGTATCGAGGGCGTTGGGATAGAGCGGGTGGGTGACCGTCGCGACCCGCTTTGCCTCCAGATCTGCGACCGCCTTCGTGATCTTGTTGCCGAGCTCAATTCCGCTGATGCCCTCGTAGCGCTTTTGAATTCCGGCGGGTTTGCCGTGGATTTCGATCTCGAACCAGATCCGGCCGATGCATGCAGGTTGAACCGCCAAGTCGCTGGTCTCGCCGGAAATGCCGGCGTCAGCCTTGTAACCGCGGATCACCGTATCCAACGTGCCGTGGCCGCTGACCTCTTCATCGACGACGACATTGATGTAAACGTCGCCCTTGGGCTTGAGGCCGGCGGCCAGCAGGGATTCCACCGCCATGATGTGGCTGGCAACACCGCTCTTCATGTCGGCGGAACCCCGGCCATAGATGCGGCCGTTCTTGATGGTGGCGGACCAAGGGTCGTCGCTCCAGCCTTCGCCACCGCCAACCGGGATGACATCGGTATGCCCGTTCAAGAGCAATGAGCGTCCCCCGCCCGAGCCCTTCAACGTTGCGACGATGTTCGGGCGTCCTTCATAGCCTCTGTCCACGGGTCGGTAGGCGGGATGTTTCTTCAGCGCTTCCCAATCCGTTTCCCACGTGTCGACATCGAGGCCGATCTTCGTCATGTAATCGGCGAGAAACTTCTGGATCTTCGCTTCATCCCCGGTGACGCTGGGGATGGCAATCATCTGCTGCAGAAAAGCGACCGCTTTTTCACGGTTGTCGTCGATCTTTTGCACAAGCGTCTGGCCGATACTCGCACTCATTTGACATCCCCGAAAAGTTCGTCGCAGAGCGTCATTAAGCGGCGATTTCACCTCAGTCAATCCGCGTCCACCGACGTCGCCGCCGCTCGACCACCAAGCCGCTGGCGATGAATTTCACCCTCGGGTCGCGGCGCTCCTCCGGCGCAATCGCGCAAGCAGAATTTTCACGATCAGCGCCGCTCCGCGATGGCGCTGACGATGCGTTGCGGCGTGATCGGCGACACCAGCAACTCGGCGCCAAGCGGCCGCAGCGCATCGTTCACCGCATTGGCGATGGCCGCGGGCGGCGCGATGGCGCCGCCTTCGCCGATGCCCTTGACCCCGAATTCCGTGTAGGGCGCGAGCGTCTCCATATGATCAACCATCAGGGCGGGCACTTCGGTCGATCCCGGCAGGAGATAGTCCGCCAGCGTGGAGGCGAGCGGCTGTCCCGAGCGATCGAACGGCATCTCCTCATAAAGTGCCGTGCCCACGCCTTGCGCGAAGCCACCATGAATTTGTCCGTCCACGATCATGGGATTCACCAGTTTGCCGCCGTCCTCGACGATGACGTAGCCCAGGATTTCCACGTCTCCGATTTCGGGATCGACCGCCACCAAGGCGGCATGGGTGGCATAGCTGAAGGTTCCGCTGTCGCGCGTCGGTTTGTAACCGATCGTGGCCTCGAGGCCGCCGGGATCGACGTCACCCGGGAGGTCTTGCGGCCGCAGGTACCAGGCGCGCGCGATCTCCACCAAACTGACCGCCCCGTGCGGGCCGACGGCCTGACCGCCACGGATGAAGACCTGCGCTGGATCGGCCTGCAGGAGCCGTCCCGCGATGGTCGCGGCGCGCTTGGCGATTTCCCGGCAGGCCGTCGCCACCGCGCCGCCGGCCATCACCATGGAGCGCGAGCCCCAGGTGCCGGTCGAATAGGGCGTCAGGGCGGTGTCGCCGAGCACGGTTCTGATCTTGGCGATGTCGATCCCGAGAATTTCGTGGGCGACTTGGGCCAGCGTCGTTTCGAGCCCCTGTCCGTGCGAGTGCACGCCGACGCGCAACTCGAGGCCGCCATCGGGCGTCAGGCGCGCGGTTGCCTGTTCGTAGCCGGGCACCATCGGAATCCCCCAGCCGTAATACACCGACGTGCCGTGCGCGGCCTGCTCGCAATAGGTCGCAAGACCAACGCCGACCAAGCGTCCGTCCGACTCCCCGCGTTTCTGTCGATCTCTGATCGCCGCGATATCGATCGCCGCCACGGCGCGGCGCAGCGATTCCGGATAGTCACCGCTGTCGAAGTGTTTGTTGGTGATATTGTCGAACGGCATCTGCTCGGGCTGCACGAGATTTCTTCTACGCACTTCGTGCGGCTCGATACCGGCCTCGCGCGCGACCGCGTCGAGCACCAGCTCGAGGGCGAAACAGACGCCGGTGCGCGCCACCCCGCGATACGGCAGGATCGGGCACTTGTTGGTGGCGACCGAGAACGTGCGGCAGCGGTAGGTGGGAAAATCATAGGGACCGGGCAGGATGCTCGCTACCTGCGCGGCTTCCAGGCAGGCGGAGAACGGGTAGGACGAGTAGGCGCCGGAATCGACGGCGGCTTCGCAGTCGATACCGCGCAGACGGCCGTCGCGCTCGGCATAGGCGGTGATGCGGTAATGGTGCTCGCGGCAATTGGCGCCGGCAACGAGATGTTCGCGACGATCCTCGATCCAGCGCACCGGATGCTGGCAATGCATGGCGAGCCAGCCGAGACAAATCTCCTCCGGCAGCAGGATGCCCTTGTAGCCAAACCCGCCGCCAACGTCCGGCGCGATGATGCGGACCTGGGCCTCGTCAAGGCCGAGACACTCGGATAGTCCGGTGCGCACGATGTGCGGCATCTGACAAGCCGAGTACACCGTCAATTGCTCGAGCCGCGCGTCCCAGAAGGCGACAACGCCGCGACCTTCGATCGGCGCCATGCATTGTCGAGCGGTGCGGATCTCGCGAGAGACCTTGATTGGCGCATCGACCGCCTTGCCGATATCGATATCGAGGAAAGTTTCGAGAAACACGTTGTCGGCCCAGTGCTCGTGGACCAGGGCGGCCTCGGCCTTGCGCGCTTCCAGCATGTCGTAAACGGCCGGCAATTCCTCAAGCTCCAGCGTCACCGACGCGGCCAGGTCCTCGGCCTCCGCCCTCGTCGCGGCCATGCACATGGCCGCCAATTCGCCGACATGGCGCACCTTGTCGGTGGCGAGCGGCGGCTGTTCGGAGACCTTGAAGCCGCGCAGGCCGGACACCGCGCGGATCGGCTTCACGCCTGCGAGATCGGCCGCCGTGAACGTGCTGGCGCGCCGTTCGGGTGGGATGGAAATGCCGCGAATGCGGGCGTGCGCGAGAGGGCTGCGGACGAAGGCAACGTCCTTCATCCCCGGCAGCCGAATGTCGGCAACGAACTGGCCGCGACCGCGCACGAGGCGGTCGTCTTCCTTTCTGGCGACGCGAGCTCCGACACCTTGTGAGGACATTGCGCCTCCTGCCGCGCCTGGGTTCTTCACTTCGGCGCCGCCGCCATTGCGGCGCCGGACGCCGGCGCAGATTTCGTCAACGCGGCAGCGGAGGTGGAATGGGCGAGCAGATCGATATGCAGCCTGATGACCTCGCTGCGATAGGTGATGTCGGCCACATAGATGGCTACGCCGCTGCCATCGATGACGACACAGCGGCATTCGGCCGTCGGCGCGCCGAGCGCGATCTTCAGCAGGTCGGCGGTCTGCACGCTCGCGCCGCCGATCACGATCGTCTGATAGGCATGCTGAACTTCGATGTCGGTGAAACTCGCGAGAATCGCCAGCGCCGGGCGGGTCAGAAAGGCCTCGGGATCGCGATCGAACACCGCGCGGGCAAGATGCACATTGACGATCCCATAGGGCTCGCCGTCCTTGTACTGCAGGCTGCGAATGAACCGGTATTCCGGAGCGAGCGCGCCTTCACCCTCGTGCAGCTCCGGATACGCAGGCGGATGATCGACCTTGATGCGCTTCGGGATATTGTCCTTGATGGAGTCGATCAGGATGGCCCAATCGGTTGCGAGCTCGAGCCAGTGCCGGCTCGGAGGCTTCTCCGCGACGAACGTGCCGCGGCCCTGATAGCAGTGCAGCAAGCCTTCCTGGCGCAGGATATCGACGGCCTGGCGCACCGTGACGCGCGCCACCTCAAACTCGCGCTCGAGCTCGACCAGCGTGGAGATTTTCTGACCGGGCTGCCATTGCCGCCGTTCGATGCGTTGGCGCATGATCGCCGCGACCTGGATATAGAGGGGAACGCGGCTGCGGTCGTATGCCTTCAAGAGCTTGGACATGGTCGTTGCCATCAGGTGGTTTGGACGTGAACGCGATGCGTTGCATGCGATGCAAGCGAGTCGATATCGATCGCGCGCGCGACAGCACGGTGAAACGAGGCCATGGTCGGCTGCGATCGGCGCATCGAACGGTACCTAAACGCGCTCGCTTGTATCATCGGCGAAACTTGCCCAACAATCGCGCGAAGGCCTTCTTCACGCGGGCGACAATGACGGCGCGGAGCAACGAACCTGCGGGTATCGGCGCCGTCGTCTCGTCCATCGCATCCGACGATCCTGCCATGCGCCGCTCGAGGTTGCGCACGAACATGTCGCTGACGCGAGCCACCAGATCACCGACGATCGCGCTGCGTCCGAACTGCGCCAACGGTCCGAGCAAGAGGGCGCGCAAGGTAATATCGACCCGGGTCGCGGCTGCGCCCTGCTCCGCACTCAACCGGTATTCGATCTCGGCGCTCGCGCGCGAGGCGCTAAGCCGATCTCTGCCCGCTCCCAGGATCATGCCGCGCTGCATGGCCTCGTCGCGGATAACGCGAGCCTCGCCGTTGAACGCCGCGGCGATCGGGCCAAGCTTGATCGCGAGCTGCCCTTGCAGCCGGTCGCCGCGTGAACCGCTGAGCGTGGCTCCGGGCATGCACGGAACCACGCGTTCGACCTCGGCGAGGAAATTCCACACCTCGCGTCGCGGTCGCGCGATGACGAAAGACTGGTGGATTTCAATATTGGGTTTTTTCCCTCCGAGACCCAGATCCGGTCGTCCCGGCGCAAGCGGGGACCCGTGATCTCCGCCAGTGATTGTGGGTCCCGGCTCTCGCTGCGCTCGGCCGAGACGACGATAGCAAGCATCGATGCGCGAAGGCGTCGTCTCCGCTTCGGCGAAGACCGGGCGTCTGTCGCCGCCGATTGGGGCCGCCGTCGATACTGAAACCTCGCCGCCCGACGGCCCGGCGTGGCGAGAGCCGACCGGGCCGAGCCCCCGTGACGCGACTGCGGATGCCGCAAGAGCGCCGACGCGACGCTCCTCCAACACGCGGCGGATGGCGCGCACGATGCCGACATATCCGGTGCAGCGGCACAGGTTGCCGCTGAGCTCGAGACGGACGCGCCGCTCGTCGGCGTCGGGAAGACGCGTAACGATGTCGCGCGCCGTAATCAGCATTCCCGGCGTGCAGAACCCGCATTGCAAACCGTGCTCGGCCGTGAACGCCCGCCGCAACGCGATCATGACCGGGTCGTTCTCCAGTCCTTCGATCGTCGTGATCTGCGCGCCCTCGCACAGGACCGCATAGGTGATGCACGACCGCGCCGGCTCGCCGTCGATCAGCAGCGTGCACGCACCGCACGCGCCCTGCTCGCAGCGAAGATGCGTGCCGGTCAAACCGAGCCGTTCGCGCAACAGATCGGCAAGGTGCATGCGCGGCTCCACGGTCTCCGTGACCGGGATGGCGTTTACGGTGAGGCCTACGGGTTTCATTGGGCCATCGCCTGCGCGGCCGCCCGCGCCAGGGCGGTGATGTGGAGGCGCGCGGGCGTGGTCAGTCCGGCGCGCTGCAGCAGGTCATTGGCAGCGCTCTCGTCGAAACGGACCGCGGCCCCCGGCTGCGGCATCCCTCCCCATATCGCGCGCGCGTCATCAACGACGACGGGCCGCCCTTGCGTCGCCCCGATGACCGCTCTGAAGCGGTCGCGCTCGCCATCGAGCAATACTGCGCCGCTGGCAAGTGCGAACTCGCCTGCCTTGCGACACACCTTGTAGTAGCCGCAGCGCGCGGTGCGAGAGGGACGCGGAATGCGGATCGCCTGCAGCAGTTCTCCTGGTTCGAGCATCACCTCGAACGCGCCGGTTACGAATTGGTCGATCGGCACGCGTCGCGCCCGGCGGCCGTCGGTCACGATGCATTCCGCGGCCAGTGCGCACAGCGTCGGCAACCAATCGCCCGCTGGGTCGGCATGACAAATACTGCCGCCGATGGTGCCGCGATTGCGCACCGCGCGATAAGCAACGCCGCCGGCGACGGTGGCGAGAATCGGCAGTTCCTCCATGCGCACACGTCCATCCTCGATGTCGGAGGTGGTGACGCAGGCGCCGACAGTGACCCCGCCCGCGTCTTCTTCGGTATGGGTCAATTCAGGAATCCCGGTGATGTCGACCAAGATGCTCGGCTGCACCAGCCGCAGGTTCAACATCGGACCGAGCGACTGACCGCCCGCGACGGCTCGCGCGCTGCCAGCCGCCTGACGGAGAATTGTTGCGGCCTCGGCGAGGCCGGTTGCGCGCGCGAACTCGAAATTGGTCGGCTTCATGGTCGCCGCGCCTCGCGTGGCGTCGCACCGGCGGCAATCGCATCGAGGATTCGCTCGGGCGTGAGCGGTAGATCGTGCACTTCGGCGCCGACGGTGCGCAAAGCGTCGTTGACCGCGCAGACGATCGCCGCAGGCGGACCCACCGCGCCTCCTTCGCCGATGCCTTTGATGCCGAATTCCGTATGCGGCGAGGGCGTCTCCATGTGCAACACGCGGATATCCGGTACTTCCGTCGCCCCGGGGATGAGATAGTCGAGCATGGTCGACGCCAGCGGCTGGCCTTGCGCATCGAACGACACCGCTTCCAGCAAGCACGTTCCGATACCTTGCGCGGTCCCTCCCTGCACTTGGCCGTCGACGATCATCGGATTGACGAGCTTTCCGCCGTCTTCCACCACCACGTAGTCGAGGATTTCGACGAGCCCGGTGCCCGGATCGACCGCGACCAGCGCGGCATGGGTGGCGTAACTGAATGTCCCCATGTCGCGCGCCGGACGATAGCCGGCGGTGACTTCCAGGCCGCCTTCATCGACGTCGGGCGGCAGACTCTGCGGCTGCAGATACCAGGCGCGTGCGACCTCGCGTAGCGTGACGCTCGCGCCGCGTCCGACCACGCTACCGTTGGCGATGCGCACGTCGGCAGCTTCGGTTTGCAACAACCACGCACCGATCCGGCTCGCACGTTTGGCCAGCATGCGTGACGCCTGCGCGACGGCGCCGCCCGCCATCACCATCGACCGCGAGCCCCAGGTTCCGGTGGAGAACGGGCTGTAAAGAGTGTCGCCCTGCAGCACCTTGATGCGATCGAAGTCGACGCCGAGGATCTCGTGCGCCACCTGGGCCAGCGTGGTCTCGTGGCCCTGCCCGTGCGAATGGGTGCCGACGCGGATCTCGAGGTCCCCGTCCGCCGTCAGCCGCACCGTCGCCTGCTCGTAAAATCCGACGCCGACCAGCCGCCCGTCAGGCTCGCCCCTGCGCTGCCGCTCGCGGACGGCGGGCAGTCCAATGGCCGCAACCGCCCGGCGCATGGATTGCGGGTAATCGCCGCCATCGAATTGCTTCTTGGTCACGTTCTCGAACGGCATCTGTTCGGGGCGCACGAGGTTTCTCAGCCGCACCTCATACGGTTCGATGCCGGCCTGGCGCGCGATCGCATCCATGATGACTTCGACCGCAAGGCACACGCCTGAGCGCGCCACCCCGCGATAAGGCAGGATGGGGCACTTGTTGGTCGCGACCGCGGCCGAGCGGCAGCGGTACGCGCTGAAATCGTAGGGCCCCGGCAGCAGGCTCGCCACCTGCGCCGCCTCGAGCGCGGACGAGGTGGGATAAACGGAATAGGCGCCGGCATCCACGGTGGCGACGCAATCGAGCGCCAGCAGCCGCCCGTCCCCGTCGGCATAGCCGGTGATGCGATAATGGTGCTCGCGGCAATTGGCATTCGCGCTCAGGTGCTCGCGGCAGTCCTCGAGCCAACGCACCGGCGTTGCGACGCGCATCGCGAGCCAGGCCAGCGCCACCTCTTCGCGACAGAGCAGGCCTTTGTAGCCGAAGCCGCCGCCCACATCGGGCGAAATCACGCGAATCGAACCGTCGTCGAGGCCCAGGCACTCGGCCACGCCGCGCTGCACGACATGCGGCATTTGGGTCGCGCTGATGAGAGTGAGAAAACCCAAGCGAGCGTCCCAATGGGCGAGGACGCCGCGTCCCTCCAGCGGGAACATGCAATGTCGCGCGGTGCGGATTTCGCGCGTGACCTTGATGGCGGCGGTTTCGGCGATGCGATCGATCGCACCATCCTGGAAAAATTCGATGAAGACGTTGTCGCCCCACTCCTCGTGCACCAGCGGCGCATGCGCCCGGCGTGCGGCCAGCATGTCGACGACGGGTTCCAACTCCTCATACTCGACAGTGACGCTGTCGGCGATGTCTTCCGCTTGCGCCCGCGAGGGCGCGACGCAGATGGCGACAAGTTCGCCCACGTAGCGGACCTTGTCGCGGGCCAGAATGGGTTCGGAGGAATGCTTGAAGCCGCTGAGCGCGGTCGCGGCTCGAATGGGATTGACGTTGGCGAGATCATGCGCGGTGAAAACGGCGCCCTTGTGCTCGTCGGGAACGTGCACGTTGCGAATGCGGCCGTGCGCCACCGAGCTGCGCACGAAGGCGACTTCGCGCGCGCCGGGAAGGCGGAAATCAGCGACGTATTGGCCGTGCCCGCGCAGAAATCGCTCGTCCTCCTTGCGCAGAACGGAAGCCCCGACCCCTTGGCCAGCCATGCCTGAACTCTAGCTTGCGGTGGAGAGCAGCGGTGCGGCATCGACACGCCGGGGGGCGACGCGCGTCCTGATGATTTCGGCGCCGGCGGTGGGATGCCCAAAGAAGGAGCTTGCAAGCGCGGTCATCCTGAGAGTGACGGTTATTAGTATGATAGTATGATGGGGCTGTGAAGGTCTCCGCGCCAACTCGGCACAGAAATCGCCTAACCGCGGCGTGCGCGGTTTCGAACCAACGGTTATGGCTGCCGACAGCGGGATTGAGGAGAGCCATTCGATGCGGTCGGCAGTCGCCTCGCCGCCGCCCGGACTAGCTCCCGGCCGCGCCCGCGGCGATGGCGCAGCGATCGTGCGCATCACAGCTCTCAAGAAGACCTTCGGTGACCTCGAAGCGATCCGCCAGATGTCGTTCGACGTCGGCGACGGGGAATTTCTGAGCGTGTTGGGTCCGAGCGGCTGCGGCAAGAGTACGCTGCTCATGATGATTGCGGGACTGATCGATCCCACCGCAGGCGAAATCCGAATCCAAGATGCGAAAGTGGCTGGGCCTCGGCGGGAAGTCGGCGTGGTGTTCCAGAGCCCGGTTCTGTTGCCCTGGCGCACGGTGTTGCAAAACGTGCTCTTTCCCATCGAGTTGCTGAAGCTGCCGCGTCCGCAATACCGGCGGCGAGCGATGGAACTGCTGCGCATGGCGAAAATCGACGAATATGCCGGGCTGTTGCCGCGTCAGCTGTCGGGAGGCATGCGGCAGCGGGTGGCGATTTGCCGGGCGCTCGTGCACGACCCCAGCATCCTGCTGATGGATGAGCCGTTCAGCGCGTTGGATGCAATCACGCGCGACGAAATGGCGGTCGAGCTGCAACGCATCTGGCAGGCCAATCGGAAAACGGTGATTTTCGTCACCCACAGCATTCGTGAAGCGGCATTCCTCTCCGACCGCGTCGTGGTCATGGGTCGTCGGCCGGCGACGATCATCGACGAACTGGCGATCGATCTTCCGCGGCCGCGGCATATCGCCGTAACCGAGGACGAAACGTTCAACCGCTTGGTTCGCCATCTGCGCAAGGCGATCGAGGCCAGCCATGCGGAATAACATCGGCAAATACGCGGCTACGATCGCTTGGCCGGTGCTCGTCACGGCGCTCATCCTCTTGGCGTGGGAGCTCAGCGTCAGAGCATTGGGCATCCGCAGCATCATATTGCCGCCGCCATCGGTGGTCTTCGAAACGATGGCGCAGCGGCATGATCTCCTGTTTGCGCATTTGTGGCCCTCGCTTTATCTGACCGTCCTGGGATTTGTGCTCTCCGTCATCGGCGGCATCGTCGTCGCCGTGTTGATCACCTACTCCGCCATCGTCCGAAAAGGCTTTTATCCGGTCATCGTGGTCTCGCAGGTCATCCCAAAAATCTCCATCGCACCCTTGTTCATCGTGTGGTTCGGGACCGGAACCATGTCGAGCCTGCTGCTGGCCTTCCTGGTCGCGTTCTTTCCGATGACGATCAACGCGGCCATGGGTTTCGAGTCGATCGACGAGGATATTCACCGCATGGCGCGCACCTTCATGGGCTCGCGCTGGCAGATCTTTTGGAAGATCCGCATGCCTAACGCATTGCCGTATATCTTCGGCGGCATGAAGATTTCCATCACGTTGGCCATCATCGGCGTCATCGTGTCGGAGTTCGTCGCTTCACAGGAAGGCATCGGCTATTTGATCAAGCTCGCCGGCGGTCTGTTGGATACCCCGCTGATGCTGGCGGCGATCGTCGCGCTCAGCATCAGCGGGCTCGCCCTCTATGCGATCATCGCCGCGGCGGAAAGCTGGGCCGTTTACTGGCAGCCACCACCCGAGGCCGTCGGGGTTGCAGGAGGATGATGCGCCGGACCGGACGCAGGTTCGCAGTCTTGATCCGCCTCGTCCAGCAAGGCTAGTGGAGGGCTAAAGCTTGACGCCGGCCGCCGCCAAAATAGACCGCGCCCGCGCCCGCTGATCATCGGAGATCGTCAGACGTTCGGCAAAATCGCGTCCGCTCGGGCGGGTGGCGTCGATGCCCATCTTGGTGAGCGTGAACTGCTCCGGGTCCGACGTGGGGTCGAGAATTGCGCCCTT
>WNGP01001893.1_pt1 | contig 30257 bp, 31 predicted proteins | sample 5407671 | NCBI WGS metagenome assembly WNGP01 (sample SAMN13153381, study PRJNA577476) | soil metagenome | isolation source: 40 cm soil or saprolite under Garry oak tree replicate 2 | place: USA:California | collected 2016-06-15 | reverse complement strand
TTCCGCAGCGCTTGCGACGATCGACGAGCGCCATGCTGAGCAGGCTCTCAAACGTCTCCAGGTGGAGCAGACGCTCTTCGCCCTACGTACACTGGCCGCACAGTCCGATTCTTTGCAAAGCTCCCATCATTCCCAACGGATCCGGGTGGGAGAAGCGGCCAAGCAGGTGGGCGTGCGTGTCTCCGCCTTGCATTTCTGGGAACAACAGGGCCTGTTGCACCCGGTTCGCGAGCAGCACAGTCGCTACCGCCTCTACGACGAGCACCAGATGCGCCTCCTGCGCGTCGTGGCCTTGCTCAGAGACGCTGGCTACCCCTTCAACGTCATCCAGTCGGTGCTCGACGAATCGGCGGCGGGTCGGCCAGAAAAAGCCATCGTGGCTGTGGAGAAAAGGCGCGAGGAACTGACGAGGACAAGCTGGTCATGCATTGAAGCCTTGACCTTCTTTCAGCACTATGTGCGCGAGTTTGGCCCGCAGCACAGTTTGGCATCCAGGTGAGAGCATGAAGAACATGGCTCTCGGGCAAGAAGAGGTCTATTCCTGTGCTTTTTGGCTTCTCACTATGATCTCGTTGCGCAACCCGTGGGCATAGCGCCTCCAAGACGAACCGTACGCAGGGCGGTTAATCCCGCGACGGGGAGGGTAGCGGCGCTGGCGAAGCTGACGTTGTCCGGTAAGGCGACCATACGGGCTGTGGGTACAGCAACCCGTTGTGCCCAACCTCCACCGTCAACAAGGGCCACGACACGTGTTCCGCCTTTGGTCCACTGCCGTCTGCAGCGGCCTGGACGACGACTCCGGCAACATCCTGGCCCAGACGCCATCCTTCGGGCCTCATGGTGAGCAAAAACAACTCTCCACGATTTACAGAAAATGCGTGGACTTCCACAAGAGCTTCATCGGCGGCGGGCTGTGGGTCGGCAACCTCACGTAATGCGACTGGAAGCGGGGCCGATGGGGTATTCACAAAAGCAAGCATGAGTTCTCTCCTTTTCAATTCTTTCACCTTGTTGAGATGACGGTGGGGATCCACCCTACAACGAAGCGCTCCTAACTACAGTTAGGCCGACAAAGAGCGACCCAGCACGATAAACGCCGAAAGGCCCAACAGCACGGCATTCATACCACTAATCGAATCCCAGATCAAGGGACAAAGACCAGATAAGTAGGGGCGGAAATATATATTGGACAACCAGTTCTTCTTCGGCTACACTGGGAAAGAGACAGAGGAGCGGGCGAGCACCGGTCTTGCTCTCACACGATTGAAGAAAAGAGAGGAGAAACCATGAGAACGATACGGATTGGATCGGGTGCAGGCTATGGCGGGGACCGGATCGAACCAGCGCTTGCGGTGATGGAAAAGGGAGATATTCAGTACATCATCTTTGAATGTCTGGCGGAACGGACCATTGCTTTAGCCCAACAGCAAAAGACCAGGCATCCTGAGCAGGGATATAACGAGCTGCTCCCCTATCGGATGAGCCGCGTCCTGCCACTGTGCGTGGAAAAGCACATCAAAGTCATCACCAATATGGGAGCGGCCAATCCCGTGGCGGCTCTGCGGGTGGTCAAACAACTCGCGGGTTCCCTGGGCCTCACCTCCTTGAAACTGGCAGCGGTGCTGGGAGATGACATCTTTCCGCAGATTGAGGGCTATCTCCCCTTTCCTCTCATGGAGACCGGGCAAAAGCTGGAGACGTTACAGCCGTTTCTCATCTCCGCCAACGCGTATCTGGGCGCGCAAGGTATCGTCCAGGCCCTGCAAGGTGGGGCTGACGTGGTGATTACCGGACGTGTCGCCGATCCATCGCTCGTTCTGGGCCCGCTGCTCTTTGAGTTTGGCTGGGACGCGGAGAACGCTGATCTGCTGGGTAAAGGAACGCTGGCCGGTCATCTGCTGGAATGTGGAGCGCAGGTCACGGGAGGCTATTATGCTGATCCAGGGTATAAAGATGTGCCGGATCTGGCCAACTTAGGTTTCCCAATCGCGGAAGTCGCCGAAAACGGAGAGGTGATCCTGACCAAACTCGCGGAAGCAGGTGGAATGGTCACGCCTGAGACAGTGAAAGAGCAGATTGTCTACGAAATTCATGATCCGTGCAACTACCTCACGCCTGATGTGATTGCCGATTTTTCCCAGGTCACGGTCAAAGAGGTGGCTCCCAACAGGGTTCAGGTGAGCGGGGCTGGTGGAAAAGTCAGGAGTGGATACTATAAAACCAGCATTGGCTACCAGGACGGCTTCCTCGTCGAGGGGGAAATCAGCTATGGTGGGTCTGGGGCGAACCTGCGAGCACAGCTGGCGAGAGAAATTGTCGAGCAACGGCTGGCCATGCTGGGTATACCGGTCCAGGAGTTGCGCTTCGATTTCATTGGAGTTAACGCGCTGTACCACGATGCGCTTTCCCAGGCGATTACCGAACACTGGCGAGATGTCCCGGAAGTTCGCCTCCGCGTCGCAGCGCGAACGGCCACACACGCGGATGCGGAGCATATTGGCAACGAGGTGGAAGCCCTCTATACCAATGGTCCCGCTGGAGGAGGCGGAGTGAGGGTGCATGTGACTGAGGTAGTTGCTATCGCATCCATTCTTATTCCATCTGATGACATTCAGCTTGAGATAGTCTACGCGGAGGTTTGAATTCATGAAATTGCGAGAGATTGCCCATTCGCGCACCGGAGATAAAGGGAATATCGCCAACATCTCCCTGATTGCGTACCAGATGGAGATGTATCCCCTGCTCAAGGAGCGCGTGACGGCTGAACGCGTCAGAGCGTGGTTTGGGGAGATCGTCCAGGGGAAGGTGGTGCGCTACGAACTGCCAAAGATTGGCGCGTTGAATTTTGTGCTGTTCGATGCGTTGGGAGGCGGGGTGACGCGCTCATTAGCGCTGGATCGCCATGGAAAAAGTTTGAGTTCCGTCTTGCTCGACATGGAACTGGACGATCTTTCCACCGACGTGGAGTACAGGAAAAGAGAGGAATGATAATGCAATCAGAACCTCTTGTCCAGATTCCTGATGGCACTATCCAAGGTCATGCCCTTGCCAATGGGGGATTTTGCTTCGCTGGTATCCCATTCGCCGCGCCACCAATTGGCCCCTTGCGCTTTCGTCCGCCGCAGTCAGTTGAACCATGGACCGGCGTACGCGAAGCCGTCTCATTCCCTCCTGCTCCCATGCAACGTTCCTTACCGTTCCCAGGACTACCAACGTTCGAGACAAGCGAAGACTGTCTCTATCTCAATGTCTGGACTCCTGAGATCTCCGGGCAGCGGCCAGTTATGGTATGGATCTATGGAGGTGGCTTCGAGACCGGATCAGGATCACCTCCACTGACCGATGGGGAGCGGCTCATGCAGAGAGATATCGTGCTGGTGAGTTTGAATTACCGCGTTGGTGCCCTGGGTTTCTTACACCTGGCAGATCTCGATGAACCGGGCTGGGAAGCGGCAACGAACTGTGGACTGCTTGATCAGGTCGCGGCGCTGAAGTGGGTGCGGGAGCATATCGCGGCCTTTGGAGGTGATCCCACCAATGTGACGGTCTTTGGCGAGTCAGCGGGTGGCTTCTCGATTGGAGCATTGCTGGCGATGCCTGCCGCAGCAGGACTGTTCGACAAAGCCATTCTGCAAAGTGGCGCGACCTCGCGCACCTTTCCTCGTGAGATTGCGACGCAGATGGCGCGTGACTTTTTGGAGAAGCTTGGCCTGACGCATCCCGATGAATTGCTCACCGTGCCGATAGAGCGCATCCTGGATGTGCAACTGGAGGTGGTTGACACCGACATTGGCGCTCGTAATATCCCTGGAGGACGTTCCTATGGGGCGGTCGTCGATGGACACGTGTTGCCTCACCTCCCCCTGGATGTGGTCGCTGGCGGCGGTGCCAGAGAAATCCCCTTAATCGTGGGAGCCTGTCGAGACGAGGTGCAACTGTGGGAGGTAATGCAAGGAGCACAATTCGCACCTGCGGACGAGGCAACATTGCTCGCAGAGATGACCAGGTGTGTGGGAGCGGAGGTGGCATCTGCATTGTTGCGTGCCTACCGCATCCGAGAGCCTGACGCCAGTTTGGCTCGTCTGCGTACACGCTTCCTGAGTGACTGGATCTACCGCATCCCAGCGGTGCAGTGTGCTCAAGCGCAGATCGCGAGTGGAGGACAGGCATGGAGCTATCTGTTCGCGCACGCCTCCTCTCCTCTCCTTGGCGTGCATCATGGTGCTGACGTGCCTTTTGTCCTGGACATGCTTGGTCAGCCATGGCCACTGGCACCTGCTGACACCGAGGAAAACCGGCAGGTACGCAACAGCATGGTCGGAGCCTGGATCGCATTCGCACGCACCGGTCATCCTGGTTGGCCAATGTATCGACCAGAGGAACCGACGGTCCGCTGTATTGGCGGGACATCTGAACTGGTCGTCGAGCCACCAGCCGAGGTCGATCACCTCTGGCGACGGTTCTGGTCACAAAAGGGGTAGCACGACAGAGGCTTTTCTACAAAGCAGTCTTTTGAAAAATCGAACTCGACCGGAAACGGATAGGCCAGCTCTTGTTGAAGCTCAAAGGGTTGGACAACCTGAGTATCGACTTCTTTTTGGCTGTGTGGTATAATCTCGCGTACCTGATAGATACCTTTTGAGGTGGGTTATTCACGAAAGTGAGGTTGATACCTTGGCCCAGTGGCTTCCAGCAATACGAGTAGTTCAAATTATATTGAGCATAACTGTGATTATCTTTATCCTGTTACAGGCGCGTGGCGCAGGATTGGGTAGCGCTTTTGGCGGCAGTAGTGCCGGTTCTGTGTTTAAGACTCGACGTGGCGTAGAGCGTTTGATTTTTAATCTGACAGTTGTTTTCGTGATCCTTTTCGCCCTCGTTTCTTTGATCAGTGCTTTGGTTCGCTAATACTTTTCATCCGAGACGTGCTGTAGCTGTGTGGGGACACAGCGAGAAGGGCGCAGGGCGGAGAGCGGTGCTTTCGGTCTTTGCGCTTTGTTTTGTGTTATTCTTTTTGGGGGCCTGTAATGCTCCCTCAAATACTGCAGCTGGATCTCACCAGCTGGCGGTGCAGCAGGCTCCAAAGGCGCGACTGACGTATGTGGCGATTGGGGCTTCGGATACCTTTGGTATCGGGGCAGATGATCCGCAAACTCAGAATTGGCCCACCTTGCTGGCCGCTGATCTTGGCTCTGGCGTTCACCTGGTCAACCTCGGCATCCCTACGGTCACACTGCACCAGGCGTTGAGCGTCGAAGTTCCTGTAGCGCTCGATGCCCACCCCAACCTGGTGACGGTCTGGCTCGCCGTCAACGACCTGGCAGACGATGTGCCACTCGACAGTTACGCTCACGACCTCGATCTCCTGCTCAGCCGCTTGCAGAGAGGCGCTCCTCACACGCGTATCGCTGTCGCCAATGTGCCCGACCTGACGCTGGTACCGTATTTCAGCGCGGAAGATCCATTGCCGTTGTTGGCACGAGTACAGGCTTATAATGCGACTATTGCGTCTATTGTAAAACGTCACCACGCCATCCTGGTTGATCTCTACCAGCAGTGGCATGAATTGCGCGACCACCCCGAGTATATCAGTGAGGATGGTTTGCATCCCAGTACGCTGGGATATACGAGGATCGCGGCAATATTTCACCAGATACTGGGATAGAGCAGTAGCGCTATATGACTCATCTTTTTGGAATTCCAATCGATAGACTTACGACAATATTGCTGGTGGCCACGTTGATCATTATTGGCTTGGTGGTGCTGCTAGCTATTAGCAATGTTCTCTTTTTTAAGATTGGCATACGCAATATTCCGCGCCGCCGCACGCAGATGTTGTTAATTATCTTCGCACTGATGCTCTCGACGACGCTGCTTTCAAGTGTGCTGGCGACGGGTGACGTTATCACTACCGCGGTGCAGACGGTCGCTGTGTATAACCTGGGCAGCGTGGATGAGACGATCGAGGGCGGACATGGCGCGCTGGGAACTTTTCCTGATGGCGTCTACTATCAAGTCAAGGATCTGGCCAACCAGGATACTGACATCACGGCAGTAGGGGCGGCGCTGACAGAACACGATCTGCTGGTGGCCGATACGACCTCTCGCCAGGTGCGCTCGAAAGTCACCGCCCTGGCTATCATTCCCGACAGCGAACAGGGCTTTGGAGGAATGCAGGATGACACCAACGCGAGAAGGCATCTGACGATAGCCGCTCTGGGCGTAAATGATGTCTATCTCAACCATACAACAGCCGTATTGCTCAACGCCCGCGCGGGAGATACGCTCTATGTCTATTCTCAACGCTGGCCGGGGCAGCGCTACCAGATGCATGTCGCGGCCATCGTCGGAGATGGCGGCCTGGTCGGCGAATTACCCTTTCTGCTCAGTAATATTCAGACCTTTCATAATATCGAACATAATAACGATTTTATATCGCAAATCTTTGTCTCCAATCGTGGGGGCGTTACTAACGGCGTCGATCTTTCGGACCGCGTAACACGCAGCCTGAGCTCCTGGATTCCAGGAGATGTACATGTCATCCAGGTGAAACAGCAGGGGGTGCAGAATTCGCAGAAGGCGGAAGACATTTTCTCGCGCGTCTTCGCGCTGTTCTCTCTTTTCGCGCTGGCGATTGGCCTGCTGCTGATCTTCCTGATTTTTGTCTTACTGGCGGCGGAGCGGCGCGTAGAAATGGGGATGGCGCGAGCTATCGGTGTACAACGACGGCACCTGGTGCTGATGTTTCTCTTCGAGGGTACCGTCTATGATTTACTGGCTTCATTTTTTGGTCTTGGCCTCGGTATAGGGCTGGGAGTGCTGCTCGTCTCTTTCCTTGGACCGATTCTGGTCCGTTTTAACTTTCCTCTCAAATTGACGTTACAGCCGCATAGCCTGGTGATTGCCTACTGCCTGGGAGTGATCTTCACGTTCTTTTCGGTGGCAATCTCTTCGTGGCTGGTCAGCCGCATGACGGTGGTCGAAGCGATGCGCGATCTACCTGAGCAGGGGCAGCAGCGGCTTTCGCTCGGGGAGGTTTGCCTGCGCCTGTGGGAATTGGGGCGTGCGATAGGAAGGCGCTTCAGGTGGCGGCGAGTTCTTTTTGAACAGATTCCGGATGCGCTGGTCGAGCTGGTGCGTTCACTGATTTTGCTGGGTTTCTTGCCGCTGCTGGCCGGTTACTGGCTGTTGCAGCAGGGGTTGGAGCAGTTGCAGATCGTGTATTTCTCGCTGGGCCTGACGTTGATTGTTCTGGGCGTTGGGCTGCTGTTGAAGGCGGTTGTGGTGCAGGTTTTGAGGGTGATTGGGTGGTTGGTGGGTGCACGGAACAGGGGCGAGGGGGACGGGGCGACGCAAGCGTCCACACCCCACGTCCACACCACTCCCGCCCCTACGGGGACGAAGAGGGTTGCGGGCAGGTTGGGGGAGGGGGCGAAGCCGTGGGGAGGGTGGAAGGTAAATGCTCTATTGAATAAATTGTTTGTTACGGTGGTGGGGTTGGTGCTGGTGGCTTATTGGGCGCTGCCGTTCGATGTGCTGGTCTGGCTGGGGCTGCCGCGGTTCCAGGGCGGCATCGAGGTTTTCTTTATTGCCGGTGTGATGATGGTGCTGGGGCTGGTCTGGGTGCTGATTACCAACGCAGAGGTGATTGTTGGCCCGCTGGTGGCATTGTGTGCGAGGTTGCCTGGACTGTTCATTCTTTCGAGGCTGGCGTCGTCTTATCCTTTACAGCGCCGTTTCCGCACGGGTTTGAGCGTGGTTATGTTCAGCCTGGTGGTCTTCGCGATGACAGTTATGGCTGTGATTACGAATGCCATGCAGAATACCTATACCAATATCGATACGCAGACGGGAGGGTACGATATCCAGGCGGTAGCCTATTTCAAGCCGCTGCCGGATATACGTTCGGCTTTGTTACAGCATGGGATCAACCCCCATGTTTTCTCCTCGATCGGGGTTCAGACTTCGACGGCGGTAGGGGTGATTCAGTTGAGCAACGAGACGCCTTCATGGAGACTTTACCCGGCACAGGTTGTCAATGGAGCATTTCTGAATGGCCTTGGGCTGCACCTGTCGGCGCGCGCGCAGGGGTTTAGCAGTGATGATGCCGTGTGGCAGGCGCTGCAATCGCATCCCAACTACGCGTTGATCGATAGCTCCGCGCTGCCTTATCGCCCAGATAGCGTGATTAACTCGCCAGTCTATGACCCGAATGCACCGTTACCGGCAGATGCCGGCATGCCAACACAGCCACCGGGTTTTAATACACCGTATACCTTTTCGCTCAGCGGTGTTTACCAGGGCGATACCACTTTTCCGGCGACGCCTGTGTGGGTGACGGGACTACAGGCGCCTGGTGACGACAGATCTATCACTCCATCGGTGGCGACATCGGCGATCAAGCTGACGATCATCGGGGTTGTCGATAACAGCGATAGCGCTCACTACGGGTTGTATATTCCACGCGGGGCTTACAGCGGGGGTAATGAGATCAAGCCAACGACACCCAATGCGCAGACTTACTACTTTAAGGTGGCGCCTGGACAGGACAAACGAGCGTTATCGCTGGCGCTTGGCTCGGCCTTCCTCGACAATGGGCTAGAGACGACTGTATTAGAGGATGCTATCTGGCAATTACGCGGTCCGCGCATCTTCCTCAGCAATGTACTGCTGGGAGTGGTTGGCCTGACGCTGTTGTTGGGGGTGACCGCGCTAGCGATTACGGGTACGCGCGCGGTGATTGAACGCCGTCAACAGATAGGATTGCTGCGTGCCATTGGATGCGGTCGGGGGCTGATTCAGGTGGCGTTTCTGTGCGAATCGTTTTTCGTGGGCATGCTGGGCAGTGTACTGGGTGTGGTGCTGGGGCTGATTCTCTCAGGCAATATCTTCGCGACGAATTTCTTCGAGCAATTCAATACGGGTCTTACCTTCAGCGTTCCATGGGAAGAACTGTGCCTGATCGTTGGGATTGCTCTTCTGGCCTCGTTCCTGGGTGCGCTGCTGCCGGCATGGCAGGCGGGGAGGATTTCGCCTGCCGAGGCGATACGGTACCAGTAGCCCATCAATTCCAGGGTGAGGCCAGGGTCGCCCCCATAGGCGTTAACTTCAGCCCCTCCTCAAGGGCGACCGCAAGGGATCGCCCCTACTATATAACGAATCGGCTTGCCAAGCCTGTGTATAGTAGGGGCGATCCCTTGCGGTCGCCCTGGCCCTTAAGTTAACGCTTATGACCCTCACTCCTACGGGTAGGAAGGGCGCTCAATCATGGTAAGGGCATATGGGTATGGCGAGAGTTGGAGTTGTCGTGACCGTTGGCCGATGATCGTGAGCTGCACAGGAGAAACAATGGCCTGCACCGTCTCTGTTGGCAACCAGGGGCGGCCGGTCTTGACCACAACCAGTTGTCCATAGATGTCGCCCAGGAATGCAAAGTTCTCCGAGACGGAGCCTCCATATGGCTTGATATCGAGGGTCTCCTTCAATATCGCTGCCTGTGCGGGCACATCCTCGACTGGCAAACCAATTTCGCTGACATGAAGCATATCAGCAGGTCCAAAGGCTCCCTCTGTCTCGTGGTCCAGGTTGTAGTGCGCAATACATTCCAGGATATTGTTGGCTGCATCACAAAAGTAGAAAGAGCGCGCATTGAGATTGGCAAAGAAGATTTCATCCTCGCCGTTTTTGCGCAGCAGGGACACGCGCTGACGCAGCCAACTTTTAGCCTGGGTATATTTATTCCGTGGAATAGTAAAGGCGACATGGTAAAGCACGTCTTGCTGCGCGCTCTGATAGCGCAGGCGTGTCGTGCCAACCTGGACAATGAATGAGTCTGCTGTCTCAGCCAGGAGGGGCAAGCCAAGTGTGGCGCGATAGAACTCTTTCTGATTTGCAAGATGACGTGTTTCTAGCGATAGTTCCTGAATATGCATCGGTTCTCCACCTTTCCGAACTGATAACGGCAAAGACAAGTCAGGATCCCTTGATGATGCAACATTGTATAAAGCGGCAAGCGGTGTGGAAAGATAGCTAGCACAGGTGGCTGCCTTTGCATCTGATGAAAGAGGTGACTAAACACTTTTGCCCTTTTGATGAATCTTACGCTATTTTTGCTAGCTGAGCAAGAGGGATGGTTTGTAAGATGCCATTGCTTTTTTCAGCTCATCCTTCTATACTTGTAGCGGTAAGGATGGATTGCTCATGACGTGCCGGGTGGAAGAGAGTCTTAAAAAATTTGCCACCATCACCTCTGAGCATCGACACTGGTTCCTCTTGAAAGGAAATTTCAGACCATGCCACAAAGGATGGCACCAACATCTATTACAAGAAGATCAGCGCCCCCTTCTACGGCGCCAACCGGCCGGGTGCCAGGGTCTCGCAAGGCGTTCGTGACATGTTCTGGCTGTGGTCGATGCAGGTCGGACTCAAAGCCGCCTTCGATTGCATCAAGGCCTTCTCCGAGACCGATTTCACCGAAGACCTGAAGCGGTTCGACATCCCCACCCTGATCATCCACGGGGAGGACGACCAGTTTGTACCCATTGCCGACACGGCTGTGCTCTCGGCCAAGATCGTCACGGGCGCCATCCTCAAGATCTATCCGGGTGCGCCACACGGCCTCCCCACCACGCACAGGGACCGGTTTAACGAGGATCTGCTCTCTTTTCTGAAGTCCTAGGAGTGGCGGCGTTGTGTCGCACTGACCACTCGTGAACTCAATCAATCAGGAGGTCCAACCATGTCGTCCAACCCCATGACGAACCCGCAGCAGCCGATCGACGCGCTCGCGGGGAAGCTCAAGCGCACCGAGCTCCAGCACAGCCCATCCTCGATTCCCGGACGGGAGATCGTGCAGGTGCTCACCGAGATCCCAGCCGGCGTCGAGTCGGGCTGGCACATGCATCCGGGTGAGGAGGTTGGCTACATCCTCGCCGGGACGGTGGAGATGATGATCCAGGGGCAGCCCACCCTCACCCTGCACGCCGGTGACCCCTTCCTCATGCCACCCCGCACGCCTCACAACGCGCTGGACGTTGGTCCCGAGACGGGGATGATGCTCTCCACCTACATCGTCGAAGTGGGGCAGCCGCTGGCGACCTTCACCGGTTGACGGCCTGCCCTCCCTCCGGCGACGCTGGACACGAGCATGACGCGCTGAAATTGCTAGATTGCCTAGTCAACGGTGGGCCGAGGCGACGAAGGTCCGCGTGGCCCGGGTGGTCGAGCGACCGGTCCGGTCGCCGGATCGACCAGTCGGCACGCGAGACGAGGAGAAAACGATGACCACATGCGAACTCGACATGGCTTCGATACTGGCCCTTCGATGAGGCCACGTTGGACCGCGCCGCGGTGGCCTTCGCCAATCCCGACGACATCGAGGTCGTGCTTCACTCCTACCGTCATCGCCTCGGATACGCACCCAGCTCCCCTCCCTACGACCAGATCGAGAAGCAGCTTGCTGCGCAGCCGGCCATCAAGGTCCCGGCTGTCACCCTGGACGGCCTGGCAGATGGCAACTTCCCGGCCACTGACGGCAGCCCGTCTGCCCGTCACTTCAGCGAGCCCCGCGTGCACCACCAGGTGCCCAACGCGGGTCACAACCCGCCCCAGGAGGAGCCATCCGCCTTCGCCAGCGCGGTGCTGGAACTGGCACATCTTCGATCACCATCCGGCGGAATGTGAGGCTCCTGACTCGGTGAACTCGGACGGGACTCACGGGACGCAGCTCACCTCGATGAAGTGATGTCGTGCGCAACGAGGGCGAAGCCTATGCCCATAAACTGATGGCTGCAGGCGTTCCGGTGATAGCAACCCGGTATCTGGGGCGATTCACGATCTCGCGCTGCTCAATCCGATTATGGGGACCCCTCCCGCACGCGCTGCTCTTGCGCAGGTCATCGACACCTTGCGCACGGTCTTTGCGCACAAAGCTCTGTAGCAAAAAAATCCATGAGACCGTGATCTCAGCAATGGGGTCACGGTCTCGTTGAGTAGTACAGCTCAGCAGGTCCAACGATATGGTGTGATCATATGCATGTGCCCGCCATAAGCCTGTAGGTTTTGTGTGTTGAGGAGGAACAACCACAAGATGGATAGGATACAATAGTGATTGGATACGGTGATGTGAAGTCAGAGAGAGGATTTGTCCTTTCGTATTACAGGAGATGCGTGAGAAACATGAACGAGCCAACAAAATCTGGAAATCCGCCCTCGGTCGAGGGAATTGTGACCAGAGCCAGTCCGTTTTCTGTGAAGGAGACGCTGGAACGACTTCAGGCGGCCATACACAGCCGAAATCTGAACCTCTTTGCCCATATTGACCATAGTGGCGAAGCGAAACGAGTCGGGCTCACGATGCAAGAGGCCCACGTGCTGATCTTTGGCAATCCAAAAGGTGGCACTCCCTTGATGATTGCTTCTCCGCTCCTCGCACTTGATCTGCCCCTCAAAGTCCTCGTCTGGCAGGGTGAGGTGAATCGGGTCTGGGTGAGTTCTAACAGCGTCGCCTACCTGAGAGATCGCTACGCTATCCCACAGGAATTGGTCGGCAATATTGCCGTAATCGATGCCGTGATTGAGCAGGCGCTCAAGGTCTAATTGCAGATACACATGCTATGCTTAAACAGGGCTGGTGTCAAGCGGAAAACCGCTCTACCCCTCCCCCAAACACGGAACGCTTTTCATCCCCGGCTTCAAAGACCGGGGCTTTCAAGCGATCTTAGGTGTAAATCTTCTATTGGTGTGTATGAAAAAGTTGGAGGCGTGCGAATGTAGAGAGGGCCGATCAATCGGCTGTGGGCGCGATAAATCGGCCCCTACTGTATGGAGGGACCATATCGTCAAGTGTATGGAGGACCCATATTGTCAAGTGTATTTAGGATCACGATGTTGGTAATCCAGATGGATCGGTTCGCTTCGTTTGGTTGATTAGCTACAAACAATTCATACACCCCTTCTAATGGAGGGCTTTAATGAAATTCTATTCTTTATGGCTTACTACGCAGTTCTCTCATAAAAAATGCTTGTTTATAGGTATGAGTTTGCTTTTGCTGGTGTTTCTTGTTCTGACGGGGTGCAGCGGGATTGGGGGGAACGGTGGCAGTGCGACGCCGGCGGCGCGTGGTTCTCCCGGTTCGAGGGACGGGAATGGCTTAACTGCTACTGCGACTGCTTCGCAGACACCAGTGGTGCGGCTGGGAGCACAACCGTGTCCTGAGGCTATCAAGGATCCAGGGCATTGGACGGCTATTATCGCGCCAACCTCGACTTCAAAGGTCGAGAGTGTCAGTTGTGGCAACCTGAGGGGTACTCCTTCGCTGCAGGCGCTGGTGATGGTACGCAATGAGGGCTCTGGCGCTATTCTTGATGTCTATGTGTATGACCATATCGCCGATCCCAGCCCGGTACAACTTTTCAAATTGCAGAGCCTGACGAAGGGCGATGCGAAGATCAGCGTGTATAATACGGTGATGACGGCTGAGGTGGACCCCAACTCGAGTATCAACAAAGGGCGGCCCGATGCGAATATGACCCAGGATCTATTTCGCGAGTTCAAGTGGTCTGATGGCGCGGGCACGCTGGTGCCAGTGGCTTTTCCAGGTATCTTCCCCGATCTCACGCGCTATCAGGCCGAGGCTGACCAGGCGCAGGTAAACCAGGGGCATCAACCCTGGAAACTTAGCGCGACACTGACTGCCCAGGCACTGGTCACCAGCCAGAAACTGCTCAAGTGGAGTCCCACCGCTCCAGCGACGATTGTCAGCGGCGGCGGATCTCATGATATCAATGCCGTTGTGAGTATCAAGAGCACTCATGCTGGCGCAGGTACGATTACGGTGACGATGAGCAGGCTTGAACAGAACAGCAACGGGGGCCTCTGGGAAGTGACCTCGGTGACTTCTCCTGGTATGTCGATCACTACTCCCCAGGATCGCGATCGACTGACAAGCCCGACAACGGTGCAGGGGAAAGGCAACGCATTCGAGGGGAAGATCGGCAAAGTCGTCGTGCTGGATCACATGTACACGGATATCGGCCATAGCGATGCCAACGGGGCCACTGGTAATGGCAGTACGACGTTTGCCAGCAATGTCTCGTACAGTACTAGCTTTAAGACAGGGATACAGGAGGGGATTGTGGCGCTGTATAGCTATAGTAACGCGGATGGCTCGGTGGCGGGTGCAGTAATGGTGAAGGAGATGCTGAGTTAAGGGTTTTCACGCCGCAGAGATCCTTCGCTAGCGCTCAGGATGACATGTGATGGTGCAGGATGACATGTGATGGTGAAGGAGATGCTTAGCTAAGGGTTTTTCACGGCGACAATGATATCGCGTTTTTTGATGACGCGATCGACGGGGTGCACCAGTTGTGTGTAGGGGAGTTCGTTTCTGATATGCAGGCGCGTGTGCTGTTCCAGCAGTGCTACGATGGTGGCACGGTCGATACGGGTGGCGTTCCAGGCTAACGCGAGTGTTCCTCCAGGGAGCAAGAGACGCTCCCAGGTGGGGAGGGCTTTTTGCAGCATGCCAGAGATTTCGGCGAAATGCTGAATGCCATAGGGTAGATCGCCAACAATGGCATGAACGCGCGGGCCTCCGGGAACTTCTTGCATGTGGAGGTTGGCCTGGGCGGTATCGCCATGCGCCAGCACAAGTACGCGGGTCGCTCCCTTGCGCCAGATCTCGAACTGATAGCGCCGACCTGCGCGACGGCTGCGCTCAGCCAGTTCTTTAAAAGGGATATGCTCGCTGCGCAAATATTGCCTGACAAAAATGGCGGTTGACTCGATATCCTGCCGTTCGGTTTCAATGCCGAAGGCATCGTAACCAGCGGCAAGCGCGAGAAAGAGGGTGGTGCCACCGCCGGCAAGGGGATCAAGTATCCTGAGCCGTTCGGTACATTGCGCGGCATAGTCACTGGCGAACAGGGCAATGTTGAGCATTACACGCGTAAAGATTTCATTGGTCTTCCCCTTATAACGTCGTATTTCTGCCATCTCCAGGGGCACAAAGGGGGTGAATTGTGGCTCCAGCGGGCGTAGCAGCGGTCCCTGCACGTCACCAAGCGCATCGAAGTACTCATAGATCTCGCTGGTTGCTGCCAGGCGCGAGAGGATGGGGATGAGAGCAGGGAGCGTGGGGAAGTGGGGAGAGGTTTCGTCGAGTGTGGCTAACAGGTAGGACTGACCGGCGAGGGTCGTCGTGGTAACCGCGGTGATGAAGGGGCTCAAGGGGCTGGCGAGCAGTTCAGGGGTAGCCAGTATCTCTGCCATATTGGCGTACTGGGTGCTGCGTTGTGGTGTGATTTTCAGCGCGATTTTCACGGGTCCTGCCTCAGGCCTATTCTTTCTTGCAGTTCGGATGCCACGCTGTAGGGGTCACGTTCGCGGGTGGTGATGTCGTCGACCAGTTTTTGCCATTCGTCCTCGGTGGTTCTGGCTTTGAGCGCGTTGACGACGGCGTGCAATATGAGGGCCTGTACTTCGCTGCGCACCTGGCGCTGGGCCCTGTGGGCCAGCATACCGCTTTTCACGAGGTAGTCGTGGTGCTCCTTGATGGCGTCGGCCACCTGGGTGATACCCTGGTCTTTGATGGCAGCGGTTTTTAAGACCGGGATACGCCAGTAGGGCTGAGATTTATCGTGCAGGCGGCGCATGGGGTCAAGGCTCAAGAGCATGGCCAGTTCCGCGACGGTCTGGTCCGCACCGGGTTTATCGGCCTTCGTGACCGCAAATATATCGGCAATCTCCAGGATGCCGGCTTTGATGGCCTGAACGTCGTCACCCATGCCAGGGGCTGAGGTGACGAGGACGGTCTGCGCGGTGCGCATGACTTCGACCTCCGCCTGGCCCGTTCCCACGGTCTCGATGATGATCGGATCGTAGCCTGCGGCGTCCAGGGCGCGTACGACATCACGGGTTGAGGCGGCAAGACCTCCCAGGTTACCCCGACTCGCCATACTGCGAATAAATACTTTCGGGTCGCCCGAGAGCTCCATCATGCGAATACGATCACCGAGGATAGCTCCACCCGTAAAGGGGCTGGTGGGATCGATAGCAATTACACCGACTTTGGCATCGCGACGGCGCAATTCACGGACAAGATGGGTGACAAGGGTACTTTTACCGGCTCCTGGAGCGCCGGTCACACCAACGATATGGGCTTTGCCGGCGTATCGATGCAGCTCGGCCAGATAACGACGGGCCGCGGGTACTTCGTTCTCGATCAGCGTCACCATACGTGCCAGCGCGCGGCGGTCTCCACTGAGCAGGCGTTCAACAATATTTTCCAAGATGCACCTACACCTCGGTCTTCAGGCGATCGGCCTGTATATTGTTGCGCACGAATTCGATGATCTCATCCGTCGATGTGCCGGGGCCAAAGCAACCCTTGATGCCCATCTCTTTGATGGCGGGAATATCCTCATCGGGCAAGATGCCGCCAGCCGCCACCAGGATATCGTCCACGCCTTCCTTCTTCAAGAGTTCCATTACTTTGGGGAAAAGGGCCATGTGTGCGCCGGAAAGAATGCTCATCAATATTGCATCAACGTCTTCCTGGATGGCCGCTTCGACAATCATCTCAGGAGTTTGACGAATACCTGTATAGATAACTTCCATGCCGGCATCGCGCAGGGCACGAGCGATCACTTTTGCACCTCGATCATGTCCATCCAGACCCGGCTTAGCGACCAATACGCGAATTGGGCGGGTATCAGCCATCGTAGTGACTCCTTCGTCAACACAGTAAAGCGTTATAGAGCGCAGAGAGCGCGCACTCCTGTTCTTCATAGATATCTCGCGCGTTCTTCTTCCATTCTACAACGGAGCCAGATGGGCTGCAAGCGTGCACCAGCAATTTTGAGCGCGCTATCACCGCTTCTTTTTCGCTCACTGTAACGATAGGTACCGGAAGCTGGGCCAGGACGTGCTGCTCGATCTGCGGCTGCACCCACTTATAGGCAGTGTACAGGACATAGACGTAGCGCTGCAACAGGCGTGAATTGAGCAAAGCCAGGAAGAAATAGAGATCATCTACAGGGGCATCCTGCTTGCGCAGGTGCAGGAGATAGAGCGTCTGCAATGCCACGTGACCCTGTAAGTCAAGCACGGCTTGCAAGCGGTCTGTACTTTGAGGGGAAAGTAAGGTAGCAACGTGGTATCCGAGGGTGACCACGAGGGTTCGACATTACGAGAATTCGAGGTTTCTTGTTGAATGAGATATGAGCTTTTCCGGCCGAACTCTTCGCCACGGCTAATTGATACAAATTCGCTTAGGGGGGCGAGAGCAGAAGAGGAGGCAGGCGTGCTGGCAAGGTAGGATTGCAAGCGTTCAAGGATTGAACCATGCTCATTGCTCAGGAGATAGCGCAATTCTGCACATGGCTGGTGCAAGAGAAGAGATTGGGATACGGTGGAGGCAGGAGAGGTTAATGGTATTGGCCGGGCATTGGAGGCGGCCGCGGTGATGTGTTTCCATTTTTCACGCTTCCACGCTACCTGATGCTGGCTTCCGGGGGGAGATTTTTGCGCGATGATGACCACGGCACCTACCTGGGCAGTAAAGACATCCGAGAGGTGCCAGAGGTGGTGTATGGTGAACTCTTTGAGCAAACGGGTGCGTTCGCTGGCGGCATTGGTACGGGCCAACAAGGGCGGCGATGTGCAGTGGGATAGGCGCTGAGGTCGGTGTTCTTGGCCGCAAGGTACGGAGGATTGGCGAGGAACAGATCAACGCAGGGCTCCGGCCACTGGAGAGCAAGACCGTCAGCCTGATGTATGTGCCAGCGCGTCGCAGCAACGGTTATGGGCATTAACGCATCAACACTCTCTACAGAGGGGGTTACGGCGGCACTCAACTGCATTTCGGAAAGGAAACAGGAGACGGGATCAGGATCAAAGCCCCATAGATTGCGCTGGATAAGGGCTGCACACTCTTCCTGGGGCAGGCCGGTACGTGTGACAAAGGAGACGAGGCGGTGAGCCGCGGCGGCTAGAAAGTTGCCGCTACCACAGGCGGGATCAAGGACGCGGGTCGCACGAAGATCACTATCAGGAGTATAGCCACAGGCGTCCAGTATGTGTTCGACCAGCCATGGCGGGGTTGAGAAGTGGCCCCGGCCACGGCGTTCTTGTAACGACAAAGAGGCTTCATACCAGGTGATTTGTTTTTCTAGAATCCCATACACTGGCAAACTATCAAGATCCTTATTTTTGACTCATCATTTCCAGGGCTTCACGAGCGGCTAAACGACCGGCCTCTTTAATGCTCGAAGCCTTCCCGATGCCCATCAAAAAATCGTGCTCGAATACGCCGACCGTGAAGAGGCGATCATTGTTGCGCCCACTCTGCTCTAAAACGCGGTAACGAGGGAGATTGCCCGAACGCCGCAAGACGATCTTCTGCAGTTTCCCCTTGGGATTCGTATCCAATGACTGATGGCTCAATTGTGACACAACGGGTAGGATGATACGCGCCACAAAGTCACGGGCCACCTCTGGCCCCTGGTCGATCTGGATTGCGCCCACCAGCGCTTCCAGGACGTCGGCACACAGCGAATCACGAGAGCGTTCATTGAAGGTACGGAGGTTGTCGATATCGACACGAATGTAGGGGAAGAGGCCAAGCCCCTGCCCGATTATGGCAAGGATGCGGCGGCTGACGACCTCGGATTTGAGCGAGGTCATCTCTCCTTCGGAGGCACCGGGATAGGTACGGTAGATGTACTCGACGACGTGGGCGCCGATAATGGCGTCTCCCAAAAACTCGAGCGTGTCGTACGAGTCTTGTACGGATGTTTCAGGGCAGCAAGAATGATGCGTCACGGCTCGCCGTAACAACGAACGGTCACGAAACTTTACTTGCAACAGCGCTTCTAGCTCGTCGAGCTTCTCTTCATTCACCATATAGGATTATTATAGCTTAAGGAATGTGCAGCGTCGAGGTGCGCTTTGACTCAGCGGTTGCCAGCGAGGTTATAGAGTTGCACCAGCTCGTCGATGACCACATCAGCCTTGCCGCTGGTGATGCCCTCGGGGACGCATGTTTGCAGGTGGTTTTCCAGGATGAGGGACTCCAGTTTCTCGATGGCCTTGCGCACGGCGTACGTTTGACGCAGGATATCGACGCAATACTTGTCTTCGTCGACCATTTTGCGAATACCTTTGAGGTGTCCCTCGATGTAATTCAGGCGTTTAATGACTTCTTGTTTTTCAGCGCGCATATATGTTCTCCTCTTTACCCCTATCCCAGGGGTATGGGTACATTGTATCTCATTGCGTTTGTTGTTGCAAGAGATATCATAGGGGTGTATGAAAAAGTTGTAGGCAAACTGTAGGGGCTGATTTATCGGTCAGGCCAGCAGGCCGATCAATCGGCTGTGGGCGCGATCAATGACTCTGCTGGGAAATTTTGTGCGGACATCATGCTGAGAGCCGCTGCTGCAAGCGAGCCAAGGGTGAGAGGGCGCGTGGGCGTCGCGCTGGCGGTGGCAGACCCGCTCGCTTGCGCACCAACAGGGCATCCAAACGCACCAGATTGATGGCGGCGGCGATGGCGGTCATCTGCCCCTGCGTCTTCTCTAAGCCGCGATAGCGGCTGCGCCGCAGGCCGTGTCGCCGCACGCCTTGCGAGATCGTGGCCTCCACCCCTGCCCGCGGCGCATACGCTTGCTGAAAGGCTGGGCCCCCTTGTTCGCCTCGGCGCTGCTGCAAGGTCTCATGCACCTGGCGGGGGTAAAACGTCACCGTTCGTCCGCCCTTCTCACTCCTGGTGCACAGAGCTTTGGCCTCACAGCTCTGACAGACCCCAGCGGCAAAGCGCACCTGGATCATCTGCTCGCCGCGGTTGCCGGTGTTGGGCCTCCACGACTGGGAGAGCTGCCCTTGAGGACAGCGGGCTTGCTGCTGCTGCCAATCCAGTTCAAAGGCGCTCAGTCCATAGCCGGTCTGCTGTTGCCAACTGGTATCTAGCAGGACCGGGCCCAGCAACTGGGTGCCCTTGTCCGCCTCGCCGACGATCAGCTCGCCGCTGAGATAGCCACTATCCAGCAGCATGGTCTGAGGGGCCAGCTCCCGCTCCCGTAACCGCTGCAGCAGCGGGGCGGTCTCTTCCACATCCTGGGTGGTGGCTCGCGTTTGCGACTCTGGCGTGCCTCTTGGTCATAAGGGGAGATCACGCGCTCCTCATTGCAGACCAGCGGCCCATCCCGCCACTTGACGCGCCCCTGGACGCGTTCGAAGTGTTGCTGCCACACCTGGCGCAAGACCGCCACCAGCGGCAGCCTGCTCACCGAAGCCGGGGCCTGCACCGCCTGCACCGCCTCGAGCAACTCCCAGCTGTCTTGGCCCACCTGCTCGAGCAGCGCCTCTTGCGCCTGCTTGCCTTTGGGAAAGCGCTGCAACTCAAAGCGATGCACGTAGCGATCAAACCAGTCCGCCCTGATCACGCCCAGCAGCCACTCTGGCTCCTGTTCCGCCAGCTCATTGAGCAACGCACGCAGCGTCTCGCCCACGCTCTCCAGGCTGCTCAAACGACGCACGCTGGCCAGCACGATCGTCGAATGGGTGCGCTGCTTGCCGCCGACTTTGAGCCAGCCTTGCTCGCGACACACGCGCAGGATCGGCTCCAGGAGCAGGTCCTCGGCCTGGTGGTCCAGCAAGCGCTGGCGAAAGTCCACAAGGATACTGGCGTCAAAGCCCTCATCATCCAGGGGCAAGGAGAGGGCATATTTCCAATCCAAGCGTGCCCGAACCATCTCGGCGGCCTGACGGTCGGAGAGGTTTTCCAGCGCTTGCAAGACGGTAACCATCGCCAGTCTCCAAGGCGCTTCGGCGGCTCGTCCCCGTTTGGGAAAGAGCTGGGCAAAGTCGGCATCCTCATAGATCGGGCCCAGCGCATCGCGCACATGCATGGCCAGCGTTCCCTTGGGAAAACTCGCGCGAGCGATGCGGCTAGTCAGCTCAGGAATGGGTTCGAGCGGGTGGGCATGCAGGGACATCTTGATCCTCCTTCATCTCTTCATGAAGCACTTCCTCATGACTTTCTTCCTCTACTCTACCCTCTTCTCTTTTCCTTGTCCACTTGTCCAGACAAAATTTCCCAGCAGAGTCATCAATCGGCACCTACACACGTTCTTCGCCTGCTTTCCAACAACTTCTTCATACACCCATATCATAGCTTAATGTTCACTCAGCAACACATATCTGGTATAATACAAGGCGCTTAATAAGGGAGAATTATCTTCAAGAAAGAATATAGATTATGGCAAAACCAAAAACACGAGGAGGATCAGCAGCTAAGCGACGCGAACAGCAACGACAAGACCGCATGAGTAGCGCGCAAAGCCAAACAGCAAAGAGAACAGATCGAAAACGTGCTGCTCCTAAACGTAGTCCCTGGCTCCTCATCGGTGGCACTGTTGTCCTGATCGCTGTTATCGTTGGCTTTTTTATCTTCCTTTCGAATCAATCCAATTCGAATTCGAACACGAACGGCCAGAATGGCACCCCTGTCGATACAACAACTCTCCAACGAGTGACCAACGTGAATCCTGCACTTTTGTCTCAGATTGGAACAGGTGGAGTATCCAATCCTTTCAAGTTGCCGCCAGGCTCACCAGCTTTACTTACAGGCCCAAATGGAAAGCCGGAGGTGTTTTTTTACGGAGCGGAGTGGTGTCCTCTCTGTGCCGCGGAGCGCTGGTCGATCATTGCCGCGTTGAGCCGGTTCGGCACCTTCCATAACTTGAAAGAGATAGCTTCATCAAGCACTGATAGCTATCCGAATACCTCAACCTTTACCTTCTACCAGAGCAGCTACGCCAGCTCTTATATCGATTTCGTTCCGGTCGAAAACGGGGACACTCAACGGAATACTTTGCAGACCCCGACAGCAGGTGAGCAGCAAATCCTTACCCAATACAATGTCACTGGATATCCCTTCATGGACATTGGTAATCGGTACCTCATCACAGTTGCGAGCTACGACCCTGCCGTGCTCAGAACCAATCCTAATGATCCCAGTTCAGATCCGCTCACCCAGCAACAGATTGCCAATCAGCTCTCTACTGAGAACACAATTTCAAAGAACGTCCTGGGAGTGGCAAATTACCTGACAGCAGCTATATGCAAGACTACAAACGGACAGCCTGGAAATGTGTGTAATTCAGCTCCAATACCTTCGATTGAGCAATCCCTTAGCAGCACACCAGTTGGTATGAATGGGATGCAGATAGGCCTTGTTCCCAGTGGAATTGATGCTCTAGTGCGCAGGCCAGATTAAACTCTCAATGAGTGGTAGGAATCTTTGGAGTCTCGCGTTCGGCCTGCATCTCTGTTTCCGGCTCTGCCTGTTGTAGCTGTACGATGGTGATGAGGAACATAAGGAAAATAACGATATGCAGTCCGGTACACCAGGCACAGATAGTATGCAAACGAACAAGCTCTATATAGACAAGATAGAGAACCGTCAGCATGCCTACCAGTGACCAGGCAAATTGTGCCACAAGTATTCTGCGTCTTATTGAGGACAAACGTAGAGCAGCAAGCGCCAGAACAGCCATGACCGCGCACCAACCAAGCCCCGGTATTGTAATAGGTACTGTTGTACCAGGAATGACGGAATAAGAGCTGGAGAGCACACGCGCACAATCAACCAATCCGCTGGCAGAGCAGATAAGCGGAACATTTTCATAATGGACGGTCGTCAAGTAAATAGCAATGCCTGCTCCCACTAATGAAAGCAGAAGGAGGAGTACTTGCCCCGGGAAGTTTCGTATAACTCTCATCGTTTCCTCTGTCGAATTGCAGGGTGATGCCTTTCTTTGTTGTGGTAAGCATACTGCTGATGGGCATAGGGTGTCAATACGATGATGCAGAAGAGGTGCAAGAGGAATGATGTTGACTGTCTATTTTACACTATTAACAGGGCCATTATTGAGTTTCTGAGAGATATCTGGCAGGAAATAGAAAGACAGGAAGTTAGAAAGTTCAGTAGTAGAGATATGTCGCTTAGCAGACCGCCATCGCCACCGGAAGGGCTTGACACGATAGAGCAGCGAAAACCGCGGAAAGCCTGGAGAAGGTATGTACAGGCTCTAATGTTGGTATTGCTTGTGATACCTATTCTTGTGGCGTGGCAACTCCTCAACAGTCGATTCAACAGTACCGATCCCACGGTAGCGGGGCGGCCCCTATCGAATCCGCGCACGCATCTCCATGTTATCGCGTTGGGTGACAAAGCGGGCACCTTGTATCTCGGGACGCACTATGGGTTATTTACCAGTACGGATGGCGGGAATACGTGGCCAGAGGCTCGTGGAGAACTGAACAGCATGATGATTATGTCGATCGCCGTCAGTCCCGCGAACGCGAGGGATTTAGCGGTCATCGGGCGTCCTACTACGGGCGCTGCCTTTCAAGGAAACCTGTATTTTAGCGCTGATGGTGGGGCAAATTGGCAAGCGGGGAATGCTCCCGCTGGTTTGTCTCCTTCGGCCTACCTCTTTAGTTTACAGGCAGGGACGGCTGATGGTGGGCAGTTCTATGCTTTCTATGAGTATGCCGGCTGGTACGAGACGCGGGACATGGGTAGGCACTGGTATGCTATTACAAGCGGGACGCTATCGGCTATGCTCACGCCTACGCTGCTCACTGATTACACGGACCCCAATCATCTCTACCTGGGAGGTGAACAGGGCCTCTATGAGAGTCGCGATGACGGGCGGCACTGGAAACAGATTACGGCGGTGAGCGGCAACGTGTTGAGTCTAGTGGCTTCGCGCACAGTGCCACGCGTGATCTTTTGTAGTACCGAAGAGGGCAAGCTCTACCGCTGGCGGGAAGGGGATTCACAGATCAGCAGTATAGCGGGACTGCCTATGAAGAGTGCGCCAGAACGGCTCGCGATCGACCCTTCCGGTAAGATACTCTACGGTATGGTGGGACGTGACCTGTGGTCTTCACATGATGGGGGTACGACATGGAGGCATCGCTCGCAGTTTGATCGCAGCGATATGGTTTCTCTGATCGTTGATCCGCTCAATGCGAACCATATTTATGCCGGTTTCTTTCTGCCGGCAAAGGTGGTTTCTTCGACTGATGGTGGGGGTACGTGGCAGGGGTTGACTGAATGAGCGGGGTGGCCGATTTGGACGAAGGGATAACCAACGAAAAGAGTGATGGAAGGATCATCTCAAGTAGACAACTCCCGGCTTTTGAAGTACAGTAACACCGATCTGCACCATCTATTCCATGAGAGGTTTATCTGCCATGGGAAGGGTCTCAGCGAGACACCATTGGATTCTCGCACTCCAGCTGGCGTTTATCCTTTTCTGTCTCCCTTCCTCTCCGGAAGCGTCTGCCGACGGTGGAGCGCCCAATCTCGCGTATGTCGCAGGGACGGTCTCTGGTGTTAGTGTCATTGATGTAGGACAGGCGAAAGTGACGAAGACCATTGCCGTAGCTGGAGATCCCCACATGATCTTGCTCAGCCCCGATGGCCAGTTTTTATACGCTACGCAAACATCGCTCGGACGAGTCGCGGTGATCAACGCCAAAACGGGGCAAACAGTTTGCGCCGGCCACCTTCCAGGACATCCAACGGTCCTGGCGCTCAGCCTTGATGCAACGGTTTTATACGCGGCTGCGGGGGATGGAGCCAACGTGAGCGCGCTTGACCCCGCGACGTGCCGGGTTCAACAAACGTACCAGACCAGCGGCCCTGTCGATGGATTGGCGCTGACGGCTCTCAGCGGGTTCGGCTCGTCGAGTGTTCAGTTGTGGGTTACTGAGCCTACCTCGCTCTCTGTTTACGACGTGCGAGGACCAAGACCTGAGTACCCGCAGGGTGTCTCCCGCGTTGCTCTCGGGTGGAACGTTTGGCCCAATGGATTATGACGGACTCACAGGCGAGGTCTACGTACCAGATAAAAAGCACAACGTGCTCGAGGTCCTGACTCCTATTGCCCCAAGTATGGCCAGGCTGCCAAAAGAGCCCAACCGCGTCATTCACACCAGTGTTCCACCCGAAGCGGTCGCCATTACCAGCGATGGACTGCTTGGCTTTGTCGCCTTACAGGGAGGCAAGGTCGCCATGTATGACCTGATTGGCCGGCACATCGTGTATACAGTCGCTGTAGGGGGTGCTCCTCATTTCATTATTACAGGCCTCTACCCTCCAACTATCGCTCCAACTTCAACGAAGGCACCTTCACCCCAAGGAACAACACAGAGCGACGGGCTGAACATTGTGTTTTATGTACTTGTAGGAGTATTTTTCATTTCCCTGCTTCTCTTGTGCCTGCTTGTCTTGTTGTTCTTTATTCGTAGGCAGCAGAGCCGCAGCCGTTCCCCCAAGGGAAAAGGCCGCTCTGCCAGGCACTACTGAATAGAGCGCAACTTGTCCCAACGCCGCCAGCTTTTGGCATAGCGTGCGACTTGCAGGCGAGAAGGGTAGGTTGAATCAAGTGAAAAAGGTATATTCGAGAATGGAACGGTAGCGTTCTTTGGGTTACAATGGAGATGACTATCAGGAATCATAAGCCGACGACTAAACAGTGGTTCACTCTCACAAGATTGTTGGGAACAAGACACAAGGAGGGAACATTATGGCAATCCAGGCAGACAAGACGTATGTTCTGGACGGAACTCTCTTAGAGGCATGTTCCTGTGCAGGCCCCTGTCCTTGCTGGGTGGGTGAGGATCCAGATGACGGGAAGTGCGATACCACCGTTGCGTATACGATTACCAGTGGCCAGATTCAGGGAGTGGATGTCTCCGGGCTGTCGCTGGTGCTTGTCACCCAGATTCCGGGAAACATCTCGGCTGGCAACTGGCGACTGGTGATCTACCTCGACAATAAAGCTAGCCCAGAGCAGCGCCAGGCATTGCTGGATGCATTTAGCGGAAAGTTGGTGGGGCCGCTAGCAGACCTGGCTGCGCTGTTCGGTGAGGTCGTTACGACCTACTCTGTCCCAATTGCGTTTCAGGTCAAGGAAGGTCAAGGGACATTACGGATGGGTGACGCTGTGGAACCGGATATGACACCGTATACCAACGCCCAGGGTCAGCCTACAATGCTGCACAATGCTATGTACGCCGAGCTGCCTGTCTCACGGGCCTACGTGGGAAAGACCTCCAATCACCAGGCGAAGATAGCTGAGCATGGGATGAGCTGGGAATTGAGCGGGAAAAACGCTATTCAGGGTCAGTTTCACGTTGAAAACTCAAGGAGTTCTAGTGGGTAATGCTGTTGATGGACTGAACAGGCAGGAACGCAAAGCTTGAGTGAGTCAAAAACAGAGAAGGCGAGTGTTCAGTGTAGACATTCGCCTTCTTTAATATATTGATCTACAATAGAGACGCATTCCGCTTCCCAAACGATGAATGGCCTGGACGCATCCTAATGAAAAAACCCTGATTCTGCGATGGATGCTGGTTTAGAGGAAGTGGTCAAGCACCTTAGGGGAAAAAATAGGGATTCATCCTAATAGACGGATTTTGTATCATGTCTTATGCTGCAAGTGTATTTCTATTTGAAGAGATATGATCACCAACTGTGATCTGCTTGCCATTGCAGAACAGCAATCACAGCAATAATCAGTTTGAAAGAAAGGTGCGAGGATTTTCGATGAAAACACTGCATCGTTGTACACAGGCACTATTTGCGGCGCTCCTGAGCATGGGGCTGCTCTTTGTTGTGGCGGGAACGGTCTCGGCTCATGCGAAGGTGCTGAGCGCGACTCCGGCAATCGGTTCAACCATTGCGAAGGCTCCTACTACGGTGACCGTGGTGTGCGCGGAAAATATCAATCCAAACCCCAAGCTCAGTACTCTTTTTGTGTATGCTCCCAGCGGGGATTTGATCAGTCAGGGTGATGCCAAGGTCTCGCTCTCCAATCCAAAAGAGATGTCTATTGATATCAAGGCCAGCGGCAACGGGGTGTACGTGGTGCGCTGGATCACTGTTTCGGCGGATGATGGTGACCCCGCTCAGGGCGCTTTCGTCTTTACGGTGAAGCCTACCGTGGCAGCGACAGGTAATACAAACACACCTGCGAGCTCGACAACAGGGAACAGTGGAATGCCCCTGTGGGCAACGATATTGATTGGCCTTGTGGCTTTAGTGGTTGGTTTAGGCGCCGGGCTGGGTATTGGCCGCGGCAGGGCGAAGCCGGCTGCCGCATCTACGTTGGGCGCGATGCGCAGGGAGGTGGCCGCGCAGGATGAGCCTAAAACACCAACCAAGTCTTCATAGTTGTCGTTAAAGCGAAGATCTTGTGCGACGAGGAACAGGAGGGTGTATGATAGTTGTAGGCGAGCGAGGGTAAGGAAGGTGGAGGTTGAGGGCCGATAAATCGGCGGTGGGCGCGGTGAACCGGGTGCACGATAAATCGGCACCTACGGCTGATCCGTTTGCTTGATCACCTACAAACAATTCATACACCCGGAACAGGAGGTACATCGATGCGCGTTCGGCCTTTCTTCTGGATACTGCTGGCCGCCTCCTGTCTTGGTGTGCTGGTCTTCGCCGCAACGTGGCGGGCGCATGTACCTGCAGTCATGCAGGTACATGTTGCACAGCATCCCCCTGCTTCAGATGGCTATACCACTGTAGCGCTACACCTTATGGACGAGCAGGGTATCCCCATCGAGGCGGCGCAGGTGTCTTCACAGGCCAATATGACCAACATGGAGATGATATCCAATCAGAGTAGTACAAGATATTTGGGGAAGGGTGATTATATCACGCAGTTTCATTTATATATGGAGGGCCCATGGCTGATCACTATCCAGGCACATGCCGAGGGTTTTGATACGCCGAGGCAGACCTTGCTGGTAGTTGTGGAGTGAAATGGGCACTCCTTTCTTCTTGACCAGGGAGAGCGGCGAACGTATAGTTATAAAGAGAATAAGGAGTCTACAAGACAAGGAAGAAGTAACTTATATTGTGTTCAAGCTAAGGCGTTCCGTGGCCAATCTTTTTGGTCGCTGGCGGCTCTCTCTCTTTGAAAAAGTTATCCTGGCCAATAGTATCTTGCTGATTGGCGAAGCGCTGGTGGGCCTGTGGGTGACAAGCCACACGTTAGAGGCCCAGCACTACCTGATTGATACCAGCTTTCTCATCCTGGCCGCTTTACTGGGCTTATTCATCAATGTGTTGCTCTTGCGGGCGAGCTTTCGCCCGCTTTTTACCTTGCTCTCAACTATCAGGACAGTGAGTGCAGGGAAGACGAGTGAACGAGCGAGGATCACGCGGTCTGACGCGGAAATAAGTGAGCTTGCCCAGGCATTTAATGGTATGCTCGACCGGCTTGAGACGATACGGCGGGAGCAGACCAAGCTGATTTTACAGGCGCAGGAAGAGGAGCGACGCAGGCTGGCTCTTGAGTTGCACGACGAAAGCAGCCAGAATCTCACAGCACTGCTTGTGCATATTGAAATTCTGAGCCAGAACCTGCAGTCGCTGCCGGAGACAGCGGTGACAAACGATGCGCGAAAACAACTGTCAGGTGGGCTGGACTACTTGAGGGGGCTGACGCAGGATACGTTAGAAAGCATTCGCACGCTTGCGCAGCAACTGCGCCCCAGCGTTCTGGATGACCTCGGTCTGTACGCTGCCTTTCGCTGGCTGGCCGAAGATGGCCGCCAGAGGCTGCAGTTACCGCTGGAACTGCGGATAGAGGGTGTAGAGGATAGGACGCGAGGTCGCGAGGGGCCGGCGCTCTATGAAACCGCGCTCTTCCGTATAGCGCAGGAGAGCCTCACCAATATAGCGCGACACGCGAATGCATGCCACGTCACTATGACGCTCAAGCAACAACAAGATTATATTTACCTGCGTATATGTGATGATGGCTGTGGCTATGATCTCGCTGAGCACCAGACGGGAACAGGCATCGTTGGGATGCGTGAACGAGCTAACGCGCTTGGGGGCACGATGAAGATCTTCTCTCAACCTGGAAAGGGCACGACCGTAGAGGCGATATTACCGCTGCCAGTGCAGCATGCCGATGAGGAAGTTTATGCCTGACGAATATACTCCATCCTCACCTCCCACAACTATCCGCGTGCTGCTAGCCGATGACCATGATATCTTACGGCAGGGGCTCAGGCTGCTGCTGGGTATGCAAGCAGAGATAGATGTTGTGGGTGAAGCGCGCACAGGGCGGGAGTCGATAGAGATGGTACAGGCGCTGAAACCGGATGTGGTGGTGATGGATATCAGTATGCCTGATAGAGATGGATTGGAGGCGTGTCAACATATCCGCAGATTGGAGCCAGCGACACAGGTGCTGATGCTTACCATGCACGAAAGCGAGGAATATTTTCTCAAGGCGCTGCGCGTGGGTGCGGCCGGCTACCTGGTGAAGAAGGCAGCCCCGACAGATTTACACATGGCTATCAGTGCCGTGGCCCATGGCGGCGCGTTCCTTTATCCGGGACTGGCGAAAGCGCTGGTCCGGGCCTACGTGGCTGCGCCAACAACGCCCAACACGGCCCAATCCTTACAGGAGAACACACAGAGGGAGAGCCTCGCACGGGAACTGCGGGTCTTGACGCCGCGCGAACTGGAGGTGCTGACTATGGTCGCGGAAGGTCGCACGAACCAGGAGATTGCCGATCAATTGGTGCTCAGTATCAAGACGGTGCAGGCACATCGCGCCAATGTGATGGAGAAGCTGGGGCTGCAAGATATCACGCACCTGGTGCGTTTTGCCATCAGGCATGGTCTCATTCCGGCGGAAGCTTAGACTCATGTGGACGCCAGATATATAATGAGGTAGAGATACACCTTGCAAGGTGGGAGATACGGATTTTTTTGGATAAGATTGGAACATTGGGTATGAAATCTCTTTTGCGCCCGCACAGGGCGCGACGTAATATACTGATAGCGCTGCTATTCGCACTCAGCCTGACTTTGACTTTGCCAGCAATAGCGAGCGCGCATGCTATCTTGCTGCGCTCTGACCCGGCAAAGGACGCGGTGTTGAACGGGGCACCGCAACAGGTGCGTATGTGGTTTAGCGAAGACCTGAACCCGGCTTTCACTACTGCGGCCGTTGTCAATGCAAAGAACCAGCCTGTTGACCAGAAAGATGCCCATGTCGCGGCGGGCGACTCGAAAGAGATGGATATCAGCCTGAAGGCAAATTTACCTCCCTCGGTCTATATCGTTATTTACCGCACCGATTCCGCCGAGGATGGTCATATCCTGCGCGGCTCATTTATCTTCACGGTGGCCAATCCCAATGGCAGT
>WNGP01000502.1_pt1 | contig 30268 bp, 25 predicted proteins | sample 5407671 | NCBI WGS metagenome assembly WNGP01 (sample SAMN13153381, study PRJNA577476) | soil metagenome | isolation source: 40 cm soil or saprolite under Garry oak tree replicate 2 | place: USA:California | collected 2016-06-15 | reverse complement strand
CCGCGTTCGCGGTCGGGCGTATAGAACTCGCTGACCTGGTAGATCGCCTCGGCCTCGTCGCTGAGCGTCTGGTAGCCGTTGGCGAACATCTCCGGGACGTAGATCGCCCGGCGGTTCTCCGCCGACAGCGTCACCTGGACGTGCGAAAGATAGGTTGGCGAGTCCGGCCGCAGGTCGACGATGATGCTCCGGATCGCGCCGCGGACGCAGCGGATCAGCTTTGCCTCGGTGGCGGGCGGCAGCTGGTAGTGGAGACCTCGCAGCGTCCCCCGCTGGTGGTTGTAGGACAGGTTGCACTGGGCGATGACGGTCTTCAGCCCGTGCGCCGCGAACTCCTCCTGGCAGAAGGTGCGCGAGAAGAATCCGCGCGCGTCGTGACGCGGCTCGAGGTCGATGGTAAAGGCTCCCTTGAGGTCTAACTCGGTGAAGATCATGCGGCCACCAGCGCGTTCCAGCGGAGCGAGCCGTCGAGCCGGCCGCTGGCGAGCAGAGCCTTGAGATGGAGCAACCGGGTGTAGCTGGGTCCCTGGAAGGTCGCCGCCGTCAGCCCGGCGGCACGGTATCCCTCGAGCAGCTGGCGGGCGCCGAGCCGGGCGTTCCACGTCGGCTGAAAGCCGGGCAGCGCGGCATGGATCTTCGCGAAGCTGACGCGGTAATTCCGTGGGTCGGGGTTCTTGCCGACGTATTCGACGGTGGCCTGCGGCAGCAGCTCGTTGACGATGCCGGCCAGGTCGCGGACCTGATAGTTCTCCCCCTCGGGTCCGACGTTGAAGGCCTGGTTGTGGACCGCCGCTTTGGGCGCGGTCAACGCCTGGGCGAAGGCCATCGAGATGTCTTCGACGTGCACGATCGGCCGCCAGGGGGAGCCGTCACTCAGGATCTTGATCTTGCCGGTGGTGAAGGCCCAGCCCATCAGGTTGTTGAGGACGAGGTCGGCCCGCAGATGCGAGGAGATGCCGTAGGCGCTGCCGTTGCGCATGTAGACCGGCGTGAAGTTCCCATCGGCCAGCCTGGCGATGTCCTCTTCGGACCGTGCCTTGGACACCGCGTACGGCGTCAAGGGGCGCATCGGCGCGTCCTCGGAGAGGAGCGCGTCCTTCCAACCGTCGCCGTACATGCTGCAGGAGGAGGAGAAGACAAAACGCTCGACACCGGCGGCTTTCGCCGCCTGGGCGAGGCGCACCGAGGCGCGATGGTTGATGTCGTACGTCCAGTCGGGATTGAGGTCCCCGAGCGGGTCGTTCGCCAGCGCCGCCAGGTGGACGACGGCGTCGAAGCCTCGCAGGTCGTCCGCGGTGACGTCGCGGACATCTTTGTTGATCGCCGGTGTCCTGTCGTCGTTGCGGCCGAAGACACAGTCGCCGAAGAATGCCGTATCGAGGCCCACCACATCGTGGCCCTGCGCGGCGAGGTAGCGGGTCATGACCGAGCCGATATAGCCCTGGTGACCGGTAACGAGAATGCGCATCAGATTGCTTCCACCTCTCTTTGGATTGGTCGCGTCGATTGCGTGGTCAGTCGTTCGTGGTAGTAACGGTCCAACTGCTCCGCGAGCGGGCCGATGGCATGATGCCGTTCGACGTAATCGCGGCCGGCCCGGCCCATCTGGCCGGCGAGCTGGTGGTCGTCGAGCAGCCAGCAGATCCGTTCGGCAAAGGCGGCGGCGTCATCGGCGATGAAGCCATGGCCGCCCTCATTGAAACCGAGGTCTCCGACCGCCGCCGACGTCGTCACCACCGGAGTGGCGCAGGCCATCGCCTCCAGCACCTTGTTCTGCACCCCGACCGCGTAGCGGAGCGGCGCGACCGCGACGGCGGCGCCGGCGATCAGCCCGCTCAGGTCGGGCACGTAACCCGTCACCGAGACGTCGCCGGCGCGGCGGCGCAGCAGTGACCTCGGCGGCCGGGCGCCCGCCAGCAGCAGCCGGGCTTCCGGGTGCCGGGCACGCACCCGGGGCCAGATGTCGTCGCACAGCCACTCGGCCGCGACCCGGTTGGCATGGAAGCTCATCTTGCCGGTGAAGACCACCGTGTTCGGCGAGCGCCGCAGTCCCGGCCGGAAGCGGTCGAGGTCGACCGGATTGTGCAGCACGCTGACCGGGGCCTGCGGCCACAGGGCGCGCATCCCGGCGGCGTCGCGCCGCGATGCCACCAGCACGCGGGCGACCGACGCGATCGCCTGCGCCTCGAAGCGCGCCAGCCGGCCCGCTTCCTGCCGAAAGATCCGTCCCCGGGCAGGGCCCTGATAGGGGGCCGCCTGCGCAAACAGGTCGGAGACGCAGTCGACGGCGTCGAACAGGACCCGATGGCGGTCCGCCAGGGGCACGAAGGCGAAGGCTCGCACGTGCTCGACATGGATGACGTCGTACGGGGTCCGGGCGATGGCGCGGCGCACCGCCTGCCGCATCCGCAGGGATTCGACCGCCATCGTCTGCAACGGGTAGGCTCGGTCGGTGAGATGGCGCAGCGCCGCGAGCCGGTCTCCGACCCCCGGCCGGTATTGCGTGACCGCGACGACGTCGACCTGGTGGCGCGCCTCCATGGCGCGCAGGAAAAGCCAGGGGCGAACCGCGATCGGTGAGGGCAGGTGTGGTCCGATGTAGAGGACGCGCAGCCTACTCACGGATCGCCTGCGCCTGCGCGTAGATGGCTTGTGTCCGGGCGGCCACCGCCGCCCAGCTATTGTCGGCACGACTCAGCGGGGCCGGCGGATACGGCCCCAGCAGCGCGCGGGCGACGGCCGGGGCGGTGCGCTCCGGGACGAGCGCGCCATAGCGGTAACGGGCGAACGCCTCGGCGAGGCCGCCGGCGTCGGTCACGACCACCGGTTTGCCAAAGCCCGCGGCCAGCTCGAAGGCGCCGCTGTCCGAGGTGTCGATGTAGGGCAGGGCCACCACATCGGCGGCGGCGAAGAAGGTGGCGATTTCTTCGCGGGCGATGAAGCCCAAATGCCAGGCGACCGGCAGCCCGTCACGGCGCGCCTGCTCGACACGGCGCGAGACGTCGTACAGTGGCCGGCCCGCGACCAGCCCGATCAGGTCGTGACCCTCGCCCTGGGCGATGCGAATCGATTCCAGGAACAGGTCGAGGCCCTTGTAGCGCCGGATGAATCCGAAGAAGAGCGCGACCCGGCTGCCGGGGGGCAGCTGCAGTTCCCGGCGGGCGGCGGCCTGGTCGGGCAGCCCGCTCGTCAGCGGCGTGTAGAGGCCGTGCGGCACGACCTCGATGCGGGCGTCCGGGAGCGTGTCGCGAACTTTTTGCCGGGTCGATTCCGAGTGGCAGATCAACCAGTCGAAGCCGCCGTAGAAACCGGAAAACGATCCCAGCCACGGGCGGCGTTCGTGGGCGCGCGCGTCGTGCACGGTGCAGATGGTCACCGCCCGCAGGCCGCGGTAGAGGAAGCGTTCGATGACCGGCAGGACGGTGCCCTGGGCGTGCACGACATTGGGCGCAAACCGCTCGAGGAAGTCGCGTGCCGGTTCCAGCGCCATGGCCAGCCGCATCGCCTTCGTCGCTTTCGGCTGCGCCGAGGCATAGACAAAGGGGCGGACGATCTCGTAGGGGGGATCGTTGTCCAGCGGCTCGAACAGGCTTGAGGTCACGACCGCCACCGTCATGCCCCGGGCCGCCAGCGCCCGCGCCAGGCAGTCGGTGTAGTCGGCAGTGCCGCCGACGCCGAAGAATTCCACCAGGGCGACCCGCGTGGCAGGTTGCGGCTGGGCGGCCGGGCGTGCGGCGCCGGCGAGCATGGCGTGGGTCACCGGCGGACCCTTACCGCGTGGAGGACGAAGGCGGCGAGCGGCAGCAGCGCATCCCCGGGTGGCCGCATGTGCGGCCGCGAATGGCCGATGATCCGCCACTGGCTCCAGTGGTCTCGCACCGCCGGGTTCTGGCTCCGGCCGTCGAGGGCGGCCCGCAGCGCGATGCGCACCGCGCGTCGCCGGAAGTTGCCGCGCATCTCGCCCAGCAGGCCCTGCGCCTCGGCCAGTTTCCGCACCGGCTCGAAGTAGGGGTTGTAGAGGTACTCGTGCAGCAGGATCAGCTGGTCGACGCGGTCCGCTCGAAAGTTGCGCAGCGCCAGGTTGGCGGCGCTGGCGGCGCCGTTGTGGATGCTGAAGCAGGAGAGCGGCTCATCGACGTAGGCGATCCCGGTGTGCAGGCCGACCCGCAGCCAGTACTCGAGGTCGGGAATCTGCACGAGGTCTTCGTTGAAGGCGCCGAACTCGTCGAAGACGGAGCGGTGCATCATCACCGCGGTCGGCTCGCCGACGAAGTTTCGGCCCCGGTACTCGAGGGCCAGCCGCGCGACCTCGTCGGGCGTGATGTAGGTGCGGCCCGGCAGGAGCTCGCGGACCTCGTAGCGGCGCACCTCGCGTTCCATCAGCGCCTGCTGGGCCTCGCCGACGCCCTCGTAGAAGAAGAGGCGGCGACAGATCGCCATCCGGTACTCGCCGCGCGACGCCTCGAGCAGCCGTTCGATCGCGGTCGGGGCGAGCACGTCGTCGACGTCCATGAACTTGATCCACTCGCCCCGGGCCAGCTCGATGCACCGGTTGCGATTGGGCACCAGGCCGATGTTGGCGTCGTTGGTCACAATCCGGATGCGGCGATCCCGCTCGGCCCAGGCGGCCAGCAGGGCGGCGGAGTCGTCGGTCGACTGGTTGTCGACCACCAGGATGTCGAGGTTGCGGTACGTCTGCTTGACGATCGCCTGCAGGCAGCGCTCGAGAAACGCGCGGCCGTTGTAGACCGGGATGCAGACGGTGACCATGGGGCGGTTCACGCGTCGCGCCCCGCGAGCGTGCTCCGGACGAAGGGCAACAAGGGCCGCATCCCGACCAGCACGATGACCGCCATGAGCACCAGGTCGGTTGCGAAGCGGGCGATCGGAGGGATGGGCATGAAGCCGACGAGGATCAAGGGGACGGCGCAGGCGGCGTAGAGCAGCCCGACCTCGCGCAGCACCTGGCGGACGATCGGCCAGCCGATCTGCGAGGGGAGCGCGAAGATGACCAGGCTGTTGATCAGGGTGGCGACGTAGTAGCCGATCACGACCCCGACCACGCCGATGCGCAGGCCGAGGCTGACGCCGATCACGACGAAGGCGATCGAGTTGGCGATCAGGTTCCAGAGCACCAGGCGGGTGCGCCCGGTCATGCGCAGCACTTCCCAGCCGACCGTGCCCAGCGGCGAGAGCAGCGGATAGACCGCGGTCAGAATGACGAAGGGGATGGAGGCCTTCCAGCGATCGCCAAAGAGTTGCTGGACGACAAAGCTGGCGTTGAACATCAGGAGGAAGCACCAGGCGGCCTCCAGGTAGTTGATCGACATCGCGGTGCGCTTGAAGATCGAGCCGAGCGCGTCCCGGTCGCCGCGCTTGGCGGCGAACACCGGCAGCATCACGCGGAGCAGCGGGATCTCGACCAGGAACGGCAGCCGCGAGGTCAACCAGCTGGCCATGATGTAGAAGCCGGCGGCGGTGGCGCCCGCCACCGAGCCGACCAGGAGGCCGTCCACCTGGGTGAGCAGCACGCCGGCCAGTGCCAGCCAGACGAAGTCCTGTGCGGAGACCAGCGACCGCCAGGCCCGGCTGAGCCGCGGCCGGAGGAAGACTTCGTGGCGGCTGCGCCAGAGCAGGAAGGCGGCGTAGAGCGAGACCTGCATCACGGAGGCCACGCTCAAGGCCCAGGCCGTCTTGAAGTGGGCCGAGATGACGATCGCCGTCAGCACGAAGGCGAGCGCGCCGAGTCCCTGCGGCGCCACCAGCCGGAAGAGCCGCTGCCGGCTGTTGAGCTCGGCCTCGGCCCCCAGCGTCCAGGTGCGGGGGATCAGGGTCAGCGCCAGGATGGCGGTGGTGAGCGGCAACTGCGGTGACAGGCGGGTCAGCAACGGCATCGAGGCCAGCAGGCCCAGCAGCAAGACGACGGTGGTGGCGAAGATCGCGCCGGGCAGGTCGCGCCAGTGGCGTTGCGTCCGGCCGCTGGTCGCCCACTGCGTGAGGTTGAGCTCGCGCAGGGTGTCGACGACGCCCACGATGACGACCGCCTCGCCGAAGACGCCCCACTCGGTGGGGGCGATGATGCGAGCCAGGGCGACGCGCGTGATCAGGGTGGTGGCCTGCGACAGAATCTGGACGAGGTAGCCGGACCCAATCGAGAGCGCGAGGTTGCCCGATGGGCGTGCCGGTTCGGCCGCGGCCGGGCTGGGCGCGGCGAGCGTCGCGTCGGTTTCGTCGAGGGGTTGCGGTCTCAGCATTGGGGGTGGTGGCGGCGCCAGCCGCCGGTCATGGCAACTGCCCGGTCAGCTGCCGGGCGCAGACGGCAACGGCGTAGGCGTGGGAGCGGGTGCGGTCGGCGCGCCAGCCGGCCCGGATCGAGTACGCCAGCCAGAGCCCGGCATTGAGGAGGACGAGGGTGGCCGCCAGCGCGGCGGCGCCCAGCCGCGAGCCGTGCAGGCGCTGATAGCGGATCTTGCTGCTGCACAGCTGCGCGCGGCGCCGGATGCTGCCGCTCTTGCCGACGTAGTGGACCACCCGGGCGTCCGGCAGGCAGGCGATCTGCCAGCCCAGCGTCCGGGCGCGCTGGCACCAGTCGACCTCCTCGTTGTACATGAAGTAGCCGGTGTCGAGCAGGCCGACCTCGCGAACCGCCAGACCGGACAGCATCATGCCGGCGCCTTCGATCCAATCGACTTTCGAGCGCACGCCGTCGTGCGCCCGGGAGCGGCGCAAGCCGAGCACGTTGGCCAGCTCCTGGCCGACGGTCGGAAACCGGTCGTGGCAGCCGAGCCACCGCCCCTGTGCGTCGACCAGGCGGGGTCCCGCGGCCGCCACCCAGAGATGGCCGGCCATGTAGTCGTGCAGCGTCGTGATCGCGCCCGGCTGTGGCCGGGCATCGGTGTTGAGGACGAGCAGGTAATCGGCGGGGCACTGCTGCAGCAGCTGGTTGACGCCGGCGGCGAAGCCGCGATTTTCGGAGCTCTCCACCAGGTGCACCTGGGGATAGACCTCCGCAAGCCGCGCGGCACTGCCGTCGGTGGACCCGTTGTCGAGCACCCAGACGCTGCGCGACGGGTCTTCCTCGAACAGATGGCGCACGCCATCGATCAGCAGGTCGCGCGTGTTCCAGTTGACGATGCAGATCGCCAGGCTCATGCGGGTTGCAGAAAGGCGCGTTGCTCGACGCAACGGCCGACCGCCTCCACAAACGTCTGCTGCGCGGATGTCCAGCTGTAGCGCGCCGCCGTCAGGCGGGCGTTGTCGATCAGGCGGCGGCGAAGCCGATCATCCGTCATCACCGAAAGGACCGCGGCGGCGAAGGCGGCCGGCGTGTCCGCGACCAGGACGTCTTTACCCGCGCTGACGTTGAGGCCTTCGATTGCTTTGGAGGTCGCCACCACCGGACAGCCGAGGGCAAATGCCTCCAGCACCTTGATGCGGGTGCCACCGCCGCGCAACAGGGGGACGGCGAGCACGCCGCTCGAGCTGACGAAGCGCTCGTAATCGGAGACCAGTCCCGCCAGCGACACACCGGGCACCGCCTGCAGCCGTCGCACCGTCTGCGGATCCGGCGCCTGGCCGGTGTTGACGAAGCGCGCACCCGGCTGCCCCTTGAGGATCGACGGCCAGATCTGCGCCAGGAAGTAGTCGACCGTCTCCAGGTTGGCGCGGTAGGTGAGCGACCCGGTGTAGATGACCCGCGACCGATCGGCGGGGCCCTCGAACGGGGCTGAGATTTCGGCGCCGTTCGGCACCGTGCATCCCCACGCGCGCTGCGGCCCCACCTCATCCCGGATCCACCGCAACTCGGCGTCGGACACCGCGACGTAGGCGTCGACGCCGTTCAGCATCTGCCGCAAAAAGTGTTTGAACTTCCAGATGCGGGCCTGGCTGCGAATCGTGTCCACCGGTGACTGGAAGGCAAAGGGTTCGCAGCCGTCCAGGATCTTGATGAAGCGGCCATCATCGAGCCGCGAGACGTAATCGCCGGCGGCCAGCTCGTAGGCGATCACCGCATCGACCCGCCGGTCCTGCGCGACGCGCCGGATCTCTTCGAGCAGGGACTTCTGGTAAATCAGCCGGAAGTAGCGCGGGCTCCTGGCGAGCAACGCCAGCGTCGACTTCAACCGCCCGGGCCAGCGCGATGACCAGGACGAGGTGAAGGCCACGCTGGCCAGATCCGGGTATGGCCCCGGCCCCGCGGGCGGCTCGAAGGCGAAGAGATGGCAGCGATGGCCGGCGGCTGCCAACCCGGCCAGCAGCTTGGATGACCGGACCCGCGCCCCGTTGGTGGCGGGATAAGGGAACCAGGGCGTCACGAACAGGATGTCCGTCGCGAAACCCTCAGCCGGCCGCGCCGGCGCCGACCGGCTCGTCCAAGACGACCGCGGTCCAGGCGGGCGGCAGATTCTTATGGATCTCGATGCCCTCGAACTCGCGGCTCTGGCGGATGCCGCTGGCTTTTGCCCAGCGGGCCATGCGGCGGAGGCCCTCGGACAGTGGGGTAGACGGAGCGCTGGGAAAGACGCGCTGGAACTTCGAGTGATCGGAGAACGCCAGCTTGACTTCACTGCGCGCCTCCCGGTGGTCCAGGCGGCCGGGGATGTCCATCGCGGCGATGACCTCGAGGGCGAGCTCGTTGACGCTGTAGTGTTGGTCGCTGCCGATGTTGAACAGCTGGTTGCGAGCCGCCGGCTCGAGCGGCGCGGCGGCGATCGCCGGCGCGATGTCCTTGATGTAGGTGAAGGCGCGGCGCTGCTCGCCATCCCCGAAGATGGGCAGCGACTCGCCCTGCATCAGGCGGTTCATGAAGATGCCGATCACGTTGCGGTACTTGTCGCCCAGGTTCTGGCGTTCGCCATAGACGTTGTGCGGCCGGAAGACGACGTAGTCGAGGCCGAAGAGTTCATGGCTCGCCTTCAGCTCGAGCTCGACCGCCGCCTTCGCGATGCCATAGGAATCCTCGGGGAGCGGAGTGAGGTCCTCGCGCATGGGCAGCTGGTTGGTGCCGTAGACGGCGATCGACGAGGTGAAGGTAAAGCAGCGCACCTCATAGTTGACGCTGGCGTTGATCAGGTTGACGCTGCCGAGCAGGTTGTTGGTGTAGTTGAAGCGCTTGATGAAGTGGCTCAGGCCCTCCGCGGCGTAGGCGGCCAGGTGATAGACGTAGTCGAAGCGGAAGCGATCGAACAGCCTGTCGAGCAGCTGGTGGTCGACGATCGAACCCTGGATGAAGCGGGCGCGCGGATTGACGTTTTCCGTGAAGCCCCCCGACAGGTCATCGAGCACGACGACGTCGAAGCCAAGGTTGTCGACCAGGTTGTCGACGACGTGCGAGCCGATAAAGCCCGCGCCTCCCGTGACTAATGCGGTTGTCATTGACGATTCCTCCCTACGATTGGTGGTGCCTGGCCGCGCCGGCGGCGCGGAACGATGAGCAAGAAGAGTCCGGCGAGCAGGAGCAGAGCCCCCACCCCGACCCTCCCCCCGAGGGGTGGAGGGAGATTGGCCTGCGCCCCGCCGGTGACGGCGAGGTGCGAGGTCGTCGACGACGTCGTCGTCGTGGTGGTCACGGTCGCCGCGGAGACCGCCGTGACGGCTTGATCGCCGGCGCTACCCTCACGCGCATCGCCGGCAAAGCTGGCGGTCGCCGTTCCGGCGCCCACCGGCTGATTGGCACTCGCGATGGAGCACGCCGCCGAGCCGGCCGCATCGGTCGACGCCGTGCAGTGCTGCGCCGACGACCCCGAACCGAGCGCCAGTGTCAGGGCGCGGCCCGCGAGCGGCGTGCTGCCGTCCTCGGTCAGGACGGCGGACAGGTGTGCCGCCGTGCCGTTGCGGAGCGAGGTATCGCCGGTGTAGGCGAGCTTGGTCTCCTCTTTTAACACCGCAAACGTGGTCGAGGCCGAACTCGCCTGGAAGTTGTCGTTCCCGGCAAAGGCCACCGTCAGGGGATAGCTGCCCGACGCGACGTCCGGGGTCAGGCTGCAGCTCGCCACGCCCTGAGCATCGGTCTGCCCGGTGCAGCGCTGCGACCCGAGCGTGAAGATGAGGCTCGCTCCCGGAACCGCGGCCTCGCCCGCGTTGAGGCTGGCGGTGAGCGTGATCGGATCATTGACGTCGCCGCCGGCCGGCCCGGTGTAGGTCACGCCGCTTTTGACCGCGGAGACGTCGACCTGGGCGGCCGTCAGGGAGGCCGCGTAGAACTGATCGCCGCTGAAGCTGGCGCTCACGCCGCCTGGACCGAGTGGCTGGCTGGTCGCTCCCGGCGAGCAACTGGCGAACCCGCCGGCATCGGTTGTGGCCGAGCAGGTCTGCCGGCTCGCTCCACTGCCGAGAGCGAGGCTCACCGTCCGGCCGGCCAGCGGCGTGGTCCCGTCCTCGGTGAGGGCGGCCGAGAGGTGAGCGGCGACACCGTTGACGAGGGCCTGGTCGCCCCGATACGCCAGCGCGGTTTGCTCATGCGCGATGACGAACGGGACCGACGTGGCCCTCGCCTGGAACTGATCGCCGCCGGCGTAACTGACCGAGAGCGTCAGGTTGCCCGCGGCGGCGGTGGGCACCAGGCCGCAGGCGGCCGCGCCATTGCGGCCGGTGACCGCGGTGCAGGTCTGCGATCCGAGCCCAAACGTCAGTCCGCTGTCCGGCAGCGGATTCCCCCAGACATCGGTCAGGGTGGCAGCGACCGTCACCTCGTCGTTGAAGTCGGCGGTTGTTGGCCCGCTGTAGACGAGGCTGGTGACCGCCGGCCCAGCCAGCTTGAGCGTCTCCGCAAAGAAGGCTTTCTTGGCGTCGGTGTTGATGGTCCAGTTCACCGGCACGCGCTGGAAGCCATCCAGGTAGTTGTTCTGACCGGTATCGAGATATCCCCAGGAGACGCCCGAGGCGACCGAGGCATCGAGGTTGGCGACGCTGGTCGAATCCTCGTTGACCACGATCGGCGTCGGATTCGCCTTGTAGGCGGCGGACTGCCTGGTCGAGGCGATCAAGGCGTGCAGCTGGGTCCCGTCGATGCCGTTGCCGTGCAGCAGGACGAAGTCCTCCTGCGTGATCACCTCATCACTCGGCTGCTCGCCGCCCTTCCAGCTGACGCTGACCTTCAGTTTCCCGCCCGAACGGTCCTGGACCTGCTTGACGACGTTGGCCTCGTTGGCGCAATTGCCGCCGTCCAGGTAGTCGGAGAAGCCGGCATCGCACTCGTTCGCCGTCTCCACCAGGACGTTGCTGTAGCCGCCGTTGACCAGCCAATCGGTGATGTTGTTGACCGCGGCCTTCTGGGCGGTGGTGGTGTCGGGATCGTTGACCCGCTGGTTCTGGCCGTGGTAGAAGAACTGGACCATGACCACGATGCCGTTGTGGTCGGCGGCCGTGATGACCTGGTTCAGCCGGTTCATCCAGGCGGGTTTGAGTGACCCATCGGCCTTGAAGGCACTGACGATCCAGGCGTGGTCACCGCCCGGACAGGGTGGGCTGGTGCTGGGGCAGCCGCCCTGCAGTCCCACCGTGATCATGCGGATGCCGTGCTGCGCGTAGGTGGGCAGCATGGCCACCAGCTCGTTGGTGTTGCGCTGCGGATCCCAGGTGTGCGTGTCGGGATATCGCCATTCGACGGCGGTCGCGGCGTTCTCGTCATCGAAGACGCCCTGCGCCATGCGGGTGTTGAGCAGCATCCCCTGCGCGGGCTTTCCCGGAGAGGTCAGCTCGCCGTTGACGAGGAACTGGGTACCCTGGATGGCGACCGTGGTGTGCCCGGTGCCCGACGGTGCCGCCTGCGTCGGTTGCACCGCGGGGTTGAGCGTGCTCATGCAGGAGGCGAGCAGCAGGACGCCCAGCGCGCCCACCGAAAGCCGACGTGTCACGTGTTTCACGGATTCCCTCCCTGGTTCGAGCGCCTCACGGGCAGATCACCCCGGCGACGACGCCCGTTCCCGGATGACCGGGGTCGGCTGCATACCCGCTGTCGGTTTTGACAATCACGATCGCTGCGGTGTCGCCGCTCACCACGCTTCCGGTCTTGCTCACGTTGCTGGCGACGATCACCGCCATATAGGGCGGCAGCGGCGCCGGCGGCGCTTCGCTATTGCCCGGCCGCGTCATCCAGCCGGCCCCGCAGGCCGGCAGCGACGGCCAGGCGGCAAAACCCTTGAAGCTGGTCGGCGCGCTGCCATCGCCGAGCCGGTTGAGGCCGGCCCACTGGCTGCTCCAGAAGGTGACACTCGTTCCGCTGGCGGGCTCCCCGCCAATGACGAAGACGCCCGCCGGCAGATAGGCAAAGATCATGGTCGCGGCGCTCGTCGAGGCGGGCTGATAGACGGTGTCGCCGGCGAAGGTCGCGCGCACCTCGCCGGGCCCGAACGGTTGGTTGACGCCGGTGATGGCGCAGGCCGCGTTCCCACTGGCATCGGTGGCGGCCGTGCAGCTCTGCGCGGCGGCACCCGCGCCGAGCGTGAAGCCGACGGCGCGGCCGGCAATGGCGGTCTGCCCGTCTTCGCGCAAGCTGGCGGCCAGGTGCGCCGTCCCGCCGAGCGCGACGCTCGTGTCGCCGCTGTAGGCCAGCGCCGCTTCTTCACGGGTCACGACAAACGATGCCGAGGTGCGACTCGGCTGCAGCAGGGAGGTCCCGGCAAAGGAGACGATCAGGGGATAGGTGCCGGCCGCGAGCGACGGGCTGATGGCGCAGCCCGCGAGGCCGGCGGCGTTCGTCAAGCCGGTGCAAGTCTGCCCGCCGAGCGCGAAGTCGATCGGCACGCCGGGGACCGCGGTCCCCTGGAGGTCCTGCAGGCGAGCCGACATCGCGGCGGGGTCGTGAGCATCCCCGGTCGTCGCTCCGCTATAGGTGATGGCGGTCGCCACGCTGTTCGGACCGGCCAGGCGCAGCGTGTTGTCGAAGAAGGCTCGCTTGGCGTCGGTATTGATGGTCCAGTTGACGGGCGGCGATTGGTAGCCGTTCAGGTAGTCGTTGACCCCGGTATCCAGGTAACCCCAGGAGACACCGGCCGCGACCGAGGCGTTCATGTTGTCGAGGCTGACGGAGTCCTCGTTGACGACGATCGGCTTCGGGTTGGCCTGGTAGGCCGCCTTGCCTTTCAGTCCGTTGATCAGGTCGACGAGCTGCTGGGTCGTCTGCCCATTGCCATGCAGAAGCACGAGGTCCTCCTGGCCGATGACGTCGTCACTCGGCATACCGCCACCGGTGAAGCTGACCGTGACCTTGAGCCTGCCGCCCGAGCGGTCCTGGACCTGCTTGACCACGTTCGCCTCGTTGGAGCAGTCGAGGTAGCTGGAAAAGCCGGCGTTGCATTCATTCGCCGTCTCCACCAGGACGTTGCGATAGCCGCCGCTGACCAGCCAGTCGGTGATGTGGTTGACAGCGGTGAACTGGTCCGCCACCTTGCTTTCCTGGCCGTGGTAGAAAAACTGGACCATCACCACGATGCCGTTCAGGTCGGCGGCGCGGATCACCTGGTCGAGCCGCGTCATCCAGGCCGGCTTGAGGGAGCCATCGGCGTTGAAGGCGCTGACGGTCCAGGGGTGGTCGCCGCCCGGGCAGGTGAGTGCCGGCGGCGTATGCGCCGGGCAGCCGCCCTGGAGGCCGACCGTGATCATCCGGATTCCGTGTTGCGCGTAGGCGGGCAGCATCGCCAGGAACTCGTTCGTGTTCCGCTGCGGGTCCCATTGATGCGTGTCGGGGTAGGCCCAGTCGCCGACCGTCGCCGGGTTGTCGTCGTCGAAGATCGCCTGGGCCATTCGGGTATTGAGCAACTGGCCCTCGGCCGGCTTACCGGGCGAGGTCAGCCGGCCATTGATCAGGAAGCGCGTCCCCTGGATTGAGACCACGGTCTGCGATGCGGAGGCGATCGCGCTCCTGGCTCCCGGCTGCAGGCCGACGGCGACAGACGCGCTGAGCAACGCCGCGACGAGCACCACGATCGAGCGATATCCCTTCACGATCACGCCTCCTTCCCTGAATCCGATCAAAACGGTGGGGGTCCGAATGAACCCCGGCAGAAATCGACCATGGCGCGGGCGAGCGCATCGCGGTGCGCGCGCTGGTCACGCCAGCGCGGCCGGATGCTCCAGCTGGCCAGCGTCCGGAGATCCCCCGCCATCGCACCCAGCAGCGCGCGCGCGCCGGCGCGGTGCTTGTGCAGCAGGCGCAGATGATTGCGGGCGCTGAGATAGGTGACGCGGGGCGACGGTGCGTAGTCGCGGCGCACGCCCTTGTGCCAGATCCGCGCCGCGGGGACGACCAGCCCCAAAAAACCAGCGCGCCGGGCCCGGAGGCACCAATCGACCTCCTCGCTATAGATGAAAAAGGCGGGGTCGAGCATTCCAATCCGCTCCACGACCGACATCCGCATGAAGATCGCGCAGCCACTGACCCAGTCCGCCTCAGACGGCCGGGCATACTGGCCGTGGTCTCGCTCGTTCTGGCCACGGTGGAAGGTCCGCCAGTCCGGCGCGATCATGCCGCCGGCCGACTGGATCACCTCCGGTTCGCTGTAGTGGTAGACGAGGGGTCCTAAAAACGCCAACTCCGGCCGGGCCTGCGCGGCATCCACCAGGTGGCTGATGAAGTCCGGGTCGACGATGGTGTCTTCGTTGAGGAGCAGCGCGTAGTCGGCTTCCTGCCGCCGCGCCCACTCGAGCCCGACATTGTTGCCGGCCGCGTAGCCGAGGTTCCCGCCGGTCTCGATGACCTGGATCTGCGGGTAGGCGGCGCGCACCGCGGCGGCGGTTCCGTCGCTGGAGGCGTTGTCGAGCACGACCACGTCGAGGTTGGCGTACGGTCGTGCCAGCAGCGAGCTCAGGCACGCGAGCGTGTCCTCGCGGCGATCACGGTTGAGGATCAGGACGCAGACCCGCGGGCGGCTCACGGGGTCGCCCTCCGCGGCAGCGTCATCGCCATTGCGGCACCGGCGAAGAACCAGCACACGACCACCGGCGGGATGCCCTCCCAGCCGGCCGAGGCGATGGTGGGCACGATGCCGCTGCCGACCACCGCCATCAAGGCGCTGCCGACGAGCATCGAAAGCCCGGTGGCCTGGATGTGCTGCGCCGCCGTGCTCCGGTTGGGGACGCGACGCGCCAGCCGCCAGATCACCACGCCCAGGAAGAGCAGGAAGAGCGCCAGCCCGACCACGCCGAGCTCCGCCAGGAGCTCGAGGAAGATGTTGTGCGCCTGCTGGTAACCCTGGAGCACGAGGGTCATCGAGAAGACACTGAAGCGCTCCATGTAGCCGACCAGGTTGCCGGGTCCGACGCCGATGACCGGGCTCTTGGACCAGACGATCAGGGCACTGTGCCAGAGCCCGATGCGGTCGATGTCGTTGCCGGCGAGCCGCTGGGACACGATGGTCCCGATGGTTTGTTGCACGGCCAGCGCCACCACGCCCAGGCCGATCGCCCAGGCGAGCAGGCCTTTCCCCCTCCAGCGCGACCAGATCAGCACCGTGATGACGCCCAGGGCACCGAGCCAGGCATTCAGCGCATAGGAGAGATAGGCGGCGGTCAGTCCCATCAGCAGGAGGAGCAGGGCTGGCAGCCACAGCCGCCAGCGCCGGTGCTGCCAGACCAGGACGCTGGACGACAGCGCGATCAGGAAGAGCGTCGCATCCGGGTTGATGTTCGGGCGGGCGCCTTTCAGGTAGACATCGATGGGGTTGACCGGGTTGTGCCACCAGGTCCAGAGTCCGATGACGGTCGTGGCGGTGACGCTGATCAGGACACCGAGGTACAGACTGCTGATCCGCTCGAGCTGCGCATACACCGCGCCGGCGGCGAAGGCCAGGAAGGGGGTGGCGAGGAAATACAGGGCCGTGACCTGGTAGCCGATCCAGCGGTGACCGGACCCGCGTTCCATCGACGTGCCGACATTGGGATCCCAGAAGAGCCAGCTGTTGACGACGGAGATGGCCGCCACGGTCATCAAGGCCACAAAGAGCCAGAGGTAGGGAATCTCGACGGTGGCCAGCCGCCGCCGCGCCAGCGCCAGGCCGATCGCCAGAAAGAGCGGCGCCGCCAGCGTCCCGAAGCCAAAGCCCGCCGACCGGATCGTGACCAGGGGAAGGGGAAGCATCGAGAGGACGAGCAGCGGCACCACGATCGCCTGGAGGGGGATGTCCCGCCCCAGCCGTCCGAGTGTCGCGGACGCCGGCGGCGCCCAGACGGCCGCCCTCGCGGTCATGGCCTGATCACGCAAGGGGCGCGCCTCCGCGGTAGCCGCCGTAGCGGCCGGCGCCGGGCTCCGCCTGGTTCATCACGATCCCGAGGAGGCGCGCGCTCCCCTGCTGCAACTGCCTCACGATGCGCAGGTGGTCGACGAGACCCTGGGGCCCGGACTTCAGCACGTAGAGAACGCCGTCGGTGGCTTTCGTCAACTCCAGCGCATCGGCGTAGAGCGAGCAGGGCGGGCTGTCCAGCAGGACCACGTCGGTGCGGTCGCGCAGGTCGAGGATCAGGGCGCGCATCTGCGGCGAGCCGAGCACCTCAGACGGATTGGAGGGGATGACACCGGCGGGTATCAGCCACATGTTGTCGCAGCCCTCGACCGGCGCCGCCACCTCGGCGAAGGTCGCCGTCCCCGCGATCAAGCCGGAAAGCCCGGCGGTGGGGCGGCCCTCCTCCGAGCGCTGCCAGAAGCCATCGACACCCTGGGCGTGAGGGCCATGCCCGTTGGTGGTGAACAACTGATGCAGCCGCGGCCGGCGGAAGTCGGCATCGACCACGATGACGCGACGGCCGGCGTGCGCGAGCACGATGGCCAGGTTGGCGACCGTGGTGCTCTTGCCTTCGCCGGACGCCCCACTCGTGACCAGGATGGCTCGGACGCCCACCCCGATCGCCGCGAAGTTGATGTTCGCCCGCAGGCTGCGATACGCCTCGGCGTATGGCGTCTGCAGCGTCGTGCCGGTGAGAACCATCGAGCTGTGCCGCGGCATCAGGGCGCTCCCGCCGAGCGGCGCATGGCGGCGGCGTTGCCCCGTGGGATGACGCCCACCACCGGCGCGCCCAGGTACGCCTCCGCATCTTCCGGCCGGGTGATCGATCGCCGGAAGTACTCGAGGCAAAAGACCAGCGCGATGCCGAGCAGCAGCCCGAGCCCGACCGCGTAGGCGAGCAGCACCACCTTTGTCCCGCCACTCGGGATGGGCGCCGCCCGGTCGAGAACGTGGGCCTCGAAGTTGCGGATGGTGGTGATCTGCCCCAGCTTGCCCTGGGTGATCCCGGCCTCGAAATTCAGGACCGCGTTGGCGGTTGCCTGTTGGGCCAGCGCCAGGGCCAGCCGCCGCGCCCCCAGCGCCGGATCGGCGCCTTTCGCGCCGGCTCCCTGCGGATGCTCCTGGTCGAACGTGAGCAGCGCCTGCGAGGCGTCCAAATATCGCTTGTTGAGGTCAGCCCGGTCCTGGTCGATGGTGGCCTGGATGGAGACGGTGTCGCCCCCCGCCAGTTCCTGGTAGTAGGCGGTCGCCTCCGTGGCGACCGCGTTGGCCAGCGCCGTTGCCCGGGCCGGATCGAGGTCACGAATCGCGACCTGGTAGATGTCGCTCTTGCCGGAGACCACGCTCAACGACGCCTCGAGCCTGGCCACCGACTCCTCGACGTGGGCCGCCTTGATCGCCCGGATCGCCACGGTGTTGGAGGTCGCCACCTCGGGGAAGCTCAGCGGGCGGTCGGTGGCATTCTGCGGATTCTTCGCGATCACCGTGGCGGTCGCCGTGTAGCTGGGCTGGCTGCGCAGCGTGATCGCCCCCACCGCGACCGCCGCGATCGCCGCGCAAAGGACGACAATCCACGCGCGGCGCCAAAGGGCCCTCAAAAACGTTACCGGCGTCATGGCTTTGCTCTCCTTGTCATCGCGTGGTTTGTGGGGCGGTAAGCGCGTACAGGTTGCCGCTGGTGTCGCCTTCGTAGAGCACGCCACCGGCGATGGTGGCGGCGCCGTAGAAGATCGCTGGGCGGCCAGCGCTCCCGCCGGCCGCGTGAGTCTGGAAAACGGTGCGCCCACCGGCGGAGTCGAGGACGCTGATCGACGAGCCGGCGCCCACGACGATCAGGCCGGGGACTGTGGTCACGGCGGCGAGAACGGGCCCGCTGCCGATTCCGATGCGCCAGAGCGGCGCGCCCATGTCGTTCGGGTCGTATGCCGACAGCGTCCCCGGCGCCAGCGCGCCATTGATCGCGAGATGACCGCCGCCGACGTAGAGTCGCGCGCCATCGAAGGCGCTGGGCGAGATGCTGCCGTTGCCGCTGGTCGGTGGGTTGCCGCCCTGGGCGATGCGCAGCCGTGCGACCGGTCCGCCGGCGACGTTCACGCGATCGAAGACGTAATAGAGACCGTTCTTGTTGGCCACGCCGACGAGGGCGCGGGATGCGCCGCCGGGCGTCACCGTCCCCCAAAAGAGCGTCGGCGTGGAGCCGAAGTCGCTGTCCGCGGTCGCTTCCGCCGCGGGCACCTGCCACTGGCCCTGGGGCTGCAGGTCCGAGGCGCTCAGCTTGACGATGGCCTGCGCGTAGGGCTCGCCGCGCTGCACCTGCGGACCAACCAGCAGGAGGCTGGTTGCGGCGAGGCCGGCGAGCGCGACCCCCACGCCGGTCCAGAAGAGAGCGCGAATCGACGGACGTGGCCAGGCAAACCCGGCCAGCATCAGGCCGAGCAGGGCGAGCGCACCGGTCGCCGCGGCACGCTTCGGCCGGACGATCGACCCGAGCTGCGAGCCAAAAACCGAGCAGGGCGCGCCGTTGCCGGTTGCGATGTAGACGCTGCCGGCGGTTTCATCGATGGTGGGGGAGCCCCAGACGCTCCCGCCGGAGCAGCCGCTCGGCACGACGTCGAAGCTGTGCTGAAGGTGGCCGCTGGCGGCGTCGACCTGCACCAGCTGACCCTGGATCAGCGGGCAGTCGGCAAAGGCGGAGACTCCGACATAGACGCTGCCCCGGTAGAACGCCGGCGAGCTCCAGATGAAGTGGTCGGGTGCCGCCCCGAGCGACGTGTGCCAGAGCACACGTCCGGTGAGAGCATCCAGCGCAAACAGCTGCGCGGTGCCACCGGCAACCATCGCTCCCGCGGCATCCACGTTGCCGCCGCCACCGACATAGAGGACCGAGCGCTCGCTCGCGTTCACCGTGGCCCGGGCGACGACCGCGGTGCCGGCGAGACCGATCGGATACTGGCAGGCCTTTCCCTTGGTCGTGATGCCGAGGAACCGCTTCCACTGGATCGCGCCCGAGGGCGTGAGCGCGTACTCATAGCCGTCCCATGCCCCGACATAGATAAGGTTGTTGGCCAGTACCGGCTGGGTCGAGATCGCGCCACCCAGCTTCACCGGCCATCCCGGCAGGGCGTGCAGGTTGGCGGCGCCAGCCGGCGTCAGCCCGCCGTCGGCGGCATAGCCAGTGCCGCCGTTGTCGTGCAGGTACTTTGGCCAGCTCGCACCATTTGCCGAAGCCGCGCTCGTGGCGGCGGCCAGCGCGAGGCCGGCGCCGGCGAGCCACAGGATCCATCGCCTCGCGGTGCCGCGCCGGCGGCGCGCGCTAGCGGCCATCGAGCCCATAGGCATAGAGACGGCCGGAGGTATCGCCCTGGTAGATGCGGCCCCCGGCGATGGTGGCCGCCCCGAAGATGACGGCGGCCTTCGGATTGGCGACCGGCGCCTGGAAGAGGGGGGTCCCGTCGACGCTCGAGAGGAGCGTCGTGAACGGTCCATTCCCGATCACCACCAGGCCCGGCGCGGTGCTGATGGCGCCCAGCACCGGCCCGGCCGCTCCGAACTGCCAGAGCGGCGTGGACAAGTTGTTGGGATCGAAGGCACTGACGCTGCCCGCAACGTGGAGGCCTTTGATCTCCGTTCCGCCGCCCGCGACGTAGAGGGTACGGCCGTCGAAGGCGCTGGGTGCGATGCTGCCATTCCCCTTGGTGGGGTCGGTGCGGTTGGCGGACGCCAGCCGGATGGTCGCCACCGGACCCGCGCCGACCTGGGCGCGGTCGAAGACGTAGTAGTTGCCATTCTTATTGGGGAGCCCGAGGAGCTGCCGCCGTTTCCCGCCCGGCGTGACGGTGCCGGAAAAGAGGGTGGGCGTGGAGCCGAAGTCGTAATCGCCCTCGTCCGTCGCCGGGACCTTCCACGAGGTCTTGACCTGGAGGTCCTGCGCGTCGAGCTGGACGAGGCTCACCGAGTAGGGGCGGTTCATCGACACCGTCGGTCCGATCATCAGGTAGGCGCCGAGGGCGGCCGCCGTCACCGCGCCGGACACGCTCAGCCAGAAGCCGACCCGCAGCCAGCTCCGCGGCCAGATCAGCGCGACCAGGACGGCGAGCAGCGCGAGGCCCAGCAGGATGGCGCCCCGCTTGGTGTGCGGATAGCGGCCGAGCTGCGGGCCGAAGATGGAGCAGGGGCGACTGTTCCCGGTGGCGACGTAGACCGTGCCGGCCGCGGCGTCGATCGTGGGCGAGCCCCAGATGCTGGCCCCCTCGCAGCCGGTCGGCACCGTGTTGAAGGTCGCCTGCAGGGCGCCGGTCGAGGCATCGAGCTTGACCAGCTTGCCCTGCACCAGGGGGCAGTCGTCGAAGGACGACACACCGACGTAGACGCTCCCGTTGTAGACGGCGGGCGAGCTCCAGATCAGATGGTTCGGCGCTCCACCGAGCGGACTGCGCCAGAGGATGTCGCCGCTGAGCGCATCGAGCGCGATCATCTCCGCGGAACCCGTGACCGGATTGCCGGCCGCGTCCAGGTTGCCGCCGCCGCCAACGTAGAGCACCGACCGCGTCCGGCCGAGGACGCGCGCGGTCGCGACGGCGCCGGTCGAAACGATGCCGGCGATGGTGCCCGCGGTCGTGGTCGAGACGGCGTCGGCGATGAAGCAGTTCTTGGTGCGTCCGAGATACTGCTTCCAGGCGGTCGTGCCATCTGACCGCAGCGCGTATTCGTAACCATCCCAGGCCCCCGCATAGACCAGGCCGTTGGCGACGATCGGCTGGGTCGTGATCGGCCGATCGCCCAGCTGTCGCGGCCAGCCCGCCGGTGCGGTGAGGGACGCGGCGCCGGCCGCATCGATCGCCTGGTCGTTCGTGGTCCCGCTGCCCTGGTCATCGTGGAGATACTTCGGCCAATCAGCGGCGCTGGCCGTCCCCAGGCTGGCGCCGGCGATCCCAGCGGCGCCCGCGGCGAGCACGAGCGCGCACAGCGCCGACCTAGTGAAGCGAAATCGCCGCATCACGGTCCCTCCGAGGTGCGCCCGGGCGCTGGTAGTAACCAACCGTTTCCTGCAGTCCGGCCGTAAATGGGGTCGCGGCGTGCCAGCCGAGTTGCATCCGCGCTTTGGTGCAGTCGAGGATGAATCGCCGGACATCACCGGCACGACGGGGCCGGTGCAGCGCCGTCTCCGAGACGCCGGCCGCGGCGCAGACCTGCCGGAAGATCTCGTTCACGGAGACCTCACCGCCGCTCCCGATGTTGAACGCCTCCCCGTCGCCGGCATCGAGCGCGCGCAGGTGCGCCGCTGCCACGTCGCGGACAAAGACGTAGTCCTTGGCCTGCTCGCCGTCCCATTCGATGACGGGACGCTCACCGTTTACGATCGCGTGCAGGAAGGCGGTGATCACGTGCTGGCTGGCGGGGATGTCGCGCGGACCGTAGACGTTGCCGTAGCGGAGGATGGTGTAGGAGAGACCGGCCTGGGCGCAGAGCACGCGCACGTAGTGCTCGCCCGCCACTTTGGACACGCCATAGGGGCTGATGGGATTCAGCGGATGGGTCTCCGCAACGGGCTGCACGCGCGCGTCCCCATAGACCGTGCCACCGGACGAGGCAAAGATGACCTTGCGGCTGGCGGCGCCGGCGGCGGCGCGCAGGACAGTGAGGGTTCCCAGCACGTTGATGTGGGCATCTCGGTGGGGATCCGACACCGCGCCGGCAACCAGCGTCTGAGCGGCGAGATGCAGCACGGCCGCCGGCTTGATGAGGTGGAAGACGCGGTCGATCTCCGGTTGATCACGCACGTCCGCTTCGAAGAACTCGGCCCGGGAATCGAGGTTCGACCGGGATCCCGTCGCCAGGTTGTCGACGACAGCGACCTGATGGCCGGCACCGAGAAGGGCGTCGACCACGTGCGATCCGATGAAGCCCGCGCCGCCGGTGACCAGCGTGCGCATCAGTAGGCTCCGTGCCCGGAGGCGACGGCCAGCAAGGTCCGGGCGAGGATCATCAGGTCGAGGCGAAGCGACATGCGCCGCACGTACTCGGCATCGAGGCGGATGCGCTCGGCTTTGCTGAGGAGCTGTCGCCCGCTGACCTGCCACAGCCCGGTCAGCCCGGGGCGGACGGAGAGCAGCAGGCGGCCGCTCGCGCCCCACTCCGGGAGTTCGGCCTCGGTGATCATCCGCGGGCCGACGAGGCTCATCTCGCCGCGCAGCACGTTCACCAGTTGGGGGAATTCGTCGAGGCTCAGGCGTCGGAGCCAGCGCCCCACGCGGGTGATGCGTGGATCCGAGGCCAGCTTATTGGAGGCGCTGAAGGCGGACCGCAGCGACTCGTCCTCGCGGAGGATGCGGTCGGCGTCGCGCACCATGGTGCGGATCTTGAAGGCATCGAACGTTCCGCCTCCCCGCCGGATCACGCGGCGTCGATGGATCAGGGGGCCGCCCGACTCGATCCAGACCGCGGCAAGAGCGGCGCAAACAATGGGTGAGCTGAGCACCAGCAGGAGGGTGGCGCCGGCGAGGTCGAGGCACCGCTTCGCGAAGGGACGCAGGCGGACCATCGCCCGCTCGAAAAGGACGGCGATATCGAGCCAGACGCTGTAGCTGCGGACGTAGTAGACGTCGAGCGTCGCCTGCTCGGTGGGATCCGCGGCCTGCCGCCAGGGGCCGGTCAAGCCCGGTTGGATGGTGGTGAGTGGCATGCTGGGGAGCGTCCGCGTCTCGGCCTCGGTGAGCGGGCGGGGACCGACCAGGCTCAGCTGGCCACGCAACACGTTCAGCAGCCCGGGCAGCTTCGCCAGCAGGTTGGATTCAAAGGGGGCCGAGGAGTGGAAGCTGAGGAGGTCGAAGCTGGCGCCCCGGGCGCCCAGGACCCGCCGGCGGTCGAGGAGCGACGGCTCGGCGTGCCGCCGCTGCCAGGCCACCATCACCAGCAACACCGGCGACAGCCCGAGGAGCAGGACGGTCGCCAACCCCCGATCGAGGACGGCTTTGACGGCGCGCTCGACCGGGGACAGCCGCGCCTTGCGCAGCGTCAGCAGCGGAACGTGACTCCGCTCGCTGAAGCGGACGCCGGCGGTCAGCATGTCATAGAAACCGGCCGACAGATGCACCTGCAACCCGTTCGCCCGGGTGGCCGAGACCAGGATGAGTTCCCGCAGCGTTTCCCAGGGCAGGGCCTGCGGGGCGATGATCGCATCGTGCACCCGCAGGCGGCTGGTCGTCTCCATCAGTGAAGACGACGGCCCGACCACGCGCAGCCCACCCGGCAGTTCCGTGCCGGTTGGGATGTAGTCGTCGAGAATGCCAACCACCCGCATCCCGCTGCCCGGCTGGTTGACCTGCTCGGCGAGGGCGAGGCTGTCCTCATCGGCGCCGACGATGACGGCTCGCTCCGTCAGGCGGCCGCGCCGCCGGACCGCGGCGGCGACCCGCCGGATGCCGAAGCGAAGCGCGATGACGAGGCCGGTCATCAACGCCCAGGAGGCGACGGTCCAGGATCGCGAGAGAGGCCAGCGAAGCACAAACGCGATGACGGTGATCGCCAGCAGGCCGTAGGCGCTGGCGCGGAAGACACCGGCGAACTCGCGGGCTCCGACGAGGAGGTTGGCCGGCTCGTAGAGCCCCTGGGCGAAGAAGATCAAGCCGAGCACTGGCACCATGGCGAGCACGAGCCAATCGCTGTCATTGCCGCCGTTGATGCCGACGCCCGTACGCCAGACCAGGGTGGCCGCCAGCCAGAAGGCCAGCAACACGGCGCCCAGGTCTGACGCGACCAGCGTTACCGTGAGCCACGTCCAGTCGCGCCGGCCCTCACGCATGCGTCACCGCCGCCGGGCGCGCTTTGCGCAGCAAGGTGTTGACGATCACCATCGCCCCGCCCGTTTCAAAGCGGAAATCCATGCGATGGAGGCCCTGGCCCCGCAAGGCTTCGGTCACCTGCTCCTGGAACTGGCGCTCGCAGTAGAGGAGGAGGAAGCCGCCGCCGCCGGCGCCCGCAATCTTGCCACCCTTCGCGCCGGCGTCCCGCGCGGCCTGATACCACTGATCGATCCAGGGATCGGTGATCCCGGAAGCCAGCTGACGCTTGGCGACCCAGGACTGGTGGAGGTAGTCACCGAGCGAGTCGATCTCGCCGCGGAGCAGGTCGTTGCGCAGCGCGATGGCGAGCGACTTGATCACATGGAGCGCGTCGATCACGCCAGCGCGGTTCCGCTCGCTGCTGCGTTTCTGCTCGCCCAGAATCTCCGCGGAATCGCGTGAACGGCCGGTGAAAAAGAGCATCAGGCGCGACTCGAGCTCCGCCTGCAGCTCGTCCGAGAGCGAGAGCGGCTCGACGACCACGCCGTCCGGGTTGAACTGGATGAAGTTGAGGCCGCCGAAGCTCGCGGCGTACTGGTCCTGTTTGCCGATCGGCATCTTCAGCTTTTCGATCTCGACCCGGCAGGCGAGGTCGGCGATTTCCTGGCGGCTCATGCGGACGTTGCGGAGCACCGACATCGCCTTGATCAGGGCGACAGCGACCGTGCTCGAGGATCCCAGCCCGGTGCCGGGAGGGACCTGCGAGGCGAGAAAGACGGAGAGGCCCGTCCAGACGCCGAAGTGATCGATGATCACCTTGGGCAGGTTGAGGTCGCCGTCCCAGGCGGGCGCGCCCTCGAGCGAATGGCGGTAAAAGGTCCGGTAGTCCGAAGAGGAGACCTGGATATGGTTGCTGTCGTTGAAGGTCACGATGACGTAGAAGTACTTGTCGATCGACGTGCTGACGACCGCACCGCCGTACTTGGCGTAGTAGGCCTCCAGGTCGGTGCCGCCTCCGGCGAGGCTGAGGCGGAGGGGTGCGCGCGCGATCAGCATGACGCCGCGCCTACGGCCGAGAGATCGCGCCAGAACGCAACGGCCCCGGTTAAGTCTTTGACCGCCACGACGTCAGGGTCCAAGGGCTCCGAGTCGCTGATCAGCACGGGACGGCATCCGGCGGCGCGCGCCGCCTCGACGTCGCTGCGGCTGTCCCCCACCATGATCGAGGACGGCAACTCGATGCCCAGCTCGAGGCTCGCCCGTTGAAGGAGCGTCGGGGCCGGCTTACGGCAGCGGCAGTCGTCGGCCGGCGCGTGGAGGCAGGCATAGATCGCCTCGACGTGGCCACCGGCGGCGCGGACCGTCTGCAGCATGCGCGTGTGGATGCGGCCGAGCGCCTCCGCGGAGAGAAGCCCACGGCCTACCACCCCCTGGTTCGTCACCACCACCACGGGCGTGTTCATCGAGCGCAGGGTGACCAGCGCCGCCAGCACGCCGGGGAGAAACTCGAACTCGTCCCAGGCCTTGACGTGGTCGGGACGGCGGCGATTGATGACCCCGTCGCGGTCGAGGAAGACCGCCGGCACTCGCGCCTCAGGCAAGGAGCGCCTTGCGGGTGGAGACCGTGATGGCGTGTTCGATGACGGAGTGGCAGTCCTCGACGACGCCGTAGTCGTTACTGGGCACGTGGATCGCGGCGTCCACCGCCTCCAGGAGCCGGCCGCCGGCGAAGCCGACCAGGGCGATCGTGCTGGCGCGCATCAGCCGAGCGGCCAGCACCGCCGACACCACGTTCGGCGAGTTGCCGCTGGCGCTGATGGCGATCACGACGTCGCCCGGATCGAGCAGGTTGGTCAACTGCTCGGAAAAGACCCGGTCATAGGACGTGTCGTTGGCCCACGCGGTCAACAGCGCGATGTTGTCGGTCAGCGAGGTGACCCGAAGCCGCGCCCGGCCGTCGACGATGGTGGCCTTGGAAAGGTCGCAGGCGAAGTGGGTGGCGTTGGTGGCGCTGCCACCGTTGCCGACCACGTAGACGTGGGCGCCGTTGTCGTAGGCGTCGAGAATGATCTCGACCGCGCGCTCGATCGCGTCGATAGGAATCGCGCTCAGGACCGTGCGGACGTCGTTGATGTGGCCCTCCAGGATCGTCGCCGTAGTCAGCGGTCGTTCCATCAACTGCATCGAAGGCTTCCTCCCTGTCGTGGTATGGCGAACGGGTGGCAGAATCGGTCGCGGGCAGGCTCCGCCGCTTCGGACACTTTCGTGTCCGAACACCGACGATCGATCGCGCGGGCCGTCAGCCGGCAGGGCGAAGGATCGCCGCGTCGACCGCGACCGTCATCGGCCGGCCGAGGAGATGAACCAGCACCTGGACGCGCTCGGACGAGTTCAGGGCTCTATCGAAGATGGCATCGACCATCGCCAGCGGGCCGCGCTCGATGACCAGACGCTGGCCGGGGGTGAACGTCAACCGCGGGCTGGTAGCCGTCTCCTCAAAGAGGCGCTCGCGAATCCGCTCCACGATGCCGTCGGAGACCCCGGCGGGTGAGCCGCCATCCGTCAGGACGCGGCGGACGCCCGGCGCCCACTGGACGAGGTCCCAGCGAGCGAAGCGGGGTGGGACTCGGAGGAAGAGATAGCCGGGGAAGACGAGACGCTGGCGCCGATCGCGGACACTGCCCGGCCGGGTTCGCGCCGGCGGGGCGAAGTGAGGGGCATAGGCCTCGATCTGATGCAGGCCCAGGAACTTTGCCACTTGCGCCTCCTGGTTCGGCTTGGTATGCGCGACGTTCCACATGGAGGCTCGAGCGTACGGCGGCCTGGAAACAGACCGGTAAGGTTACCTAGATCCCCAGGTAACAGTCTGTGTCCTCAAGGCGTGCACAACGCCACTGTGGAGCTCGAGCCGCGAGGGTCGCTGGATTCGCGGCTTGACTTCCGAGAGCAACGGGAGCCGCAATGACGGGTCGCCGGGCGCACGGCGAACGGTAAAAAGTTTGTTATCGGCGGTCAGGACGCGACCGGCTGCGGACGCGGCATTTCGAATTTGTAGCCAAAGCCGCGCGACGCCTGAATATAAAAACCGGCGGTGAGATGCGGCTGAATCTTCCGACGAAGGCGCTGGACATAGACGTCGACGGCCTTGGGCGTGCCCACGAACCGGTCGCCCCACGCAATTCGCATCAACTGGTCCCGGCTCAGGACGCGATTGGCGTTCTCCATCAAGGCATGCAGCAGGGAGAGCTCGCGCGGTGTCAGGGGCACCCGGTCGCCGTTGACCAGGGCGTGCATCTGCTGCAGGTTGAGCGAGATCTCGCCGATCGAGATGTTCTGGTCCTGCCAGCGCTGGCCCCGGACCTGTTCGGCCCGCCGCAGCAAGGCGTGTACGTGGGCGACGAAGAGCCGCGGCGAAAACGGCTTGATCATGTAGTCGTCGGCCGCCACCATCAAGGCTCGGAAAATCTGCTCCTCGTCGCCGCGCTCGGAGAGGACCATGAGGGGGCGATAGGGGTTGAGCTGGCGGATCTGCTGACAGAGGCGCAACCCGTCTGGCCGCTGGGTCGCCGGTTCGATGATGACCAGGTCGACGAGGGACGATTGGAGGATGACCAGCGCCGTGTCCCCGTCGACCGTGGGATGGACGCGATGGCCCTCATGCTTCAGCAGCGACGCCAGGACCTCCTGCTGAAGCGGATCTCTGTCGATGGTTAGAATGATGGCCACGCCGAACTTCCCTTATATAGACACGATTGGAACAAGCGTCGACCGCGGCACCCTCATGTGTCTTCCCCGCCTCTATCGCCTGGCCAGTCAGATGATGATTCCCGCGCGCTCCGCATCGAAGACTACCAGCAGTGATTTTCCTGTCAAAGGGATCGCGGCGATTCTTGTGACTTTCCGTGCAAATATCGCCCCCTCGTGTAAAGCAAATACACGGGAGGTCAAGCTGAGCAGGCTACGGGCCGATCGACGTCGCCCGAATGCGCATGGGGTAGTTCGGGTCCCGTGTAAAGTCCCAGTTGCCAAATTCCGCTCGCCTTGACACACCCGCAAGATGCCATGGCGTGTGGCTAAGACAACGCGACACCGCCGATGGGCGAATCCTGGCAGGTTATCGGACGGCCGTTGTGCAATGAGTCCCCAGCCTGTATGATGCGGAGGCTTTCGGCCGCAAGAGAGGGGTGATACTTTGAAAGTCCGCTGGCGCCTGACCATTGGCCTGACCTCGTTGGCCGCCGCGATTCTCCTGACCTTCCCGGCGAATGCGGCCCGGCAGCTCGAGCGCCAGGTTGGCGAAATCTGGCCAAACGGGTTGGATGCGGTGGCCGTGATCTGGCCGAACAGCGATGTGATCGATCCCAGTGGGCCCAGCGACTCGGGAACCGAGCTCGTCCAGGCAGACGGGGGCATTTCTCAGTAAAATCGTGTAGCTCAGCCTCATCGGCGGCGAGCGCATCGATCCGGCGATACGGCGAAATTCGTACGAGCAGAGAGGGGTGGGAGAGGTGGCGTCGCAGACTCGGATGAGGAACCGGAGTCCAAGGACGCCCGAAGAACTCGGGGCTCGAATCCGCAAGGCGAGAATGAACCTGGGGCTCAGCCTCGCCGACGTGGCCCAGCAGGACTTCAGCCGGGCTTTCCTCAGCCAGATTGAATTGGGTCGCTCTCGCCCGTCGACAAAGATCCTTCAGATCATCGCCGAGCGGCTCAGGCGCCCGGTCGAGTATTTCTTGCAGGACCCGCAGTCGTCGTCGACCCTGCTGGAGTTGCGGCTTGCCGAGGCCACGACGCGGATCCGGCGCGGGGACGGGGAGCACGCTAAAGCGCTGATGACCGAACTGCTGGCCCGACCGCAGATCGCCCCGGAGATCCGGGCGCGAGCTCAGCTCGTGCTCGCCGAGGCCTTGTTGCGACTCCGCGCCATCCCCGAGGCGATCGAGGTGCTGCAGGTGGCCATCAGGGCCAGCGAGGCGTCGGGTTGGCGCGCCCTCAAGGTCGAACTCTTCGACCGCATGGGCACCGCCCATTATCAACTGCGTCATCCCCACGAGGCGGGCCGCTGGTGGGACAAGGCGATGAGCGCCTACGAGGACGCGGAACTCGCCGACCCGCTGCTCAAAGCGAGGATCCTCGGGCATCGCGCGAACCTGCACTATGTTGCCGGCCAGCCTCGGGAAGCCATCGCCGGCTATCAGGCGGCGATCGCGGCGGCTGAGAATGTGATGGATATGCAAGCCCTCGGCGGGATCTATGAAGGGCTCGCCGTATCGTTCCAGGGAACGGGCGATCTCACGCGCGCCCTTGAGTATGCGCAGCGCAGCCTGAGGCTGTTCGACACGCTGCAGGACGTCCGGATGAGTGCCCAGCTGCGCAACAACATGGCCGAGATCCTGCTCAGTCAGGGACGTGCCAGGGAAGCGGAGGTGCTCTTCCTCGCCGGTGCTGAGCAGCTTGGACACGTTGGCGACCGCGACCTTCAACCGCACTTGCTCGCCGGCGCAGCCGAGGCCGCGCTCAACCAGGGGAACGGCGCGCGTGCCTCGTCGTACTTGACCCTCGCCTTAAGGGCGGCCGAGGCGTCGGCCGATCCGACGGCGAAGCTCGCCGCGGAGCGCGTCGCCGGTCGCGTCATGTCGGCGGCCGGCGAAGGCGAGGCGGCGCGCCGCCACTTTGAACGCGCGCTGGAGCTGGCGGCGGCGGTGGGCAGCCCGAACGATATGAGCCGGGTGGCATTCGACTACGGCCGAGTGCTGGAGTCCCAGGGTGATCAATCGCAGGCCCTGGTCCGTTACCGCCAGGCATACGAAGCGAGGCAGGCGGCCCACTCGTAAGGTCGGCTAGTCGCCGCGGGGCGCGACCAGCAGGATGTGGTCGCGATTCACCAGCATCAGCTTCCGCTCGATGGTGCTCGGCTCACCGGTACCGCTGAGGAAGTGCGCGGTCGCATCCGTGACCGGAACGAACTTCGTGGGTAGGTGCGAGAGCACCGCGTCCAGTGAGGCGCCTCGGGCCAGATGCAGGTAGGCGCTGACCGTGAAGCGATGCGTGTGGACCTGCACGTAGTGACGATCCTTGGGCACCCGCAGATCGGCATTGGCGTCGACGGCCATCTTGTTCAAGGCCTGCCAGAGCGACTTGCCATAGTCCGGGTCGACCTCCGCACGGCGCTCGATCGCCTCCGCGGGCGGCTGGCAGACCAACTCGATGCCGGTCTTGTTGATCAGATACTCGGTGAGCGGACCCTTCTGTGGTGTCGCGGTCATGTCG
>WNGP01000499.1_pt1 | contig 30302 bp, 31 predicted proteins | sample 5407671 | NCBI WGS metagenome assembly WNGP01 (sample SAMN13153381, study PRJNA577476) | soil metagenome | isolation source: 40 cm soil or saprolite under Garry oak tree replicate 2 | place: USA:California | collected 2016-06-15 | reverse complement strand
GGTTGCGTTTTGGGGCGCAGAATCAGTTGGTCGAAGGTTTTCCCAGCTGCAAGTTATCCGCTAGAATCAGCGCGAGGATCTCGCAGATCAGAATCGCCAGCCCCGATTCCGAATCAAGGCTTGTTCTGAACGATTTCTCGGAACGGATAAACTATCTTTTCTACTCTGAAAAGTAGGTTTTGTCGGGCAACATGCTCCTACTATTCATACTCTAAAAAGTATGTTCTTGGTGGATGAAAACCCTGAAAAACAGACAAAAGACCACCATCACGGGAAATCACTTGGAGCGCCCCAACCTCCCGGACCCCTTACGACCCCGACCCATAGAACCCCTACCCTCACCACTCAGACCCGGACACTACATCGGACCACGAGAAGAAGAACTCGGAAGAATACTCAAAGAAATACTAGACAAACTAACAACCATAGAAAACAGGCTTAAGGTAATAGAAGAACACCTCAAGAAGAACCGTTAGACATTCACGCTGCAGGAATATCCCATCGATACGCAAGTTGGACAATGCCGAATCCTTAATACGCTATTTCGGGCAGTGAATTAGACAATCATATGCTTGCAACTCGATTTGCCGTGGTAATGATCTTCTCGCTATCCTTGATGATGGTTATTTCCTCAACAACCCGGGCTAGTGCAGGGATCGTTTCGTCGACTTCGGCAAACCAAGCGCCCTTCTTCAGGGATGACTTCAGCGGTTCGTCCATCAATTCCAGCAAGTGGGACACCACTTTCGCGACTTCTGGCTTGAGGTGGTGTTCGTCGACTGCAGCGAATCATGAGGATGCGCCTGGCATCTGGCTTGACCCGTCGGTAACGCTGTGTCAAGGGGGAGGACAGAACCCACCGTACGGGTCGGTCTCGGTCAGCGGAGGGTCCGCAACCTTCAGCGCGTTTGCCAGCCAGACGTTTCCCTACATCTGGAGCGGTCCCCCCAGCAAATCCTCTCCTTTCCCAGCCTCGGGCAATTTTGTTCTCGAAGTTAAGCTGACGTATGATTCTCTCACGGGTAGTGGCGATGGTTTCTTCGTGAACAGATGGAACAACACCGATCCGGTAGGAAATAACCCTCCAGGGGGGCATCCACGCATACTCCTAATCTGGGCCGATAGTACCGGACTCTTAGTACAACTCCTTGGCAATCAAGTCTATCATATCAACGACGAGTTCGGAACTCACGACTATGTCCTAGAATACGTGAACAGTCAATACACAGTCTTCGTCGATGGCTTTCCGGTAATAGGACCTGTCGCTAGTGTCGCGCGGGCGAACGCGATCTGGGTTGGCAACCCAGTATTCACCTGGTGGTTGCCCAGCCATGACTGGACTTCTTTCAGCCTCAGCGAGGTTCAGGTGAATGTCCCTTCTATCCAGGATTCTCCCTCCTCCGGCCCGGTGGGGACCAAAGTCTTGGTTCAAGGAACGGGTATTCCCACTTCATTGATTCAGATCACATTTGACGATATGTTCGTAGGAATGACGTCGGTCTCAAGCGGTAGCTTCAACTTCACACTGGACGTGCTCCAGTCGCAACTTGGTCCTCATCAGATCAAGGCTGTTGACGAATTCTCGAATGTCATCGCGACTGCACAATTTGTCGTTAGCCCGAGCGGGCCGACTGGTGTCGCATTGACATTGACAGTCGGAACGGTCTACTTCCCTGGAGACACAGCTGTCTCTAACCTGCTTGTGACACTCAACGGAGTTCCTCTGAGCTCGTCGAGCTTGCAAGTGCGACTGAACCTGACCCAGCCTGACAATTCCAGAATTATACTAAACGTAACCTCGGAAGGGAGCGGACTCTTCAGAGCCTCCTATTCACTTCCTAGGACTGCACAGATCGGTACCTATTCTCTGCTGGCAATCGTTAACGCTCCCGCGGTTGGTAGTGGGTCCGCTCTCGCGACATTCGAAGTCAAACTGCCATGGCTGAGTTCTCAGGCATCGACAGGTATCATGGCTGGAATCGCTTCCATAGCGACTGTCGGTGTTGCTCTCGTCTCTTGGCGCAAGGGATACTTCAGAAGATGATCAAAGGGTCCTTTCTAGGCCTAGCAGCGAGATCCTAGGAGTCAAGCTTCCGGTTCTCGAACTCGCTATCGTGAGCTGTCCAATATGCGAGTTCGGCCTTCGCCGCCATGATGAAATCGTTCTGACTCAAACCCTTAATCGCATGCGTTGAGAATATCACTTTCACTCTACGCCATCCTACAAGCATTTCGGGATGATGATCCTCCAGCTCAGCAATCTTTCCCAGCGAGTACGCAAAATCTAGGCCAGAGAGATAGGATTTGAACCGAAACTCTTTCTGGATTGAGTCCGATTGAAGCGACCAGCCAGAGAGATCCCCCAAACGCTCAGTGGCCTCTTCGATGGTGTAGGGCACGGTATTTTTGCATGGAACACAATTCCCTGAAGCGATTCTCCTAACCCTCTCGGTTGTCATTTCCCGGGCCATGACCAGATTAGACCGTGAGGACAACCAAAAGGTTTCTCGAGAACCTTGCCCTGGAGAGCAACGTTGCAAAATCAAGAATCCGCACGGATTTCGATCCACCGATACTTCTTCGACAGCGAGCCAATCACACGACCGAAGACCTTGACCGCCCGCAGCAGCGGGTAGCCGAAGAACACGCCCGGTTGATGAGCCTCAGACGCCATTCTAGCACCAGTAATTGGAGTGGCAAGGAGCCGTCCAAACTTGCTAGACGCGGGATATTCAGGATACGTCTCCCACAAAACCTTACCGACCGCAGTCTGAATGACGGAGTGTCTCATCTGTCCGACAAAACTATCTCTGTAGTGTCGAGAGACTACGTCATTGTAGACTCTCCACTTCCAACCTTTCCGGAAGAGATTATTCCTCAACGCACCATCAGTACTCATGGGAAAATCCTCCGGAAAACCACCGACGGATCTTATGGCGTCTGTCCGATACAGGTTATTGTCAATCGAATAGACCCATGCCGGGACGAGACCATGTCTCACAACATATCCGTCGATTGCTTCCAAGTATCTGCTACCAGTCGCAGTTCGCAACCCCTGGACCACGGCCACTTCCGGTTGCGAGACCAGTCTAGGCATGAGCCTGTTGAACCAGGCTGGATTCAGCCCGACATCCTGTTCAAACGATCCGAAAAGAGGAGTGTCGACAAGGCCTAGCGCCTGGTTGGCTTGGAATGGAATCCCACGTTTTCGAGCCATAGCCACTGTCCAGCCAAACTTCTCCGCGATATCTCGCGTAGCATCAACAGAACCTCCATCAATCAGATACCGATGACAGACTACTGAAGCTGGCACGGCTTTCTTGATACCGTCGAGACATCTTGTGAGGGTGGCCTCTCCGTTAAGAGTCCAGATAACCAAGTCCACTTTCATAGTCGAACACCTCTGCATATGCTAGCCATGCTTCCCAGCTTGCAGGATAGAAGAGTCTCACCAGCGATACTAGAATGTGTGCCTGTTGGCCTTAACGCCTCATCTTACAGAACATTAGACTCTGCTCGAACTGGTCCTCTCTCACGCCTCTTCGTTGGCGAACGCTAAAAATAGCCGCGAATGCCCAACGCCTTCCAGCGCTAAATGATGTTCAACGCGATCAAGGTCTGCCGGGTCTGTCAATCGCCGAACCTCGTCGATGTCCTTTCCCTAGGGACCCAGTACGTGTCCGATTTTGTAACTCCAGATGGAAACAGCCCACAAGCACCCTTGGATCTTGTCAGATGCTCGAGCTGCGGCCTCGTCCAACTTAGACACACGTTCTCAAGAGGGAGCTTGTATCGTCACTATTGGTACAAGTCCGGAATCAGTCCTACAATGCGAAAGGCGCTCTCTGATCTCGTTTCGAGAACCTGCGAAATCGCGAAACCGAGTCCAAGCGAGTTAGTATTGGATATTGGTTGTAACGATGGAACCCTTCTGCGCTCCTACCCGATCAAAGGACTGTTCTTGGTAGGATTCGAGCCCGCCGAAAATCTCGTTCAAGAAGCCCGCAACGGAACCAACTGGATCTTCAACGACTTCTTTAGTGCCGAGACTTTCAAACGAAAATTTAGCGAAAGGAAGGCTAAGATAGTAACCAGTGTTGCAATGTTCTACGACCTAGAGGACCCCAACAGTTTCGTTGATGATGTTTCTCAGATTTTAGCTCGAGACGGTGTCTGGGTTGTGCAACAAAACTATTTGGCCACAATGTTGGAACAAAACGGCTTCGACAACATTGGGCACGAGCACTTGGAATATTACACTTTGGGGACAATGAAGACTCTGTTGGCAGGACACGGTTTGGAAGTGTTCGACGTGGAAACGAACCGCGTTAACGGGGGCAGTATTCGCACTTTCATCTGTCACAAGGGACTTCATCCGATTCGAAACAGTGTAAATAGTTTAGAGAAACAGGAGGATCGACTTGCTCTGAAGGAGCAAGCAACATATGAAGCGTTCGCAGACAACATCAAGAAGATTCGGACAGATGTCCATGAGTTCGTCGCGAGAGAGGTTGGGAGTGGGAAGACTGTATATGTATATGGTGCCTCCAACAGAGGAAACACTATCCTTCAATACTGCGGTCTCGACCATGCTCTAATCGGAAAAGCCGCCGATGCGAACTCAGAAAAATGGGGCCGAAAAACTGTTGGGACCCTGATACCGATAGTCTCGAAAGACGAAGCTCGAAGAGATCAACCTGACTATTTTCTCATCTTGCCGCATCACTTTCTCGATGAAATCGCGAAGGAGGAGAAAGCATACCTCGAAAATGGCGGAAAGTTCATCGTCCCCCTGCCCAAGTTCAGAATATTGGATGCTTAGACAGGCCTTGAAGGAATAGTGTCAGACAATTGGCGTCTAAGAAAGAGTTCAAATCATTCGCCGCTTTGAAAGCGCGAATGTCCCTTATCGAACTTTCAGCCTACCATTTCAAGAATAGTCGTAAAGGACGTCTGCCTTAGGAAATGCGCCAGTTAGCGAATCAAAGAGACTTGGTTCTTAGATGCGGGCGAGCTCGGCTTGAAGACTGCAGAAACATTAGACTTCAGCATTATCGCGCATCTTACTCAGGCGAACTTCCAGGAAGTTGACTGATTCTCCTAAGAGAGATTATGGTAGGGTGTGTCCATGAAAGTGGCGACTGTGATTCAGGATAGCCTTAGGTCCCTTGGAGGAGGAGAGCTCGTATGCATGAGCACCTGCGTTGCCCTTCAGAGGTTGGGATATCGAGTTCAACTTGTCAGTGACAGGTTCGAACCTAATGAGGTCGAGCAGGCCTTCGGTATGGGTGACGTCTTGAGAAAATGCGAGCATATTAAGATCCCGGAACTGGGTCGAAAATTGGCTCTTTTTTCTTCGCTACCCGGGATTTTGTTTGCTTCGAGATCAAAGCAGTTCTTTGAGAAGCAAAATGCTGATGTTATATTTGTGACGAGAGACCCGAGGCGTCCCAACGTTCTCCCTGACAAACCGCTTTTCCGGTTCGTGTACGAATTGTCTCAACTTCGGCCCTTCTGGGAGAATTACAACTGGGGTGTCAAGCTCTTATATCGAACCACAACCCAGCAACAACGGACTCGAACGACCTATCTCGCTGTTTCCTCAACACTTTCGAAAGGCCTTAAGCAGGTCGGTTATGAGACGGTCGAACTCGTATACCCATCCTATGGAATAGGTTTCCGACCTCGAGCTAAGAAGGATCAAGTTGTTCAGGTAACTTTCCTTGCCCCCCAAAAACGGCTGGACGATTTCATGGAAATAGCACGCAGGCTTCCAGAATACACATTCTACTTGGTTGGCAGAGACACAGAGCGGGTAAATCGGATTTACAAGGGCCATGCAAGGCACCTTTTGGCTAGCAAACCGAGTAACGTTGAATATGTCGAGTCTCGAATCCGTGAGGTGCCAGAGTTGCTAGAGGAGAGTAGGATCTATCTTCACACGGGGATAGAGCCAGGAATGACCATCGCCGTGATGGAAGCCCTCTCCGCAGGTTGTGTGCCTATTGCACCCGCAGAGGGAGGAGCGGCAGAGGTAATCGCCGCTGCTGGTGCCGGATTTCGGTATACTACGATTGACAGCGCCGTGAATTTCATTAGGTCGGAGATGAACGAAATGACTGAAGTCACAAGGAGACGAAGCATTTCGAAGCTTGCATCGGCCGAGATTGCTGAGAGAGGAAGAATCTTCGATCTGGAGACGTTCCAGACACGAATTGAAAACGTAATCTCCAGAGAAAATCCCACGTCGTAGCAAGGATTTCTCGTTGCTTGTTTGAGAGGAGGCACCTTGCCACTGCAACCAGTCTTTGAGCGACGCGATCCTTGGATACTTTTCGCGACTTTGGCCTGCGGTCGAGAGTTAACACGTGGAATTACCCTTAATCTCACATTAGCGGCTCAACGCCAAGAAAAATTGGAAGTTGGAGAATTAGTGAGCTCGTGGTCCTCATGAGGATTCTTATCGTCCACCCTGTGATGACTTTTCTGGGTGGGGGAGAAAGGCTTTGCTGCGAAACGATTCAAGCCCTCTTGTCGCTTGGGCACGAAGTGACATTGCTGTCAGAGATTTTCGATACGAGGCGCACAGAGAGGTTTTTCGGGTATAGCCGATTATTCGACAAAATCATTCCTATGTTCTATCCCTCGTCAAAGACGATGGGAAGCTTTGGAACTTCCGCTCATCTAATTCATCATCTTCGGTCCCAAAAGCATGAGCTGGAGGAAATCGCGAATTCTCACCCCCGACCCTTCGACCTCATTTTTTCCACTCAGGACCCCGGTTATGTCCCTGACATGAATCTGCCAGTCATCCAGTGGGGATATTCTCCCAGATTCTTTCCTAAGCCGTTCCACGCCGATTCTCCTCGAGCCCTGGCGAGCGCTATTCGTTGGTTGCCTCTACGGCTGCACTACTTACAGAAGATTTCAAGAATAGGGCTTGTTCTTGCAATATCTCAATATTCTAAGACCCATCTAGATGAAGACTGGAAACGACCCAGTGCCCTGGTTTATCCCGCCTGCAATATGGTCAGCCCGGGCGCGAAACGAAATCTCGTCGTCACAGTTGCTCGGGCAGTCCCGGTAAAGAGGCTTGAACTCTTCTGGAAAGTTGCGATGCTACGCCCAAACTATGAGTTCGCCATGTTGCTTACTCAAGACCCGAACTTCATTGGATATTCGATTGGCCTATCGAGGGCCGCTCCTCTGAACGGAAGAACCATCTTTAACCCATCAGTAGAAACGTATCACAAGTTTCTGGGAGAAGCAAAAGTCTACTTGCATCTGATGGAAAGGGAGCATTTTGGGATTAGCATTGTTGAGGCTATGTCCGCATTATGCATACCCATAGTTCATGATTCTGGCGGGCCGAAGGAAATTGTTGATGGCAGAGTCGGATTCCTATGGCAAATTATAGATGAGGTCCCGACTATGGTAGATGAAGCTATGAGGATCTCTCCCTCCGACGCTGCTGGACAGAGGGCTCAATATTTCAGTGTCGAAAGATTCGAGAAGCGGCTCGCTTCAATTTTTTCGCAAGTGCGCGTGTGAAACCCAACCCTACATCGACAAGCCTTCCAATTACGAGAAAAGGATACAATGGCCCAGCCCAAAGCATAGATTTGTAACCTTTTAGACTCATCGAAAGTCCCAACATGCCCACGTGGAAAACAGGAAAGAAATTGTCGGCTTGGAATCAAAGGCGCATGGGTTCCAGAAATAGTGAATACCCAAGTAGGTAGGGTATGGTTCTCGCGTACCTCTCAAGGATCATAACGCCACGATGATGTAATATGTTGGGCCCGAGTAGGTCTCGCCGAGGCAGGGGCCACAAATGGCTGGAGAACTGTGATGAGTGAATAACTACAGTTGAAGCGAGCGCTGGTAATTCACCCAATTCTGTCTTTCTATGCGGGCGGAGAATACCTTTGCCTCATTGTATGTGAAGCGCTCCAGGAGATGGGATATCGAGTGAGCATCGCTTGCGACCTGTTCAATCCCTCTGATATACAGAGAATATACAGGTTAGGACAAGTGATGGATAGATGTGATCATGTTCAGATACCCGAATTTAGGGCAAATCCCCGATTCCTAGCCCCGCTTCAAAGACTTTCCTATGCAAGGCGCGTTTTGCAGATGTTCAGAGACACGGATGCTAATATAGTATTCAGTACACAATCATCTCCATTCGTTCTCCCTAAGAAAATCTTCCATTTCGTGTATAACGCCATAGATTTGTACGGGTATCCCCCAGCTGCGGCCCCTCTTCGTTTACATCACCCTTGGGAAATCCGCCACTCCGGTTTGCGCGATATCATAGTGGACGTTCTAAAAGAGCCTGCACGTGAAGTCCTCAGGCAAACTTCAAGGCTAGTTTGGAGGAAACGTAGAGAGGGGCAGGACTGGTTCTTCGCGATAGGGTCGATAGTCCTCACCGATATCAGAGAGAAGGGTTATGCTAACTCTTCTTTTGCCTTCCCACCTTGCCGCATAGATTTCGCTCCGAAGTTTCCAAAGAAAAAACAGGTTGTGCAAGCGGCCCGTATTGTTCCGGAGAAGAGACTGGAGCTGTACCTAGAGATTGCTTCTCGGCTACCAGATTACATGTTCATTCTTATTGGCAAGAATCCGCAAAAGCTTCGGGAGCTATATCCTGGTTACTCCCATCGGCTACTCTCAAGAATGCCAAGGAATATGACCTACATCGACGCACTCGTGCATGAGCGTCCTGAGGTCTTAGAGGAAAGTAGGGTCTATCTCTATACGGGAATTGAGGCCGGAATCGGGCTTGCGGTTGTCGAAGCAGTTGCAGCGGGTTGTATTCCATTTTCGCCTCGGAATGCGGGTGCAATTGACATCCTCAGAGCGCTGGGAGTAGGTGACACCTATTTCGGCGCCGACGAGGCTGCAACCAAGATAAGAGCGACTCTAGAAGGAGAAGTCCGCCCAGATGAAATAACAGAAATGTCTCAGAGAGCCCAAAGGTTTGGTCCGGAAGCTTTCAAAACGTGGGTTAAGGCGATTGTTCAAGCTACTAAGGCTGAACCCCGAAGAGCCGAGTTGATTGCTGATCGCTTAACATAACGAGTCGGGATCGATCTTACACAGCCAAAGGTTCTCAGGTCCTTCGAGTAGCGATCGTCGATCAAGATGACCACCGTCGCATGGCATCATATGTGGGAAAGACTTACACGCGGATGAAAACTACTACCGCAAACTGGCGGCTACGTAGATACGGAAATCTGATCGTGAATAGATTATTTCCCCTACGAAAGACTACGCTGGACGGTTTGAAATTCTGGTATTTCGCTGCGGAGTCGCCACCCCAGGACCCCAGAGAATTCATCGTGAAAGGATTGGAATTTCATCATAGAATCAGTGGATTGTCGGGATGGGAAGCTATCGACGTTGGAGCGAATATCGGATCCTACACCCTTCGTCTGGCTAGGAGATTTCAGAGTGTAACAGCCTTTGAACCCAGCCCTGCCCACAATAAAGTGCTCAGGCTCAATATTGCCCTAAACCATCTTAGAAATGTACACGTTAGAGGGGTGGCTCTGTCCGATGTCAATGGGATCAGTCCGTTGTATATTCGAGCAGGAGCGACTAGTCTAGAGGCGTCCCATTACGGACTCGGTTATGATAGCGTGAGCTTCGTTAGGACAGCCAAACTTGACGAATATCAAACCAAATTCACCAAACTGGATTTCGTGAAGGTAGACGCCGAGAACTTGGAGTATGCGATTCTTAAGGGAGCGATAGGAATGATATCTAGATTCAGACCTGTAATCGCCGTAGAGGTGCACCGTGCGCGAGCTCCCTCGAATGGATCGTGCAAATGTGACGTATGCAAATTATTGCAGAGTCAAGGATATGACACCGAAGTGACAGGGGAGTTTTCGTCGATCGGAATGGTCCATTGGGTTTGGGCCACTCCGGACATCGGGTCAAGGATTTGAACCGAATGGCAGCCAGATACCGAGAGGCATATTAGCGCTCATTTTGCGGATGGGCTCGCTCCAACTCGAAGGGTCCGCTCGTTTTGTACGGAGGTAATGAAGAATTGGAAACAGCCGAAAGTGATTCTTAATAGTTACCGGAAAATGCCGAAAGCGGTGTATGCTCCCCGGTGTGAAGGTCTACGAGCCCAGGAAGAACGTAGATGAGAGAGGATTCTTCGCGGAAGTTCTTCGTCAAGATTGGAAAGATCTTCTCGGAGAAGACATCATAGTCCAAGCCAATCTCTCGTTTAGCTATCCAGGAATGATCCGAGCCTGGCACAGGCATAGCCGAGGCCAAGTAGACTATTTTGTAGTATTACGAGGCGCCATGAAGATTTGTGCCTACGATGACAAGCAAGGTTCGGCAACCAATGGACAGCTCGACGAGATCGTGGCGAGTGAGGAACAACTTCAAGTGGTCAGGATACCAGGGTTTTACTGGCACGGCACCAAGACCCTTGGCGAGAAACCGTCTCTGACAATTTATTATGTAAATCGTCTTTATGATTCAAACCATCCTGATGAAGAAAGGAGACAGTGGAATGATCCCCGAGTAGTAGATCCTAAGACTTCCAAGCCCTTTGACTGGAACCGGCCACCTCACAAGTAGAACGCCTTCGATGTTGAAACGACTTGAAACGCACCATGTTTCTTCATCTCCATAATGCCCTCGTCTGCGGTGAGAAACCTCATTCCGAGGGCTTTCTCAGCTTTCTCGATTCTTAAGCAACTGTTCTTCGGCCTCAATGCCATTTGCTTGAACGCGCTTGCGTCGACAGGTTCGATCAGCCCGCTTGGATAGCCAAAGATCTCGGCAAGCTTCACTGCAAATTCGTATCTGCTTAGGCAGGACCCACCGGCTGTATGAAATATGCCATTGTCAGAACGCTTTGCAAGCCTCAACAGAGCCTCGGCAAGATTATCAGCAAATGTTGGGGAGCTATACTGGTCATTTACCGCCTTGACCGTCTCGCTTTTCTTGAGCTTGTCCAGCACGAACATGGCGAAATTTGTTGTTTTACCAGAGCTGGAAGCGATCCCTGTCGCCTCGAGTGGATTCCATCCATAGATCACACTGGGTCGTGCTATTGCATAGTTTGATAGTTGCGATACGATGTTCTCAGCGTCCAGCTTCGTCTGAGCGTAATAATGTAGTGGATGAGGCGCGTCCGATTCACTGTAGTGCCCACGTGTTCCATCGAACACGTAGTCAGTGGAGAGATGTATTAGACGGCTGCTATTCTCGCGCGCTGCCTCGGCAAGATTTCTCGCGCCTCCAACATTTACCCTGTAGGCTTCTTCTCTGTGAGTCTCGCAGTAATCCACATTGTGCAAGGCGGCGGTGTTGACGATCACACTCGGCTGGATATCTCTGACCAGCCGGAGGGTGTCTTGGCGGTCACCTATGTCAGCCTGAAACATGCGAGGGAGGGGTGCCATTCGAGCATTTTGTGTGTGGTATGCTTCGAAGCCATGCTCTGCCGCCGAAGAAGACACCTTGGAGCCGACCAGCCCTGTGGCCCCGATTATCAACAGCCTTTCCAAAGGTGCGCTATGGTTTCGAAACCGTAGGCTTTTCAAGGTTGAGTCACGACTCTCCTGGAAGAGAAAGATATGGTCGTTCTAGTAACTGGTGGTTGCGGTTACATCGGGTCCAAGCTCATCCGAGACCTTGCCTCGAACAGGAAATTCGTAGGTAGCACAGTTAGAGTGATTGACAATATGATGCGAGAGCGGTACATAGCCATCATGGATCTTCCACCCGACGGACGCTTCGAATTCATCGAGGGAGACATTCGCAAAGATGATGACTTGAAGAGAGCGTTTCAGGATGTTGACATGGTTGTGGACCTCGCCGGAATAACTAACGCCCCCCTCTCCTTCGAGAGGAAGGATCTAACCTTCGACGTGAACGTCAATGGTGGAAGAAAGGTTGTGGACTACGCCCTCAAAGTGAGCGTCAAGAAGCTCGTCTACTCGTCCACGGCGAGCGTCTATGGTCCCACGACGGGGGTGGTCAATGAAACATATCCCTGCAAGCCGATAAGCCCGTACGGAGAGTCTAAGCTACAAGGAGAGAAGGCGTGCCTCAACGCTTCCGAACAGACCGGTCTTAACGCGACTGTTCTGAGACTTGGGACAGTATTCGGATACTCCATAGGAATGCGCTTCGACACTGTCGTTGACAGGTTCACCTATCTTGCTTGTATCGGGATGCCCTTGACTGTTTGGGAGTCAGCGCAGAACGAGAAGAGGCCGTACCTTCATGTCTCAGATGCAGTTGAAGCGCTAAGCTTCGCACTGACCCAGCCTGGAATGAAGGGAGAAATCTATAATATTGTCGGGGAGAACGCCTCGCTTAAACGGATTACCGAGGTCATTGGAAAAGAGGTGCCTGATTTGCGAGTGGTGATCACGCCCACACCAAACCTAAATCAAGTATCTTACGAGCTTGACGGGTCCAAGATCGGGAGAATTGGGTTCAAACCGCGCCATACCCTCGAAGAGGGTGTAAGAGAAATAGTCGAGAAATTCCAATCCTTTTTCCGCGCTCGTACTATCACGGACGTTAGGACGATCGCAAACTCAAGGTCCACCTTATCCGAGGCATAAGCTGCCATCGCTTCATGCCACCTCCACCGCAATCGAAACTTACTGTGTCACGGAACGTTTTCTTGTTTCTTCATTTTCCAGAAGATCGCTGGTTCGTAAGGCCGACTGCTTGACCCTTCAACAAAATGTCCGCTTTGGCCAGAACATCCTCGAATTCACTCCTCTCTTCCAGGGTCATCGTCTTCAGTTGTTCCATTACCTGGGCGAGTCCTTTAGCGGTGAGCATCATCAAAGGCAAGAACACTTCCCTTTCTTTGCCGGGGACGGCGCGGTAGACATATGGATTTGCTTCTATTGAAACAGAAGCGTCAGCGGCAAAGGCGCCGGTTCTCTTCATGTGATACAGCCCGGTGAGAATCCCGACCGGCACTGCAATAATGAGACCCGCAATTGTGAAGACTGTCAGGCTCGGAAAGATCGCGGATAGGTATTTGTTGTCTGTTACCCCGAGCCTATAGAGGACGACTATGTTGCTGGCAAATCCGATCAAGAAGGCCAAATAGACATTGTAGCCCTGCCTGAAGTAGAACCAGGCTCGAAACAGCAATTTCCAAAAATTCAACTCTTTCACCCTCAACGTGGGTCGTTTTCGCCAAATCCTTATATGAATATGTGGCTAAAAACCGATGATCGTTGGCCTGATGCAGAAGCGAATCCTGCTGTTACCCTTGATATGGGGCATATTCGGCATTTCCGACGTTCTCGCAGTCAACTATCTATTCGGATCCGTTGTCAATAGTCTTCCTTATCCGCCCAACGACAAGCCGATAGGAGGCTCATTCCTTCCCGTGCTCGCTTTCAACGTCATCGCCATACTCGTCGTCCTCGGACTCAGCCTATACTCGCTCGGGATCTGGAACATCGACTGGACGAACCGAAAAACAAGAAGCGAATTTGTTGCTCTGGGAGTGTTGTTCGTTAGTCTTATGGCCTTATTCTATGCGCCGATTTTCCTCTTCTCTGCAGCAGTAGCTCTGGTCTATCTGCTTGCAGTCAACATAGACTAGTACCAGTCATGATCCGAAATAGCCTCAAAGAGAGGTCTCCTAGAGGCTGACGAAGGTGCTCTCGCCGACCACGAACCTTCTCCCGCTCGGGCGGTAAGTGTGATCAGAGATGATCTTAGAGTTCTTCCCGATGATGCTGTCCACGATTCTCTCTCTGCAGTCAACTACCGTCCCATCAAGTATGATACTGTTCTCGATTTCAGCACCGAGGATCTTGACATGGCTTCCCACTGAAGTGTACGGTCCGACGTAAGCTCCACCCCCAATCTCGGAATACTCCCCTACGACTATCGGACCCCTCAGAACTGCACCGCGGTGTACGATCGTCCCTTCTCCCACCTCGACGTTGCCTGAAATGGGAACTTCCTCTTCGATCTTTCCCTTGACGGACGGTTTCAAGTCTTTCAAGACGAGTTGATTGGCTTCCAGAATGTCCTCAGGCCGCCCGGTATCTTTCCACCATCCAGAGACCTCATGATAGGTTATCCTCCCACCCATATCGAGAAGGCCCTGTATCGCCTCTGTGATTTCCAACTCGTTACGCCAGCTAGGCTTCAGCTTCTCGATAGCCGGGAAGATGGTGGGTCGGAAGAAGTAGACCCCTGCCAGTGCTAGGTCGCTGATGAACTGCTTAGGCTTCTCGACAAGTTTGACTATCTTCCCCTTCTCAATCTGTACCACCCCGAACCTGCTCGGATCCTTTACCCGGCTAAGGACTACAGTCGCGTCAGCACCGGAGCTCTGAAACTCCTCAGCCATTTCAGGAATACTATCCTTCAGAAGGTTGTCCCCAAGATGAACGATGAATGAAGAGTCGCCGAGAAACTTCTTCGAGATTAGGACCGCATGCGCGATGCCTTTCGGGTCGGGCTGGTCCAGATACGTAATGTGGACTCCAAACTTTGAACCGTCACCGAGAGCATCAACGATGCCTTCCTGCAGAGGTCCGAGGATGACACCGATCTCGTTCACTCCGGCGCCCCTCAGCTGATCGAACCCGTACATCAACATCGGCTTGTTTGCGATCGGCAGCATGTGTTTGTTACCGGTATACGTCAGAGGGCGGAGTCTCGTTCCATGCCCACCAGCAAGCAGCAGACCCTTCACACTGGTCACACCCATACTCTTCGACGACGGAGAAAAGAGTAGAGATAAATGGGTTCAGTTCAAAATCCTAACCGGTAAAGACGATTATTTGTACAATCAGAACTAGACCGGGTTGATCCAGTCAATACTCGTATAGTATACTCCCACGGAACTCGACTCGACGAATACCGTCACTGTTACTATCTGAGGCGTCGCCCAGCCTTGGCTATTCCAGACACTCTGGGAATCCATTCTGACACTGTTCCACCCGGATATCTGTGTCGGGACGACAATTGTGGTGTTTGTCGCGTAGGGCGTTATCGTCTGTTGCGTTACCTTGTTCGAGAAGATGAAGAAGAGTGTATGGGTGCCATCAGTAACACTCGACGCAAACATAGTCTTGGTGGCAATGTTGGTCGTCAGCGATTGGTTGAAGTGGATGTTTACGCTCGTGGCGTTGAGCAAGACTTTCTGCGATAGCGCTAATCCTTCAACTGGCCCCCTCCCGGTAGACGTGTAATTCAGCATCATTTGCAAACCGCTGGTCCCGTTGACCCCAAGCGGGGTGACGCTGGAGACTAGCGGGTCGGTGTTGGAGAGGGACAACTTCCAGCCAAACGGTACTTTCTTACCAATGCTCTGCTCCAAAACCCACCACTTCAATCCAGGATTGACAAGGGGCGGAGCCGGTATGTCGACCTTCCAAGATGACGACTCGCCAAGCAACTGACCACTAAGTTTGTCATAAATCATAATGCGGAACTGGTCGCCTCGAGGCACACCACTCAGCGCATCAGGAGCACTGATTAGGTAAGTGTTCTCCGCGCCGCCCGTTAGCGCAGCGCTAGAATTGGTTGTCCAGTAGAAAGGTAGCGGGCCATACTTGACAAAGAAGGTCGGCGAGACGGGAGTAGCCAAGAGATTCGTGAGAGTTACGTTGATGCGTGTCGCGGCTCCGAGACTGTCCGGATCCATTACGCCGTTGATCTGAATCGAGGCCTTGGAGTTTGAGACTTGTGAGATGTAAGCGCCCGACACTCCAACAAAGGCCAATGTCACCACCATAACAAGCACGATGGATGGGGTCAGCTTCTGACGGAATATCCGGAGAAGCGTCCCGCCGGGTGGACGCCAAGCGATGCTAGGGAGCCTCATTGTCAAGTGGAGCCTGAGTCTTGGACCCCCGAGTCGGCCTAGCTCGAAGACGAGCGGAAATAGCCAGTAAGCCATGTAATTCGGGAAGGATCGATAGTAGAAGAAGAAGAGGAGGATCGGGAATGCGAAAACCATACGGTTCAGGCCGCGAAAATGTCGAGCGTAGAGCAAAACCAAGATGCCAGATGTACCTATCATCAGGGCGAGGAAGAACGTGGAAGGAAGCGCGATCCCGAGGTCCAGGAGAAAGTTGGAGAGACCTATTCCTCCAGGAACTTGCGGTGTCGCGTTTGGCAGGTAGGGAGCGACGATGTCGGCCCACCATGAATATGGAGAAGCGACGATGAATGGCAGGTTCGGCAGGAAGAAAGCTGATAGCATCAAGCTCATGCTGGCAGCTAGACTGCGTAGTCTTGACCCTGGTCTCTCGCACCAGAGACGAACCATGAGGAATGGAGCGATTACAACGGCAATTTGTTTCACTGCAATGGCGAGGCCAAGCGACATCCAACTCGCCTTGGGATTACGATACCACAGAACGGCTGTAAGAACTAGGAAGAAGGCCCAGACACTATCTGTCCAGCTCCCTGCAATTACGATTGAAAATAGGCTGAACGGAGCCAGGCTGATGCTCTTTAGCCTCGCGGGAGCCAGACCGAATATCAGGAGGATCGACATGATGTGGAAGATGAATACAGGGTCACGCAGATCGTGTAGACCGACCAGGTAGAATGGAAGGACGGAAAGGAAGCTGAGGGAAGGATAGGCCAAATGAAAGTCGAAGGAGCCGTCAACACCTGGAGTATAGAACGAAGGTGAGAAGCCAAACTGGTCCAATAGTGGTTTGATTGAGAAGCCGTAAGGACTCTGAAATTGCAGAACTCTCAAGACTCCCATGTAGGTCCCTACCATAGTATCGGTAGTGTAGCTGACGACGAGGAATCTAGACACTACAATGTAGAACGTTAGAATGGCGACGAAGTGGCCTGCCAGAGAAAGTTGGTTAGCTCGAGAAAGAGAAATGCGTTTTCCTAGGGCCGAGATCAAGTTGAACAGACCGAATCCGACCAACCCCGCAGCGAGCACTTCCCCGGCAACCACGTTAGGCTCGACCGCGAGAAGCCAGAGGCCAGCTAGAGTCAGCAGTCCTCCGGACAATCCAAGTCCCAAACGCGACACTTTCGTCGCCTTGGAAAGGGCGTCGTTTAGGCCGAGGTATTCTTTGAGAATTCCCTTCGACCATTGAAGTCCCGAGATAAATTTAGAAAAGACCAAACGGCGGATCACGACAACGGTTCTCAGATTCTCTAATGATGATAGGCTTCGAATTTTTCCCTTTAAGGGTTATGCGGGAAGTGATGCTATGGCCTCTCATTGCAGGCAGGCTCATCCCTTGAATGACGCAGCCAAGTTTGCGTCCTGATAGTGCTGGTTCTCCCCGTTCCTAGGTTGCGGTCGCAAGAGGCAGCGCTGGTTTTCGGTCTTGTCTCGTAGTCCGAATCCATTTTTCGGATGTTTTCTCCGCAAATGCCTCATCTATCAGTTCACAGATGACGTGACCAATCATGATATGACACTCCTGTACCCTTTGGGTATCGTTTGAAGGAACAATCACCTTGTGGTCGCAGAGGGTAGCGAGCTGTCCTCCATTCCCGCCAGTAAGAGCTATCGTTCTCGCACCAATCCTTCCCGCTTCTTGAACGCCCAGGATCACATTCTTGGAGCGGCCACTCGTGCTAATCGCTACCACCACGTCGCCTTTGTCGACACACGCTTGGACCTGTCGGGAGAAGATTTCGTCGAAACTGACATCGTTCCCGACCGCGGTGAGGACTGACGTGTTAGTCGTGAGCGCAAGAGCCCTCAGAGGCGGTCGTACACTCTTGAATTTGCCGACTAGCTCCGCTGAAATATGCTGAGCATCAGCCGCGCTTCCACCATTTCCGAAGAAAACAACCTTCCTGCCTCGGCGTAGCGCGCCGATGACGATACGGGCCATCTCTATGATCTCATTCAAGCATTGTTTGGAGAGTCGCTCTTTGGTCTCAATACTCTTCTGAATCGACGCAAGTACGAGCGAAACTTCTCTATCTTTGCGATTGGGTGTCTCAATCTCCAGAGTCCTGCTCGCCAGCTCTGGCTTGGTTGTTACTTCGAGCTTCGCCAAGTCTGTAATCCATCCTCGTCGAACCTGACCGGGAAAGTCTTAGCTCCGAGGCTTTCAACTGCTTTTTCCACCTGAACCTGTTTTCCGGATTCGCAGTATAGAAAGAGGAAGCCTCCACCACCCGCGCCAAGTAGCTTGCCACCAATGGCCCCGTTCAGCTTCGCAACGTGAAGGAGCTTCTCAACTTCCTCCGTGGAGATCGCTTGATCGAGTTTTTTCTTAAGGTCCCACTCTGAATTCAGGAGCTCTGCGAAACCTCCGAGGTTCCCTGTAAGCAAGAAATCCTTCATCTGTAAGGTCAGTTCCTTCATGCGCTCGAGAGCATTCATGATTGTTGAGTTCTTATTCTCGTACGATTCTATTTGTCTTTTGAGAATCCCACCTGAGCGCCTCGTGGTGCCTGTGAAGCAGAGGAGACTGTTGTACTCGAGCTCGTTCAAAGTCTCCCTTTTGATCCGAAGAGCGTTCACGATGGTGGCTTCTTTCTTGAATTCGATGAGATTGAAGCCTCCGAAGGTTGAGGCGTATTGATCTTGCATTCCGCCGGGAACTCCAACATCAATCCTTTCAACTTCGTAAGCTAGATTCGCAATATCATAGTCTGTCATTGAGTTGCCCTTCCACTCTCGAAAAGCGCCAATGAGGGAGACGCAAAGAGCCGAGGACGATCCCAGTCCTGTACCTGGCAAAGCATCATAGCGGAGGCTAGCGTCAAACCCTTGGTCGGTACCAAACCGCTTAGCGACAGCTCGAACAAATTCAACTTCTCCTCCACCCTTCAGGTCTCTGAGATTCTCTGGACCATAGTGAATGTCTTGGTCCTCCCGCGAGACCGTAATCCTGTCGTCACTCCTTGGCGTCACAGAACAATAAGCATAATTCTGAATTGTCGATGATAGGACCACGCCTCCCATCAAACCAGGATACGGGGGAACGTCCGTTCCCCCACCTGCATAACTGACCCGGAGAGGCGCTCTAGCACGGATTTTCATCAAGAGGATCCGACCACATGCGAGCCGTCTTCTTCGAGGGCAATCCTACGAACCGCTTCCTCCAGACCATTTCCATTCGTCGGAATTCTGATACCGCGGCATCCCGCGCGCCTCGCCGCTTCAAGATCGATCTCCTTATCGCCAATCATCCAAGACCTCTTTTTGTCGATTCCAAGTTCAGTTGCTGCCTTCAAGATCAAACCCGGCTGAGGTTTCCGACAATCACATCCTTCGTCCGGCCGATGAGGGCAATAGTAGATACCGTCAATGGTGATGCCAAGTCGTGACAACTCCCGACGTAGTTTTTCATGCATCTTCGACATTTCAAGATGAGTGGTAAGTCCTCGGCCAACAACGGACTGGTTCGTTACGATGATGATTCGGAACTCTCTTTTCTGAATCTCTCGAAGAGGACCTCCAATATTCGGAAGAACCTCGAGCTCTTTCGGGGTCTTAACATAATCGGGCCGTTCCCGAGTCAGAACGCCGTCGCGGTCGAGGAATACTGCCCTGGACAGGGGCAAAGTAAAGGGTCACTGGAGGTTCAGGTTTGCGTTACCGTTAATAGTGTTTCCTACCTTCTCGGATTCGCTTAAGGTCATCAGAGGGATAATGGTCTGTTCAACGGTTGTAAGTTCAGAATCCGGCAAATGAGCTTTATTCTCCTTCTCCGATTGAGTATTTCTTCGTGAAGACAATTGCCGGTCGCTAGCATGATCGAGGATAATATCGAAGAAGTCTAAGTAAGTTGGAAGTCGATACGTCCGATCTTGACACATTAGAAACATACCTCCGAAAAGCTTAGCGGAGCATCGTGTAACTCTAGGCCGTATCAATGACAAACTCAACCTTTTTGTGCCATGAAAACGGCCCGGTGTCCGTGAAGATAGCTATGCCCGTGGCTACCATTATCATCCCAGTTTGGAATGGTGAGAACGGGCTACAGAATTGCTTGAACTCGGTCATGAAACAGGACTTTGAATCATCGGAGGTTGTTATCATAGATGATGGGAGCACTGATAGATCTTTGGAGATTGTCAAGAACACACTGGCCGAGGATCCTCATATCAGGATTCTCGCCCACTCTGAGAATCAGGGTTTGGGCAAGACACTGAATGAAGGCATCAAGACTGCGAGGGGAGAATTCGTTTTTATTGTTCACCAGGATTGTGAAATAGTCGATACAAACTTTCTCAGCAAGTCTGTCAGTGCGCTAGATCAAAACCCAGATATCGCCGCCGTCACTGGTCGAAGGCTGTATCAGATGAGCCGCTTCTCCGACAATGAGAAACTGTTCATGGTGGCAAATGGGCATCTAGCGGAAGTCAATCATGAAGAAATTATCACTGAGGACCTTACCTTCACTGAACACAAATGCGACCTGTTCCGCAAGAAACTGGTCGAGAGCATCGGAGGATTTTCCGACGACAGATTCCGTAGTTCTGGCGAGGATCAGGTCTTGAGTAGCAAACTTCGAACGTTGGGGTACAGGTTAGTAAGGCTAGGGTCAATCAGCTACAAGTTAGGATTCGGCGGCAAGGAAGCGTCATTCAAGGGAATTTTAGAGAAACTCCACCGCTATGGGAAGACCCAGGCTGGAGTACTTGTTTCCGAACGCTCCTCCGCTATCGAAGGCATCTCTCACAGCAAGGCACTATCTGAGAGAGCGATCAACAGGCTGCAGATGCTTCTATCCGCGACAGCGATCGCGGCGGGACTGCTGCTTGCACTCATCTCACCATACTTCCTACTGCTCTCCGTTTCCACGGTTATGCTCCGAATACTAATCTACGCCTCAAGACTTCGTAAGCTCCACGGACGAGTTAGGCTTTCAGTGTTCGGGCCCCTATTGGATCTCTTCTACTCAGTTGGATTTGTTGAGGGCCTTGTATCTTCCAGCGTTGGAAAGCGACTATGACTGCCACTATTCCGTCGTACTTAGTCACCCTCCCAGCCAGAAACGAGGAGACACGAATCGTGTCAGCGGTACAGAGAGTGGACGGAATGTTGCAAGGGCTCGGTCATCCCTACACACTACTGATAGCGGAAGATGGCTCAACGGACAATACGTTTGGAGTGGCGAAAGGCCTAACCTCCGCTTATCCTAATCTTAAGCTAATTCACAACGATTCCAAGCTTGGCAGAGGAAGAGCACTTCGCAACGCTTGGCAATCGACTCTTGCAGACGTGTACGTCTTTATGGACACTGATCTGGCAACGGATCTCCGTTTTCTTCCTAAGCTTGTCACGAGGATGCAGGTCGAAGGCCTGGACTTCGTAACCGGGTCGCGATACTCGCCTGGATCCAAACTTCGACGCCCCTTTTTGAGAAAAATGTTCTCCTTGGCGTACAATGGAATCGTGCGTGGAATATTCGACACCAAGATTTCTGACCATCAATGTGGGTTCAAGGCGTTCAGTAGAAGAGCTGTGATGACCGTTCTCCCGTTGACTAAGGAGAACGGCTGGGCATGGGACACAGAGATCATAGTTTACTTGAAGAGTCTGGGTTGGAGGATCGCTGAGATCCCCGTCTCATGGAGAGAAATGAAATCGGAAAGAACACCAGTCAAGAGACTAATAGCTGATGTCTATGAGCAAGGGTCTGCCTTGATTCGGATCCTACCAAGATCAAGAGCCGTAAAGTCAAATCCGTTAACGAGTCATGTTAGAACCACTTAGTGGAACCTTTTCTCGGGCAAACAAGATTCTTCGCACCCAGCTGAACAACCGTCCCTGGCTGGTCCTGGGGATCTTTGGAGCAATGGCATTCGGTCTCTTCACGGTATATTCTATCCAGAGATATCTTGCTTTTCAAACGAACTTCTTCGATCTCGGACTTGATGCAAACTCTATTTGGCGCACACTGAACGGCTACGATTCGTGGCCTTCACTCATTTTTCCCTCAACTCCAGGACATATCAATCATATCTCTCCAATTCTCGGATTGGTCGCAATACTCTATGCCCTAGTTCCTGATCCCAGAACCCTTCTCGTCATTCAAGCAGCAACAGTTACCTTTGCAGCAGTTCCGCTCTACTTGATAGCGTGGCGGGAGACACATGATCAACTTCTCTCACTGATTATTTCCGGACTATTTCTCGCGAATCCTGCTCTACACGGTGTCATAAGATTTGATTTCCATCCGGAATCCTTCATTCCCTTATTCGTGTTCCTAATCTACTTCTCATATCCCAGGCGAACATCAGCTCTCTTCTACCTATCTCTAACACTATTGTTTGCCACAATCGAATACTCCGCCATCCTAGGCCTCGGGATAGGTGTTTCATTTTGGATCGCCGAGAGACGAATGGACAACCGAATCCTTGTCACGTTGCTCGGATCCCTGACCTTGTCCACAATAATCATATTATCCACCATTGGCGGAGTGTTTCACCTCTGGAACTGGCCTGCCAACTGGCTCGCAGTACAATTCCTTGGAACCAGTTCTTCTTCTGCGGTAAGCTATGCACAGGCCGCTACTGGTTTTTGGAGCCATCCCGAAATCCTCTTGGGCTCGATTCAGAATAATTTTCTTGCGAAAATAACGTTCCTAGGAGTAGCCACTGCTCCAATGTGGTTTTCGCTCGCGAAATACGCCGTGAGGATCATTCCAGCAGTGCCTTGGATTGCGGTCGTGATCGTTACTTCTAGATATTCATACTCGAATGTCAACTTCCAGTATTCAGTGTTTCTGATTCCTTTCGTGTATCTCGCAGCGGTACCGTTCCTCCGCGGGATCATGAAGGAGAGGAAACTCGTCATCGGTTTGATCCTGAGTGCTCTTTCAATTACACTTCTCTACAGTGCGCTCAGTCCCACGTATCCACAATGGCCCGCGGCAAGTCCTCTTTCTCCGACCGTTGAGTCGATAGATCGGGCTCTGCCCCAGAACGCTACGGTACTTACTGAAAGCGATCTTTTCCCTCAACTATCCAATAGGCCATTTGTCACACTCAACGAGTCGTCCCCCGTTCCCCCCCAGTACATCCTAGTAAACATAGACAGCTCTTGGTATGACTGGACAAATCCGGCTCAAGGGTATCCGCTTTCGCCCCGGGAACAAGTTCAACGCCTCACCACAGCATATCCATACGAGTTAATTCTCATTGATCAGGGCTTGCGTCTCTACCGCTTCGGGGGAGCAGCACAAATCTCCCTGGACTCTCGTCACATCTCTCAGCAGACAGAAGAATTGCTACCCAAGATGGCTCTGTTTGGGCTGTTGTCGATCGGACTTATTGGACTTGGAGTGAGAGAGGCAGAGTATTTTCTGTATGAACATAGCTCAACAGACAGGAGCTACAAGGGGAAGACACGATATGGTTCCGTCCTCGCGGAATTGAAAGAGAGGATGACTCCATGTAGAGTTGATAGGAGGTTAGCCTTCAAAGAGGGCGATATAAGAACGCGGGGAAGAGATCGATCGCGCCCCCCAGCATATGCCCTGGGAACAAAGTGAGCAGACCCATCAGCATGCAAGATATTTCCGAGCGGTCGACTAGGATCAAGTAGAAAACTGGAGTGGACATAGATTGGACGCAGAAAATCCCGAGGTTTCAATCCTCATCCCTTGCTACAATGGCATTGCCTGCATAGGCGATTGTCTCACATCTGTACGGAGAACGGTTGGACTCTCTTTTGAGGTGATATTGATAGACAACGCCTCGACGGATGGTAGTCTCCGGCTACTGCACTCGTTTCCAGAGGTTAGGATTATTTCGAATAAGACGAATCTTGGATTTCCTGTAGCGGCGAATCAAGGGGCCAGTGTCGCACGGGGCAAGTTCTTGGCTATTCTCAATCAAGACACCGAGGTCGATCCGAATTGGCTAGTTGAGTTGACCTCTATCTTGGAAAACGATCCAAGCGTCGCGATATGTGGCCCAAAAATTCTCAGCGCAGTCAACAGGACTAGCGTTCAACAGATGGGAGTGCACGTAGACCGCTTCGGTTTCGGGATGTACATATGCCATGACGGAGGAGGCGTCCAGGATGTCTTCATGGTCTCGGGGGCGGCCATGGTTGTGAGGAAAAAGGTCTTCGATCTCATCGGCAAGTTCGACCGTGAATATTTCATGTTCGAGGACGACCTGGATCTATGCTGGCGCACCCGACTGGCGGGCTACAGAGTCGTAGCAAACCCTTCAGCTCTCGTATACCACATTGGAGGTGGTTCGATAGAGGGAGGGTTTCCAGGCGAGAGAACTTTCCTGACATCGCCCATGAGGAGATACTATTCTGAACGGAACACGTTGCAAACTTTACTCAAAAACTACGAAACTAAGAGGATCCTTACGGTAATTCCGTTTTATTTAGGAATGAACTTTGTTGAGATTGGGTTATTCCTGATATTCAGAAGATCGGCGGGAGTAAGGGCCTATCTGAGGTCTCTCCACTACAACCTCCTCCATTTCAAGAGCACATGGAAGAAACACCTTAGCGTCGCGCGAATGCGCCGAATATCGGACTCGGCTCTTTCAAAGTCCCAAGATCCCCACAACCTTAGAATCGTCGCTTTCATGAAATGGGGGGTGCCGTCCTTCACAAGTCAGGTTAGCCAATCGTCATAGAAGGGCCATTGTGCGCTTGAGACCAGGATATTTTGAGATCATTCGCGCTAAACCTTACTTGATTGCCTTAGTAGCAATCGTTGTTGCGGGGGGAGCCCTTCGTCTTTACAATCTTTCGCAGCCTTCGTATTGGAACGATGAGTCGGATACTGCTCTTCAGGCTCTAGGGTTGCTGAAATACGGAATACCTAAGCTCCCATCGGGACGAGTCGAGTACGAAGCAATACTCAGTCCGGTGCTCGTCGCGTTCGCGTGGATAGTCGGGGGACAATCCGACTTTCCGGCAAGGATAGTTAGTGTAATCTTTGGAGTGTCGACACTTGTAATCGTGTTCTTGATCGGCAGACTCTCATGGGGAACTGGCACGGGGCTAGTTGCGTCACTCATGTCAGGCCTATCCACTTGGAATATCGCTTGGTCCAGACAAGCCAGAATGTATGCACAATTCCAATTCTTCTACCTCTCAATATTGCTAGTAGCCTTGATGTATGTTAAGCCGGGCAGTATTACAAACCGAAGGCTCGCCTCCGTCACGCTGGTCCTCTTGGTTTGTGCGGGGCTTAGCAGCTACCATTCTGTACTACTCTACACATCGTTATTATCTGCGTTGCTGGTCATCGGCTGGGGCCCAAGGATAGTCAAAAGACTAGGGCGCGAAACGCCTCTAAGACTAGTTGGAGTTCTCTCAGTTCTCGGGATTGGGGCAGTCTTCGTCTTCTGGTCTGGACTGGCGGACTTCTTTGCCCTGGGGATCGTGCGACTAGTGGGCTTGACGACTGGACAGTTCTTCACGCAAATCCCGGACAATAGTAGCCTAGCATATCATGATGTTTTCGACAGTTTTCTGCTTCAGCTCCATCCGTATGCAATCCTCTTAGCGATTCCAGGGGTGGTCTTAATGGCCAAGCACGATTGGCGGAGCGGAGTGATGCTTGCTCTGCTGCTCGGGTTCCCATACCTCGTATATTCGACCGTTTTTGCCTCGTATACCACCACGCTGATCTACCTTCGATATATTCTGCCAGAGTTGCCTATACTCTTCGTTCTCACAGCTATTACTGTCAGCTGGATCGCCAGATTCATCCAGCAATTTGCCGTTCGTACTTGGAAGGCCGCTGCTGAGCCAAAACTTGCAAACCTTCTCCGAATCGGGATTGCCATGGGCCTTACAGTTCTGATCCTTCTTGCTCCGCAATCAGGATTCCAACCATCGCTGGCAAACCTGTCGGCTCTCCCAGAGCCCCAGCCTGGCTACAAAATGGCTGCAAACTACGTCAAGCCCCTAATGAAGCCGGGTGATGTCATTGGAGCAATATGGCCAGAGAACACTTACTACTACTTCGGCCACACAGAATATTGGATAATTAGCAACCCGATTAGCATTACACTCTCGGGACAACATGATGGACCAAACATTGTATTTTACTATACGGGCTCAGCACTCATCAAGGACCCTTCAGACATGTCCCAAGCAATGGTCCTTCATCCACGAGGATGGCTGCTTCTCTCCGTAAATGATTTTTCGGGCATAAGCCCAGAATTATGGAGTTTCATAAAAACCAACATGAGCTTGGAGGCAGCCGCCTCAGATCCGACGATTCAGACGTACCTTTGGAATGTCACTCAATGAGTCAGCGTAAAGAACAAACGACTAAAGAGCACAAGTAAGAGGCCGATTTTGCAGGATTCCCGATACAAAGATTCGAGTGATACCTAAGAATAGGGAAATATCTTGAGAGACTGGACAATTTACGAGAGAGTAGACCCTAGCAACGCATCAACCTATTACTTGTATCGTATCCATTTGGACCGATATCTAAGTCACGTCGCCCTGGCCAAAAGGCGCATTGTCCTTGACGTTGGCTGTGCCTACGGCTTCGGTAGTGCTGCTCTCGGAAACCAAGCCGACCGCGTCGTTGGAATAGACAGTGCTCCCGAGGTTGTCAGAGAGGCGAAGAATCGATACGACTCGGGTAACATCGATTTTGTAGTCATGAGTGCCGAACATCTCGGTTTCAAGGACCAGTCAATCGAGGGAGCTTACGCATTTGAAGTAGTCGAACATCTCGCTCATCCCGATTCCTTCTTTAATGATGTTGAGAGAATCCTACGGAAGAGTGGGTTTCTCATTCTATCAACCCCCAACAAGCTAGGCTCCAAGGACGAGAACCCGTTTCACATAACCGAATATTCTCTGGAGGAACTTGACCAGATTCTTCAGAAACATTTCAGTCGGGTCAACATCACCGGGATGAGTCACTCGCTATTGTTTGAGAGGATGATGGGGATAAGGCGTCTCTTACCAAGTAGACTGGTCGAACTCGTCAAGGGAAATAGGCCATTTGAAAGTCTCATCGACCTAATCGCAAAGCAAAACAAGAAAAGTGAAGCTCAATTATCTTCTGGATTATTGGCTGTTTGCTTGGACCCGTGGGGCGCTATCGAAGAAAACAGAAATTCACTCAGCGAGCTTTTTGAGTCCAACGCTGATAGATTCTGGTTGAGGCAGCAGGACCCGTAAGGAAATTTGTCCTAGATAATACCCCCAATTTCTTCAAGTGTATCAGAACGCTGACTGTGCAAAGAGTTCACATGGAAAACAGAGTCAGTGACCCGTGAGATGGTAGGCCGTATTTCGTGAAGAACAGCATCGCTTATACGTGAGTAAGTTCTTAATTCGAAAAGACCAAGCGGTCAGAGCTATGATATTGCAAACCGCAGGAGATTTACTGATTATTGAAGTTCTTGATTCTGCCATATCTCTGAACCAAGAAGGTGTCTAACTTGAAGGCTCTTGTCACGGGGGGCGCGGGACTTATCGGCTCCAGCCTTTCGGAATCGCTAGTTAAGAATTCCTGGGAAGTTGTCATTTTCGACAATCTAGGCTCTGGGTCGAAGTCGAGAAAGAATAATCCACACCGTTTGTAGGCTAGTCGATTGCGTTGGAAGCTCGGATAATGGTGAAGATCAGCACGGTCATAATGTTGTACAATGAGGAGGAGGTGATCGATGAATTCTCGGCTCGTTTGATAAAATCCCTTGAGGCACTCGACCGAGACTACGAAGTCATTTTCGTGGTAGAAGGAACAGACTCCACTCTGCAAAAAGTCAGTGAACTCGCGAAATGGAACCCGCGAGTCAGGGTCGAGTATCACCAAAAGAGATTGGGACTCGGAAAGGCGACCAAGAAGGGGTTGAGTCTGGTAGACCCCGAGTCTGACTATGTATTAACTATGGATTCCGATCTGAACCATGATCCAGAGGAGATCGGGCGGCTCCTGGCGGCAGCGAAAGATGCCGATGTCGTCGTGGGTTGTCGATCAAGAACACGGGGACTCGTCAAAGAATTACCCTGGTTTAAGAGAATGGTGAGCGCCTCTACCAACTGGGTATTGAGGAACACCTTTAGGATGCAATCGAGAGATGTCACATCCGGGTTCAGGATCTACTCGACAAAGGCGATTGAAAGCGTGAGAGATGAACTCGTAGCTAAGAACTTCGAAGTGACAGCTGAACTACTGATCAGAGCCAAGAAGAAGGGATTCTCCATCGCGGAAGTCCCCATAACCTTCACTCGCCGACCAAGAGGAACGAGCAAGCTAAGCTTCGTCAGAAGCGGCATCGGATATCTCATATTACTATTCCGCCTAGGAATCTAGAATTCTATTTTCTGGGTACTAAGGCGTCCTCAATTATTCGCTGAACCTAAATGCTATTGGTTTGCCCGACCTGGGACAGCATAGTTAGCTGACTGTTCAATCCTCAGTTGTGCAAGTCATTGCTTGAGTAATTCTCCGAGCGCTGAAGCCCTATGTCGTGGATTGACTGTATTCTCTTTTGAGAACGGGCATAGTGGATGACGCACCGCTTGTTTCTCCGGGTGTTGCCTTTCTTAACATGTTGATCAGGTGCTGCTCCACGTGGGGTTCTAGAATCGTGTTGGGGCCTTGTTCTTCTGGAGCCGAATGCTCAGTCGATATTAGATGCTCCAGTTCTTGATGAGTGCTCCGGAGCTTCAGGTATAGACCTATTGCGACGGCGCTGAAGATTCCAACACTGCTCAGAGCAACTATCGCGAAGCCGCTTCCTTGCAGCGACGCGTTGACGTAGGCTTGGAAGTAGAAGTCATTCTGATAGTTCTCATACATCCATAACCCAAGGTAGGCAATAATAAACGACTGGAGTAGTACCAGGATCTTTACTGGACTGGGAATGTGTCTCCTCGCAGTCTCGATCTCTTCGCCCGTAAACTACCACCGGAACTAAAAGTCCTCGACTTCGAATCCAGCCCATCTATCTCTCCGGTTCGATAAGGGCGAATTGTGCCCTAGGGAATGAGTTGATAGTATCCAGAGTCCAAACCCGGCAGATTTCTAGGATGCTGTTTAGTCTGACTCTTCCTCAACCGTTCTACTGGCGGGGGCTGTTCCTCGCCTGAGGGTAGGGGTCCCGACATTCAGACCCTTAGGCTTTGGCACCGTTGCGAGCCCTCCTGTGACAGGTTTCTCGCTTCTCGAGGATGAGATCTGCAGCTTCTTGCCCGTCTTCTTCGTTGGGCCCCGAGTTCTTGACAGCTCGTCTTCCTTCAGCCCCTCTCTCTGTTTGATGTTCCTCATCGTGAAATAGAGCACCGTCGCAACACTCGCCGAGGCTATGCCGAATCCCACACTAACGATTGGAACAAGAATGGGTGAGAGGCTGTTCACGTAGCTTTGAAAGTAGGGGTTGTTGAGGTATTCGGAGTAGACCCAGCCGCCGAGGCCAACTATTACCGCCAGCTCAGCGAGGATTATGATCCAGCCTCTGCGAGGAATGTCCCACCATTCCAGTATCTGGATAGCCCGGACCCCCAGTACGTATCAATCGGTTGAACTTCAGAGATTAAGGCGACGCGTAACTTCACCCCACTATCGGGAGGTTGGCCGGAAGACGCGTGTGATCCAGTCATCTGCTTGGCTCGTCCATGTGCGAGATACCATCTGAATCCTTGCAGAACACCAGCCGCGAGAATTCCGCTGAGAAGAATATGCCCGAGAGTGATCACAGTCAACGCTCTCCTAGAGAAAGCGAACTCTGCTAGAGGAATGCTCCTATCACCGGCGAAGAGTAAGGTGAGTGTGACGAGCGCGAACAGAGGGATTACAAGAAGCAGGCTGTCCCGCGAGGGCTTCAGAACCAGTTTGTAATCGCCGTTCCGATACGCATAGACCAGGACCAGTCCGAACGCTCCAATTTCGAGGACGGTATCAGCTAGGCTGGGAATCCCAAGGTTCAGGCCAACGTCAGAGTTGGGATACAATGGATAGAGTAGCGGGATTGATCCAACCAGGAAATCGCCCAGGAGGTGGGAGAGGATTCCGATGGAGAAAGCGAAGCCTAGTCTTCCGAAGAAGTAGGTCAGCAGGAGGACAATCGGGATGATCACGATCAGGGAATGGGTGTAGGTGTGATGTACCAGATAAGGTTGGAAGTAGATGTCAAAGTCGGGGAGGATTCCTGAGATGAGCGCGAGATAGGCGGGAAGATTGACGTTTAACCTGCGCCCGGTCGCCTTCGAGAACAGGTAGCTCCAACAGCTGTGGCCAAGCAGAAACATAGAATCTCAAGTCCTCGTGTCCCGATTATGACCCTGGGCGGGTCGGACCCTTAGAAATGATTGATGCTGAGGGATTGAAAGACGCAGAGAAGTTCCCGAGGATGGGAAAATG